>ERZ824575.137-NODE-137-length-103132-cov-6.493117_pt1 | contig 103132 bp, 83 predicted proteins | sample MGYA00519470_ERZ824575 | MGnify/ENA primary metagenome ERZ824575 (study PRJEB31778, sample SAMEA3449170) | human gut metagenome | biome: human gut; feature: human-associated habitat; material: faeces | place: United Kingdom | collected 2010/2012 ... | reverse complement strand
ATTGCTTAATGTCGGATCTTTATAGTCATAAACAACTGCCGAAAAATGCTTTGCTATGAGCTGCTTCATTGCAGGATCGAGAAACGAATGACTTTTGCCCGTGCCCGGCATTCCGATAACAAACGACGCCCTATACACCGCAAGTTCATTGATATATCCGATGTGAGTTTTACCTTGGTACGAAAACTCATACTTCCAATTGACAGAAGTAGGGGTTTCGATCAATTCAGTGGTCTGCTCAAACCCGTCAGCCAACCGTTCGTTCTCATTCAAAGAGCGATCCGGCGCCAAGTAAAACCTCGTAATCCGGCCACAATAACTGAGGATGCACACGGCACTGATGAGCGACCCGAGAATATTCAATGACTGTCCGACTGCGGTAAGAGGGATAAGTAAGAAAAAACGACAGCAATGAAATACTGCAACAGAAATGCCCAGTCCGGCGAGCTGTCGCCAGAAAGACGTCGGTTTCTCCCCTTTAGATGGAGACGTCAACGAAAACGCAAAAAGGAACAGCACAACATTCCTGACTTTATAGGAGTCCCCCAGCAACAACTTCATCCCCTCTTTCGAGAAAATATGTTTATCCAGAAACGGAATGTCGATATGAAGGCGTTGCACCAAATCGTAATTGGCATAATACAATTGTACCAGCAGCAAGAGAAACCCTATGCAAATGGCCCCAAGTACGACATACGCATATATTTCATTATCCTCTTCTTCAATTTGAGATAGTGTTGCCATTCATTTCAATTATTTATATTATCTAAATAATATATATTATTGACAAAACTAACTGTTTTCTCCGATAAAAAAAAGCTGTTGCGCAAAAAACCGAACATCCTATAAACATATGATTATTAAAATGTTATTTATAACATTTTTAACCCAGTTCCGAAACTCCAGCAGTATAGCAGAAGTATTAGGGCAATTTCCCGGCGATCATTCCCCGCTGTTCTGATTTGGTTGTCTCGATCTGCGCTCGAACCATATTTTCAGCAATTCGCAAGGAGATAGACTTCTTACTACTCCGTAGATCATCATTCCAATCTTTTGCCCATGGTATTGACAGGATCATATTCGGCCTCTGCTTCATTACTGCTTGTAGGGCAGCAACTATTTCATCCTTTCCCCATTCCCGCTCCGCGCCATTGACGGTAAGAAGAACCCGCTGCGTTTTACTATTGATGGCATACTCAATATTGGCCGTATGATATGCAAGTTTAAAGTTTTCCAACTGTCCGGCTAAATCATTATCGTTTCCGAGGATGATAGGCAATTTAAATTTCTGAGAAAAGCTATGAATCATCTCCCGCTGGGCTTTGGTCGATGTTCCTCCGGTACAGAGGTAAGCATATCGGGCGCCAGGGAAAAGTTGGCTATGCGCGATTGCATCGAGCGGATCTTCCGTAACGAACAGCGCCTTGCTACCCTCGATAGGAGTCATCCAAAGAGAATTACTGCGATCGGTATTTTTCAGAAACCTTTTCTGACACACATTGTCCTTGATATATTTATACTGCGCCCCGATTATATTCCCGTCCATATTTTTCCAATAGAACAACGGTTGCCTAAACCCGCGGTCGCTAACAAGGATACCTATCACGGACTTGAACGGAGCCAGTTGCCCGGGATCAATATGGCGCTGCTCGAAAAACCGCCGGCATGCCCCGGGAACAGCCGCGAGATCGAGGCGCTCTACCGTATACTTTGAAATATCGAACGGTTGCTTTTCCTGTATCGTAGATGTGTTATTTATAACATCTTTAATTACACCAAGCCCGGCAATCCGTGACAACTCAGCCTCCACTTTGCAAAAATCTTCTGCGGACAGATTGGTCGTTTTATTGAGTATCCGCTTCATAATGAAGTGAACGGCATCCCCATAATCGTCAGACGCACTTTTATTGACATAATGATCGTAGATTCCTCTCTGGTTGCGATACACCAAAAGTGTTTCCGAGCCGTCCGAGAAGACAAGACATGATTTACACGATTTGTCTTTACGCTCCTTGAAGCCATAATCCAATAATGTTGGAAGAAGGTATTTCTTCGCTTCTTTATAATCAATCATGGTTTATTAAATTTTTCAATCAAAAAAATTATGAATATGTTGCTTAATCTCTCGTATAAAATGCTCACAGCTATGATCGTTCAAGTAATCGTCTCCCCATGTGAACCATCCCACGATTGGATGACAAAAATTTTCCAACACGACCCTTTTGGTTAATCGAGATTAAAACTGCCATGGGATCAAGAGTATTTTAAAAGACTACACTTTTACATCTTCTGTTCGCAGGTTGGGGATGATCGGGGTTTTGACATTTTCTCTTTTATCCCCTGCTCAATATTATACAGAGTGGTCGTCGGAGCCAATATGTCTTTCCGCCTCTCAAGGGGAGGAGCAAACTTCCGGACATTTGCTTCCGCACGATCCAACTGCTCATACAAGGCATCTATTTCACGTCCAATCTCGGCCAGCTGACGCTCCTTATTTCGATTATACTCTCCTCCGTCCGGTTCAAAAAAACCTTCCTCTAAAGCAGCGACACACATATCATGATATGATATAATATTTTTAATAAAAATTTATGGGGTTTATGATGATTGAAAAAATAAAAGAAGAGAATGTTTGGGATTTTTTAAAAAATGACAATAAGCCGATTATGATTTACGGTATGGGAAACGGTGCTGAAAAAATCATTTCAACACTTGATACTTACGGTGTTAAAGTAAGTGAAATTTTTGCAAGCGATGAATTTGTAAGAGGTCATTCATTTTTAGGATATAAAGTCTTAAAATACAGCGATATTTGCGAAAAATATGATGATTTCAATGTTGTATTGGCATTTGCCACTCACCTCGAAAATGTGATTGAAAACATAAAAAAAATCAACAATAAACATAAGGTTTTTGCACCTGATGTGCCTGTTTGCGGCGGCGGACTTTTTACAAAAGAATATGTGAAAGAACATAATGATGAATTCGACTTTGTTTACAATAATTTAGCAGACGAAAAAAGCAAAAGCGACTATGTTGACATTATAAATTTCAAAGTATCCGGAAAAGTTGATTATCTGCTAAAATCATATTGCGATAAAGACAGCGTTTACAAAGATATTTTAAAGCTCAATACAAACGAATCCATCGTAGATTTAGGTGCTTATGACGGGGACACAATCAGGGAATTCACATCATTTACAAATGGAAAATACAACAGAATTTTAGCACTGGAACCTGATGCAAAAAGTTACAAAAAATTAGTCAAGAACACAGCCAAAATGCCTGATTTAGAAGCGTTAAATATGGGTGCGTGGAATGAAAAAGATACCTTAATATTTGCTAAAGAGCAAAGCAGAAATTCACACATATCCGCAAGCGGTGTACCTGTAAAAGTAACGGATATAGATTCACTTGTTGATTATCCTGTTACCTTAATAAAAATGGATATAGAAGGCTCGGAAATGAAAGCACTTGACGGAGCAACAAAAACAATAAAAAGAAATCTTCCGAAACTATATGTATGTGCATATCACAGAAACGAGGATTTATTTGCACTCGGGAAAAAAATATTGAGCTTTGATAAAAGGTACAAATTATATTTTAGGCACAGCCTGTATATTCCTGCTTGGGAAAGCAATTTTTATGCAATAATTGATTAAAGTATAATATTTATTTGACTTAACCTTTAGGTTAATATATAATAAGATGATTGATTTATTTTGAGGTGAGGAAAATTGACAACTGTATTATATGGAATAATAATCATCTTTGCCACATTTATGGGGGCGTTTGTCGGCCTTGGCGGCGGAGTAATCATTAAACCGCTTCTCGACTTAATAGGCAAAGACAGTGTAGCAGTTGTTAATTTCATTTCAACTTGTGCTGTGTTTAGTATGAGTATCAGTTCAACGGTTAAGCACATCAGGTCAAAAACAAAAATTGATTTTAAGCTTATTATTTCACTGTCTGTCGGGGCAGTAATCGGCGGTATACTCGGTTCAAAATTATTTGATTATCTTTTAGGTATATTTAATAACAATATGCTCAAAAGCCTGCAAGGTTTAATATTAGGTATATTACTTGTAATATCGGTTATTTATATAAATATTAAAAATGCAAAAAGCTTTAAAATAACAAATCCGATATGTATTGCGGCAGTAGGTTTAACACTTGGTTTTATCGCATCATTTTTAGGTGTCGGCGGCGGGCCGATAAATGTAGCATTTGTCGTTTTATTTTTTTCAATGACTGTTAAGGAAGCTGCTGTTTACAGCGTCGGCACAATATTTTTCAGCCAGCTTTCAAAATTGATAACTTTAGGCGTCACCCATACAATTCCAAAATGCAGTATACTTACTCTCGCAGTAGCAATAATCTGTGCGGTTGCAGGCGGCATATTGGGTGCAAAAATGAATAAAAAAGGCAACGAAAAAGTTATTAAAACAATTTTTACAATAGTGGTAGCTTTAATTGCGTTGGTTAATTTTTACAATGCAATTGTAGGTTTTACAGCCTAAAATAAAGGGGAAAATTTATGGGAAAGAAAAACATTATCTTCTACTTTTCCGACCAACAGCGTTGGGACACGGTAAATGAAGAAGTAACGCCTAACCTTTGCGAGCTTGCAAAGGAAGGGATCAAGTACGAAAACAACTTCACCTGCCAGCCCGTTTGCGGACCGGCAAGGGCATGCCTGCAAACAGGTGTTTACGCTACACAATGCGGTTGTTATTGGAATGGAATTCCGCTTCCAAGTGACATTACGCCGCTTGCCCACTACTTTAATGAAGCAGGATATGAAACTGCTTATATCGGCAAATGGCATTTAGCGTCAAACAGATTACCAGGTATAGGACTGCACTGTGAAAGCACCGCAATACCTAAAAACAAGCAGGGTGAATACCAATACTTCAGGGGCGCGGATGTGCTGGAATTTACATCGCACGGTTATGACGGATATGTATTTGACGGCGACGGAAACAAAATTGATTTTAAAGGTTACAGGGCCGACTGCATAAATGATTTTGCCTTAGAATTTCTTGATAAAAGAGATAAGGATAAACCATTTTTTATGTTTGTAAGCCAATTAGAGCCGCATCATCAAAACGACCACCATACATACGAGGGCTACAAACCTACCGTAGAAAAATATAAAGATTATCCTTTACCTGATGATTTGACATTTTTAAAAGGCGATTATAAGAAAATGTATCCCGATTATATTTCGGCTATTAACAGGCTTGATTACAATGTAGGCAGGCTTGTTGATAAGCTCAAAGAACTTGGAATATATGATGATACAATTATAGTTTATACTTCCGACCACGGAAGCCATTTCAAAACAAGAAATCCCGAGTATAAAAGAAGCTGCCACGAAAGTGCAACGCACACACCTTTGATTATAAAAGGCGGAAAATTCACAGGTGGGAAAAAAGAAGAAAGATTATCATCGCTTATCGACTTGCCGCCTACTCTTCTTTCCATGGCAGGAATACAGATTCCAAGTACATATATGGGTGTTGACTTGGCTGAACAAATTGATAATCCCGATAAAAAGCGTGACTGTGTATTTATGCAAATCAGCGAAGCATCAAATTCACGCGCAATAAGAACCGAGCGTTTTAAATATGAAGTTCGCGATATTGCTGTTACGGGATACGCACACCATCGAGCAAAGGTTTATTTTGAAAATTATTTATATGATTTGAAAAAAGACCCTAATGAAAAATACAACCTTATCAAAGACCCAAGATACAGACATATAAGGCAGGAGCTTAAATACTTATTATTAAAGCAAATGCAAAATGCACAGGAAGAAGCGCCGGTAATTTTTCCGGCTGTAATTAAAAGGAGAAAATAATGGCTGAAACAAAAAAATACTTAACCATGAAAGAACGCATCTGCTTTACGGTAGGCGCATTTGGCCGCTCGGGAATATATACACTTATGTCAATGTTTACACTTGTGTTTTTCCAAAACGGCGCAGGACTCACATTAAAGCAAGGCACTACAATAATTCTTATCGGGCGTATATTTGATGCATTAAATGACCCTGTAATGGGTATGATTGTTGACAGAACAAAATCAAAATGGGGCAAGATGAGACCTTACTTATTATTTGCACCTATTCCTATTGCGATTACAACAATTGCACTTTTTTCCGCTCCGTTTAAAGAGGGTTCAACAGCGGCATTTATTTGGGCACTTGTTACATACATTCTTTGGGGCGTGGCATTCACAATTCAGGATGTACCGTTTTGGGGACTTTCATCAGTAATAACCCCGCTTGAAAGTGAAAGAACTTCATTTATTTCAACAGCCCGTTTAGGCTCAACTTTCGGCGGTATACTCCCTGCCCTTCTTGTTCCTATTCTTTATCAAAGCAATATGGGATATACAAAAGGCTTCTTTTTAAGCGGTGTGATATTTGCACTTCTCGGTTGCGGACTTTCAATTCTTATCTTCTTCGTTTCAAAAGAAAGAGTTCCTAAAATGGACCACACACCTTCATTTAAAGAAACATTTGTGGTTCTCGGCAAAAACAAACTTCTTATCATTGTAATTTTTGCAGCAATTTTGGGCTCAACTATGGTAACAGCAAACCAATGTGCGGATTACATCGGTAATTATATTATCATTCAAAACTACACAGATTTCACTCAAATTTTCCAAGATTTCTTGCCGGGTGCGCAAACCACACTTATACCTAATGTTGATGCGGCTGCCGCTTACGATTTCTGGATTCCGCGCGGTACAATTGTAACTACTCTTACAGTTGCAATAGGTGTGGGTATGGTTCCTGCAATGGCTATTTTCCCAATGCTCAGAAAGAAATTATCGCTCAAGCAAATTTACATAGGTTCAGCTATATTCGGACTTGTTGTTCATGCACTTTGCTATGTTGTAATGGCACACGATGTTACAAAAGCTAACATTTATGTACTTTGGATATTCCTTTTCCTTATGGGACTCCCTCTCGGTATTTACAATGTTATCACCTATGCGCTTATTGCCGATTCTGTTGATTACCTTGAATGGAAAACAGGTGAAAGGCAGGAGGGTGTTTGCTTTGCATTCCAAACTTTCCTTTCAAAAGTAAATGCAGCAGTTGCAACATTTGTATTCGGTCAAATTCTTGACAGAACAGACTTTAAAGCTGTTGATAAATCGCTTGTTGATACTGCCGGCAGACAAATCTTCTTTGAGCAATCAGTCAACACTCAAAAAATGCTTTTGGCACTTGTAACAATTGTACCTGCTATCGGTTTTCTTCTTACAATTATTCCGATGTTCTTTAACAACTACACAGGCAAGGTAAAAGAGCAGGCACAAAAAGAACTTGAAAAAAAGCGTGAAAAACTTATGACTGATACAGAAAATTAAACAGCAAAGTAAAATGCAGTTCGCTTGTGCGAACTGCATTTTTTATTTGTATCACTTTATAATCTTGCGATTAAGTTTTAATATCAATATTCTTTTTACACTTTCGTCAATTTGTTTTTCTTTGATTTTTCCGTCTTTTACAGCTTTTAAAACAGCGGGATATTGAATTTTGTAATTATTGGCACACAGCATATCATTTCCTGCCAAAACACTTTTTATTGCAGCCTCGCCCTTGTCTCCGCCTACAAAATCAACAACTCCGTTCATACCTAAACCATCGGTAATAATAACTCCGTCATAGTTCATTTCATTTCTAATGTACTTATGCACTTTTTTAGAAAGAGATGCAGGGTGCTTTTTATCAAACGCATCAACGATATTGTGGCTTACCATAATCATATCCGCACCCGCTTTAATTCCGGCCTTAAACGGAAGAAGGTCGCGTGATTTGAATGTACTCAGTTTTCTTTTATCACGGATTATTTGCGAATGAGTATCACCGTTATTACCATAACCCGGAAAATGCTTTAATGTGCTTACAAGGTTATTTTTACCCATTTCTTTTATAACTGTTTTAATATATTTACTGTTTTTCTTTGCGGAAGTTGAAAAAGTACGATAGTAAATATAATCGCTTTTGCTGTAAGGTGTATCGGCAACAGGAGCTAAATTTGTATTTATACCAAGATCCAATAATAACTTTGCCTTTGATTTTGTATCTTTTCTGATATTTGAAAGTCCACCTTTTCTGTTAAGCTTTTGCGGTGATAAAAACGGTGATTTCCTGTACTGCTTATATATTGATACTCTGTTAACAGTGCCGCCCTCTTCGTCAACAGCTATAAGCATATTTAATTTTGAAGCTTTTTGATAAGCTTTGATTTGGCTTTGCTTTTTCTTATACGAATTGTTTTTAAAATTATTTGCAAATAATAAGTAACCGCCGAATTGATACTTCTTTTGAATAGCTGTCGCCTTTTCGCTCGGCATATACACCATAAACATTTGTGCAACTTTTTCTTCCAAAGTCATTGAAGATAATATTTCTTCTGCCCTTTCTTCAACGGTTTTAACCTCAATTTCCTGCACTGCGGTATCATCAAGCGCAAATGAAATACAAGGAAAAGAAAAAGAGAGGGCAATTGCCAATAACACAGCTAAAATATTTCTGTAAGCTTTCATATAATCATCCTTAATAATTGATAAAACAATTATACCTTTTTAGATTATAAAATGCAATATAACTTTAGCGCGCTAATGTGCTACCGCGTTGGCTTGTTAACTTCATATAAATGTGTTATACTAACCACATTATACTATTTTGATAGGAGTAAATTATGGAAGAAAAAAAGAGAGGTAGCTTTTCAGGTACTGTCGGCTTTGTTCTTGCTGCGGCAGGAAGTGCTGTTGGACTTGGAAACATTTGGCGATTTCCGTACTTGGCGGCAAAAGATAACGGAGGCTTATTTATTTTTTGCTACTTAATTTTAGTTGTAACATTCGGATTTACACTTCTGATAACCGAAATTGCAATAGGCAGAAAAACAAAGCAAAGCCCACTGACCGCATATGGAAAAATAAACAAGAAATTCGGATTTTTAGGTTCAATTGCAACACTTGTACCAATAATCATATTGCCATATTACTGTGCAATCGGCGGATGGGTATGCAAATACTTTTTTGATTTTGTAACCGGTAAAAGCGCGCTTGCAGCGGCAGACGGATATTTCACAAACTTTATATCGGGAAAAGCTGAACCTATTATTTGGTTTTTAATTTTCCTTGCCGCAACTGCCGGTGTAGTTCTCGGAGGTGTTGATAAGGGAATTGAAAAAATGGGCAAAATACTTATGCCGATACTAATTGTTCTTATTATCGGCATTTCGATTTTCTCAATCACATTAAGCTATACAGATGAAGCAACCGGCGTTACCAGAACAGGTCTTCAGGGCTTAAAGTTATATTTAATACCAAACTTTAAAGGTGTAACATTAAAGCAATTTTTCTTGGTAATTATGGATGCTATGGGGCAACTGTTTTACTCAATCAGTGTTGCTATGGGTATTATGGTAGCTTACGGTTCTTATGTCCCTGATAAAACAAACATAAACAAATCAATCAACCATATTGAATTTTTTGATACCCTTGTAGCTATCCTTGCAGGACTTATGATTGTACCGGCAGTATTTGTATTTGCCGGAACCGAGGGAATGAGTGCCGGCCCGGGACTTATGTTTATTTCGTTGCCTAAAGTATTTAACCAAATGGGCAAAATCGGCATTGCTGTGGGTATACTGTTCTTCTTAATGGTAATATTTGCGGCTGTATCGTCCTCTGTATCGGTCATGGAAGCCGTTGTGGCAAGTATTATGGACAAGTTCAAGCTTGACAGAAAAAAGAGCGCAGTAATCGTTACAGCGTATGCAGTCATATTCGGAATAATTGTATGCCTCGGCTATAATGTATTCTACTTTGAGCTTAAACTTCCTAACGGCTCAGTAGGTCAAATTCTTGATGTATTCGATTATTTCAGCAATAATATTTTAATGCCTATTGTTGCAATACTCACCTGTGTTCTTATCGGCTGGGTTGCAAAACCGAAAACAATTATTGACGAAGTTACGAAAAACGGAGAAAAATTCGGCAGAAAGTTTATTTATATAGCTATGGTAAAAGTTATTGCACCTGTTCTTTTGGTTGTTCTTTTGCTTCAAGCTCTGGGTGTATTTTAAAATTGCACAAAAAAGTGTAGTAATTTCAATATAATAAAATTGAGGAAAGTGTTTATTTTAAGCACTTTCCTTTTTTATTGCGACTGCTTTAAAACAAGTAATTTTTATACAAATTCAACGTAAATTTAAATAAGATATTGCATTTTTATTTGATAGTGTTAATATAATTTATAGGGTGAGTAGTCGCTCACCTGTAAAGAATTTTATAAAAAGGGGTAATCAAAATGAATGAATATATTGAAAATGTAATTAAAACAGTTGAAAAAAGAGATAATGCAAAACCCGAATACATACAGTGCGTAAAGGAAGTATTTCGTTCACTCGAAAAAGTGATTGAGCAACATCCGGAATATGTTGAAGACGATTTATTAACACGAATGGCTGAACCTGACAGGCTTATTACTTTCAGAGTCGCTTGGGTTGATGATGCGGGAAAAACTCAAATCAACAGAGGTTACCGTGTACAATTCAATTCAAGTATCGGCCCATACAAAGGCGGATTACGCTTTCACCCGAGTGTAAACAGTTCAATTATGTACTTTCTCGGCTTTGAGCAAACATTTAAAAACTCACTCACCGGTTTACCTATGGGCGGTGCAAAAGGCGGCTCAGACTTTGACCCAAGAGGAAAAAGCAAGGGCGAGATTATGAGATTTTGCCAAGCGTTCATGACTGAACTTTACCGTCACATTGGCCCTAATGTTGATGTACCTGCCGGCGATATAGGCGTAGGAGCAAGGGAAATAGGCTTTTTATTCGGCCAATACAAAAGAATATCCGATGCATTTGAAAACGGCGTTATAACAGGCAAGGGCTTATCTTACGGCGGTTCACTTATCAGACCCGAAGCAACAGGATACGGAGCGGTATATTACCTTTGCGAAGTTCTTAAACACGAAGAAGATAAATTAAAAGGAAAAACAGTTGCTGTATCAGGTTTTGGCAATGTGGCTTGGGGTGCTTGCAAAAAGCTTGCCGAACTCGGTGCTATTCCTGTTACAATTTCAGGCCCTGACGGATATATTTACGATAAAGACGGAATTATTACAGAAGAAAAAATCAATTATCTTCTTGAAATGCGTGCATCAGGCAGAGACAGATGCGAGGATTACGCTGACAAATTCGGCGTTCCGTTTTATAAAGGTGAAAAACCGTGGGGTATAAAAGTTGATATTGCCATGCCTTGCGCTACACAAAACGAAATCGGAATTAAAGAAGCAAAACAGATAATTGCAAACGGTACAAAATACTATATTGAAGTTGCCAATATGCCAACAACAGAGGAAGCATTAAACTTCCTTATAGATAGAAAGGATGTAATTGTAGCTCCGTCTAAAGCTGTTAATGCAGGCGGTGTATGTGTATCAGGCCTTGAAATGAGCCAAAATAGCCAAAGGCTTTCCTGGACTGCCGAAGAAGTTGACGAAAAACTTCACAATGCTATAATTAACATTCACAAACATTCTGTTGAAGCAGCAGAGAAATACGGACTCGGCTATGACCTGGTTGCAGGAGCAAATATTGCCGGATTTGAAAAAGTTGCAGAAGCAATGATGGCACAAGGCATTTATTGATATAAAAAGCATAAAAAACGGTGTGTAGAAATTATTTTCTACACACCGTTTTGTTTTTATCAGTCTGCCTTGCAAGCGTCAAGGGCTTTTGTAATAGCTTCTTTATCCATATTTTGACCTATGAATACAATCTTGTTTACCCTATCACCATATTCATCATCCCATGCATTTGCAATATCAGGATTCATTGCAAGAATTTGCTCTTGTTGATGCTTTGGCATACATGCAATCCATTTGCCATCATCGGTGGCTGTTTTTTGCTTACCGCTCTGTTCAAAAATATATGCTGTTTGCGGGTCATTCTTAATCCAAAACAAGCCCTTGGCTCTAATAACCTCTTTAGGATAATGAGCAAAAACAAAATTTTCAAATTTCTTTTGGTCAAGTGGAGGAAGTGACTCGTAAACAAAAGTACCTATTCCATATTCTTCGCTTTCGCCCTCTTCTTCATCCTCTTCTTCGCCTTCCATAGCTTTAAGCCAGCCCGGTGAATTTAAAATTTTCTCATAATCAAAGCTTTCGGTTGAAAGAATGTCAGAAACAGGAACATCACCGAATGAGGTTTCAATGATTTTAGCCTCAGGTTGTAAAGTTTTAATTACTTTAAGCACCTTTGCTTTATCCTCATCGTTTATTTGATCAATTTTATTAAGAACAATTGTTGTACAATATTCAATCTGTTCAACGAGAAGATTTTCAATATCATCTTCGTCTTTATCTTCTTTAAGAAGTGCATCGCCTGAAAGAAATTCATCAACCATTCTTAAAGAGTCAACTACTGTTACAATATTATCAAGATAGCAAACTGCCGGCAATTCACTTCTTGGATCGGTACCGTCAAGCATACATATAGAGCCTGCAATCGGACCAGGTTCACAAATACCGCTTGCTTCAATAAGGATATAATCAAACCTGCCGCTTGTAGCAAGCTGAATAATTTGCTTCATAAGGTCAACCTTTAATGTACAGCAAATACATCCGTTTGAAAGCGGAACAAGATTTTCATCCTTTTGGGTTACATTGCCGCCTTTAGCAATAAGTGACGCATCAATATTTACTTCACCGATATCATTAACTATAACCGCCACTTTGTATCCATCTTGATTTGCAAGAACATGATTAAGAAGTGTAGTTTTACCCGCACCGAGATAGCCGGTTAAAAGAGTAACCGGAATTTGTTTTTTCTTATTTACCATTTTAAACATCTCCTTTATTTACCGCTTTATTGTACCACCCGTGTCAAGTGAATTCTATCATATTTTGTTAACAAAAAAACAGCTTTGAAATATCAAAGCTGTCATTCATCATCAACATCATTTTCAATATCAATTTCGCGCTTATCTCGTTTACTTTTAAATTTATCAAAAAGTTTCTTGATACCGAGTGTTATTGCAATACACAATGGAAAATAAGGAGTAAACGGCCCAGCCCAAAAAACAAGATAGGTGCTAGCCACACCCATTGCCCATTTAGATTTAAACAAAAAATATAAAAGATAGCCGCCCCATACCGGAGTGTACATAACAATAACAACAATTATAAATAAAACAAGCGTGTGCCAATCTTTACACTCTTTCCACACCCATTTACAAAAATTGATGAATTTATTTATTATTTTTTCAAATATCTTTTTCGTAATTATAACCTCACACTTTTTATAGTATTTCAAGAATAGCAAGAAATAACACAAAAGTCAACATTTGTATTCATACTTAACAAGGGAAAAGACCAATCACAATGTGATTGGTCTTTGGTGGCTCATCGGGGAATCGAACCCCGGACACCTTGATTAAAAGTCAAGTGCTCTGCCATCTGAGCTAATGAACCGTGTTCACCCTGTTGTCAGGGTGTTGGCTGGGGAGGCGGGATTCGAACCCACGCATGACGGAGTCAAAGTCCGTTGCCTTACCGCTTGGCTACACCCCAATGTTGGGATAATTTATAATAAATAAGTGGGGTGGGATATCGGATTCGAACCGATGACCTCCAGTGCCACAAACTGGCGCTCTAACCAACTGAACTAATCCCACCATATATGTAAAAGCACTTTCGTGCTGTTACTGCACAATAAGTTGGCGCGCTGAGAGGGACTCGAACCCCCGACCTACTGCTTAGAAGGCAGTTGCTCTATCCAGCTGAGCTAAAGACGCATTACCCGCTGCAACGGGGGATTTTCCTTTCGGAAAATGGAGCGGGTGATGGGAATCGAACCCACGCGGCCAGCTTGGAAGGCTGGAATTCTACCATTGAACTACACCCGCAGATCGTTTTCAAAACTGCCTTAATATAATACCACGTTGTGCGTATTTTGTCAATACCAAAATCGAAAAAAACGAAATTTTTTATATGTTTTTTTCGCAGCCCTTGATATGACGCCCGAATTGTGATAGAATATAAACGCAAATATCATTACTTTTCTGCGAGGGATAACGGTGAGAGATCCGCAAATATCCGGCGCGAACGGCGGCGGAAAACGGCGCAGGCATACGCTTGTTCCGGACTATATGTTTGAAAAATTCGATGATATCGGCGTCGATTTTCTGAAAAATATCGGCGTGCGTTCGCTTGTCATCGACATCGACAACACACTGGCGCCCTACGAGGTCGCCGAGCCGGACGAGAGGACCGTCCGCTGGTTCGCGGCGCTCGGTGCGGCGGGGATACGCGCGGCGCTCGTGTCCAACAACGGGCGCGAGCGGGTCGAGCGCTACAACAGTCGTCTCGGGCTGCCTGCGTATTACGACTGCCGCAAGCCGTCCCGCAAATATCTCATAAAGGCGATGGAGGATATCGGAGCCGAGAGAGACACGACCATGTTTCTCGGCGATCAGATATTCACCGATGTCGTTGCGGCGCGGCGCATGGGCATCCGTGCGGCTGTCGTGCCGCCTATAAAGGATAAAAAAACGGTGTTCTTCAGGTTCAAAAGACTTATGGAACGCCCGATAATGCGCCGCTACCGTAAACGCGCGGCGAGAAAGGCGTGAGGATATGAACAGCGATGCAAATATCGCCGCACCGAAGTTCGGACCGGGCGGCAACAGCGAATCTTTTTATGCCGAGGGCAAAAAATCAACGGTTGAGGCGCCCGCATGGGTCGGTGCGCGCGGGCTTGATGCATATGAATTTCAGGGCGGCAACGGCATACGCGGGACTGACGCGACGTTTGCCAAAATAGGCGACGAGGCGCGGCGCGCGGGCATTCTCATGTCGCTGCACACGCCGTATTATATCTCTCTTTCGGGTGTCGATCCCGAAAAGCGACTCAAAAGCGTTGACTATATCATGCAGTCGCTCCACGCTGCCGAATTGCTGGGGGCTGACACGATAGTCATCCACTCGGGCAGCGCGTCAAAGATCACGCGTGACGAGGCGATGGATCTTGCACGCGACACGCTCGCGCACGTTATGGAGGCGGTCGGCGATACGAGTATCAGGCTCGGGCTTGAGACGATGGGCAAAAAAAATCAGCTCGGCACTCTTGACGAGGTGATAGAGCTTTGCCGCGTTGATCCGCATTTTTATCCCGTGGTGGATTTCGGGCACCTCAACGCCCGCGACTGCGGCGGCGTCTTCCCAGATAAGGACGCATATCTCCGCGTGTTTTACCGCATAGGCGAGGCGCTCGGAGACAAATATGCGCGCACGCTCCACTGCCATTTCTCCCGCATCGAATATACCTCGGCTGGGGAGAAAAAGCACCTCACGTTTTCGGACACAGTTTACGGCCCGGATTTTTATCCGCTCGCCGAGGCGATAGCGGCCGAAAAGCTCGCTCCGCGGATAATATGCGAATCGGCGGGGACGATGGCGGAGGACGCTGCGGCGATGAAGGCGATGTTCATTGATGCCGAGAAAAAGATGAGCAATAATTAAAATTCACATAAAAGAAAGGCAAGTCAGAAAATGACACATCTCGAAAGACTCAGAAAAGAAATGAAAAATAACGGCTTTGACGCCGTGGTGGTATCATCCGAAATAAATCAGCGCTATCTCGGCGGCTTCAACTACACCGACGGACTTATCGTCGTTACAGAGAGCCGCGCGGCGCTCCTCACCGACTTCCGCTATATCGAAGCGGCGAATGCCTCTCCCGCGGCGAAGGAATTTGAGATCCTTATGCCCGATAAGCGCATGAGCGCGGCGGCATACGAGGTCATGGCTGGCGCAAAGCGTGTGGCGGTCGAGGAAGCGACGCTTTCTCTCTCGGGCTATGAGAACTTTTGCAATGTCTTTGCCGGCATGGAGGTCGTCGGCGGTGCATCGGCGATGATCGACGGTCTGCGCGAGTTCAAGGACGCGGGAGAGATCGAAAAAATGAAGGCTGCACAGGCGATAACCGATGCGGCGTTCGCGCACATAGTCGATTTTATCCGTCCCGACATGACCGAGCGTCAGGTGGCTCTCGAGCTTGAGTTCTTTATGCGTTCAAAGGGCGCCGAGTGCGTTGCGTTCGACACGATCGCGGTCTCGGGCAGTGTTTCGTCCATGCCTCACGGCGTGCCGCGTGACGTAAAGCTTGAAAAAGGATTCCTTACGATGGATTTCGGCGCGCGTTTTGACGGCTACTGCTCGGATATGACGCGTACAGTCGTCATCGGCAAAGCCGACGATGATATCCGCCGTCTCTACAACACCGTGCTTGAGGCTCAGACCTCGGCGCTTGCCGCAGCTGCTCCCGGTGCCGGCTGCGCTAAGATGGACAAGATCGCCCGCGACATCATCGACGGTGCGGGATACGTGGGAACGTTCGGTCATTCTCTCGGTCACGGCGTCGGAATGTACATCCACGAGGAGCCGCGCCTTTCCTTCCGCGTGCCTGCCGACAAGGTGCTCATACCCGGTCAGGTCGTGACGTTCGAGCCTGGCATTTACCTTTCGGGCAAGTACGGCTGCCGCATTGAGGATATGGTGGCGATAACCGAGGACGGCATTATGGACTTCACCAAGTCGCCCAAGGATCTTATAGAGATCTGCTGAAAATAAAAACAGACGAAAACCGCGCCCCGAAAAGTCATGTGACTTTTCGGGGCGTGGTCATTTTTTCTGTTTTGTCCGGTGAATCAGCCGAGACAGGCTTCAAGTGCCTCTGTGAGGGTCTTTGCCTCGTCGATGGTCATCAGTCTGTCGTTGTCGTTCATAAATGAGACGATGCAGTAGCTTCCGCTGTAATTTGAGACGGTCAGCGTTCCGGTTTTTGCGTCGCCCGTGTTGAAGGTGAACTCAGCCGTGAACACTGCGTCGCTTCCCGCTGCGGGATCGCGTTCGAGATCGGAGGCGAAAGCCGATGTTTTGGCAGCTGCGAGCGCGTCGAGCAGCTTTGTGAGCTTATCCTCGTCGAGCGTTTTGCCGTCTGCGGACTCATACGATATCCCGCCGTCGTCCGCGTGAACGACCTTGACGGCGAGCGTTTTGCCGCCTGCCGAAAAGGTGATGCCGTCGATCCTGCCGTAATCGGGCAGCAAAAGCTCGGTCGGGCGAAGTGAACGCACATTTTCGGTCATTACCGCGGCAAATGCGTCCTGTGAAGAGAGACGCGCCGTGAGCGACGAGCCATCGGCACGCACATAGATCACTCCGTCCTCGTTTTTTCCGACGTTCAGCACGAACTCTTCGGGAGTGGTGACGGTCTTGTCTATATTTGTCGTCGAATCGGTGACGGTCGAGGTCTTGTTGTATTTAAGAACGAGCCGCGATGCCTTGTCAAGTCCGAATTCGGAGTCGCGCGAGCTGTCATAGGCTACGCATTTTCCGAGATCGAGCGAGGTGAGCGCCTTTGTCAGCGCTTCGCCGATCTCGGCTGCGAGATGTGATTCCGCACCGCCGTCAACAGAGAAATACCAGTTGTATTTTGACGTGTAGTCGCTCTCCTTGCCGCCGGAGTAGTAGGTGAAGAGCAGCTTTTTGCCGTTTGCGGTGTATTCGAGCGAGGTCAGCGCCGATGCGTTTACCGCCGGTGCGTCGTCGGTGTCGATGACGTCGTAAATGTCGAATCTGAACGACTCGGCGACCGACGGATCGACCGTATAGACAACGCTTTTGTCGTCGGTGCAGAAATAATTCGTGCCGGTATAGCTGTTGAGAGAGCCGATATAGAAGCGATGCGTGCCGGCGCCGTCGGTGAACGCAAGCGATATCTCGGGCTCGTCAAGCCCGTATTTCCCGAGGTCGGCGGCACTTACGCCGTCAAGCTTATAAGGGGAGGTAACGCTGCTGACGGCTGTCGCCATTTCGGCGAACTTTTCGTTGCTGAGCGGCACCTTTTCGTTCTCCGACCAGAGCCAGCCGGTCTCGTCCTCCTTGAGTCTGAACTCAAAGCTGACGGTCCCCGTCTCGCCGCCTTCTTCCTTCGGTTCCGTGCGGCGGCTGACGCTGACCGCGGTCAGCGTTTTCGTATCGACCGCTCCGACTGTGTACGTGTCGTCGCCCGGCGCGGTGTCACTGCCGCTGCCGTCTCCCTTTACGGAGACGGCACGCCAGATGAAATAACCGCCTGCGAGCAGCGCAAGGGCAACGGTCATGGCTATAAGTCTTATGCCTTTTTTCTTCATTTTATTTTATCTTTATGCGCATCACTGTTTGCGGCGGCGGTTCCAGCGTATGAAGCCCACGGCTATCACAACGACGGGAACGATGATAACGAACACCGCACCCCACATCACGGCGGATGAGGAGGTGACCGTCAGCGTCGATGCGGATATATCGACTGCCGAGATCTCGGGCAGAGAGGACTTGAAGCTGTCGCAGAGCCATGAGAGCATATTGAGGAAGCAGTAGAGATTGGCACCGTTTGTCGCCGAGATGAAGCTGTCCGATGCGAAAAGCGGAGCTGCGATCCATATCATGCGCGCGCCGGTGTCCTTGTTTTCGGACGCGGAAGCAACGCTCAGCGGTGCGGGATCGGTCTTGGTGTCGTCGGACTGCTTGAGATATCCCTTTGACGAGGTGGTGAGGAGCTCGGTCACGGTGACTCCGGAGGGGAGCGAGCCTGTCTGACTTATCGCATGCGATTGGGGGACAAGAAGACGGTATGAGCCGGATGCGACTATCGACACGGAGGTGTGCGTGGAGGAAACGACGGGGTAGAAATAGTACGGCGTGTTGGGATAGTAGCTGCCGGCGCTGCCCTCGTTGACGGTGCCGTAGTTGCCCTCAAGTCCGAATCCCGCCGCAAGCTTTGAAAAATTCGGAAGTCCCGCGGTCGTGCTGCCGCTTATCATGAAGATGTGACCGCCGTTCTTGGCATAGGTGTCGAGCTTTTCAAGCTCCCCGTCGGAAAGGTCGAGCTCGGGTGCATAAATGAGTATGCAGGAGCAGTCCTCGGGTATCACGTCGCCTTCAAGGGCGATGTTGAGCTGCGAGGTGGGGAAGCCCGAAAGATCGACATAGCTTGAGAGCATCTGTGTCAGCTCCTGCTCGCCGTGACCGGTGAGCGTATACAGTGTGGGCAGCGTCTCGGCTGTGACATATTCCACGGCGCAGGCAAGCTGATTGTCGCCGTCAAAATATGGCTCGGCGCTGAGACCGTACTGCGCATACTGCTGATATTCGCTAATGGTGAGCTTGCCGTACTGACTGTTGTAGTAATAGTACATATCGCTGTAATCAACGACCTTGCTGCGGCGGGAGCTCTCAACTATAACGCTGTATTCCGAGGGCTGCGAGTCGGTGTATTTCGAAATGAAATCCGGGTCGGCAACAGGGTCGGCGACCTTCAGCGTGACGTTTGACGAAAGCTCGGCAAAGCGTGTGAGAAAGGTGCCGAGCTGTGTGTCCTCTGTCCCGCCCGGGCAGATGAACCAGAGCGTTATCGGTTCATCAAGCCCGGAAATGTACTTCTGCGTCGTTTCGGAGAGGGTGTACATTTTGGAGGAGCTTGAATCGAGCTTGGTGAATTTTGTGGGCAGCGCGTTGATAATGAGGTTGACCACGATAAGCGCCGCAAGCAGCACGACCGTCATAAGAACGGTGTAGCCGCCCGCGCGGCCGCTCTTGCGGTCGCCGAAAAGACGCGCCTTAATGCTTTTTTCGCCGGTATCCACGGCAGCTTTTTTGTTCTGTTCGTTCATTGTGTGCGTCCTCCCCTCAGCTCCAGCGGCGCTTTTCAAGCGACTGGACGGTCAAAAATACAAAGAAAACGATTATCGAAAGATAATACACGACCGCGGTCATATCGAAAATGCCGGAAACGAATGTGTCAAAGCGGTCGAATACCGCAAGGTAGGAGACGAGCTTGGGGAAGAGCCCCGCGAACGCATCCTTTTTTGCGATATAAAATATGCAGGTCGGTATGATGACGATGCCCGCGCCTATCACGCCGACGGCGGGGGCGCGCATTATCGCCCCGACGATGAGCCCGAACACCGCGCCGACGATAAGGAAGGACACGAACGAGCCGAGAGCCGACGTGGGGATAAGGGAGGAGAGTCCGTTCATGAGATAGAGCGCGAGCACGACGCCGAAGCCAGTTACCGCGGCGATTATCTGACTCTCTGTCAGCGACGACATGAACATACATATTGCGATGAGTGCCGAGCCGAGCAGGAAGAAGCCGAGAAGCGCCGCATAGCAGCTTGCATATCGCACGATGCCGTACAGGCTGAGCAGCACGGGCACAAATCCCATCGCCACACAGGATATAAAGAGAACGGCGACCATCGAAAGATATTTGCCGAGCACGATATCGACCGCGCGCAGCGGCAGCGAGTAAAGAAGCTGATCGGTGCGCGAGCGGCGTTCTTCGGCTATCGAACGCATTGCGAGGATAGGCACTATCAGCATGAACACTATCGTTATCTGGCTGAGGACGTACTCAAAGCTCGCCGACTGCGAGAGCAGGTTTATCGCCGTGGTAAAAACGCCGGTGAATACAAAGATGACGGCAAGAAAGATCCAGCCCGTCATGCTGTTGAAATAAGATCTCAGTTCACGTTTGAATACTGCACTCATTTGTCATTTTCCTCCTCTCCGCCGACCGAGCCGAACTGCGGCGTGTAGTCGTCGTCGGAGTTTTCTTCTTCCTCTTTTCCCGCGCGGGCGAAAAGGTGCGGGCGGCGGCGCCCGGTGTCGGCATGCTGCTCGGTCCCGTCGTCATGCGGGGCATCGCCGTCATCGGTGAGGGCGAGGAATATATCCTCAAGGGTAAGAACGCGGTATACCATCTCTATCACGGGCAGGCGAGCCGCTGCAAAGGCGAAAAAGATGTCGTCGCGTATATCAAGGCTCTTTTCCGTCTTAAGTGCGGCGGAGGTCACGCCGTCCTTTTCGGAATATTCGGCCGATACGATGCCGCCGACGCCCGCAAGGATGCGTTTTACGTCAACGGCAGAGCCGCGCACCTTGAGCGAGAGGTCATTTGCGCTGTTGACCGAGTTCTCAAGATCTTCTATCGAATCGTCGGCAACGAGCCTGCCGTGCGAGATTATCATCACGTGGTCGCATACCGCGCTGATCTCGGCGAGTATATGGCTGCTGAGAATGACTGTCTTTATGCTGCCGAGCTTCTTTATCAGGTCGCGTATCTCGATTATCTGCTTGGGGTCAAGCCCGACCGTCGGCTCGTCGAGTATTATCACGTCCGGATCGCCGAGCATTGCCTGCGCTATGCCGACACGCTGGCGGTATCCCTTTGAAAGGTTTTTGAGCAGCCTGTCCTTTACCGGTTCGATGCCGGTTAGCTGCATTACCTCCTTTTCCTGACGCAGCGCCGCGTCGTAGGGCATTCCCTTTGCCCGCGCCACAAAGTCAAGGTATTCCGCAGCCGTCATGTCGGTGTAAAGCGGCGGCTGCTCGGGGAGATATCCGATATGCCGCTTTGCCTCGATCGGCTCCTCGAATATGTCGTGCCCGTCGATGAGCACCGTCCCCGACGTCGCCGCAAGGCAGCCGGTTATGATATTCATCGTCGTTGATTTGCCCGCTCCGTTGGGACCGAGCAGACCGTAGATCTTGCCATTTTCAATGGTAAAGGAAAGATCGTTCACGGCGAGGTGATCGCCGTATTTTTTGGTCAGATTGCGAACTTCGATCAAAACGTTTTTCCTCCGGTCGTAATTAATGGGTATTACACATATAGTATATTATATTTATAAACCGCGTCCGTGTCAAGCGCTTGATACGAGTTTGATGCCTTTGTGAAATATCGCCGTCGCGCAGCGCAAATAAAAACGGCGGCGGTGGGTAAAAATATATTGACTAAACAAAAAAAAGTAGTATAATTAAAAGTGGAGAATTGTATCCCGATGACGAAAAAAGAGAGGATGGACGCGATCATGAAGGCACAAAAGACCGCAAAGACCGCAAAAAGCGCCGCGGGGAACGGCTCGGACCTTCCGGTCTATCTTTTTCATCAGGGCACGAACTTCCGTGCATACGAATATCTCGGGGCGCATCCCGCGGACGGCGGTTTTGTGTTCCGCGTGTGGGCGCCGAACGCCGCAGCCGTTGCCGTGACGGGCGATTTTGACGGCTGGCAGGGCACGCTCGCGATGACGCGCATAAGCGCCGGCGGAGTGTGGGAAGCGACCGGCGTCGGAGACGGTTTCGTCAGAGGTGCAAAATATAAATATCTTATTACCGCCGCCGACGGGCGGAAGCTCTACAAAGCCGACCCGTATGCATTCGCGGCGGAATGCCCGCCGGGCACGGCGTCGCTGATGTACGGCATACCCGAACACAGGTGGCGCGACAGCGGGTGGATGACGGCGCGTCCCGATGCGCGCGCGACCGAACGCCCGATAAACATTTACGAGCTTCAGCTCTCCTCGTGGATGAGGCACGAGGACGGCAGCGTTCTTTCATACACCGAGCTTGCACGCGAGCTTGCGCCGTATGTCAAGCAGATGGGCTACACTCACGTCGAGCTTCTGCCGATAACGGAATACCCCTATGACGGCTCGTGGGGATATCAGGTCACCGGCTATTACGCTCCGACGGCGAGACACGGGAGCCCCGAGGACTTCATGGACTTTGTCGATTCGATGCACGAGGCGAGCGTCGGCGTGATACTTGACTGGGTGCCGGCGCATTTTCCCAAGGATGCGCACGGGCTTTACGAATTCGATGGACAGCCCCTTTACGAATATCAGGGAGCCGACCGCATGGAGCACGCGGGGTGGGGCACGCGGCGTTTTGACGTCGGCAGGTGCGAGGTCGAGAGCTTTCTGGTATCCGACGCCTGCTTTTGGGCGGAGAAATATCACATCGACGGTCTGCGTGTCGATGCCGTGGCGTCGATGCTTTATCTTGACTATGACCGCGCGCCGGGCGAGTGGGTGCCGAACGTGTACGGCGACAACCGCTGCCTTGAGGCGATAGCCTTCTTCCGCAAGCTGAACGGCACGATGGCGCATCTTTACCCCGGCGTTATGATGATAGCCGAGGAATCGACCGCATGGAGCAACCTCACGACGTTTGAAAACGGCGGGCTCGGTTTTTCGTTCAAGTGGAACATGGGCTGGATGAACGACGCGCTCTCATATGAGGAGACAGACCCGATATTCAGAAAATACCATCACGGAAAGCTTACATTTTCAATGATGTACGCCTTCGGCGAAAGATATATCCTTCCGATATCGCACGACGAGGTCGTGCACGGCAAGAAGTCGCTTCTTGACCGTATGCCGGGCGATTACTGGCGCAAATTTGCGGGAACGCGCGCTTTTATGGCGTATATGATGACGCATCCGGGCAAGAAGCTGATGTTTATGGGGTGCGAGATCGGCCAGTTCCGCGAATGGGACTATGCGGGGCAGATCGAGTGGTTTCTTCTCGACTATGAATCCCATGCAAAATTCCAGCTTTACTGCGCCGAGCTGAACGCTCTGTATCTTGCGTCGCATGAGCTCTGGGAGAGGGACACCTCATGGGAGGGCTTCGAATGGATCGACGCCGACAACAGAGATCAGAGCATCCTTACCTTCCTGCGGCGTGCTGCCGACGGCGACGAGCTGCTCGTCGTGCTGAATTTCACTCCCGAGACGTATGAGGATTACAGGATCGGCGTGCCCGCGCGCGGGGTGTACCGCGAGCTTATGTCGTCCGACGACGAAAGGTACGGCGGATCGGGCGTGCGCAACGACGGCGACGTGACCGCGGAGGCCGTCGCATGGAACGGCAGAGCGGCGTCGGTCAGGCTGAGGATCCCTCCGCTCGGCGCGCTGATACTGCGGCGCATAGAGCTGCTTGCGGAGCCCGACGAATGCGTGAAGCCATGCGATGATGAAAAAACGGAAGAGGCATAACGCCGTCCGCTGTAATATCTTTGAATAACGAAAATTATAATTATACAGAACCGATATGCAGGATAACAAATTACTGAAAATGAAAGAAAGGAAAGTTTCGGGTATGTACAGAAAAAAAGAATGTGTTGCCATGCTGCTTGCGGGCGGGCAGGGCAGCAGACTTTACACGCTGACCTCAAGGCTCGCCAAGCCCGCCGTTTCGTTCGGCGGAAAATACCGTATCATCGACTTTACTCTTTCCAACTGCGTCAACTCCGGCATTGATACCGTGGGCGTTCTCACGCAGTATCAGCCGCTGCTTCTCAACGATTATATCGGCAACGGTCTGCCGTGGGATCTTGACCGCACCTTCGGCGGCGTTAAGATCCTGCCGCCCTATCAGGGCAAAAAATCCGCCGACTGGTACCGCGGCACCGCAAATGCGATCTATCAGAATATTGAGTTCATCGACAGGTACGATCCCGAATATGTGCTTGTGCTGTCGGGCGACCATATCTACAAAATGGACTATTCGAAGATGCTTGACGCGCACAAGAAAAACGGCGCCGACTGCACCATTGCCGTTATCGAGGTGCCGCTCAGCGAGGCGAGCCGCTTCGGTATCATGACGACCGATGCGGATGACCGTATAACGAAATTCTCGGAGAAGCCGAAGAACCCCGACAGCACCAAGGCTTCGATGGGCATTTACATCTTCAATAAGGAAAAGCTCTTCAAATACCTGCGCGAGGACGAGGCGGACGAAAAATCGAGCAACGACTTCGGCAAAAACGTCATTCCCGCAATGCTTGCCGCGGGTGAAAAAATGTACGCATACCCCTTCAGCGGCTACTGGAAGGACGTCGGTACCATACGTTCGCTTTGGGAAGCCAACATGGATATGCTCGGCGATTCTCCCGCGCTCCAGCTCGGCGACGACAAATGGCGCATTTATTCGCGTCACGATGCGCGCGCCCCGCATTATGTCGCGGCGGGAGCCGTGGTGGAGAACTCCTCTATCACCGAGGGCTGCGAGATACGCGGCACGGTGCGCGGCTCGGTGCTCGGCGCCGGCGTTAAGGTGATGCCCGGCGCATCTGTTATTGATTCCGTCGTGATGAGCGACGTTACCGTAAAGGCGGGAGCGTCGGTGTCGTATTCGATAATAGATTCCCGCGCCGTCATAGGCGAGGGCGCCGTGGTCGGCGCGCCCGAAAGCACGGGAGCGGATATAACCGTGGTGGGTTCCGATGCCACGGTGCCGGCAGGCGGCACCGTGGCGCCCGGCGCCATGCTCTCCGCCAACTGAGCGGAGAGACGCTTGACAGAAAGAAATGATAAAAACGGAGGAAGCAAAATGACAGCCGCAGGAATAGTATTCTCAAACATTCATGACGAAAGTCTGCCTGAGCTTACCCGCCTTCGCACGATGGCGAGCGTACCCTTTGGCGGCAGGTACCGTCTTATCGACTTTGCACTTTCAAATATGATAAACTCCGGCATATCGAAGGTCGGAGTGATAACCCACTACAACTACCAGTCGTTGCTCGACCATATCGGCACGGGAAAGGACTGGGACCTTGCGCGCCGCTCGGGCGGCATAAAGATACTGCCCCCCTTCATCACCGCATATGACGCAAAGGGCGTGGGGCAGCTTTACAGCACGCGCCTTGAGGCTCTGCTCGGCGTTGTGAACTTCATTTCGCGCTGCACCGAGGATGTTATCGTCCTCTGCGACTGCGATACGATCTGCAACATCGACCTCTCCGATGTCATCGACCGTCACGTCGAGACAGGAGCGGACTTCACCCTTGTCGTTAAGCACATAGACCAGCCCGGTCTCAGCTCTCCGCGTCATTCCGTTATAATCTCCGACGCGAGCGGCAGGATTGTTGATGCCATAGAGTATTCGAACGATATACTCCCCGGTCAGGATATCAGCACTAATATAATGGTCATAAACCGTATGTACCTGCTGAATATACTCGGCGACGCCGCCGCGCACGGATACACGAGCTTCTTCCGCGATGTGATAGCCCGCAATATAGGGCATGCCGACTACCGCGTATATCACTACGACGGATATTATTCGCTCGTCTCCTCGCTCGCGGGGTATTTCGACTGCTCGATGCAGTTGCTCAGGCCCGAGGTGCGCGACGCACTCTTCGGCGTTGCCGACAGACCGGTCTACACAAAGGTCCGCAACTCCGCGCCGACGATATACCGCACGGGATCGTCGGTGGGCAACACGCTAATTGCCGACGGCTGCATAATCGAGGGCAGCGTTGAAAATTCGATAATCTTCCGCGGCGTCAAGGTCGGACGCGGGAGCGTCGTGCGCAATTCGATATTGCTTCAGGATACCGTTGTCGGCTCGGGCGTTTCGCTCAACTGCGTGGTGACCGATAAAAACGCGGTCATACGCGACGGGCGCACGCTTTCGGGGCATGAAACGATGCCGTTCTTTATCGGGAAAGGGCTTATGGTCTGAGATATGGCTGAAATGATGACCGATACTGTAAAAAGCACAAAAAGAAAAACCGCGCTGAAGGTCCCCGCAGCCGAAGTGACCGCGGCGGTGAGCTCCGCTGCCGCGGAAGCGAAAAAGAAGCTTCTCTTCGTGGGCGCGGAGGTCATGCCCTTTGCCGCCACGGGAGGACTCGGCGACGTGCTCGGGTCGCTGCCCGAGGCGCTTGCGGCATATGACCCTGCGCTTGACGTGAGAGTTGTGATGCCGCTTTACAGCGCGATCGATGCAAAGTACCGCAGAGAAATGAAGACCGAGGCGGTCTTTACCGTGACGCTTGCGTGGCGGCGGCAGTATTGCGGCGTGCTGAGCCTCGTGAAGAACGGCGTGAAGTATTATTTCATCGACAATGAATACTACTTCAGGCGCAGCGGGCTTTACGGTCAGTATGACGACGGTGAAAGATATGCGTTTTTCTGCACGGCTGTCATGGATATGATGCCGATGCTCGGGTATTTTCCCGATATACTGCACGCGCACGACTGGCAGGCGGCGCTGTCGGTCATATATCTTGAACGCAAATACCGCCGTGACGAACGCTGGAGCCGTATGCGCAGCGTGTTCACGATCCACAATATAGAATATCAGGGCAAATACGACATGTGCATCCTCGGGGACGTTTTCGCCCTTTCGGATTTTGACCGTCAGACGGTCGAATACGACGGCTGCATAAACCTCATGAAGGGTGCCGTCGTGTGTGCCGACCGCGTGAGCACGGTGAGCCCGCGCTACGCCGAGGAGATACTGCATCCGGAGTTCGCTCACGGGCTCGACGGCATCCTGCGCGAGAATTCCGGCAAGCTGCGCGGGATACTGAACGGCATCGACTATTCCTATTACGATCCCGCGACCGATCCGGTGCTCGCCGAAAATTATTCGGCGGAGCGCATTGACGGAAAATATGTCTGCCGCTCGTCGCTGAGGCGCGATCTTTCGCTGCCCGACGACAAAGACCGTCCGCTTATCGCGGTCATCTCCCGCCTTGCATCGCATAAAGGGCTTGACCTTGTGCGCGAGGCGCTGCGCGGGATACTGAACGATACGGGCGCGCAGTTTGTCGTTCTCGGCAAGGGCGAGGCGCAGTATGAGGATTTCTTCCGCGCAATAGAAAACGAATACGGCGACCGTGCACGCGCGCTCATCACCTATGACCGTGACCTTTCGCGCCGCATTTATGCCGCGGCGGATATATTCCTTATGCCCTCAAAGAGCGAGCCCTGCGGGCTTTCGCAGATGATAGCGTCGCGCTACGGTGCGATACCCGTCGTGCGTGAGACCGGCGGTCTTTACGATTCGATACACGGTTTTTACGAGGACGGAGAGGGGAATATGCACGGCAACGGCTTCACCTTTGCCGGCTACACCCCCGGAGAGCTTTATGAGCGCACCGCTGCTGCCGTGTCGCTGTGGCGCGATACCGCAAAACGCAAAAAATTTATTGAAAAGATAATGAGCGTCGATTTTTCATGGCGTGCGTCAGCCGCCGAGTATGCGTCCATGTATGCATCCATGGATGCACCGCTTGAATGATAGCGCGTCGCTTTTTATCGGAGGAAGTATTAAAAGTGAACTACGATCCCAAACCCAGAGAAGTCAAAGAAAACATCGAACAAAAGCTCATGCGTCTTTTCGGCACCACGCCCGCCGGCGCATCGCGCGATCAGGTCTACAAGGCGGTCGCGCACACGGTCAAGGATATCCTTGCCGATAAGCGCGCACGCTTCAGCGAGAGAGTGAAAAAGACCGGCGAAAAACAGGTCTATTATATGTGCATGGAGTTCCTGCTCGGGCGCTCGCTCAAAAACAATCTTTCAAACCTCGGTCTTGTTGACGCATATTCCCAAGCGCTCGGCAAAATGGGGCTTAACCTTGAGGATCTTTACGACTGCGAGCCGGACGCCGGGCTCGGTAACGGCGGACTCGGCAGACTTGCCGCCTGCTTTATGGATTCGCTTGCCTCTCTCGAATATCCCGCCTGCGGATTTTCAATACTCTACGAGTACGGGCTCTTCAAGCAGAAGATTGTTGACGGCCTTCAGGTCGAACTGCCGGATATCTGGCTGCCGGGCGGCGAGGTGTGGCTCGAGCCGCGCACCGACCGCGTGTTTACCGTCAGCTTCGGCGGTCGCGTGAAGCAGAGCTGGCACGACGGGCACCTTGAGATCACCTATGAGGGTGTCGATGAGGTCGAGGCGGTGCCTTACGATATGCTGATATCTGGCGGCGACTCCGACGGTGTCACGCGCCTGCGTCTGTGGAGCGCAAGAGACACGCGCTCCTTCAATATGGGGCTTTTCACGCAGGGGCAGTATACCCGTGCGCTTGAGGAGAGCAACAACGCCGAGATAATCTCAAAGGTGCTCTACCCGTCCGACAACCACACCGAGGGCAAGCTTCTGAGGCTCACTCAGCAGTATTTCCTCACGTCCGCGTCGGTGCAGAACATCATCCGCGACCATATGGCGGTCTACCGCAATATCGAGAGCCTGCCGGATAAGGTCGCTATCCACATCAACGACACGCACCCCGCGCTCGTGATCCCCGAGCTCATGCGCATCCTCATGGACGAGTATTTCCTTTCATGGGAGAAGGCGTGGGATATCACCGTCCGCACCGTGTCGTACACCAACCACACCGTCATGCCCGAGGCGCTTGAAAAGTGGAGCGAGGATATCTTCGGTCTTAAGCTGCCGCGCATCCACATGATAGTCAAGGAGATAAACGAGCGCTTCGGCCGCGAGGCGTGGAATGCCTATCCCGGCAACTGGAACCGCATCTCCGGCATGAGCGTGCTGAGCTACGGTCAGGTGAATATGGCGAACCTCGCCGTTATCGGTTCGCATTCGATAAACGGCGTTTCAAAGCTCCACTCGGAGATACTCAAGGAATCGCTCTTCAAGAGCTTTTACCGCATGTACCCCGAGCGCTTCACCAACGTCACGAACGGCGTGGCTCACCGCCGCTGGCTCTGCTACTCCAACCCGCGCCTTGCCGCGCTGCTTGACGAGTGCATAGGAACGGCTTACCGCAAGGACCCCGAGCAGCTCGCCGATTTTGAAAAATATGCCGACGACGCGTCGGTGCTTGAGCGTCTGCGCGATATCAAGCATGAGAACAAAAAGGATTTCTCCGCCTTCATGATGAAGCGTGCGGGCGTTTCCATCGACACGCACTCTGTATTTGACGTTCAGATAAAGAGACTGCACGAATACAAGCGCCAGCTTCTCAACGTGCTCAATATCATAGGCATTTACCTCGATCTCTGCGACAATCCGAACCTTGACGTCCGCCCGCGCACATATATATTCGGCGCAAAGGCGGCGCCCGGATATCAGATGGCAAAGCGGATAATCCAGCTCATCTGTATGCTGTCGCGCGAGATCGAAAACACACCGGGCGTGCGCGACAAGCTGAAAGTCGTTTTCCTTGAAAACTACGACGTGACCACAGCAGAGGCGCTCATTCCCGCAGCCGAGATCAGCGAGCAGCTCTCTCTGGCAGGCAAGGAAGCGTCGGGCACCGGCTGCATGAAGCTCATGCTCAACGGCGCGCTCACAATAGGCACCCTTGACGGCGCGAATATCGAAATGCTCGGCGCCGTCGGCAAGGATAACATCTTCATTTTCGGTCTTACAAGCTCCGAGGTCGCAGATCTCTGGCTCGCGGGCTATAATTCAGCGCTCTACTACGCGCGCAACGACCGCCTGCACCGCATCGTTGACAGACTGAACACCGGCTTTGCGGGTGAATCCTTCTCGGATATCGTCCAGTACCTTATCTCGGGACACGGCATTGCCGACCCGTATATGTGCCTTGCGGATTTCGAATCCTATCATCAGGCTCAGGACCGCGCTTTTGCCGCATTTGCCGACCGCGAGGACTGGAGCCGCCGCTCGCTCATCAATATCGCAAAGGGCGGTCACTTTGCCGCCGACCGCGCGGTAAAGGAATATGCCGACCGTATATGGCACATCCATAGCCTTGCCGGCAGAGCGACAGGCAAGTGATCTGAAAGAAAGGACGCATAATGCTTCCAAAACTTCATACCTCCCTTCCGGCGCCGAGTATGGCTCTTACCTGCCGCACGCCGGAGGGGCGGGAACGTCCTTATATCGGTGCGCTGCGCCGTCACGAGCGCGTGGCTCTTACTGCCGTCCTGCCCCGCAGTACCGGGGCGGGAGCGGTAGTGCTGCGCATTTTTGCCGACGGCAGCAGCGAGGGCACCGATCTCCCGTTTACTTATTCGGGCGGCGACCCGCTGACCGACATATACACGCTTGATATCACGCCCGACGATTTCATGCGGGAAGAGTCGGGCCTGTATTTTTATGAGTTCATCATCCCGCGCGGAATGGACACGCTGTTCTCCGATACACGGAACAATGTTGACTTTACGCTCGTGAGCGAGAGCCGCGGCAGGTTCCGCCTTCTTGTGTATGCGGATGATTACCGCACGCCGGACCGGTTTGGCGGCGGGATAATGTACCATGTTTTTGTCGATCGCTTTTTCCGCGGCAAGGGAGAGACACGATACCGCGACGATTCGGTCGTTGACGACAACTGGGCGGGCGGCGTGCCGCAGTATGCCGTGCGTCCGGGCGACCCGGTGAAAAACAATGTGTTTTTCGGCGGCAACCTTTGGGGCGTGCGTGAAAAGCTGCCCTATCTTGCCTCGCTCGGTGTTACGGTGATATATCTTTCGCCGATATTTACAGCAGCCTCCAACCATAAATACGACACGGCAGACTATCTGCACGTCGATCCCTGCTTCGGCGGCGACGCGGCGTTTGCCGCTCTGCTTGAGGCTGCTCACGCGGCGGGGATGATGATCATCCTTGACGGCGTTTTCAATCACACGGGCGACGACAGCGTTTATTTTGACAGATACGACAGATACGTCGGCGGAGCGTGGGGAGATCCCGACTCTCCGTACCGTAAATGGTTCTTTTTCAAAGACGTGCCCGAGGGTGAGGAGCGCGGCGACAGCTCATTTGCAAGCTGGTGGGGCATCCCGATACTGCCCAAGCTCAACACATCCGAGCCGTCATGCCGTGACTTTTTCATCGGCGAGGGCGGCGTCTGCGAAAAATATATCAGAATGGGAGCGGACGGCTGGCGGCTCGACGTTGCCGACGAGCTGCCCGACGAATTTCTTGACGGGCTGCGCAGGCGCGTTAAGGCTGTCTCTCCCGACGCGGTGATAATAGGCGAGGTCTGGGAGAACGCCGCGGACAAGGTGTCATACGGCAGGCGGCGCTCTTATTTTCGCGGCGGTCAGCTTGACAGCGTTATGAATTACCCGCTGCGTTCGGCTCTTATCGGCTATGCGGAAACAGGCGATGCCGGTTTTCTTGCCGACGAGCTGAAGGATATTTATTCCTCATACCCGCGCCCGGCAGCCGATGTGCTGATGAATATCGTAGGCACGCACGACACCGAGCGGATACTTACCGTTCTCGGCGCGCCGGACAAGGTGAGGGATGCTGCGGGACTTTCGAATGCCGAACGCGCCGCCGTTCGCCTTACCGCCGACGAGCGCCGCCGCGGGCTTGAGAAACTGCGCGTCGTATCGGCGCTCCAGTATGCCGTTTACGGCTTCCCGTGCATTTACTACGGGGATGAACGCGGTATGGAGGGATTGGGCGATCCCTTCTGCCGTTACCCCATGGTGTGGGACGAACGCACCGACGCGGCGCTTACCGAGCATTACCGCAGGCTTGCCGCAGTGCGCAAATGCCCCGTCTTTGACCGCGGCGAATTTGCCGTTGCGCGCGCCGAGGAAGGTTATATCGAGATCGTGCGCGAAAAAAAGACCGACGACGGCACCGTGCGCGTCCGCGTGGGTGCAAATCTCGGCAGCAGACCGGCGGTCATGCACGTGGACGGCGATCGGACCGAGCTTTACACGGGCTGCGGCGGCAGAGGAGACGTGACGGTCGCCCCGTGCGGCTTTGTATTCATTAAAGAAGAAATCGGAAACACGGAGGAGGAAAACAAATGTTCGGAAAACTCTTGAAGCGGTTCGCGTCGTCAAAGGACCCGGATTCTCCGCGTTACCGCCGTGAAATGGCCGAAAGGATATGCGGCAAGCGACTCAGATATGTCACCGAGCGGCGCAACAATGTCGATGAGGTGATAGGAAGAGAAGGAAACATGAGCCTGCGCAATGGCGAGCTTATCGTTTTCTCTTCATCCGATGTCGTTTTCCGTTGTCCGGTGGACGAGCTTCGTGCATCCGAGCTGCTTTCAAAGGACGGCGTTGTGCTCACGGGCCCCGACATCGAACACGGCGGGGCGGAGCGCACCGTTATTGCTTATTATGTTTATTACCGCTGAGGCGGAATCAATGGAAGGTCATAATCAATCCCTATGAGAATCGTTGTAAAGGTGGGAACGTCAACGCTGACGCACCCCACGGGCTGCCTTAATATCAGGCGTATCGAAATGCTCTGCAAGGTGCTTGCAGACCTCAAAAATGCCGGGCACGAGGTGATACTCGTGTCGTCGGGCGCTGTCGGAATGGGCGTGGGAAAGCTGAATCTCGGCGCTCGCCCGCGTGACACCGTCGGCAAGCAGGCGGCTGCCGCGGTCGGTCAGTGCGAGCTCATGTATACATATGACAAGCTCTTTTCCGAATACAACCGTACGGTGGCTCAGATACTTCTGACCGCCGAGGACTTCCGCGACGAAAAGCGGCACCGCAATTTTTCAAACACGATGGAGAGGCTGATATCCCTCGGCGTCATACCCGTCATAAACGAAAACGACACGGTCGCGACCGATGAGATCGAGATCGGCGACAACGACACGCTGGCTGCAATGGTGGCAGACAGCGCGGGCGCGGGGCTGCTCGTGCTTATGTCGGACATTGAAGGGCTTTTCACCGCCGACCCGCACCGCGATCCCGATGCAAAGCTCATCCCCGAGGTGCACTGCATCGACGACGGCGTTATGGCTCTCGGCGGCGGCAGCGGCGCACAGGGAACGGGCGGCATGGCGACAAAGCTCATCGCGGCGCGCATCGCAACGTCTGCGGGGTGCGATATGGTGATATGCGACGGCTCCCGTCCCGAAAACCTTTACGATATCGCCGACGGAAAAAAAGTCGGCACGAGATTCTTTGCGGATAAGGAATAAAAAAATGACGACACATGAAATACTTCTCGGCGCGCGCGCGGCTCTTCCCGCGATAAACGCCGCCGACAGCGAAACGCTCGACCGTGCGCTGATATATATGGCTGAAGCTGTTGACGCACACCGCGCCGAAATACTTGCCGCCAACGCGCTCGATACCGAGGCTGCCGAAAAGGAAGGCAAGATCTCGGCGGTCATGATAGACAGACTTCGCCTTGACGACAAAAGGATAGACGGGATGTGCGCCGGCATACGCGACGTTGCGGCGCTGCCATCTCCCGTGGGCAAGGTGCTCTCGGAGGTCGTGCGCCCGAACGGGCTCACGATAAGAAAAATTTCGGTGGGCATCGGCGTTATCGCGATAATTTACGAGAGCCGCCCTAACGTCACCTCCGACGCCGCGGCGCTCACGGTAAAGAGCGGCAATGTTTCGGTGCTCCGCTGCGGGCATGAGGCGGCACGCTCGGCTGCCGCGATAGTTGCCGCGCTGCGCGAGGGGCTCGTGCGTGCGGGGCTTCCCGCCGAGGCTGTCAGCCTTGTCGAGGATACGACACGCGCGGGTGCGCGTGAGCTGATGGAGGCTGTGGGGCTTGTCGATCTGCTGATCCCGCGCGGCGGAGCGGGTCTCATCCGCGCCTGCGTGGAAAACGCCAAGGTCCCCGTTATCGAGACCGGCACAGGCATATGCCACATTTATGTTGACAAGGCGGCGGATCTTGACATGGCGCTTTCGATAATAGAAAACGCCAAGACCTCACGCCCGTCGGTGTGCAACGCAGCCGAGGTCGTGCTCGTTCACCGCGATATCAAGGATGAATTCCTGCCCATGCTTCGCCGCAGGCTCGTGCGCGAGCGCGCCGAGAGGGGTGAGCATACGGTCGAGTTCAGATGTGACCGCGAGGCGGCTATGATAATGCGCGAGGTGCCCGCCGACGCATCTGCATTCGATACCGAATTTCTTGATTATATACTTGCCGTCGGCGTCGTCGGCAGCCTCGAAGAGGCGACTGCGCATATCGCAAAGCATTCCACACACCACTCGGACGCCATAATCACGAACGACAGCGCTGCGGCGGATAAATTTATCCGTGCGGTTGACAGCGCTGCGGTATACGTCAACGCATCGACGCGGTTTACAGACGGCGGTGAGTTCGGTCTCGGCTGCGAGATGGGGATATCTACGCAGAAGCTGCCTCCGCGCGGTCCCATGGGGCTTGCGGAGCTTACGACATACAAGTACGTTATAATCGGCAACGGTCAGATAAGGATGTGATAAAAATGAATATCGGTTTTATAGGGACCGGAAATATGGGCGGCGCGCTTGCCGCTGCGGCGGCTCGTGCCGCGGCGGGCAACGGGCGGCTCGGCGGCAGGATACTGCTTTGCGACAACGACTCCGCAAAAGCGGGTGCGCTTGCCGCGCGCATCGGCGGCGAGGTCGTCACGCTCGACGAAATATTTGCCGCGGCCGACATTATATTTTTCGGTGTGAAGCCGCAGGGGCTTCGTGCGCTTGCCGATGAGTCGGCGGCACTGCTTGCAGCCCGCATTTCGGGCGGCAGAACGCCTCTTGCCGTGACAATGGCGGCGGGAGTGGAGCTTGAAAAGTTCTCGGGATATTTTCCCGGCATTCCCGCGATACGCATCATGCCAAACACGCCGGTATCGGTGGGTGAGGGAATGATCTTCTGGTGCGCGGGGGACGGTGTGTCCGACGCGGCGCGCGGGGATTTTCTTGCCGTTATGAGCTGCGCCGGCAGGCTCTGCGAGCTGCCCGAAAAGCAAATTGACGCAGCGGGCGCGCTTTCTGGGTGCGGACCTGCGTTCGTTTATATGTTCATCGACGCGCTTGCCGACGGCGGAGTCGCGGCGGGGCTCGCGCGCAGCGTTGCACGCGAGGCTGCTGTGCAGACCGTTCTCGGCTCGGCGGCGCTTGCACGTGAAACCGGAAAGCACCCCGGAGAGCTGAAGGATGCGGTGTGCAGCCCCGGCGGGACGACCATCGAGGGCGTGAGAACGCTTGAGGAGCGCGCCTTCCGCGCGGCAGTTACCGACGCCGTTATCGCCGCGTACGAAAAGACCGCAAAGCTCTCGCACTGAGAAGAATGTGTGAAAATACATGAATATCGAAATCAGAAATACCGCGGCGGCGATATCGCGGAGATGGTGAGGATATGGAATGAGGTCGTTGAGGACGGTGTGGCATTCCCGCAGGAGGAATGCCTGACCGACCTGACCGGCAGTGATTTTTTTGCCGCACAGACCCATACCGCCGTTGCGGTAGACACCGGCACGGGCAGCGTGCTGGGGCTTTACATCCTTCACCCGAACAACATAGGGCGCTGCGGGCATATCTGCAATGCAAGCTATGCAGTCAGCCGGTCTGCGCGCGGGCTCCATATCGGAGAAAAGCTCGTGTCCGACTCGCTTGCCGAGGGCAGACGCCACGGCTTTTCGATAATGCAGTTCAACGCCGTTGTCGCATCTAACATACATGCAAGGCACCTTTACGAGCGGTTGGGTTTTGTCGGGCTCGGTGTGATACCCGGCGGATTCCGCTTAAAAGACGGATCGTATGAGGATATCTGCCCGTATTACCGCAAGCTGTGAATAAACCCGGAATATAATTGCATTTATTTTTTCGCTAACCCCTTGAAATCGCAAGGGATAAGTAGTATAATAGGTCGAATACGAAAAGCAAGGAGTATGCAAAATGAGTACTGTACACATTATGGATCATCCCCTCATTACCCACAAGCTCTCGATCATGAGAAACAAAAAGACCGGTTCGAAGGATTTCCGCGAGCTTTTGGGCGAGATCGCAATGCTCATGGGCTATGAGCTGACCCGTGATCTTCCGCTTGAGGATGTAACGATCGAAACTCCGATCACAAAAATGAAAGCCAAAATGATATCGGGCAAAAAGCTCGCGATAGTTCCCATCCTCCGTGCGGGTCTCGGCATGGTCGACGGTCTGCTTGAGCTCGTTCCCGTGGCAAAGGTGGGGCATATCGGACTTTACCGCGACCCCGAGACCCACAATCCCGTTGAGTACTACTGCAAGCTCCCGAACGATATCGAAGACAGAATAGTCATACTCGTCGACCCCATGCTCGCGACCGGCGGCTCTGCCTGCGACGCGCTTTCCATGCTCAAAAAGCACGGCTGCCGCAACATCCGCTTTATGGCTCTTGTCGGCGCGCCCGAGGGCGTTGAGAGAGTTCAGAGAGAGCATCCCGACGTTGACATATTCATCGGTGCGCTTGACGAATGCCTCAACGAGCACGCGTACATCGTTCCCGGTCTCGGTGATGCGGGCGACCGTATCTTCGGCACAAAGTAAAAAATCATGGGGCTGTCGCGCTTTGCACGACAGCCTCTTCACGTAAGCGGGCTGTCCCGCAGAACCGGACGGTAACGGCGACACGTATCGGCTTTTGCCGACCGTGCCGCAGACTGCCGTACATCTTTAGGGGTGTCGCGCCAAGGCGGGACACCCTCTTGTGTAAAAAATGAAGATTCTCACAGTAGGAAAAAACGACGCTGGTCAGAGGCTTGACAAATTCCTCACCAAGGCGGTGAAGGGGCTGCCGAAGTCGATGATGTACAAGTCGATAAGAACGAAAAAGATCAAGCTGAACCGCCGCCGCGCAGAGCCTGACACGATGCTTGCCGAGGGCGACGAGATACAGCTTTTTATACGCGATGAATTTTTCGGCTCGCCCGAGGACGACGGCGGCGCACTCTACCGCATAAAGCCGTCGCTCGATATCGTTTATGAGGACGAAAATGTGATCCTGATAAACAAGCGCCCCGGTGTGCTCGTGCATGAGGACGACGAGGGCAGAGACAACACCCTTCTCATGCACCTGCGGGCATATCTTTGTCAAAAAGGCGAATACGATCCCGCATCGGAGCAGTCGTTCGCGCCTTCCTTCTGCAACCGCATAGACCGCAACACCGGCGGTATCGTCATAGCGGCAAAAAACGCCGCGGCGCTGCGCGAGATGGACGAACGCATACGCGCCCGTGAGGTCAAAAAGTTCTACCTGTGCGCGGTGCACGGAACGATGCCGAAGCGAGCCGATGTGCTTGAGGCATACCTGCGCAAGGACGAACGCACCAACACGGTCGATGTTATAGATCACCCCGCCAAGGGATATCTCACGATAAAGACCGGCTACCGCGTGCTTGCCGAAAAAAACGGCGATTCGCTGCTTGAGATCGAGCTTTTTACGGGCAGAACGCACCAGATACGCGCACATATGGCGCATATCGGGCACCCGCTGCTCGGTGAGGGCAAATACGGCGTCAACCGCAACGACCGTCGCGCCGGTTACCGCCATCAGGCGCTCGTTTCATACCGGCTGAGGTTCGATTTTTCCGACGGCGGCGGTGTGTTGTCCGGCATATGCGGGCGCGAGTTTTCGATCCCGCCCGAAAATGTATGGTTCTGCGCCGATTTCGGCTACACGAAGTGATAACATTAATGAAGAAATTTATCAGTGAGGTCATATCCCCGCGCCGTGCGTGGCTCAGGGCGGCAATGCTTGCCGTATGCGGTGCGGTCGCGGGGCTTTGTATAACTTTTCCGACATATGCCGGCGCATTTTTGCAGTGGTTTGCGTATATTCCCGCGGCGTGGGTGCTTTTTTCAATGTCACGCGACGAAGCAAGGCTCCCGCGGCTGCTTTGGCGTGCATACGGGTACGGCTTTCTCTTTTTCATGGCGGAGTATCTTGTGAACTACCATTGGTTCTTTTCGTTTTACCCGCTTGACTTCACAGGCATGAGCCGTGCATCGGCTGCGGTGGTCGTTGCCGTGGCGTGGATAGGGCTTTCATTTCTCGCCTCGATAGCGGGCGGCTTTGTTTTCCTCCTTTTCGTGCTTGCCGCACGCGGCGGGACCGCAAAGCGCGCGCCGATCGTTTTGCCTTTTGCCGGCGGTGCTTTGTTTGCCGTTTTCGAATGGGTAGAGACGATAGGCTGGATGGGCGTGCCGTGGGGAAGAGCGGCGCTCGGTCAGCTTGCTTTTGACAGCTCGCCGACGGTGCAGATAGCGTCGGTTCTCGGCAGCTATGCCGTGACGTTTCTCATCGTTACATTTACTTTTCTGCTGGCGCAGGCAGCGATATCCGGGAGACGCGGCGCGATGATCCGTTCTTCGGTCGCGGTTTTGCTTGCCGCCGCGGATATCGTTTTCGGTGCGGTCATGCTCTGCGTGCCCGAGAACGGAAGGCAGATAAAGGTCGCGGCGATACAGGGCAACGTTTCGTCGCGCGACAAGTTTCAGATATCCTCCGCCGAGACGGTGGCGATATACGAAAAGCTCATACGCGAGGCTGCCGCATCGGGCGCACAGCTTATCGTTACGCCGGAAAGCGCCTTCCCGTGGGACCTCGGGAGAGATGAAAAAAATCTCGGAGTATTTCGAAGCATCGCGCACGACTACGGCGTCAGCATCGTGCTCGGTCATCTTGAGGGCATACGCGACGAGCAGGAAAACGTGCTTGCACTGATGTACCCGGACGGCAGCATTTCCGATGTCCGATATTCAAAGCGTCACCTTGTACCCTTCGGCGAATATATGCCGTGGCGCGGCTTTCTCAGCACCGTCATACCGCCGCTTGCCGAAATAAGCATGCTCGAATACGACATAAAGGCGGGCAGCGGCGCCGAAATAATGACGCTTGCCGACGGTACGCGTGTGGGCGGGCTCATATGCTTTGATTCCATATACGAAGAGCTTGCGCTCGCCTCGGTGCGCGACGGCGCCGAGATACTTCTGCTCGGCACCAACGATTCGTGGTTCAGCGATTCTGCTGCCGTTTATATGCACAATGCGCAGTCGCGTCTGCGCGCCGTTGAAACGGGCGTTCCCGTAGTCCGTGCGGCAAACACCGGCATATCGTCTCTTACCGACGCGCGCGGCAGAGTGCACGGCACGTTGCCGCCGCTCGTTGACGGCGCTTTGTGCGGCACGCTTACGATCGGCAGCGCGTCATTTTACAGCCGTACGGGAAATATATTCGTTTATCTGCTCATCGCATTCTCTCTCGGCACGATCCTGTCGGGCGCCGCGCTTACGCTTTCTTCGCGCAAAAAAGAAAAAGAGAAGGCGTGCGCCTCGGCCGATCGGGTCTGATATGTATAAAATCCCCGTTCCCATCATATTATTGAACTGAAATGGACGCAAACCGTCAACGGTTCATGGGGACGGGGATATTTTTGTTTCCGTCCGCGCCGGACGCCGGATGCTGACGGTCGGAGGGACATGGCGTCAGCGAGGGAAGATGGAGAGACGATCTTCAAATACACTTTTCCCGCGCCGCTGTCTGCACCGGCAGACAGAAAGAAAGGAATGCGGTTTTTATGTCAGATAAGCAGAACAGCGTGTATCGCGACATTGCCGAGCGTACCGGCGGCGATATCTACATCGGCGTGGTGGGACCGGTGCGCACAGGAAAGTCCACCTTCATCAAGCGCTTTATGGAGGAGCTCGTGCTGCCGAACATCACGGGCGGTTACAGCCGCGAGCGCGCCAGAGACGAGCTGCCGCAGAGCGCGGCGGGCAAAACGGTGATGACGACCGAGCCGAAGTTCATTCCCGACGAGGCGGTGCCCGTCACTCTCGGCGACAGCGGCACGCTGCGCGTGCGCATGATCGATTGTGTTGGGTACATAGTTCCCGATGCGCTCGGCGCCGTCGAAAACGACCGCCCGCGCATGGTACACACGCCGTGGCAGGAGGACCCGGTGCCCTTCATCGAGGCGGCGGAGGAGGGAACGCGCAAGGTCATATGCGACCACTCGACCATCGGCATGGTCGTAACGACCGACGGTACGATAGGCGAGATCCCGCGCGCGTCATACGAGGAAGCGGAGGCGCGCGTCGTAGGCGAGCTGCGCGCTCTCGGCAAGCCGTTTGCGGTGATACTTAATTCGGCGCATCCCGAGTCCCCCGCCGCATCCGAGCTCGGTCACGCGCTTGAAGCCAGATACGGCGTTCCCGTGGCTCTTGTGAACTGCCTTGAGCTTGACGCCGACGATATAAGGGAGATACTTTCAATGGTCCTTGACGAATTTGCGGTCACCGAGGTGTCGGTAAAGCTGCCCGACTGGATCACGGCTCTCGATCCGTCGCACCGCATACGCGCGTCGGTCGAGGCGTCGGTGCGCGAATGTGCCGCCGCTGCCGAACGTGCGGGCGATATCGTTCCGGCGTTTTCGAAGCTGTCCGAAAACGAATATCTCGGCTCGGTCAGGATCGACAGCATCGACCTCGGCACCGGCTGCGCCGAGGTGTCGGCCGAGGCGGCGGACGGACTGTTTTACACGGTTCTCGGCGAATCGAGCGGGTTTGAAATAAACGGCGACGCCGATCTCTTCCGTCTTCTCGGCGAGCTCGCGGCGGTAAAAAAGAAATACGATCGCATATCCGGTGCGCTCTGCGATGCCGAAGAGAAGGGCTACGGCATCGTTATGCCGGGCGTTGGCGAGCTGAAGCTTGCCGAGCCGCAGACGGTGCGTCAGTCGGGCGGCTACGGCGTCAAGCTGCGCGCTACCGCCGAGTCGATACACATGATACGCGCGGGGATAGAGGCGGAGATCAATCCGATCGTCGGCAGCGAGGAGCAGGCGGAGGAGCTGATAAAATATCTTCGCCGCGAAATGGACGGTGCGCCGGGAAACGTGTGGCAGTCGAATATGTTCGGGCGCTCGCTTTACGACCTCATGAGCGATGGGCTGCACGCAAAGCTCGAGCACATTCCCGACGACGCGCGGCAAAAGCTTTCCGAAACTCTCGAGCGCATCATAAACGAGGGCAGCGGCGGGCTTATCTGCATTCTCCTCTGATGTCGGGCGTCTCCCGCCGCAAATGTGACGACAACGTGTGCGATAGCGCAACTTTTACAATTTTAATGTGAAAAATCACGCATACCTATTTATTTTTCACAAAGAATATGCTATAATAAAGATGCAAGAAAAGAACGTGACGGTGCTTTCGCACGGTGTGGAAGCGCTCTCACCGGCTTGCATCGCTCTTCATCGCAGTCAAAAAAACAGGAGGTAAAACAACATGAAGATCACATTTGTCGGCAGACACATGAGCGTTCCGGAGGACATGAAGCTTCTCACCGAAAAGAAGCTGTCAAAGTTTGACCGCTATTTTGCAGCCGAGCCGGACGCGACGGTAACATTCAGCCGCAAACGCAATCGTGAAAATATTGAAGTTACCATCTCCGCGGGCGGAACTCTCTTCCGCTGCGAGACCGACGCCGAGACCTTCCGCACTGCGCTGGATCACTCCGTCGATACCATCGACCGCCAGATCCGCCGCAACAAGACGCGTCTTGCCAAGCGCCTGCGCCCCGATGCTTTTGACGATCAGGTGAATGCCTCGGTCCCCGATGAGGATGAGGCGACCGAGCTTGTCATTCGCCGCAAGGCGTTCCCGCTCAAGCCGATGTCCGTTGAAGAGGCTATACTTCAGATGAATCTTCTGGGTCATGAATTCTTCATGTTTTCCGATTCCGAGACGGGCGACACCTGCGTCGTTTACACGCGGCGCGACGGTGACTACGGTCTTCTGATGCCTCAGAAATAACGTTTTGCGGGGATGGATCACACTGTGATCCATCCCCGCAGCCGTATCCGGAGCGTTTCTGCGGCGCGCTCCCGTTTTTTACCTGTATCACACTTTTGCCGCTTTGTCAAGGGCTTGTGAACGGTTTGTCCCTCATCATGTCCTTGTAATTGTGCACAATTATCGACCTTCCGCGACATATATTTTTCTCTATTAGATTATTTGCACGAAAAATGCCGCCGAGATTCGTCATAATTGATAGTTTACAAATGCCGTTTTTTAGTGTATAATGTCCTCACAGTTGTGCGGCATGCCCGCGCGATTGCCCCGAATGCACAGCGGTCACCGGTTTATGCGGAATATCAAGCTCATGATACCAACACGCACGGATCGGTCGCCGTCTGTGTCTTTTTTTATCTCGGGTGGCGTTTGTGCGGATTTTTGTCTTCATACCGCGATGGTGAAGCGAGCACAGGTTCATATCTGCTACGGAGATGTTGATACATCGGAACATTGTGTTTTGTTCGATCTCGGGTGACGTTTGTGCGGATTTTTATCTTCACACCCCGATGGTGAAGCGAGTACAGACTCATATCTGCTACAGAGGTTTCGATACATCGGAACATTTTCTTTTTTATCTCGGGTGACGTTTTTGCGGGTTTTTATCTTCACACCCCGATGGTGAAATAAGTGTGGTGCTCCGAAAACAGGATTAGACAAAGTAGGGGAGGGGCTCTGCTCCTCCCGTCAATGAAGTTCGGGCAGACTTCAACGGCGTGAGTGGGAAAAACCTCCCCTGTGGCTTTGGTCTTGCAGTGCAATATGAGTTTTTCGGGTTTATCCGCGCCGGGAATGGATAAACGCGGCGGAGCGCTTGGACGTAAAATGTTTATTTGAATTTATTACTCGCCTGTCAGTCATGATACGCAAAAACATCACCCGGGTTTAAAAAAATAACGAAAAGGTATTGACAAAGAAGGGACGGAGTGATATAATACTGCTGCAACAAAGAAGAACCCTCCGTTCTCACCCTGCCGCACCGCGAGCTCGGTCAATATTACGCCTCATTTTGTGAGGCTTTGAGCACGGAGCATTGCTTCGTGCATTTTGTTTTGTAAGGTCAATTTTCGGAGGTGAGCTACAATAGCAACAAAAGAAAATCTCATTAATGAGGCGATTCGATTCAAGGAAGTCAGACTTCTCGATCAGGAAGGCAAGCAGCTCGGCATAATGAGCTCGGACGCCGCTCTCCGCATGGCATATGACAGAGGGCTTGATCTGGTGCTCATGTCTGCGCAGTCTCAGCCTCCCGTGTGCCGCATAATGGATTACGGCAAATTCCGCTTTGAACGCGAAAAGAAGGAAAAAGAAGCGAAAAAGAAGCAGACAACGATAGAGCTGAAAGAGGTCCAGCTCTCCTGCCGCATAGAACAGCACGACTTTGACACAAAGGTCAAGCACGCGCTGCGCTTTTTGGGCGACGGCAACAAGGTCAAGGTAGTGCTTCGTTTCCGCGGACGTGAAATGAGCCACCAGCAGATAGGACGCGACCTGCTCAAGCAGTTTGCGGACGCGTGCGAGGGCGCGGGTACCGTCGATAAGCAGCCCGTGCTTGACGGCAGGCTCATGACAATGATCCTCGTTCCGGTCAAGGCTGCAAAATAAAGTTCGTTCATCAACGGCTTAACGCCTTAATGATACAATATCGATACAATATCACGACAAGGGCATCTGTAAAAGGAGAACAAAAATTATGGGAAAAATCAAGACACACAAAGCTTCTGCCAAGCGTTTCTCTGTAACGGGAACCGGCAAGGTCAAGATGAATCACTCTCATCACCGTCATAAACTCGGCATAAAGGATCAGAAGCGCAAGAGACATCTTCGCACTGCCGATTACGTTCAGGGCAAGGTCGCAGCCAATATCCGCGCTCTGATAAACAAGTGATCCGGGTACGGTCCCGAAAGCTTATCCGGAGACGGGTGCGGACACATCGGGTGTCATGCGCCGGACTTCTCCATCAAAAACAGTAAAGAGAAAGGGTTTTATATAAAATGGCAAGAGTTAAAGGCGCGATGATGACGCGCAAGAGAAGAAATAAAGTACTGAAGGCAGCCCGCGGTTATTGGGGTGCAAAGAGCAAACACTTCAAGATGGCAAAGCAGGCCGTCATGAAGAGCGGCAACTACGCCTTCATCGGCCGTAAGCAGAGAAAGAGAGACTTCCGCAGCCTGTGGATCGCTCGTATTTCCGCTCAGGCGAAGGTCAACGGCATGAACTATTCCACCTTCATGCACGGGCTCAAGCTCGCCGGTATTGACCTCAACCGCAAGATGCTGGCGGAGATCGCCGTTGCCGACAAGGCTGCATTTGCAGAGCTTGTCGCAAAGGCAAAGGCTGCTCTCTGAGAAAACACCGAGAAACGCGGGGACTGTATGCAAAAAGCAACAGCCCCGCGGCTTTTTTGACGATAGAGAAAGGCGGACCGCAATGATACCATATATTTCATCGCGTCATAACCCGGCGGTGATGCTGGCGGCATCGCTGTCCGACAAAAAGAACCGTGAGAAGAACCGGCTTTTCCGTTTTGACGGCAAAAAGCTGTTTGCCGAGGCGTGTGCCTGCGGCATTGAGATATACAGTGTTTTTTTGCTTGAGAGCAAAAAAGATGAACTGACCGAATTTGTATTTAACTGTGTCGGAAGCAAAAAAATTGAATTGTCCGACCGCATTTATATACTCTCCGAGGCGGCTTTTGACAGGATAAGCGAAGAAAAATCGCCCGAAGGGATAATTACCGTTGCAAAATATATTGACAAAATACGTAAAATCGCTACAATAGATAATACGGCAGCGTCGTGCGACGCCGTTTTGCGCGGCGGAAGGATCATGGCGTTCGAATCGCTGCGCGACCCGGGCAACCTCGGCACCGTCATAAGGACCGCGGCGGCTCTCGGCGTCGGGACGCTGTTGCTTTCATCCGATTGTGCCGATGTGTATAATCCGCGCACCGTCAGAGCGGCAATGGGCGCGCTCTTTACGCGGAATATCGTAATTACCGACGATCTGCCCGCAATGCTTCGTGCGCTCGGCGCTGCGGGGCGCCGCACCGTTGCGGCTGCTCTTACCGACGGCGCCCGTGATGCGGACAGGCTCTCGCTTTCGGCCGACGACTGCGTGGTCATCGGCAATGAGGGGCACGGGCTTTCCGCCGCTGCGCTTGAGGCGTGCGACACGGCTGCGATATTGCCCATGGAGCGCGGCCCCGGCATTGAATCGCTCAATGCGTCGGTAGCGGCTGCGATCTTCATGTGGCTGTGCCGCTGAAGCTGAAAAATCTTTTTTGAGGTGATCTTGGTGGCGTGCGGGATATATGATGTTTGGCTCTCCCTCTGTATGTACCCGGGCAGGTCGTGCCATCGCCGTCTTTTTGAGATATTCGGCAGTGCATACGATGTTTACAGCGCAGACAGTGCGGCAGTCGAGGCTGCGGGGCTGCCTGCGGGCGTTGCCTCGCGCATCAACGGTAAAAGTCTCGACCGCGCCGTTGCGATCATGGATTACTGCACCCGCGCCGGCGTTGCCATCGTGACCGAGGGCTGCGCGGGATACCCCAAGCGTCTTGTGGATATAGCCGATCCGCCATATCTGCTTTATATTCGCGGCAGAATGCCCGATATCGACTCGTGCGTCAGCGTTTCGGTCGTCGGAACACGCTCGATGAGCGAATACGGCAAGCGGACGGCGTATAAAATATCCTATGAACTCAGCGCCGCGGGCGTCGTTATCGTCAGCGGAATGGCGCTCGGTATCGACAGCGTTGCCGCCTGCGCCGCACTCGATGCGGGCGGAACGACCGTTGCCGTTCTCGGCTGCGGTGTGGATATGGCATATCCGTCTCAGCATAAAAGACTTATGGATCACATCGTCGCAAACGGCGCAGTGGTCAGTGAATTTCCGCCCGGCACACGCCCCGACGGAAGAAATTTTCCGATCCGCAACCGCATAATCAGCGGCATGGGGCTCGGAACGCTCGTTGTCGAAGCCGACACACACTCGGGCGCGCTGATAACCGCGCGTACCGCAACGGTGCAGGGCAGAGATATCTTTGCCGTGCCCGGCAACGTCGGCGAAAGCAGCTCTGGCGGTACGAACGAGCTGATACGCGGCGGTGCGAACGTCGTGCTTTCGGCACGCGACGTTATCGGCGTGTATGAATTCCCGTGGCGGAATTCGATGGATATGACCGCGCTTGCGGCTGCCGAGCGAATATCCGACTATACGGGCGGGCTTTACGAACGCTACGGTGTATGCGCGGGCGAACCGAAGCCGGCGTCAAAGGCAGGCGGAGAAAACGCACGGACGCAAGGATTGCGCATTACATATGCGCGTGACAAAAGGCAAAGCGACGCGGCGGCACACGCAGCGCCCGCACGCGATGCGTCGGCGGAGCTTGACGGCGATCTGCGTACCGTTTACGACGCTATGAAACCGGGCGAGAAGGTCCCGATCGATCGTCTCATGCGCCTCGGGCTGACAATGGGAGCGCTCATGTCGGCGCTGACACAGCTTGAAATACGCGGGCTCGTCGGGTCTGTTCCCGGCGGTCTGTATACCAGAAAAAAGTGATCGGCTGCCGCCGGTCGTGCAGGAAGAAAGGTACTGTTATTTGTTATGGCAAATCTTGTTATAATCGAGTCCCCCTTCAAGGCTACAGCCATAAAGAGCTATCTCGGCTCGGGCTACAAGGTGGTCGCGTCGAACGGACATATCCGCGACCTGCCCAAAAGCACGTTCGGGATCGATATCGAAAACAACTTCGAGCCGCACTACATCAACATCCGCGGTAAAGCGGATATAATAAATGAGATAAAAAAGGATGCCAAAAACGCATCCAAGATATACTTTGCGACCGACCCCGACCGCGAGGGCGAGGCGATATCATGGCATCTTGCCACCGCTCTCGGTATTCCGGTTGAAAAAACGCTGCGCGTGACCTTCAACTCGATAACAAAGACGGCGGTCAAGGATGGAATCAAAAACCCGCGCTCGATAGATATGAACATCGTCAACGCGCAGCAGTCGCGCCGTTTGCTTGACCGCATCGTCGGCTACAAGCTCAGCCCGCTCCTCTGGAAAAAGGTGCAGCACGGTCTGTCGGCGGGGCGCGTTCAGTCGGTCGCCACGCGCATAATCGTCGAACGCGAGGAAGAGATACGCGCGTTCGTGCCGGTCGAATACTGGACGGTCGGCGCCACGCTGTCTGACGGCAAGGTCAGCTTTCCCGTCAGGTTTTGGGGAAATGCGGAGGGCAAGATCGAGCTCCACAGCGAGACTGAGGCTCACCGCGTGACCGGCGACGTTGAGGGCAAGCCCTTTACCGTTGCGAGCGTAAAGCGCGGAACAAAGGTAAAAACGCCCGCGCCGCCCTTCATCACGTCAACTCTCCAGCAGGAGGCGTCAAGAAAGCTCGGCTTTCAGGCATCGCGCACGATGAGGACCGCACAGGAGCTCTACGAGGGCATAAACCTCGGCTCGGAGCTCGGCGGTACCCAGGGTCTTATCACCTACATGAGAACCGACTCGCAGCGCGTCGCAGAGGAGGCTCAGACTGCCGCGCGCACGCTCATAACCGAAAAATTCGGCAGCGATTATTGCCCCGCGACGCCGCGCAACTATAAGACGAACAAGTCCGCGCAGGATGCGCACGAGGCGATACGTCCCGCAAAGGTCGAGCTTCTGCCGTCGACAGTGCGTTCGCATCTCACGCCCGATCAATATAAGCTTTACAAGCTGATATGGGAAAGATTTGTGTCGAGCCAGATGGAATCGGCGCGCCTTGCAACGCTTTCGGTCGATCTTGAAAACAGCGGATGGATATTCCGCACCGGCGGCTATACCGTGACCTTCCCCGGCTATATGGCGGTGTATGAGGAGTCGCTCGACGATTCGAAAAAAGGCGACGACGGCGACAAGGACCCGCGCATTCCCGATCTTGCGGAGGGGCAGAGCCTTGAAACGCACGATGTGACGGCGCAGAAGCATTTTACCGAGGCGCCGCCGAGATACAACGACGCAACGCTCGTTAAATTCCTTGAAGAAAAGGGGATAGGCAGACCGAGCACGTTCGCTACCATAATTTCCACGATCATATCACGCGGATACGTCAACCGGGAGGGCAAGGCGCTTGTGCCGACGCAGCTCGGCGAGATCACCACGGCGCTGATGAAGGAAAGCTTTGCCGATATCGTGGATTATCGCTTTACCGCGAATATCGAAAACGAGCTTGACGAGGTCGAGCGCGGAGACACAACGATGCAGGAGGTGCTCTCGGGCTTCTGGAGCGGATTTTCACGCGAGCTTGAGGCGGCGGAGACGCGTCTCAAAAACGAAAAACTGACGGTCGAGCCCGAGCTTACCGATATCAAATGCGAAAAATGCGGCGCCACGATGGTCGTGAGAAACGGCAAGTTCGGCAAATTTGCCGCCTGCCCGAACTACCCCAACTGCCGCAATACGAAGCCGCTCAATCCCGACGGAACGCTTAAGACCGAGCAGGCTGCAAAGCCCGAGCCGGTGCCGGGCATGAAGTGCGAGCTTTGCGGCGGTCCCATGGTGCTGCGCCGCGGCAGATACGGCAGCTTTTATGCCTGCGCCAACTATCCGAAGTGCAAATTCAACAAAAAGATCGAGCGCGAGCTCGAGGGGGTGAAGTGCCCCAAATGCGGCGGCAGGATACTCGTCAAATACAGCAAAAACAAGTCTGTTTTTTATAGCTGCGAGCATTATCCCGAATGTGATTTTTCGACATGGGATGTTCCGCTTCCCGAAAAATGCCCCGAATGCGGCGGTATGCTCTTCCGCAAGAAGGGAAGAGCCGGCGGTATCGTCTGCCACACCGATGGGTGCGGTTATCGCAGAGAAGCCGACAGCGATACCGGCTCCGGTGCCGCCGGAGGCGGTGAAAAGAGCGGCACCCGCTCTGCCGGAGCGGCAAAAAAGCCGACTGCATCGCGCTCTCGCGCAGCCGACGACGGAAATGTACCTGAGCCGCCCGAGGGATTCGAGAGCGACCGTGCGCCCACTCCGGGCGATGACGACGCTCCGTTCTGAAACGGCAGACGGAAAAAAGACGATTTAACGGAACGTGAAAATGGATCATATAAACGTATACGGCGCGGGGCTTGCGGGCTGCGAGGCGGCATGGCAGGCGGCGCGGCGCGGTGTGAAGGTGCGGCTGTTTGAAATGAAGCCCGCAAAATTCACGCCCGCGCATCATTCCGAAAAATTCTCCGAGCTTGTGTGTTCAAACTCGCTCCGCTCGGACAGCACATCCAACGCCGTGGGGCTTCTCAAAGAGGAGATGCGCCGCATGTCCTCGCTCATAATGGAGGCTGCGGACGCTTGCCGCGTCCCCGCGGGCTCGGCGCTTGCGGTCGATCGCGAGGCGTTCTCCGGCTATATCACCGACAAAATACGCTCTCACCCGCTCATCGAGTGTGTCGGGGAGGAGGTATCGTCGGTGCCGGAGGGCGAGCTGACCGTTATCGCCACGGGGCCGCTCACCTCAAAGCCGATGGCAGACTATATCGCCGGTGAGCTCGGCTGCTCGGGGCTGCATTTCTTTGACGCGGCGGCTCCGATAGTTGACGGCGAAACGGTCGACCGCAATATTGCTTTCTTTGCGTCGCGCTACGGCAAGGGGGATGCGGATTATCTTAACTGCCCCATGACGCGTGAGCAGTATGATGCGTTCTACGACGCGCTCGTGAGCGCGCGTGAGGCTGAGCTGCACGATTTTGACCGCGAGGAACAAAAGGATCTTACCGTTTTCGAGGGCTGCATGCCGGTCGAGGTCATGGCGCGCCGCGGGCGCGACACGCTCCGTTTCGGACCGATGAAGCCTGTCGGACTTTCCGATCCGCGTCACCCCGAGGTGCGCGACTATTACGCCGTGGTACAGCTCCGCAAGGAAAACCGCGAGGGCACGATGTTCAATCTCGTCGGATTCCAGACCCACTTGGCGTTTCCCGAACAGAGACGGGTATTTTCGATGATACCGGGGCTTGAAAACGCGGAATTTTTGCGCTACGGCGTTATGCACCGCAATACTTACCTTGATTCGCCCGGAAAGCTTGACGAGAACTACGGGCTCATTTCAAGACCGGGAGTTTACTTTGCGGGTCAGATGACGGGCGTTGAGGGATATGTGGAATCCGCCGCGTCGGGGCTCGTAGCGGGCATGAGCGCCGCAAGACGCGCTCTCGGCAGACCCGCGGTCGTGTTCCCGCGCGAGACGATGACGGGCGCTATGGCGTCGTATGTCGCGCACGGCGGCGAGGGCGGCTCATTTGTGCCCATGAACGCGAATTTCGGCATAATCGCTCCGCTTTCGGAGCGTGTGCGCGGCGGCAAAAAGGCACGCGGCGAGGCTTATGCCGCGCGTGCGCTCGAAACGCTCGGCACGCTTCTCTGCGGGCTCGACGACTGATTTCACGGCAGATCTTCACCATGACCGATCGGAGATCGGAAACCAAAAACAAACGGATATCGTATCATGATTATTATTATTGATTGCATGGGCGGCGACAACGCGCCGCGCGAGGTCGTTCGCGGCGCATATCTTGCGTCACTTGAATATAACGCGAGCTTTGTGCTTGTCGGCGACCGTGCGGCTATCGAAAAGGTCGCCGCGGACGACGGCATAGACCTGCGCCGTTTTGATATCGTAAATACACAGACGGTCATTGAGATGACCGACGACCCCGTGTCGGTCGTGCGTGCCAAGAGCGATTCGTCGATGAGCACCGCGCTGCGCCTCCTTGCCGACGGCAGGGGCGACGCAGTTGTGTCCACCGGCAATACCGGCGCGCTTTTTACCGGCGCGACGCTTATCGTGCGCAAGATAAAGGGCGTGCGGCGCGCAGCCATTGCGAGCATACTTCCGATGACGCCGCCGGTGCTGCTGCTCGACTCGGGCGCGAATGTTGTCGTTACCGACGAATATATCGAGCAGTTTGCCGTAATGGGCAGCATATATATGCATAAGGTCTACGGACTTCCCGCGCCCCGTGTGGGACTGCTCAACAACGGCTCTGAGGAATGCAAGGGTACGGAGCTGCAGCTCAAGAGCTACCGCCGCCTTTCCGAGCTGCCGAGCATAAATTTCGTCGGCAATGTCGAGGGCGACAAAATACCCAAAAACGCCTGCGACGTGCTCGTGACCGACGGATTTACCGGAAACGTCCTGCTCAAGTGCATTGAGGGCATGGGCAAGCTCATGCTGACTACGATGAAGGATATCTTTTATGCCGACACATTGTCAAAGCTGTCGGGAATGCTCATAAAGGGCAAAGTCTCGGACGTGAAAAAACGTTTTGATGCGACCGAACACGGCGGCGCGCCGCTGCTCGGCATTTCAAAGCCTGTAATAAAGGCGCACGGGTCGTCGAATGCGAACGCGGTCAAAAACGCGATACGCCAGGCGATAAATTATGCGAACACGGGCGTTATCCTGAGCATAGCAAGAGAAATAAAGAGCTTCGGAGCCGCGCCGCAGGCGCCCGCTGCGGATGGAGACGCCGAGAATGCCGAAAGGAGCCATGAAAATGCCGCAGGAAAACAGTAATATCAATTTTCCGGGGGCAGAGCTTCTGCCCGCCGATGTGGGAGTGCTTGAGGAGCGCATAGGTCACAGATTTACCGATCGCCGGCTGCTGCTCGAGGCGCTCACGCACTCGTCGTTTTCAAACGAGCACCGCGGCGAGCGTCTGCCCTGCAACGAGCGGCTTGAGTTCCTCGGCGACTCGGTGCTTTCCGTAATAACGAGCGAACATATTTTTGTCCGCTTTCCGGACAATCCCGAGGGTGAGCTGACGCGTATGCGCGCCGAGCTCGTCTGCGAAAAGGCGCTTGCCGTATATGCGGGCGAGATCGGTCTCGGTCATTACCTTCTCCTCGGCAACGGCGAGGAGAAAGGCGGCGGCAGAGAGAGAAAGTCGATCGTTGCCGACGCATTCGAAGCGCTGATAGCGGCGGTATATCTCGACGGAGGCGACGCCGACGGCGCCGTTGACGGCAGATGCGCTGTGAGAAAGTATCTTCTGCCTCTTATCGACGATATGATGGATGAGATACTGCGCCAGTGGCACGGCGCCGACTACAAGACCCTGCTCCAGCAGCTCGTGCAGCGCTCCGAGGGCGAGGTGCTTGAATATGTCACGGTAGGAGCCACGGGCCCCGACCACGATAAGGTATTCAGCGTCGAGGCGCGCCTGAACTCCAACATAATCGGCTCCGGCAAGGCACACAGCAAGCGCGCAGCCGAGCAGGAGGCAGCGCGTCAGGCTCTGGAGCTTTTCGGCGAGCTTTGATGATACGGGCTGTCGGCGATAATGCGGCAGCCCTTTTGCAATTCACGAAGGAGGTCATCGCGCTCCGCATCCGCCGGACGGCACGGCGGGGTGCGATACCGGGACGGTTATTATGATGAGTGAGAGATATTTTCGCCTGCCGCTCGGCAGGCTTGAAACAAATTGCTATACGGTCGATTGCGGCGGAGGCATCGCCGCGGTCATAGATCCCGGCGACGAGCCGGGAGCCGTTGAAAAATTACTTGAGGACAAAGGGCTGCGCGCGGGCGCGGTTCTCATCACGCACGGGCATTTCGACCATGTCGGTGCGGCGCGCGCTCTGAATGAGAAATACGGCTGCCCCGTGTGGCGCTCCGATAAAGATTCAAAGCTGCCGCAGCCGCTGGCAGGCGACGGGTTTTACACAGAGCTTTACGGGGACGGCGACACTGTCGCGGTCGGCAAAATGGAGTTCCGTGTCATCGCAACGCCGGGCCACAGCATGGGCTCTGTCTGCCTTGTGTGCGGCGATCTGCTTTTTACCGGCGATACGCTTTTTTGCGGCTCCTGCGGCCGTACCGATTTTCCCGGCGGCTCGGCTGCGAAAATGGCCGGGAGCCTTGCGGTGCTCGCCGCGCTGCCGGGCAATTATACCGTTCTGCCCGGTCACGGTCCCGTGACCGACCTTGATACCGAGCGGGCGTGCAATCCGTTTATGAAAACGGCGGAGGCGAAAAAGTGAGGCACATAAACATTCCGGTCTTCATACCGCACCTCGGGTGCCCGAACAACTGCGTTTTCTGCAATCAGCGCACGATATCGGGAACGCGGGAATTTCACGAGGAGGAGGCGCGCGGCATAATAGAACGTGCGCTTGCCACCGTACCCGCCGACAGCGATGTTGAGATCGCGTTTTTCGGCGGTTCGTTTACGGGGATCGACCGCGGGCTGATGCTGAGGCTGCTTTGCCTTGCGGACGAATATATCGCCGACGGCAGAGTGCGCACGCTGCGCTGCTCGACACGCCCCGACTATATTGACGGTGAAATACTCGATATCCTTGCTGCCCACCGTATGACGACGGTAGAGCTCGGCATACAGAGCACTTCAGACAGTGTGCTTGCGGCGTGCCGCCGCGGGCATACCGCAGCCGATTCCGAGCGTGCCTGCCGCGCGGTGAAGGCGGCGGGGATGAAGCTCGTCGGTCAGATGATGACGGGGCTGCCCGGTGCCGACAGTGCGAGCGAGACAGCGACTGCGCGCGACATATGCGCATGGGGCGCGGATGCGGCGCGGGTGTACCCGACCGTCGTGTTCCGCGGAACCGAGCTCGAGGCAATGGCTGCGGCGGGCGGCTATGAGCCGCTCGACTACGATACGGCTGCGGAGCGCACGGCGTCGGTGCTCGACGTTTTCGACCGCGCCGGTGTGCCTGTCATACGCGTGGGGCTTTGTGCGGGAGAGGGGCTCACCTCGCCCGACACCGTTGCGGGCGGAGCGAATCACCCGGCGATGGGCGAACTTGCGATGGGCGAGCTTTTCTACCGCCGCATATGCAAGGCCGCCGACGATGCGGTCGCATCCTTTGACGCGCCGCTTGCCGGCAGGACCATGACCGTGTGGGTGCGCAGCGGCGGCACGTCGTGCGCCGTGGGGCAGAAAAGACGCAATATACGGCGGCTCACGGAAAAATATTGCACTCCGGGCGGCATAAATCGTGTAATTGTGCTTGAAAGTTGCGGGCTTTTCGGTTATAATATAAAAATAAGCATTAATTAATTATAATTATCTTTTTTCGCGGCTCTGCCGCGTTACTGCACGTAAGATCAACAACGGAGGCGTCTTTTGTACCTTAAGCAACTTGAGCTTCAGGGCTTCAAATCCTTCCCCGACCGCACGAAACTGACCTTCGGTCACGGCGCTACGGTCATTGTGGGACCGAACGGAAGCGGAAAATCAAATATTGCCGACGCAATGCGCTGGGTGCTTGGCGAGATATCGTCAAAAAGCCTGCGCGGCACCAAGATGGAGGATATCATCTTCGGCGGTGCCGACAGCCGCAAGCCGATGGGATATGCGGAGGTGTCGGTCACCTTTGACAACACCGCAAAGACAGGCAGGATAGATTGCCCTTACGACGAGATCACCGTCACGCGGCGTTACTACCGCAGCGGCGACAGCGAATACTTCATAAACCGCAAGGAGGTCCGCCTGCGCGACGTCTATGAGATGTTTCTCAACACCGGCGTCGGACGAGACGGTTACTCCATAATCGGTCAGGGGCGGATCGCCGACATCGTCTCCCGCAAGAGCGACGAGCGGCGCGGCATATTCGAGGATGCCGCGGGCATTGCGAAATACCGTCATAAAAAGAACGAGGCGGAGCGTCGGCTTGCCGCGACTCAGGACAACATGGAGCGCGCGCAGGATATCATAGACGAGATAGGCGGGCGGCTCGGTCCTCTTGAGCGCGAATGCGTAAAAGCAAAAAGATATCTTGAATATACGGCGATAAAAAAGAAAGCCGATGTTCAGCTCTGGCTCTACGATACCGACAATCTGCGTCGCGAGATAGCCAAAAGCGAGGACGAGCTCAAGCTTGCCGCGCACGAGCTTGACGCGGTGTCTGAGACGCTTGAAACGCTTGAGGCACAGAACGAGCACCTCGGCGAACTGTCGAGGTCGAGCAAGGCGGAGTCGGAAAAGCTCCTCGGCGAGATCAAGGAACGTACCCGTCAGAACTTTGCGCTTGAAAGCGAGATCAAGGTGACGGAAAACAACCTCCGTCACACGGAATCCGCTCTTTCGGCGGCGTGTGCCGCCGAAAAGACACAGCGTTCGCTTGCCGAGAGCGAAAAGGCGACGGCAGAATCGCACCGCGCGCGGGCGCTCGAGAGCGCGGGGAGCCTTAACGGGCTTGTCGGCGCCGAAAAGCGCGAGCGCGATGCGGCAGACAAAGCCGAAAAGGACGCTGCGGCGCTTGAGGACGCGATAGCGACGGCTTTTGACGAGATCGTGCGTGCGCAGTCGGACGACGCGGACGCCGCGGCGAGGCTTGAGCTTATCGGGCGCTCCAAAAACGAAGGAGCGGACAGAAAAGACGCAGCGGCAAAAGAGATAGCCGACTATGAGCGTGCGGCAGCCGCTCTTTCCGCCGAATGCGCGGCGACCGAGCAGACCGTTGCGGGATACGATGCCGAGACGGCAAAGCTTGCGGCAGCAGCCGACACGCTGAGCCGTGCGCTTGCCGCGCTGAGACAGCGCAGCGAAAACGGAACGGCAGTGCTCTCCGGGCTGCGTGCCGAGTGCGACGCTCTTTCGAGACAGGCGGAAACGCTTCGCCGCATGGAGGAGCATTTCGAGGGCTATAACAACAGCGTGCGTCATGTCATGCAGTGCTGCGCCGACGGCAGGCTTTCGGCTGCGGGCGGCTGCGGCAGGATATACGGTCCCGTATCGAAGCTGATAGAGGTCGGCGGCGAATATGTGACCGCCGTCGAGACCGCTCTCGGAGCGGCGATACAGAACATCGTCGTTGACGATGAGGACACCGTAAAGGCGGCTATCGAATGCCTGAAGCGCGACCGCGCGGGGCGTGCGACCTTCTGTCCCGTGTCGGCGGTAAAGGGCTACGGCGGCTCGGTGACGCGCGAGATGACCGAAGCGGCGCGCTGCCGCGGGTATGTCGGCGTTGCGTCGGAGCTTGTAAAGTACGACCCCAAATTCACCGATGTCATATCCTCTCTGCTCGGCAGAACGGTGGTGTTCGCCAATCTTGACAACGCCATTGCGATGAGCCGTGCGCTGAGATATTCGGTGCGCGCCGTAACGCTTGACGGGCAGCAGATAAACCGCGGCGGTACGTTCACCGGCGGCTCGGTGAGGACCGGCAGCGGGATACTCACACGTGCGGATGAAATAAAAAAATTGACCGCCGAGCTTGCGGACAGGCAGGCAAAGGCGGAGAAGTCCGCCGCGGCGCTTGCCGCGATAGCGGAGGAGATAAAAAACAAAGAAGCGGAGCTGGCATCGAACAGCGATTCGCAAAAGCTGATAGGCACGCTGCGCGCCGCCGAGGCCGCGCGGCTTGAAAAGCAGAAGGCGGGGCTTGATGCCGACCGCACGCTCATAGAGCGCCTGCGTTCCGATCTTTCGGGCATCGAAGGAGAGGCAGAGCGGTGTGATGAGGAGATAAAAAGCCTTGAAGCCGAAAGGCGCTCGCTTGCTTCAAAGATCAGCGAGCTTACGGCTTACCGTTCCGACCGTGAGGCGGAGCGCGGAGCACTGCTCAACGACCGCGACGCGCACTCACGCGAGGCTGCCGCGCTTGCGGTAAAGATATCCGAAACGCGCAAGGACATAGAGGCGGCAAACGCCATGGCTGCACTGTCGGAGGAAAAGATACGCACGCTCACTGCCGATGCCGAGACACAGGCACGCGCGGCGGATGAGGCGCGCTCCGCGATAGAGCGGCTGACCGCCGAGAAGACCGAAACGGCGCTCAGGCTCTCCGAGGGCGAGGCGGCTCTTGAAAAACTCAACCGCGAGAGGAGTAGCGCCGAGGATTCGGGCTTTGAGTTCGAGCGCAAGATAAACGAGCTGCGCAGGCTGATACGCGACAAGCAGGATCTGCGCGAGAGCGCGTCCGCCAACAAAATGCGCTGCGAGACAAGGCTCGAGCGGCAGAGAGCGGATATGGAGGCGCTCTCCGGACGTCTGTGGGAGGATCACGAGCTGACGCGCTCCGAGGCGCTTGAGCTCGGATATCCCGCGATAACCGAAGAGGAGCGCCCCGCAGTCGCGGCGACGCAGACGGAATACCGCAACAAGATAAGAAACATCGGCTCGGTCAACACCGGCGCGCTCGACGAATACAACGAGGTGCGCGCGAGGTATGACGACCTCACGGCGCAGATGGCTGATCTCACCAAGGCGAAAAACGAGCTTGAGGGGATCATATCCAAGCTTGAGACCGAAATGAAGAACGCCTTCACCGAGTCGTTCGACAAGATAAACGAAAACTTCTGCCGCACGTTCTCCGAGCTTTTCGGCGGCGGTTCGGCGCAGCTTTCGCTGACCGACCCCGACCATGTGCTCGAGAGCGGGATAGAGATAAAGGCGGCGCCTCCCGGCAAGATAATCAAGTCGCTCATGCAGCTTTCGGGCGGCGAGCAGGCCTTCGTTGCCATAGCGCTTTTCTTTGCGATACTTCAGGTAAACCCCACGCCGTTCTGCATCCTCGACGAGATAGAGGCGGCGCTTGACGAGGTGAACGTCGAACGTCTTGCCGAGTATATCAAGAGATATTCCGACGGCACACAGTTCATAATGATAACCCACCGCCGCGGTACGATGAACGCCGCCGACCGTATTTACGGCATAACGATGCCGGAGCACGGTATTTCGAACGTCTTTGAGCTTGACGTGGTGGAGATCAGCAAACAGAAGGGAAGTAAATGGGATGGGCTTTTTGAGTAAGCTGCGCGAGGGTCTGGGCAAGACCCGCAGCGCACTGATGGGCGGCATCGAATCGGTGATGCGCTCGTTTGTGAAGATAGACGAGGATTTTCTCGAAGAGCTTGAGGAAATACTTATCACATCCGATGTCGGAGTGGGCGCGAGCGAGGAGATAATCGACGAGCTGCGCGAGCGCATACGCGACGACCGCATAAAAACGCGCGACGACACTATGGCGGCGTTGCGTGAGATAATATCCGGTATGATAGGCGAGAGCGAGCCGTTGCACCTTGACACAAAGCCGTCGGTGATACTTGTCATCGGCGTCAACGGCGCGGGCAAAACGACCTCCGTCGGTAAGATATCGGCACGTCTCAAAGCCGAGGGCAAGAGAGTGGTCGTGGCTGCCGCCGACACCTTCCGTGCCGCGGCGATAGATCAGCTTGCCGTGTGGTGCGACAGGGCGGGCGTCGAGCTCGTGAAGCAGAGCGAGGGCTCGGATCCCGCAGCCGTCGTTTACGACGCGGCAAACTACGCGCGCGCCAAGGGCGCCGATGTGCTGATAGTCGATACCGCGGGAAGACTGCACAACAAAAAGAACCTTATGAACGAGCTTGCCAAGATAAACCGCGTCATCGACCGCGAGCTGCCCGGCGCGTCGCGCGAGAACCTGCTCGTGCTTGATGCAACGACGGGGCAGAACGCCATCATCCAGGCGAAGGAATTCGGCGAGGCGGCAAACATCACGGGGCTGGTGCTCAACAAGCTTGACGGCACGGCAAAGGGCGGCATCGTGCTGTCGATACGCCGCGAGCTCGGGCTGCCGGTGAAGTTTATCGGCGTCGGTGAAAAGATCGACGATATGCAGCCGTTTGACGCTGAGGAGTTTATTGACGCGCTTTTCCCGGAAGCGTCTGACAAGGAGTAAGTGTAATGAAACTGAAAATACTGATAGCGACCCGCAACCGCGGCAAGCTTGCAGAGCTTGAGAGGCTTCTCTCGGTCTATATAGACGGAGCGGAGCTTACGCTCCTCACGCTCGACGATGTGGGCTTTACCGGAGAGATCGTCGAGAACGGCGCAACGTTTGCCGAAAATGCAATGATAAAGGCAAAGACGGCGGCGGATTTCTCGGGACTTATCTCTGTCGGCGATGACTCGGGGCTTTGCGTTTACGCTCTTGACGGCGAGCCGGGGGTGCTTTCCGCCCGTTATGCGGGAGAGGGACACGACGATGCGGCAAACAACCGCAAGCTGCTTGAAAAGCTGAAGGGCGTTTCATACCGCGACGCTGCGTTCGTTTGCGATATGGCGTGCGTTTTCCCCGAGGGCTGCGGGCTTGATGGCGAGCCCATCGAGGTCGAGGGCAGATGCGAGGGCGAGATACTCTGCAATCCGCGCGGTGAGGGCGGCTTCGGGTACGATCCGCTTTTCTGGTACGACGAGTACGGAGAGACCTTTGCCGAGCTTTCGCAGGACGACAAGAACGCGATAAGCCACCGCGGTGTCGCAGCGGCTAAGCTGTGCCATATGATATCCGAACGCATCGCCGCCGCAGAGAATACCGAAACGGAAGAAAATAAATAAAAACGGGAAATAAAATGAAACTTACATCAAAACAGCGGGCGCAGCTGCGTTCGCTTGCAGCCGATATCCCGACGATCATGCAGATCGGCAAGGACGGCATCGGCGAAAACCTTATAAAGACCGTAGGAGATGCGCTTGAGGCGCGCGAGCTTATCAAGCTCTCGGTGCTCGAAAGCTGCGGCGAGACTCCGCGCTCGGCGGCCGAGGCGCTTGCCGGGGCGACGGGAGCCACCATCGTTGCCACCATCGGGCGCAAGCTGATCCTTTACCGCGAATCGGCAACGCGCAAGACGATAGAGCTGCTATGAACGGAGAAATGACCGTTGCCAATCCCTTCGGGATGCGGCGCATCGGTATTTACGGCGGTACGTTCGCACCGCCGCACAACGGGCATGTGGCAGCCGCACGGGCGTTCCTTTCGCAGATGCGGCTCGACTATCTTTATGTGATCCCGGCATTTCTGCCGCCGCACAAGCGGCTCGACTTTATTGACGATCCTGCAGACAGGCTGCGTATGTGCGAGCTTGCCTTCGGCGGAATCGAAGGAGTCATCGTCAGCGATGCAGAGCAGAGGCGCGGCGGAAAGAGCTATACCGTTGACACCCTGCGTGAGCTTTCGGCGCCGGACACACGACTTTTTCTGCTGTGCGGCACCGATATGATGCTGACGCTCGACACGTGGCATGAGGCGCCAGAGATATTCAGGCTCTGCTACCCCATCTACATACGCCGCGAGAGCGACGAGTCGCTTGACAGGCGTATAGTTGCCAAGGTCAGCGAATACAAAGAAAAATACAACGCCGTGGTGCGCCGCGTCGTGACGCCGCCGATAGAGATATCATCGACCGAGGTCAGACGTGCCGCCGCTGCGGGCAAAAGCCTTGCGGGGCTGGTACCTCCCGCCGTCGAAGCGTACATACGCGAGCACGGTCTTTACGGAGCGCCTCCCGCGGCGATAAAGTGAGGGAGTGTCGGATATGTGCGAAAAAAATTGCACCGTAGCTGCCGTGACAGACGAGGCGCTTGACAGTCTGCGTGAGCAGATACCTTCAGTGCTGTCGTCCAAACGTGCTGCGCACGTTATGGGAGTCGAGAGAATGGCGGTGCGCCTCGGTGAGCTTTTTACACCAGGCGAGGACGATATCCGCCTTTTGCGCGGCGCCGCGCTCCTGCACGACATAACAAAAGAGCTTTCAGCCGATGAGCACGCCGCGATAATGCGTGCGCACGGCGTCGAGCCGACGGAATATGACATGATGTCGCCGAAAACGCTGCACGCGCGTACCGCGGCATTGCTGATACCCGACAGATATCCGCAATTTGCCGACCCGCGCCTGATCTCGGCGGTGCGCTGGCATACAACGGGGCGCGAAGGAATGACGGTATACGACAAGATAATTTATTTTGCCGATTATATCGACGACACGCGCACATACGACGACTGTGTAAAGCTGCGCGGGCTGTTTTTCGGCGCGGAGCCGGAAAAGATGGATGCCGACGCGCGCATGAGGCATTTTGACAGGCTCATCGTCATGTCGTTCGATATGACGCTTGCCGAGCTTGTCGGCAAGGGCAGTCTTATCAGCGCCGACACCGTGAACGCAAGGAATTTCATTCTCTGCGGACTCAAAAACAGGTAAACATCCGAAAGGAGACAAATAAAATGAGCATCGAACTTAAATTTGCGGCGGACAGAACGCCGGATCCCCGCTCTCTTGCGGAGGAGATATACCATGTGCTTGACGCACACCGCGGCGAGGATATTGCCGTTCTGCGCGTCGGCGAAAAGATCGATATAACCGAATACTTTGTGCTGTGCACCGCGCACGCCACCACGCACGTCCGTTCGCTTACGGATGAGGTCGAATTCAAGCTCGGCGAGGCAGGCGTCAAGCCCTTTGCCTCGGAGGGCAGAGGAGACAAAAATTCGTGGATGGTGCTTGACTACGGCACCGTTATGGTACACATCTTCACTCGTGACGCACGTGAATTCTATAATCTTGACAAACTTTACTCCGACACCGAAAAGGTCGAGGTCGCACCGCGGGTCGCGCCCGACAGTGCGGAATAACGGGAGAGCATCATGAAATACGATTATCTGGCAATTGAGAAAAAGTGGCAGGAAAAATGGGAGGCGGCAGGCGTTTTTCGCGCGCTTGACGAAAAGGAAGCCGGCGGAAAGCCCAAATTTTATGCGCTCGTCGAATTCCCCTATCCGAGCGGAGCGGGAATGCACGTCGGTCACATAAAAGCATATTCGGGTCTTGAGGTCGTGTCGCGCATGCGCCGTATGCAGGGCTATAACGTCCTTTTTCCGATGGGTTTTGACGCCTTCGGTCTGCCCACCGAAAACTATGCGATAAAGACAGGTATGCACCCGCGTGCCGTCACCGACAAAAACATTGCAAAATTCACGCAGCAGCTCAAGCGCGTCGGATACGGCTTTGACTGGAGTCGCGTCATCGACACGACCGACGAGGATTACTACCGCTGGACGCAGTGGATATTCCTCAAAATGTTCGAGGCGGGGCTTGCCTTCCGCGATACCGCGCTCGTCAACTACTGCCCGACCTGCAAGGTCGTGCTCTCGAACGAGGATTCTCAGGGCGGCAAGTGCGACATCTGCCACAGCGACGTTGTGCAGAAGTCAAAGGACGTCTGGTATCTGCGCATAACGAAATACGCCGACCGCCTGCTTGAGGGACTGAAGGAAGTCGATTATCTGCCCAATATCAAGCAGCAGCAGATTAACTGGATCGGCAGATCCGAGGGCGCGTTCGTCAACTTCGGCATCGCCGGTAAGCCCGACGAAAAGCTGCGCATATACACCACGCGTCCCGATACTCTGTTCGGCGTTACCTTCATGGTCATGGCTCCCGAGCATCCGATGATAGACAAATATGCCTCAGAGATCGCCAACATGGACGAGGTGAAGGCATATCGCGCCGAATGCGCCAAAAAGACCGAGTTCGAGCGCACTCAGCTCGTCAAGGACAAGACAGGCGTCCGCCTTTCCGGGCTCTCCGCCGTCAATCCGCTCACGGGCAAGGAGATACCCATCTACATCGCCGATTATGTCATGATGGGCTACGGCACCGGCGCGATAATGGCTGTTCCCGCGCACGATCAGCGTGACTGGGAGTTCGCCCACAAGTTCGGCATTGACGTCATTGAGGTCATAAAGGGCGGAGACGTTGAAAAGGAAGCATATGCCGGCGACGGAGAGATGATCAATTCCGGCTTCCTTAACGGATACAATAACAAAAAGGATTCCATCCGCCGCGCGGTAGAGGAGCTTGAAAAGCTCGGCGCGGGCGAGGGCGGCGTTCAGTACAAGATGAAGGACTGGGCGTTCAACCGTCAGCGTTATTGGGGCGAGCCGATACCGATCGTGCACTGCCCGAAGTGCGGCATGGTGCCCGTGCCTTATGACGAGCTGCCGCTGAAGCTCCCCGATATGAAGGAATTCGCACCGGGACAGAACGGCGAGTCGCCGCTGGCGCGCATACCCGAATTCGTTCACTGCAAGTGCCCGAAGTGCGGCGGCGACGCACGCCGCGAGACCGACACCATGCCCCAGTGGGCGGGTTCGTCGTGGTACTTCCTCCGCTATGTCGATCCGCATAACCCCAAATGCCTTGCCGATTACGACAAGCTGAAATACTGGATGCCGGTCGACTGGTACAACGGCGGCATGGAGCACGTCACGCGCCATATGATCTATTCGCGCTTCTGGCACAAGTTCCTTTACGATATCGGCGTCGTCCCCTGCGACGAGCCGTATGCCAAGCGCACCGCACAGGGGCTCATACTCGGTCCCGACGGCGAAAAAATGTCAAAGTCAAAGGGAAACGTGGTGGATCCCAACACGGTCGTTGACGCCTACGGCGCAGACGTGCTGCGCACATATGTTCTCTTTATGGGCGACTATACGGCAGCCGCTCCATGGTCCGAAAACGGCGTCAGAGGCTGCAAGAGATTCCTTGAAAGAGTCGCGGACCTGCCCGGAATGGTGAAGGGAACGGGCGCGACAGCGGAGTTTGAAGCGTCTGTACACAAGGCGGTAAAGAAAGTCACCGACGACTACAACAGTCTCAAGTTCAACACCGCTATTGCCACGCTCATGGGGCTTCTCAACGAGATATTTGCCGTCGGTTCGCTCACAAAGGACGAACTCATGACATATATCAAGCTGCTCTCTCCCGTTGCGCCTCACCTCTGCGAGGAGATAAACGAAAAGCTCGGCGGAAAGACGATGCTCGCCGTCTCCGAATGGCCCGAATATGACGAGTCGAAAACGATAGACGCCACGGTCGAGCTTGCGGTGCAGATAAACGGCAAGGTGCGTTCGACCGTAAAGCTGCCGCTCGACTGCCCGCGCGACGAAGCGCTTGCCGCAGCCAAGGCAGATGAGCGTATTGCCGCCGCTATCGCGGGCAAGACGATAGTCAAGGAGATCACGGTGCCGAACAAGATAATAAATATCGTGGTCAGATAAGTAAATTTCACAGCGGGTCGTGCCGGACGGTGCGCCCGTAACAGGGCAAGGAGAGCCGAACCGTGAGGGCGAGGCTCTCCTTACCTTGCGGAAAGGTTTTCATGTTGGATACGACAAAGCTGAAAAAATATCTCGGTGACGCACGCTTCTGGCGCGACATAGCCAGGCTGGCGCTGCCGATAGCCCTGCAGAATCTGCTTTCAAGCTCGTTTTCACTCGTTGACACCCTTATGGTCGGCCAGCTCGGCGACACGCCGCTTGCCGCCGTGGGAATGGCGGGTCAGTTCGGGTGGTTCCTGTCGATGATACTCTTCGGGATGACATCGGCGCTTACGATGTTCGTTTCGCAGTATTGGGGCGCGCATGATATAAAGTCGATACATAAGGTCTACGGCATAGCGCTTGCGATAGCGCTCGGAGTTGCGGGCGTATTCACGATAGCGGGCGCGGCATTCCCGCGCGGCGTGGTGTGGATATTCAACCGCGAGGCGGATGTGCTTGACGTGGGCGCGCAATATCTGTCGATTGCGGCATTTTCGTACCCCGCGATAGCGCTCAACTATGTCTTTATGGGCGTGCTGCGCTCGACCGAGCGCGTAAAGCTGCCGCTTTACGCCACGCTCGTCACGACGCTTCTCAACGCCGGGCTCGACTATGCGTTCATATTCGGTTTTGGGTTCATTCCGGCGATGGGGGCGCGCGGAGCCGCTATCGCGACCGTCATATCTGCATGGCTCTCGCCGCTCATCACGTTTGCGGTGTCGCTTATTGAAAAAAATATGCTGATAGCACCCATTCGTGAGATCTTCGGTTTTGACGGCGATTTCGTCCGCGTGTTCCTGCGCCGTGCGCTGCCGGTCGTTGCCAACGAAACGCTCTGGGGTGCGGGAACGCTTGTTTTCAATATCATTTTTGCCAACCTCGGCTCGGGCAACTACGCTGCCGTTACCATAATGCGCACGTTTGAGAGCATTGCCTTTGTCTTTTTTGTGGGGCTCGGCAGTGCGTCAAGCGTTATCGTCGGCAAATCGGTCGGTGCCGGGGATATAACTGCCGCAGTGCGCGATTCGCGCCGCTTTGCGGTGCTCGTGCCGTCGTTTTCGCTGCTGCTCGGAGCGGTTATCATCATTTTCAGGAGTCCGATCGTCGGTGTGTTCGATCTCGGCGGCACCATAACCGCCGAAACGCTCAATACGGCAGTATGGATACTTTCGATATATGCTGCCGAGATGGCGATACGGAATATCCCTTACATAATGATATGCGGCATTTTCCGTCCGGGCGGAGAAACAAAGATGGGTATGAAGTTCGACCTTCTGTTTTTGTGGTGCGTTTCGCTGCCCGCAACGCTTATCGCGGCGTTTGTTCTCAGGCTGCCGTTTCCGGCGGTGTTTGCGACAATGTATATAGCCGAGGACTGGCTCAAGGCGGTATTTTGCGTGCGTTACTTCCTCACCGAGAGGTGGCTGAAGCCTGTTACGGAGGAGGGCGTCGCGGGACTTGAAGCATACCGTGCGGCACGCGGTGCAGACCGTGACACCGGGACGGCGACAAGGTGAAAGTTTTTTTCGGAATATTCCGAAAAAAAGCAAGAAAACTATTGCAATTCGGGCGTAAATGTGATATCATATACAGGTATGAAGAATCGGTGTGCGTGAACTCTCAGGCGTGTGCCGCAGCTTCATGATCACAAGGGGAGGTGAATATTTTGGCGAACATCAAATCAGCGAAAAAGCGCATAAAAGTCATTAAGGCTAAAACGCTTCGCAACAAGATGGCACACAATCAGCTTCGCACCGTTATCAAGAAGTATTATGCTGCCGTTGAGTCCGGCGACAAGGAAGCCGCGAAGAGCGCATATCTGCTTGCCGTAAAGAAGGTCGATCAGGCTGCTGCGCACGGTATCATCCACAAGAATGCTGCCGCGCACAAGAAGAGCCAGTTCACAAAGGCCCTCAACGCAATGGCGTAAGCCACGGCAATTATATATCTGTCGATGCCCGGCAGAATCCAAAAAGAAAAGGAACGCAAGTCGTGCTTGCGCCTTTTCTTTTTTTATTGCTTTTTTATTACCGCCACGGGACGGTGAGCGCCGTCACCTTCCGACGCGCTGCGTCATATATTGACATTGGGAGGCAAACGCTCCGAGTCATAAAAAGAAAGGAAGGTAAGCACGGTGCGAAGCATAGCGGTCTTTCCGACTCTCACGGCGGCAGAGCAGGCGCGGAGGGCGCTCGCGGCTGCGGCGATACAGGGCGAAACGGTCAAGGTGGATTCGTCGCGCACGAGGCGCGGCTGCTCATGGGGAGTAGCCTTTCCCGCCGTGCAACTGCGGAATGTCATGACGGTGTTTGCAAATGCCGGAATTAAGACGAGGGAGATACTGAGATGATGGTCTATCTTGATAACGCCGCAACGACATTCCCGAAGCCGAGCGAGGTGAGCGGCGAGGTCTGCCGCTGTATGCGCGAATACGGCGGCAACCCGGGGCGCGGTGCGCATCCGATCGCAATGGCGGCAGCCGAAAAGGTCTACGAGTGCCGCGAACGACTCTCCGATTTTTTCGGTGCGCCGGGTGCGGGCAGTGTTATAATGACGCCGGGCGCAACTTTTGCGCTGAATCTTGCGATAAAGGGGCTGATCCCGCCCGGCGACCGCGCGCGCGGAGAGCGGATGCACATCATAATATCCGATCTCGAGCATAATTCCGTAAGGCGTCCGGCTGAGAGGCTGCGCCGTGACGGGCTGGCGGATATTTCGGTATTCCGTACCGAAGCTGCACGGGGCGGTGCGCGTCCCGGGGAGACGACGAGGGCGGTCGCCCGACTGATAAACCGCCGCACAAGGGCTGTCATATGTACCGCAGCCTCAAATGTCTGCTCTGTGCGGCTCCCGCTTGCCGAAATAGGCGCGCTCTGCCGACGTCGCGGACTCGTTTTCATTGTTGACGGCGCGCAGGGTGCGGGGCACTTCCCGATAAACATGAAGGAGCAGAGCATCGACGCGCTGGCACTGCCTGGGCACAAAGGGCTTTACGGACCGCAGGGCAGCGGGGCCCTGATACTCGGCGGGAGATATATGCCGACGCCGCTTATCGAGGGCGGCAGCGGGGCGATGTCGTTTGACCCGGAAATGCCTCCCGATCCGCCCGAAAAATATGAGGCGGGAACACTTGACGTTCCTGCAGCGGCGGGGCTTTGTGCCGGGCTTGAATTTGTCGGAAGGGTCGGCGTCGACGCCCTGCGGCGGCATGAGGAAGCACTTTTCGACTATGCCGTCGGGCGGCTCGGCGGATTGCGCGGTGTAAAGATCTGCGCTCCGTCGGCACGCGGGTCGGTGTTGAGCTTCAACCTTGCGGGCATACCATCCGACAGCGTTGCAAACGCGCTCGGAAAAGCCGGAATATGCGTTCGCGGCGGATTTCACTGCTCTCCGCTCGCACACGGCGCGCTCGGTGCCGGTGAGTACGGCAGCGTGCGCGTGAGCTTCGGATATTTCAATACACGCTCCGATATCGACGCCATGTGCGACGCGCTCGCCGGTATAAGAGCGGAGTAAAAGGCAAACGGGCTGCATTGTGCGAAGCCGTATGGGAGGGGCTCTGCTTCTCCCGTAAATGAAATCCGTATATTCAACACCATATCGACCGTTTTAAACCGAAGAGCTGCCGCGTGGTGCGCGGCAGCTCAACTTTATTATTTTCTTTTTGGGGGTTCAGCGCGAGCAGTGCGCACATGAGGCACAGTCGGGGAACACCTTGTGGTCGTATTCGATGCCGTTTTTGTCGTAATAATCCTTTATGGCAGCCTTAATGGCTTCCTCGGCAAGCACCGAACAGTGTATCTTGTGCGCGGGCAGACCGTCAAGAGCCTCGGTCACCGCTTTGTTCGTAAGGGTGAGTGCCTCTGAGAGGGGCTTGCCCTTTATCAGCTCTGTCGCCATTGAGCTCGATGCGATCGCCGAACCGCAGCCGAAGGTCTCAAACTTTACGTCGGTGATGATATTGTTGTCTATCTTAAGATATATTTTCATTATGTCGCCGCATTTGGCGTTGCCGACCTCGCCTACGCCGTCGGCATTCTCGATCACGCCCACATTTCTCGGGTGCATGAAGTGATCCATAACCTTTTCACTGTAAAGAGCCATTTTATCTGATTCCTTTCACTATATACGTTTGTGTTTTCGTTTGCCGTTTACCGTTATCTTATCAGAGCAGGAAGGGCTTCTCGCCTGTGCATTTTTCTCTCCAGAGGGGAGACATATTGCGCAGATAATCGACCACCTCGGGGATAGCCTTGAGCATATAATCGACCTCTTCCACCGTGTTTGACTCGCAAAGCGACAGACGAAGCGAGCCGTGTGCCACTTCGTGCGGTCTGCCTATGGCAAGCAGGACGTGACTGGGGTCGAGCGAACCGGAGGTGCAGGCAGAGCCGGACGACGCGCAGATACCGCGTGCGTCGAGCAGCAGCAGCAGGCTCTCGCCTTCTATGCCCTCAAAGCAGAAGTTCACGTTGCAGGGCAGGCGGTTTTCTTTGCTGCCGTTGAGAGAGGAGTGAGGGACCTTTTCGAGTCCCGCGATGAGCCTGTCGCGCAGAGCCGTCATATGCGCGGCGTTTTCTTCGAGGTGATCGCACGCCTCGTCGAGCGCAGCAGCCATGCCGACGATAGCGGGGATGTTCTCGGTGCCCGCGCGCTTGCCGCGCTCCTGCGCGCCGCCTTCGATGATGGGTGTGAGCAATATACCTTGTTTTGCGTAGAGGACGCCGATGCCCTTGGGACCGTGGAATTTGTGTGCCGAGAGCGAGAGCATATCTATATTCTGTGCTTTTACGTCAATAGGCAGGTGACCGACCGCCTGCACCGCGTCGGTGTGAAAGAGCACGCCCTTTGCGCGGCATACGGCGCCGATCTCGGCTATCGGCATTATCGAGCCGATCTCATTGTTGGCATACATGACCGTGACAAGGCAGGTGTCGGGACGGATCGCGGCGGCGACCTGCTCGGCGGTTATGTTGCCGCGTTCTCCGACGGGGAGCAGCTCTATCTCAAAGCCCTCTTTTCTGAGCTTTTCAAGCGTATGAAGCACCGCGTGGTGCTCGAACGCCGTTGATATTATATGCTTTTTGCCTTTCTTTTCACCGAGGCGCGCTGCTGAAATGATAGCCTGATTGTCCGCCTCGCTTCCTCCGGAGGTGAAGGTTATCTCGCGCGGCATACATCCGAGCCGGCGTGCAATGCGCTCGCGGGCATCGGACAGCGCCTCTGCTGCCTTTTGACCCACGCTGTGCAGGCTCGAGGGGTTGCCGTAGTACGTCTCCATGTAGGGGAGCATCGCGTCAATGGCGGTGCGGCTCATTTTTGTGGTCGCCGAATTGTCTGCATATATCTGCATTTTCATGACTTCTTTCTTTTTGTATATTTTGCGGCGGGAGCGTTCATGCGGGCTGCATGCTCATTACCCACCTGACTTGTAGGTTGATTGCATTATAGCATATAAATCCTACCTTGTCAATAGGTTATTGATGAATTTTTCCGATCTTTCCGACGTAAATTTCATTTCCCCGGTTGATCGAGAAGGTCGGCGAGCGTCACGCTGTCAAGATAACCGCATATCAGCTCGTTCAGCTTCTCCCACATCGGCAGTGTTTTGCAGCCGTCGGCACGGTCGCACCTGTTGGGGGAGCATTCAAGGCACGAGACCGGCGCTATCGAGCCTTCGGTGAGGCGCAGTATCTCACCGACCGAATAATCCTTTGCCGGTCGGTTGAGGCGGTAGCCGCCGCCCTTACCGCGCAGCGCGTCGACAAGTCCGGCTTTCGAGAGGACAGCCACTATACTTTCAAGGTATTTTTCGGATATGCCCTGATCTGCGGCGATCGTTCCGAGCGCGGCATATTCGCCTGCCGGTCGCTCGGCAAGCTCGAGCATGACGCGCAGGGCATACCGTCCCTTGGTCGATACAAGCATTGTTTTCATCTCCTTTTCATCCTATAAAGATACTATACTACAATTTTAGTGGGTAATTAAGGCATCAAATGAAAACAAATTGTTAAGGCTGAAGAAGTCGGGAGGCACAGCATACGGTGGGACGTATATTTACGGTCGGTGTGGAAATACTTAAATCAAACCGTACAGGTCATCCTGCGTTCACGGCAGCGGACCGTACGGTGCGAATGGAGTTGAAAATGTCTTTGAAAAACGAAAACGGCAGATCTCTGGCGGCAGAGATCTACAAAAACACGAAAATGGGAGCCGATTCGATAACGGATCTTATCGGTCATGTAAAGGACGGGGAGCTGCGGCTTGAAATGACCGCAGAGCTTGACAGATACGAGGAGCTTGCCTCACGCGCCGCAAAGCTGACGCGCGAAAAGGGTGAGGAGCCCAAGGAAGAAGGAGCGCTCACGCGCGCCGCGGCAAAAATGAGCATGGCGGTGAATACGATGAGCGACCCGTCGGCGTCTCACATTGCCGAAATGATGATACAGGGCGCCGACATGGGCGTTACGGGGCTGCGGCGTGCGATAAGCGCCGAGGAGGAATGCCCGTCTCCCGACCGCGAGGCGATGGCGCTCGCCAAGGAGACGGTCAGCTTTGAAGAGGGGACCGTCGAAAAGCTGAAAGCGTTTCTCTGATGTGAAAACGTCGTATCGCCGCGGTACGCGGCGATACGACGTCCGGATATCTCGGTTATTTTTGTTCTTTCCGCTTCATCCGCTCAAGCTCCGCACGCATTGCCGAGAGCGTGGCTTCGGTCTTTTCGGCTGCGTCGAGCGCAGCGTCTATATCTGCGGCGTTGTCGGCTTCGAGCCTGAGCTTTTTGTAGCAGAGCCTGCCGAGTTTTGAGTATTCCTCGTCGAGCCGCAGCTCGGTGCTTTTTATTCTTATGCGCAGGGCTGCCGTGTCCCCGAGATTTATTGCTTCTTTGGTCGCCTTATCGAAAAAACGTCCGGCGTCCGCCTTGAATTCCTGCCAGTCTGACATCGTTTTATCGTTCCTTTCCGAGTTACCTTATCTTTATTATACTCTGCCGCGGCGGATATGTAAATATCAAAATGAAAAAAGGAGTTCCGAAAATGAACATAGGAAGTGAAAGCTATAAAAAATACGCCGACGCACACGCGCCGAAAAGCCGTGTCGTGCGGGATTCGCTGATGGCGTTCCTCATAGGCGGGCTCATCTGTGCGGTCGCCGAGGCGCTTAATCATCTTTGGAGCGCGCTCGGCATGAGCAGCGACGACGGCGGACTTTTGACCTCCGTCGTGCTGATATTCACGGCTGCGGTGCTGACCGCGTTCGGCGTATTCGACGATATCGCAAAGGTCGCCGGCGCGGGCACTCTCGTGCCGATCACGGGATTTGCCAATTCAGTAGTTTCCGCCGCCGTTGACAGCCGCGATGAGGGCTTTGTGCTCGGTCTCGGGGCAAAGATATTCACCGTTGCGGGTCCCGTGCTGCTTTACGGCACGCTTGCGGGAGCTGTTTACGGCGTAGTGTATTGGGTCGTTACGCTTTTCATGTAAAAGCGTCGTTCAGCTGCCGAGCTTTGCCGATGCCGCCTTCTGCGCCGCCTCCGGAGAGGGGCAGAAGGCGGCGATGACGTATCTGCCGCTGACCGATATCGAAAAGCGGTTTTCGGTATCGGGAAATTCCCGCGCGAGCGCGTCGGCACGGCGGCAGCACATAAGTGCGACGTCCTGCGTCGAATCGGTGGATACGCATTCTAGCACCGCTATCTCAAACGGCATTTTCTTTGACGAGAGGAATATCGCCGCCGACGAGGTGAGGGCGTATGCCGGGTGCGCGGAGCCGTCTCCCCACAGCACTGCGGCAAGGTCGTCGTCAAGGCGGGCGGGGTCTCCTTCGGGAAGCGCCGAGGAATATACCGTCCCCGCGGGCGCTTCGCCCTGCGATGCCAGTGCCGCGTCAAGAAGCGTGTACACATCGGTATCGCGCGCGCAGGCGGCGAGCAACGAAAGCAGAAAAGCGAATATTACGGATACGGCGGACAGATACGGTGCCGCTCTTTTTTTCATTATATACCTCCGCGTGACGATATCATAGGGCATGATGCGCCATGCCCTACCGATCTTATGCCCGCGGGGGCTTTTTTATGTCATATTATCGCCCGATGCCCCAAAAAATCATAAATGCGTGCGTAAAATTGCGAAAACGGCTTGCTTTCACGCCCGTTTTGCAATATAATATAATTTGGTAAGTTGTGTGACCGCATTTTGTACGGACACACACCGGGAATGAGCCGGTAGATGTCGGCTTTTTCCGTTTTTATCCCGAAAGGAGCCATGTCATGAAAACGATAAAGACGGTTGGAACGGGCGAGCTTACGCTCAAGCCCGATGTTGTGCGTCTTTACATGACCGTTACCGGCGTTGCCGGGGATTACGAAGAGACCGTCCGTATGTCGGAAGAGCGCAGCGAGGCGCTGCGCGACTGCTTTTCGGAGGTCGGCTTTGAGAGAGACGACCTCAAGACCGTCGGTTTCAATGTGAATACCAAATACGAGAACCGCCGCGACGGCGGCAGCGGAGACTATGTGCGTGTGTTCGCGGGGTATGAGTTCGTTCACGAGCTGCGCATAGAATTCGATGCCGAAAGAGAAAAGCTCTCCTGCGTGCTCGGCGCGCTTTCGCGCTGCAGCGCGGTGCCCGAGTTCAGGCTCGAATATTCCGTGCGCGACAGAGAGGCGGCAAAGGCACGCCTGCTCGACCTTGCCGTTGCCGATTCGCGCACAAGAGCCGAACGGCTCGCAAGAGCTGTGGGCATCAAGGGCGCGCTTTCGGCGCAGACGATCGACTGTGCGGGAGAGGTGCCCGAGCTTTCCGTCCGCCCCGTCGGAAACATGATGCTCGCCAAATGCTGCGGCGGCATTGATGCCGGCATCACGCCCGAGGATATCACGGTGTCGGACACCGTGACGGTCGTGTGGCAGGCGGCAGACTGAGAGGCTAACAATATCATAATTATCATCCGGAGGTCTTTCCCGTGCGTACATTGATCCAGAACGCATTTATTTTCAATTCCGATACGCGTTCGTTTTTCGAAGGCTCGGTGCTCATCGGCGAGCACGGCGGCAGGAATGGGAGGATAATCGAAGTCCTTCCCGAATCCAGACACGCCTATGCGCATCTGCCGACGTCCGATGCCCGCATTGACGTGGGCGGCTGCTGCATCCTGCCCGGCTTTGTTGACGTACACACTCACGGCCGAGTGTGCGAGGATTTTAATTTTTCCGATGCCGACGGTATGCGCCGCGCCGCGCGGTCGTATGCCGGAGTAGGTGTGACGTCGGTCTTTCCGACGCTTGCGTCGGCTCCGTTTGACGAGCTCTGCCGTGCCGCGGGGCTCATCCGCTCGCTTGAGGACGATACCGGCGGCGCGTGCTTTCTCGGTGTGCATCTTGAAGGGAGATATCTGAACCCCAAGCGCCGCGGGGCGCACAACCCGGAATATCTGGCTCCGTTGGCGCCGGATGAGCTCGACACGTTTATTGCGGCATCGGGGCTGCCCGCCCATATCACGGCGGCTCTCGAGCTTGACGAAAACGCATTTGCCCGCCGCGCGCTGGAGCTTGGCGCAACGCTCGGGCTCGGACACACTGATGCGACATACGCCGAGGCGTATTCCGCATGGGAAAAGTACGGTGTAAGCTTTACGCACCTTTACAACGCCATGCCGCAGATCCATCACCGCGAGGGCGGAGCGGCAGCGGCGGCGCTCATGAGCGGCGGTATGTGCGAGCTTATCTGCGACGGTCTGCACATTGCGCCGCATATGGTCAATTTCACGCTGCGCACCGTAGGTCTTGAAAGGCTTGTCCTCATAAGCGATTCGATGGCTGCTGCAGGTGCGCCGGACGGCGAGTATCTGATCGCGGGAACGCCCGCGCACGTTTCGGACGGCATTGCACGCACCCCCGAGGGCGCTCTTGCGGGAAGCACGCTCGACCTTCACCGCGCCGTCGAAAACCTTGCGTCCTTCTGCGGTATCCCGATAACGGACGCCGTCATTGCCGCCACAAAAAATCCCGCGGCGGAGGTCGGACTTGCGGGCGATGTGGGCGTTATCGCTCCCGGCGCACGTGCCGATATGCTTTTCTGCAATGTTGATGCGATAAATAAAAAAATAAGGATAGACCGCGTGTTTGTAGGCGGCAGGGAAGTGCTATGAAGCACTGTCTTACGTCTGCCGAAGCGCGCGACAGAGCGGACGATGCCGCGCGTGCCGCGCACGAGGTGCTTCGCGCACCCGGGGTGAGGCTCACGCTGACGGTCGGCGTCATATTCTGTATGCTTGCGACCGTTGCGGCGCTCACGATCCCCGAGGCGGCGGCATTTGTCGCAACGCTGCTGAGCGGGGGCGACGAGCTGCCCGCATGGGTCACGCCGGTCAGCTGCGCCGTGCTGCTTTTTACGGTATCTCCGATGTATGCGGGCTTTTTGCGGATGTGTGCCGGAGCGGCGGATGAAAAGAGGAACGATATACGCACTCTTTTCGTGCCGTATTCATCCGTGCGCGGACTTGTTTCCGCATGGTGCGCGTTTGCCGCGCTCGCGCTGCGCTTTGCGCTCCCCACGGCTGCCGTGATCGTGTTTGACCGCTCCGAGGAGCTGCGCCCGTGGACATGGGCTGCCGCAGTTGCGGCGGCGGTGCTTATTTACTGCATGAATTTCATGTCGGTTTTTGCCGTCCGCGCAGCCGTCGATCCGCAGAGGATGACGGCACGCGGTTTTGCCGAAGCATTGAGACAGTCGGTGCGCTGCCGCAGGGCATATGACCGTGCAGCCGTGAGAGAGATCCCGCTGCTTCTTTTGTCTCTTGCGACAGTCGGCGTTCTGTTTTTATTTCACACATTGCCGCTTTGGGGAACGGAGCGTTATCTGCTTGATCTTTCCCCCGACGATACAACAAAATGAAACCGAAAGGATAAAATAAAATGAGCGAACAGAAAAAACCTTATTATATCACAACGGCGATAGCCTATGCGTCCGCAAAGCCGCACATCGGCAACACCTACGACGCTATCATGGCAGATGCCATAGCGCGTTACCGCCGCAAGGCGGGCTACGACGTGTATCTCTGCACCGGCGCCGATGAGCACGGGCAGAAGATACAGGATTACGCCGAAAAAGCCGGAACCGATCCGCAGGCATATGTCGATAAGATCTCGGGCGAGATACGCGGCATATGGGATCTTATGAATGTGAAATACGACCGCTTTATCCGCACGACCGAGAAATGCCATGTGGAGACGGTACAGAAGATATTCGAGAGATTTCTCCGTCAGGGCGATATCTACAAGGGAAAATACGAGGGCTGGTACTGCAAGCCCTGCGAATCCTTTTACACCGAGACGCAGGTCGTTGACGGCAAGTGCCCCGACTGCGGCGCGCCCGTCACCCGCGCCTGCGAAGAAGCATATTTCTTTGATATGAAGAAATACGCGCCCGCTCTCATAGAGTATATCAATACGCATCCCGAGTTCATCGAGCCCGAGTCGCGCAAAAAGGAAATGCTCAACAATTTCCTTCTTCCCGGTCTTCAGGACCTCTGCCTCTCCCGTACCTCCTTTACATGGGGAATAAAGGTCCCCTCCGACCCGCGCCACGTCGTTTACGTCTGGCTCGACGCGCTCACGAACTATATAACCGCCATCGGCTACGATCCCGACAAGAGCTATGAGGAGCAGTCCGAGCGCTTCCGCGAGCTGTGGCCCGCATCGGTACACGTTATAGGCAAGGATATCATGAGATTCCACGGTGTTTACTGGCCGATATTCCTCATGGCGCTCGGGCTCCCGCTGCCGCAGAAGATCTTCGGTCATCCGTGGTTCAACTTCGGCACGGGCAAAATGTCGAAATCCAAAGGTAACGTCGTTTATGCCGATAAGCTCTCCGAGTACGTCGGCGTTGACGGCGTGAGGTACTACGCTCTCGCCGAGATGCCCTACGGCTCCGACGGCTCGATCACATGGGAAAGCGTGCTGGCGCGCTATAACACCGATCTTGTAAACAACCTCGGCAACCTTGTAAAGCGCACGCTCGATATGCAGAAAAAGTACTTTGACAAGGTGATAGCCGCTCCCTCCTGCCGCGACGAGCTTGACAATGACCTCATTGCGACCGCCATCGCCTCCGTTGGCGATTACCGCGAGGCAATGGAAGGCTTCCGCATCGCAGACGCGGTGGAAGCCATACTCACGCTCCTGCGCCGTGCGAACAAATTCATCGACGAAACGCAGCCGTGGGTGCTTGCACGCGACGAAGCGTCGCGCGAGCGCCTCGGAACGGTGCTCTACGACCTCACAGAAGCCATAAGATGGGCTGCCGTCATGCTCGAGCCGATCATCCCGGCGTCTGCCGAGGAGATATATTCCGAGCTCGGGACCACCGAGACCTCGCTCGATTCGATAGGCACAGCCGAGCGCTTCGGCGGTATGAAGCCCGGCGCGAGCGTGAACGACACACGCGTGCTCTTCGCCCGCATCGACGAAAAGAAGACGCTTGAGACGATCTATGCGGAGATCGAAGCGGCGCATAAGGCAGCCGAGGTCGCGGAGAAGAAGCCCGAAAAGCCGGAGGGCTGCGCCGTTATCGGATATGAGGACTTTATGAAGGTCGAGCTGCGCACCGCGGAGATAAAGACCTGTGAGCCCGTTCCGAAAGCAAAAAAACTGCTCAAGCTCACAGTCGATCTCGGATACGAGACACGTCAGATCGTCTCGGGCATTGCAAAGTTCTATAAGCCCGAGCAGCTCATCGGCAAAAAGGTGATAGTCGTCGCAAACCTTGCGCCCGCCACGCTTTGCGGTGTGCAGTCCGAGGGAATGCTGCTTGCCTCCGGTGAGGAGGAAGTAAGAGTGGTGTTCCTCGATCCCGCAACGCCCCTCGGCGAGAGAGTGAGATAAAATGGGGGAGAGGCTTTCCCCGCGCGGCGTGTTTGACACGCACGCGCACTACACAGACGAACGCTTTGCCGCCGAATTCGAGGGCGGTGCCGATGCCGCGATACGCGAGTGCTTTACGGACGGCATGGCGGGGATCTTAAATGTCGGAACTAACCTTGAAAACTCCCGCCGTGCCGTCATGCAGGCGAAAAATTATCCGCTTATGTATGCGGCGGTCGGGATACACCCGTCGGACATCGGTATGTCCGGCGGGTTTGATGAGGAAATGTCGGCTCTCTCCGCGCTTCTCTCCGGAAGGGAAGAGGACGGGATCGTCGCTCTCGGCGAGATAGGTCTTGACTACCACTGGCAGCCGTATGACAAGGAGCTTCAGGCAAAATATCTTGACGCTCAGCTCTCACTGGCGCGCGAGATGGATATTCCCGTAATTATTCATGACCGCGAGGCGCACGGCGACTGCTTCGAGGCGGTGCTGCGTCACCCCGGCGTGAGAGGGGTGTTCCACAGCTACTCCGGCAGCGCGGAGATGGCGCTTGAGCTCTGCCGCCGCGGATTTTACATTTCATTTTCCGGTACGGTGACATTCAAAAACGCGCGGCACGTCCGCTCGGTCGTCGAAGAGGTCCCGCGCGACCGCATACTTGTCGAGACCGACTGCCCTTACCTCACGCCCGAGCCCTATCGTGGCAGGCTCAATTATTCGGCATACGCCGCGTACACCGCGGCGGCTGTGGGAGCTGTGCTCGACATCGGCGCCGGGGAGGCTGCCGCGCTTACAGCCGAAAATGCACGCCGACTGTTCGGACTACCGTCCGCCGGCGTCTGATGTGCCAAAAATAATAAAAAAACTTCAAAAAAATCGTGCCGAGAGAGCAAATTGTCCAAAAAACTCTTGAAAAGACGTTGCGAATATAGTATAATACTAAAGTAGTTGTCCGAATACCCGCTTATAACGGTACTTTATCGCGCCGGATCTACCGGTGCGCCGGGGGCGGCACAGCGCCGTCGTCCGCTATATAAAAATTCATATACGAAAGAGGAACCACTATGGCAAAATTCGAAACCGGCAACATTCGTAACATCGCTCTGCTCGGTCACGGCGGAAGCGGAAAGACCTCATTTGCCGAGGCAATGCTTTACATCAGCGGCGGTACCGACAGACTCGGCAAAACTGCCGACGGAAATACTGTCTGCGACTTCGACCCCGAAGAGATCAAGAGAAAATTTACCATATCGACAGCTATCGCGCCCGTCATCTGGAAGGGCTGCAAGATAAACGTTCTCGACACTCCCGGCTACCTTGATTTTGTCGGTGAGGTCAAACAGGCTCTGCGCGTTGCGGGAAGCGCGGTCATACTCGTCGATGCAAAGTCCGGCGTTGAGGTCGGCACCGAGCTGGCATGGGACTATGCTTCCGAGATCGACGTTCCCAAGGTGTTCTTCATCAATAAATACGACGACAGCGAGGCGAACTTCGACCGCGTTTTCGAGCAGCTCAAAGAAAAGTTCGGCAGCGCAGTATGCCCCATCGTCGTCCCCGTAAAGGCGGGCAAGGAGATACAGTTCGTCGATCTTATCGACATGAAGGCGTACAAGTGCGACGCCAAGGGCGCGAAGATCGAGATCCCGATGACTCCCGAGCTCGAAGCGGCTGCCGAAAGCCACAAGTCCGACTTCAACGATGCTATCGCAATGGTCAACGAGGACATAATGATGAAGGTCCTCGAGGATGAAGAGATAACCCGCGAGGAAGCTGCTGCCGCCATACATGACGGTATCGTTTCCGGCACCATCGTTCCCGTATACTGCGGTTCTTCCACGACGCTTGCCGGTATCACCCAGATGCTTGATGCCGCCGTCGGCGCGTTCCCGAAATTCACTTCAAAGGGTACCGCAGCGCTTGAGGACGGTTCCACGACGAAGATAGATCCCAACGGACCTGCCGCCGTGTTCGTATTCAAGACGGTCGCCGACCCGTTCGTCGGCAAGATGTCCTACTTCAAGGTCATGAACGGCACGCTGAAGAGGGACATGACGCTGAAAAACCTCAATACCGGCGCCGTCGAAAAAATGGCTCATATCTACACCCTTAAGGGCAAGACACAGACAGAGACGGATGAGCTTGCCTGCGGTGATATCGGTATGATCGCAAAGCTCACCAACACCAACACCAACAACACCCTGCGCGAGAGCGGCGACGAAAAGTACGCTCCCACAGTTTATCCCATCCCGAACATGACTCAGGCAATAATCCCCGAGACCGCAAAGGACGAGGGCAAGATCTCCCAGAGCATGGCGAGAATGGTCGAAGAAGATCTCACGCTCAAATACGAGACGGATCCCGACACAAAGCAGATGCTCATTTCGGGTCTCGGCGATATGCACCTTGCGATACTTGCCGCAAAGCTGAAGAACCGCTACGGCGTTTCGATCAAGCTTACCGCGCCGAAGATCGCATATCGCGAGCAGATCACAAAGACCGTCGATATCCACGGCAGACATAAAAAGCAGAACGGCGGTTCGGGTCAGTTCGGCGACGTCTGGATCAAATTCTCGCCCGGCGAGGCTGAGGGGCTGACCTTCACCGTATCGGTCGTCGGCGGCGTTGTTCCCAAAAACTTCAACCCCGCCGTTGAAAAGGGTCTGCTCGAGGCTATGACAAAGGGTGCCGCAGGCTTCCCGATGACGCACCTTGCCGCCGACCTGCACGACGGCTCGTATCACCCCGTCGACTCGGATGAAATTTCATTCAAGACCGCGGCTCAGCTTGCTTACAAGCAGTGCCTGCTTGAGGCTGCTCCCGTTATCCTCGAGCCTGTCGGCGACCTTGACATTACGGTCCCCGAATCCCTCGTCGGCGATATCATGGGCGACCTCAACAAGAGACGCGGCAGCATCATGGGTATGGACGCCGCAAAGAAGAAGGGCTACACAGTGGTACACGCTGTCGCGCCGAAGGCAGAGATCATGGATTATCCGATCGCTCTCCGCGCAATGTCGCAGGGACGCGGCTCGTTCACATTCAAAGTGAACGATTATGCCATCGTTCCGGCAAATATCGCGCAGAAGATCGTTGAGGACTACAAAAAGTCACAGGATGCCTGAGAGCTGAATACGCGTAGCAAATAAAACCGTGCCGGGCGGCATTGCAATGCCGCCCGGCAATTAAAAATTATTATGGATAAAAAAACAAAGATCGCCCCTTTCGGAAAAAAGGATTACTGGTCGGATGTGCTTTCGGTGTCGGTGCTGATATCGCTCAGCCTTATCGGCGGCTGCGTGAATTATATCTCCGACGGTGATAAGCTGACCTTCGGGAATGTGTTTCTCTCGCTGCTCGCGCTTGCCGCATGGGCTCTGTGGGGCTGCGCGGTGCTGTCGCGCAGGCGACCGACGCACCCGACGAGGATACTCTACACCGTCTGGTTCGTGCTCCCGGCTGCCGCTTCTTTCGTGCTGCTCGTGATGTCCCTGATAACGTCAAGCGGACAGTTCGTATCCGGCGGCGCAGGGGCTGTGTTTGCGGCTGTGATGCTTGCGTTCTGTCTGCCGCTTTACGGGCTGTGCTTTTTCGGCAGCTCGGGGTATATCGCAAATGATATTCTGATGTTCCTTATCTCGGTTCTCTGGATATTTCTGCCGTATATCGCGGCGCGTGTGAGAGCCGACAGAACCGTGAAAAACGTATATCGCCGCCCGGGAAAATGATATCACGATACCGACTGCGGTGCCGCGTGCGTTCTGTATTTCCGTTTTGCCGAATAAAATAAAAGCGAAGCAAAAGCGGAACATAACGAAAGGCGGTACATGAAATGCCGAAAAGATCGACCACCTGCGAGCTGAGAGAGAAGGACGTTATAAATCTGTGCGACGGCGCCCGCCTCGGGCACGCCTGCGATTTTGAATTCGATACCTGCGACGGCAGGATATGCGCGCTCATCGTCTGCCGCGAGACCGGTTTTATGGGGTTCGGCGGCGAGGAGTGCTTTATCATCCCGTGGGAGAGGATCGAGTGCATCGGTGAGGATGCGGTCCTCGTGAAAATGCAGCCCGACGAACTCTGTGCCTGTGAAAAAGAGCGTAAAAAGGACAAAAGGCGCCGCTGATGTTGTAAACAAATTGTAAATTCGCGCCGACAGGTTGAAAATACAAGAAAAATATGATATAATACATCCGTCTGTGCCGGGAAAAACAGGTGAACCGGCGCGGACGGGCTTTTTTCGTGAAAAATACGATAATGCCCATGAAAACACACACGCCGTAGAGTGCGGTCGGGTGCCGCCGGCGGCGGTTGTCCGTATATCGGTCGGCGTGGTGGAAAAACCAGAAGGAGGACATTAAAATGTCTGTTATCACCATCAAACAGCTTCTCGAAGCCGGTGTCCATTTCGGACATCACACCAGAAGATGGAACCCCAAAATGCAGGAGTACATCTACACCGAGCGCAACGGTATCTACATCATCGACCTTCAGAAGACCGTAAAGAAATTTGAAGAAGCCTATATGTACGTCCGTGAGCTTTCCGCAGAGAACAAGTCGGTCCTTTTCGTCGGCACCAAGAAGCAGGCTGCCGATGCCATCAAGGAAGAGGCCGAGAGATGCGGAATGTACTACGTCAACGTCCGTTGGCCCGGCGGTATGATGACCAACTTCAAGACCATCAAGAAGTCCATCAACCGTCTCAACACCCTGACCAAAATGGCTGAGGACGGCACCTTCGATATGCTCCCCAAGAAGGAAGCCGCAGCACGTCAGAAGGAAATGGCTGACCTTGAGAGAAACTACGGCGGTATCAAGAACATGAACGAGCTTCCCGCCGCGATCTTCGTCGTTGACACCAAGAAGGAAGCCAACGCAGTTAAGGAAGCAAAGAAGCTCGGCATCCCCGTGATCGCTATCGTTGATACCAACTGCGACCCCGACGACGCCGATTATATCATCCCCGGCAACGATGACGCTATCCGCGCCATCAAGCTGATCTCCTCCGTCCTTGCCGATGCCGTCATCGAGGGCAGACAGGGCGCCGAGTCCGCCGACGTCGAAGCCGACGCCGCCGAGACCGCAGAGGCTGAAAAGACCGCCGCAGAAGCGGACGCCGAGTAAGTCCCTAACGCAATAAGAAATCAAAGAAAAGAAGGAGATAAAAATGGCTGCTATTACCGCAAAAGACGTTGCCGCGCTCCGCGCAAAGACCGGTATCGGTATGATGGAGTGCAAAAAGGCCCTTGTTGAGGCAGAGGGCGATATGGAAAAGGCTCTCAAGGTCCTTCGTGAAAGAGGACTTGCAGTTGCCGCCAAGAAGGAAGGCAGAATTGCCGCCGACGGTATCGTTGACATCATGAAGGACGGCGACGTTTCCGCCATGATCGAGGTCAACAGCGAGACCGACTTCGTTGCCAAGAACGCGACCTTCCGTGAGTTCGTTGATTCTCTGCTCAAGACCATCATCGCCGAGAACCCCGCCGATATCGACGCTCTTCTCGCTTCCAAATATCTTGACACCGATCTTACCGTCAGCGAAAAGCTGAAGGAAATGATCTTCCAGATCGGCGAAAAGATCAATATCAGACGCTTTGTCGTTGTTCACGGCATCACCAGCACATATGTGCACGGCGGCGGCGTTGCCGGCGTTATCGTCGGATTCGACACCACCCCCGAGGTCGCTGCGACCGAAAAGTTCGCAAAGATGGCAAAGAACGTCGCTCTCCAGATCGCATCGGGCAACCCTCCCACATATATCAACCGCGAGGATGTTCCCGCCAACGTTCTTGAAGAGGAAAAGGCTATCCAGATCGCCGCTATGAAGAACGATCCCAAGAACGCCAACAAGCCCGAGAACATTCTTGAAAAGATCGTTGTCGGTAAGCTCGGCAAGTACTATGAGCAGGTCTGCCTCACCGAGCAGGAGTTCTTCCTTGACGACGGCGTGACCGTCGGCAAGTATATCGCCGACACCGCCAAGGAGCTGGGCGCCCCCATCACCGTCAGAGAGTTCCACCTCTACGAAAAGGGCGAGGGCATCGAAAAGAGAGAGGACAACTTCGCCGACGAGATCGCGAAGCTCACTCACAAGAACTGATAATATTCATCACAGTCTTCGGCTGCCGCGCAATGCGCGGCAGCCGTTTTGCATCCGTTCAGGGAAATTTAACGAAAAAAAGCGGGAAAAAGAGTAAAATTAGCGTTTTGGGTGTTTACAAAAACGCCGAAATAATATAAAATATATATGTATGCGATTTATGATATCAGAAAGGGCATTTGTATATGTTTGAACCCAAGTATAAAAGGATACTTCTGAAGCTTTCGGGCGAGGCGATCTCCGGCAAGGACGGGATTATTGATTTTGATTTTCTCGACCGCATTGCTGCCGTGCTCGTTGAGCTTACAAATGCGGGAGTCGAAACGTCTGTCGTTTTCGGCGCCGGCAACATATGGCGCGGCAGACAGGGCGGCGGCATGAACCGCGTTACCGCAGACCACATGGGTATGCTGGCTACGGTCATAAACGCGCTTGCGGCAAAGGATGCCGTTGAACGTGCCGGCGGCAGCGCCGTTGTCTACACGTCCACCGACATGATGCCGTATGCCGAGTATTACAGTGCCGAGCGCGCCGTCGGCTCGCTGGCGGAGGGAAAGATCGTTATCTTCGGCGGCGGCACCGGCTGCCCCTACTTTTCGACCGATACCGCGGGAATGCTCCGTGCCATCGAGATAGGAGCCGACGCGTTCCTGCTTGCCAAAAACGTTGACGGTATTTACGACAGCGACCCGCGCAAGAACCCGGAGGCAAAACTCTTTGAGGAGATCGGCTACGACGATATGATGAAGCTCGACCTTCACGGGATCGACCTTACCGCTTCCGCGATGGGTGCGGAATTCGGTCCGCCCGCAATCGCCTTCAAGCTTGAGGACGTTGCGGACATAAAGCTTGCCGTTGAGGGCAAATGCCGCGGCACCGTGATAATCAGAAAATAAATTATAAACGAACATAATCGGGAGGAAAAATGACATGAAACTCGACACCAAAGCATACGAAGAAAAAATGAAGAAGTCAATTTCGTCTTTTGAGAGCGATCTTGACGTGATCCGCGCCGGTCAGGCGAATCCACAGCTTGTAAACCGCGTGACGTTCGAATATTACGGCGCACCCACGCCCATCACCAATATGGCTGACGTCAAAGCGACCGATGCCAAGACCGTTACCATTTCGCCCTACGACCCCTCCACGCTCAAGGCTATGGAGCGCGCCATCCTTGCCTCAGATATCGGCATCACTCCCGTAAACGACGGTAAGGTCATACGCCTCGTCTTCCCGCAGCCTACCGAGGAAAGACGTAAGGAACTCGTAAAGCAGGTGCAGAAGCTGGGTGAGGAGGCAAAAATCGCCGTCCGCAATATCCGCCGCGACGCGAACGACATCTGCAAGAAGATGAAGAAGGACTCCGAAATGACCGAGGATGAGCAGAAGGCATCCGAAAAGGCTGTTCAGGATCTCACCGACAAGTACATCAAGGTCGTTGACGACGTTGTTGCGAAAAAGTCCAAGGAGATCATGGCGATCTGACCCGGGAGGTCTTAAATGGCTGAAAAAACCGATATCTCCTCTCCGGTGCCGGTCGGAGAGGAGAAGAAGCTGCGGCATATTGCCTTTATAATGGATGGCAACGGTCGCTGGGCTAAAAAACGCGGGCTGCCGCGCAGTGCGGGGCATGCCGCAGGCGCAAAGACATTCCGCAGGATAGTAAATTATTGCGGTGATATCGGCATAGAATGTGTAACGGTATATGCTTTTTCAACCGAAAACTGGTCGCGTCCCGAAGAAGAGGTGCAGTCGATAATGAAGCTGTTCCGCGACTATATGAAGGAATGCGAAGCGACGGCGAACAAAAACAATATCCGTATGCGTTTTCTCGGCGATCTCTCGCGGCTCGACGAGGATATCCGCCTGCGTGCGGAGGCGATCGTCGAGCGCACGAAAAACAACGACCGCATGTTGAATGTCGCGCTGAACTACGGCGGCAGGGACGAGCTCGTCCACGCTTTCAGGCGTCTTGCAGCCGAGGGCAAAAAAGATATCACCGAGGCGGATATTTCGGGAGCGCTCTATACCGCAGGGCTGCCCGACCCCGACCTTATCGTGCGCACGGCAGGCGAAATGCGGCTTTCGAACTTTCTGCTCTGGCAGTCCGCATATGCCGAGTACTATGCGACCGACACGCTCTGGCCGGATATGACGCCGCATGACGTCGATATCGCTGTCGGAGAATTCTACAAAAGAAAGAGAAGATTCGGCAAGGTCTGAGTCTTTGTTGCTGTAATGTTAAAAAGGACGATTACGGCAGTCTGTATTGCGACAGTTCTTATCCCGCTGCTGCTTGTTGGGCAGAGCACGGTGTTCTTTCCGCTGCTTTTTACCTTTATCTCCGTTGTTGCGGAGTTTGAGCTGCTGCGCTGTCTCGGACTGCAAAAAAACATACCGATCTCAATAGTTCTTTACCTTGCCGCGGGCGTGGCTCCGTTTGCCGCGCGGTATATCCGTCACGAGATGTTTCAGAGCGGCGCACTTGCCGTGCTGGGCCTCATTCTGCTTGTGATCCTGACCGTTTTCACCTTTTCAAAGGGAAAGGTCACGCTCGAGCAGGCGTGCGCTGCCGGGACTGTGGGAATATACATCATCCTTGCGTTTATGTCGATCGTTATTCTCAGTGACAGACGTGCGGGGAATTTTGTGTGCCTTCTTATCTTTATCGGCGCGTGGTCGACCGACGTTTTTGCCTATCTTTGCGGCAGACTGTTCGGCAAGCACAAGCTGATACCCGCGATAAGCCCGAAAAAGACGATCGAGGGTGCGCTCGGAGGGATATTCTTCTGTGTTGCGGCGTTTATCGTTTACGCGTGCGTTATCGAAAGGTATGCCGACGTGCATCCCGATTATCTCGTTTTTGCGGTGGGCGGCGTGTTTACCTCCCTTGTCTCGCAGGCGGGGGATCTCATCATGTCGGCGATAAAGCGCAGCAAGGGGATCAAAGATTTCGGAAAGATACTTCCGGGGCACGGCGGTATGCTTGACCGCTTCGATTCGGTCATGGCGGTGTCGCTGATATTGCTGTTCATCGAATCATTTTTCGGTCTTATGACCTGAAAACACCGAGGAGATCCTGAAAATGACAATGAAAGAAAAAAAGCTGCTCCTGCTCGGCTCCACCGGTTCGGTGGGGTCGCAGGCGGCGGACGTTGCACGGGCACGGGGGTATTCGGTCCGTGCAATTTGCGCAAAAAGCAATGTGCGCACGGTAGAGGCTCAGATACGTGAATTCCGTCCCGCAGCGGCGGCAATGTCCGACCCTGCGGCGGCAGCCGAGTTGAGAACGGCGGTCGCGGATACGGACGTCAGAATATATTCGGGTATCGACGGGATATGCGAGATGATCGCCGATTCCGATGCCGACACCGCGATAAATTCAATAATCGGATATGCGGGGCTCGACCCCACGCTTGCCGTTATCGAAAGCGGCAAGGATCTTGCGCTCGCAAACAAGGAGTCGCTTGTCGTTGCGGGCGACATAGTAATGCGCCGGGCGCGTGAGCGCGGTGTGGATATCGCGCCCGTTGACAGCGAGCACTGCGCAATAGATCAGTGTCTGCGCGCGGGAACTCACGGCGAGATAAAAAGTCTCATTATAACCGCGTCGGGCGGTCCTTTTTACGGGAAAAAGCGCGGGGAGCTTGCCGGTATAACGGTAAAACAGGCTCTGGCGCATCCGACGTGGAGCATGGGGCAGAAGATAACGATCGACAGCGCCACGCTTATGAACAAGGGCTTTGAGCTTATTGAGGCGGCGCATCTTTTCGGTGTCGGCGCGGATAAAATACGTGTGGTCGTTCACCGCGAGAGCATTATTCATTCAATGGTCGAATTTGCCGACAATTCGGTGATAGCGCAGCTTTCGGTGCCGGATATGCGGCTTTGTGTTCAGTATGCGCTCAACCGCCCCATGCGCGATGCTGCGGTGATAGAGAGGCTCGACCTTTGCAGGATAGGGCAGCTCAGCTTTGCCGAGCCGGATGAGGACACATTTCTCCCACTTCGCCTCGCGCGCGAGGTACAGACGGCGGGTGGAGCGTCTGCTGCGGTGCTGAATGCCGCAAACGAGATCGCCGTGTGGGATTTTCTTGCCGGCAGGTGCGGGTTCACCGACATAATCGACACGCTTTCCTACGTTACGGGCGAATTTTCGTCATACGCGCCGTCGGTCACATCACTTGACGGCATAAAGGAAGCCGACGCGGCGGCACGTGAGTGCGCGCGCGGGTATTTGTCAAGATCGGTGCGCGGATAAAGCGCACAGGGAGAACAAATGGGAATACTTTATTTCATTCTTACGATATTTATATTCGGAATACTCGTGCTCGTTCACGAGGGCGGTCACTTTCTTGTCGCACGCGCCAACGGCATCGCTGTCGAGGAATTTGCGGTTGGAATGGGGCCGAAGATCCTCAGCCGTGTGTCGAAAAAGAGCGGTATACGCTATTCTCTGCGCCTTCTTCCCATCGGCGGGTTCGTGAGCATGGCGGGCGAGGAGGAGGAATCCGATAACCCAAACGCGTTCTGCAACAAGAGCGTGTGGCGGCGCATACTCACCATCCTTGCGGGGCCGCTGACGAATATACTTATCGGCGTGCTTTGCATGGTGATACTCGTGTGCGCCTCCGGACGTTTGGCATCGACCACCGTCGCGGAGTTTGCCGATGAATCGAAAAGCTCCGCATGGCTTAAAGAGGGCGACAAAATAGTGTCGGTCGGCGGCGTGCCGGTGCACACGGGAAATGAGCTCGTGTATGAGATAATGAACAGCGGATATGAGCCGGTGGATGTCGTCGTCATGCGCGACGGAAAAAAGGTGACGCTTGAGAGCGTCGAGTTCCCGACCTTCAGCGAGGCGGGCGCTACCTTCGGAGATGTTGATTTCAAGCCGTATGCCGAGGCAAAAACCTTCGAAAATATTGTAAAGCACGCCTTTTTCCGTTCGCTTTCGACGATAAAAATGATCTGGGATTCGATCATCGACATGATACGCGGGAGATACGGCATCGAGGCGGTGTCCGGTCCCATAGGTATCACGGAAACTGTCGGCACGACGGTCAAAAACGGCGGTTTTATGAACCTGCTTTACCTTTTTGTCGTGCTTGCCATGAACCTCGGTGTCGTCAACCTTCTGCCGATCCCCGCGCTTGACGGCGGCAGACTGCTCTTCCTCATTATCGAGGGAATAGCCGGCAGACCGATAAACCGCAAGGTGGAAGGGTATATAAACGGCGCGGGACTCATCATCCTGTTTACGCTCATGATACTCATTTCGTGCAAGGACATTTTTACACTCATCAAAAAGTAAGGAAAGACGTCGTATGGAACGCAAAATGACAAAAACGGTCACGGTCGGCGGTGTTGCGATAGGCGGCGGCAGCCGTATCCCGGTGCAGTCGATGACAAACACCCCGGCGCATGATGCCGAGGCAACATATGCGCAGATAAAACGGCTCGAAAAGGCGGGCTGCGATATCATCCGCATAGCCGTGCCGGATATCGACGCGGCGGAGACCGTGAAATATATAAAAGAAAAGGGAATAGGTATCCCGCTCGTTGCCGATATCCATTTTGACTGGCGCATTGCTCTGCGCTGCGTGGACTACGGCATTGACAAGATAAGGATAAACCCCGGCAATATCGGGGACGCCGAGCGCGTGCACGCAGTCGCAAAGGCGTGCGCGGGCCGCGGCATACCGATACGCATAGGCGTCAACAGCGGTTCGCTTGAAAAGCCGCTGCTCGCAAAATTCGGTTCTCCCACCGCAGAGGCGCTCTATGAAAGCGCCATGGGACATGTGCGACTGCTAAACCGCTTCGATTTTGACGATATCGTCATTTCGGTCAAGTCGTCCGACGTCCGCGCGACGGTGGATGCATACCGCTATATTTCCGAAAGATGCGATTATCCGCTCCACCTCGGCGTTACCGAGGCGGGCGGCAGCCGCATGGGGATCATCAAAAGCGCTGCGGCGTTTGGTGCGCTCATCTGCGAGGGTATAGGAGACACCGTGCGCGTGTCGCTCACCGACGATCCGGAGCGCGAGGTCGAAGCCGCAAGGGATATTTTGCGTGCGCTCGACTGCCCCGGTCACAGCGGGCTTGACGTTGTGAGCTGCCCCACTTGCGGGCGCACAAAGATCGACCTTTGCGCTCTTGCAGCCGAATTTGACAAACGCGCAAAGGCTGAGGGCTTTTCGTCGCTCCCGATAAAGGTCGCGCTCATGGGATGTATCGTGAACGGTCCCGGCGAGGCGCGCGAGGCTGACATCGGCATTGCGGGCGGCGCGGGCGAGGCGGTGCTCTTTGAGCACGGTGAGATCGTCGGAAAAATACCCGAGGACGGTATAATCGACGCGCTTGCGGAGCGCATCAAAGAGAAATATATGTGATCCCGAAAAAGACAAGGAGCAGGAAGTGCGGACGCTCAGCGAAGTTTTTTCAAAATATACTCCCGGCGAGCGGGAACGGCGCTTTTTCGACGCCGTAAAGGAATATACGGTCAAAAAGCATAAGGAGCGACCGATATACGAGATATCGGTCAGGCTCGACAGGATATTTGACAAGGATACCATATATGGCGTCGAAGCGGGCATTGCCGCGGCGTATGACGGGTATACCGTGAAATTCATGCCTTCATATCCGTCCGGATTGCTTGACAGCGACTACATACCCGAAATACTCCGCGAGGCAGAGCACGTCGGGTGTGTTGCGCGCGGCTTTTTCGGCGGCTGCGAAGCGAGGCTCGAGGGCGGCAGGCTGGATATCGATATTCCGTTTACGGAGAACGGCGTGGGTTTTATCAATGACGCTAAGACCCCCGCCGTTATTGAAAATATAATAAGATCGGAATTCGGAATTTCCGTGCCCGTCACGATACGCGAGCTTGAGGGTGCGCCGCTTATCTCCGAGATGTCGCGCAATGCAATGTTCGAGGAGATGGACCGCCGCAGCGCCGAAGCTGCGCAGAGATATGAGAGCGAAAGCCACCGGCGTGCCGCTCAGGGCGACGGCGGAAACGGAAAATATCAGAACCGCAACGGCAAGCCCGCCGGTGACGGCGACGACGGCGCAGACGCGCCCGAGGTGCAGTACAAGCGGATATATTCGGCTTATGACGAGGACGTCGAGGCGGTGACCGAGGACGGGATGTGTACCATAGGCAGCGCGGTTTTTGACATTTCGGCTCCCGAGTATATTATCGGCGACCCGTTCGAGATAGAGCCGCAGTCGATATCGTCGCTGCGTTCGGCGCGCAAGCGCGTCTGCATAGTCGGCGAGGTATGCTCCTTCAAATGCGAGGAAGCGCGCGGCGGAGGCGGAATGTTTATCACCTTCGGCATTTTTGACGGCAACGCGACGATAGAGGTGCGCACGCGCCGCCTTGAAGCCGAGGATGCGCAGGAGATATCAGATACGATATCAAACGGGATGATCGTCGCCGCCGTCGGAGACGTGAGACCCGACAAGAACTCTCCCGATATGCTGTTTTATTACAGCGCGATCGCAAAAATAAAGCGACTGCCGCGCGAGGACACCGCCGAGGAAAAGCGCGTCGAGCTGCATCTGCACACGAATATGTCGGCGATGGATGCGCTGATATCTCCCGCCGACGCGGTGAATACCGCAAAGCGCTGGGGACACAAGGCGGTCGCCGTTACCGACCATGCAAACGTTCAGGGCTTTCCCGAAGCGATGATCGCCGCCGAAAAGGCGGAGATGAAGGTCATATACGGGCTTGAGGCGTATTTTGTCAACGACAGCGCAAGTCCGCTGTTCGGCGAATGGGACCGCGCATTTTCCGACGAGGTCGTGGTCTTTGATATCGAAACCACCGGTCTTTCGGTCGTTACCTGCAAGATAACCGAGATCGGCGCCGTAAAGATCAGAGACGGCAAGGTCGTTGACAGATATTCGACATTTGTCAATCCCGAATGTCACATCCCCGAGGAGATCACCGAGCTTACGTCCATAACCGACGACATGGTGAAGGACGCGCCGACGGTGAGAGAGGTGCTGCCCGAGTTTCTTGCCTTTGTGGGCGACGATCTGCTCGTGGCGCACAACGCCGGGTTTGATACCGGTTTTATCCGCTATGCCGCCAAGGAGCAGGGGATAGAGTTTGACAGCCCCTACCTTGACACCGTTGCGCTGTCGCGCTATGTCAACACCGACCTCAAGGTGCATAAGCTCGATGCCGTTGCAAAGTATTTCGGGCTCGGCGATTTCAACCACCACCGTGCCGTCGACGATGCCGAAATGTTGGGGCTCATCTACCTCAAAATGCTCGAAAAGCTCGAAAAATTCGGTATTGAGGACTATGGCAGGCTGGTGTCCGAAATACACGCAAACACCGACCCGCTGACGCTGAAGACCTATCACATGATAATCCTCGTCAAAAATCTGACGGGACTTAAAAATCTTTACAAGCTCGTTTCTCTAAGCTACCTCAAATATTACCGCCGCGTGCCGCGCATACCAAAAAGCGAGCTCGATAAGCTCCGCGAGGGGCTGATAATCGGTTCGGCGTGCGAGGCGGGCGAGCTGTTTTCGGCAATAGTGGATAACCGTTCCGACAGCGATATCGAGGATATCGCGTCATACTACGATTATCTTGAGATACAGCCGATAGGCAACAACCACTTCATGGTTGATGAGGAGCGCGTGCCGGACGAAGAGGCGCTGCGCGATTATAACCGCCGCATCGTTGCGATAGGCGAAAAGCTCGGAAAGCCGGTCGTTGCGACCTCGGACGCGCATTTTCTTAACCCGGAGGATGAGATATACCGTCACATCCTGCTTGCGGGAATGAAATTCAAGGATGCCGACAAGTCCTGCCCGATCTACTTCCACACGACCGACGAGATGCTGCGTGAGTTTGCGTATCTCGGCGAAAAGAAGGCGCATGAGGTGGTCATTGACAACCCGAATGCGATAAACGACATGGTGGAGGAGGTCAGACCGATCCCCAAGGGCTCCTTCCCGCCGCATCTCGACGGCGCTGAGGAGGAGCTTACCGAAAAATGCTGGACGCGCGCGCACAATATGTACGGCGACGAGCTGCCCGAGATAGTTTCATCACGCCTTGAACGCGAGCTCGGGTCTATAATCAAAAACGGCTTTGCCGTGCTTTACGTCATTGCCGAAAAGCTCGTGCATTTTTCGGAGAGCCAGGGATATCTCGTCGGCTCGCGCGGCTCGGTCGGCTCGTCGTTCGTTGCAACGATGGCGGGCATTTCGGAGGTCAATCCTCTGCCGCCGCATTATTACTGCCCCAAATGCCGTTACAGTGATTTTTCAAACCCGGATAAGGTCGGCTCGGGCTTTGATATGCCCACGCGAAATTGCCCCGTGTGCGGCGAAAAGCTCGCGCAGGACGGTCAGGACATTCCTTTTGAGACCTTTCTCGGTTTTTACGGTGAAAAATCGCCCGATATCGACCTCAACTTCTCGGGCGAGGTGCAGGGCAGGGTACATAAGTTTACCGAAGAGCTGTTCGGCTCCGAAAACGTTTTCCGTGCGGGAACGCTCGGTACGCTTGCCGACAAGACGGCATACGGCTTTGTGGCGAAATATTTCGAATCCAAGGGAGAGTCGGTGTGCCGCGCCGAGGCAGACCGCATAATCAGCCATTGTGTAGGCGTAAAGCGCACAACGGGACAGCATCCCGGCGGCATCATAGTCGTTCCGCGTGAAAAAGAGGTATACGATTTCACGCCGATACAGCACCCCGCCGACGACCCTAAGTCCGACATAATAACCACGCATTTTGCTTTCTCGTATCTTCACGATACGATACTCAAGCTCGACGAGCTCGGGCATGATATTCCGACGAAATACAAGTTCCTTGAAAAATACAGCGGCATATCAGTTATGGACGTGGCGATGAACGACCGCACGGTCTATGAGCTTTTTGCGACTACCGAGTCGATCGGCATACCGCAGATGGATGTTACCGACAAGGAAACAAAGATGCTCGGACTCATGATAGGCACGCTCGGTCTGCCGGAGATGGGCACGAGCTTCATCCAGCAGGTGCTTGTGGACGCAAAGCCGAAGAACTTTGCCGACCTCATGCAGATATCCGGTCTGACTCACGGCACCGACGTGTGGCTCGGCAACGCACAGGATCTTATCAAAAACGGAATATGCGATATTTCTCACGTTGTAGGTACACGTGACGGTATCATGCTCGACCTTATCCGCTACGGCGTTGACAAGAACCTTTCGTTCAAGATCATGGAAATGGTCAGAAAGAACAAAAAGGGCAAGCCGATACCCGAGGAGATGGTCGCCGCGATGCGCGAAAAAGAGGTGCCCGAGTGGTATATAGACTCGCTGCGCAAGATAAAGTACATGTTCCCGAAGGCTCACGCCGCCGCTTACGTCATGTCGGCGATACGCCTCGGCTGGTACAAGGTGCATCAGCCCGTCGCGTTTTACTGCGCCATCCTTACCGTCGCCCCCGAGGGCTTTGACGCCACGGTGGTCGCGCGCGGCAGACGCGCCGTCGTCGATACTATGCGTGACATAAATGCACGCTGGAACGACGCGACGCAGAAGGAGAAGGATCTTTTCGGCGCTATGCAGTTTGCCAACGAGTGTATGCTGCGCAACATAAAATTTCTCCCTGTGAGCCTTGAGCATTCGCACGCCAAGGAATTCCTGCCCGAGGACGGCAATATACGTATGCCGTTCATGTCGCTGCCCGGTGTCGGTGAAAACGCCGCACTTGCGATCATGAATGCGCGTGAGGACGAGCCGTATTTCTCGGTAGAGGATCTTCAGCTTCGCGCAAAACTGAACAAATCCGTCATTGAGGTGCTTCGCACCAACGGAGTGCTCGACAAGCTGAGCGAGACCGCACAGCTTTCGATGTTTGATATGCTTTGACAACAGAAAGGAATAAAACGGACATGAAAAAACACGCCGATATGCTTATTCGCATCACACTCATTGCCGTTTCCGTTGCCATGCTTGCCTCTCTTTGCGGCTGCACCGCATGGAAGAACGACGGAGACGACACCCCATCCGATGTCACGACCGCACCGGGACCCGTGGTGCTTTCGTCGGGCGGAAAAAGCACATATAGCATAGTTCACCGCTCATCCTGCACCGACGATACGCTCGCCTCATTCAGACGCGTCGTGCGTTATCTTAACACCGAGCTCGGCTCCGGCATGGCGGTCGCCGACGACTGGCTCATGCCGGGCACCGACGCTGCATCGCTGAATGAGATACTTATCGGCAGTGCCGACCGTGACGAGTGCCGCGAGGTGTATGAAGATACCCCTCCGGACGGATATCTGATAAGACGTGTGGGCAACAAGATAGTTATTGCCGCGCACAACGACAAAAAGCTTGACGAGGCGGTGAGTGCATTTATGTCAATGACGAAAAAGGATAACGAAAGCGGTGACGTTGTTCTCGGTGCGTTCACCGAGGTGCGCGACGGCAGCGCCGTCGCACTGTTCGGCAAGAACAATCCCCTTGCCGAGCAGCGCATAGTTTACCGCGACGGCAGCAGCGACAAGGCAGCAAAACTGCTTGCTTCAAAGATAAAAAGCGCCTACGGTGTCGAGCTCCCGATCGTAACCGACAGCGAGGCTCCGACCGATAAGGAGATCGTCATCGGTATGACAGGCCGCAGCCTCCCCAGCGACACGACCGGAATGAAGGGCGCGTATGCAAAGATAGGCTACCGTCTTTTTGTGAGGGACGGTAAGCTGTTCATTCTCGGCGGCGACGATTCGGACGACGTAAATTACGAGGCGGTGACGCGTTTCTGCGAAAAATATATAACGCCCAAGCTCTCGCCCGTGCTTGCCGTCACACCCGAGCTTTCGGAGGACGGTCTCGGCGGAATGGATGTTCCGGCGGAACTTGCCGACGGGGCGAACGCGCGCATAATGTCATTCAACATACTCAGCGAGGAGTGGGACTCCGCAGCCGTGATGAAGGGGCGCGATTACCCCGTAGCGGCGACGATACTCAACTATTCGCCCGACGTTGCGGGTATCCAGGAGGTCTCGGCAACGTGGTATTCGAGACTTCAGAGCCTTATCGGCAGCGAATATGAGTTCGTAGGAAAGACTATCCCGTCCGGCAACTACAACTATACCGCGCTCGCATACAACAAAAATAAGGTCAGGCTCATCGACAGCGGCATGACGATCTATTCCGTCGGCAACAGCCCGCGGTTGAGGCTGCTCAACTGGGGCGTGTTCGAGTCAAAGGCGAGCGGCAGCCGGTTTATCGTCTGCAACACGCACTATGACGCCAACCATACGGGAGATCACACGCCGATACGCGTAAAACAGGCAACGGAAATGGCTGAGATCGTGAACGGTCTTGTTGAAAAGTATAAGGTCCCGGTCTTCTGCTGCGGCGACTATAACTGCACCGAGGAGAGTGAGCCGTTCGGCACATTTATGAAGCTGACGGGCTTCAAGGATCCCAAATTCACCGCTGCGAAGATCGACAATCCGATAAAAACATACCACAAGCTCGGCGAGGCGGTGTCGCGCGAGAATAACCTCGGCATTGACCATATTGCCTGCTCGCCCGACGCGGAGGTGCTTTACTACAACACGCTGTGCGGCAAGTTCTGGCTGCCCATATCCGATCACTTCCCGATATACATCGACGTAAATCTGAAATGAAATAAAATAAAAATATCGTGGATGCCGCGCCCTGCGCGGCATCCACGACAGTCATATACGACAGATCGGAAACGGTTATTTTTTTACTGCTTCGCGCAGATCGAAATCAAGCACGAAGTTTGTGAAGCGGTTGCCGCGGTATCTTTCAAGCAGCAGGAATATCCCTTTTGCGATAAAGAACGCAACGACCGCGGATATGCCGCCTATCACAATGCCCGTGATAACGTCGGTGGGATAGTGCGCCATGAGATAGCAGCGCGAAAACGCCATGAGCACCACGTAAATATATCCGAGGAGCATCGTTTTGCGGCGCATCGAAAGGCAGAGCGCGGTGACGCCCGCCATTGCGGCAGTAACGTGACCCGACGGGAAGGAAAAGCCGTCCTCGGCAGGTGCGCCGACATAGCGCCACCATGCGGGATAGGATGCCGCAGCCTCGGTCAGCGGGCGCGGGCGCGCGACAAGATCCTTGAGAATGATGTTTCCGATAAGAGCGCCGCAGCAAACGGCACCGAAAAGGCAAACGCCCATGCGGCGGGTGCGCCTGAAGCAGACAAGAATGAGCGCGAGCGCAAAAAAGATCAGACCTTTTTCACCCACAAAGGTCAGCACTTTTGCAAGAGGTGTGAGAAATGCTCCCGCGTGTTCGGCGGCAGAGTGACACGCGCCGAGCAGTGCGCCGTCAAACGCGCCGAAAAATTCGTTGAGCCATTCGGCAAATGCGGTAAGAACCATGTTGTTTTTCCTTCCTTGATTTGTAAATCGGTTGCTTTATTATACAACAGGAACGGCGAAAAAGCAATAGGGAACGCAAAAAAGATACATAAGGGTCGAACACGGCTCATACATTTCGCTCATTTTTCTCCGCACGGCGGAGATGTGAAAAAAATTTTATTTTATACCCAACCTTTCTTTCCTCCCGCTTGTCATAAAGACAAGAAGATCTTCCCATGAAAAAACGAAAGGAGAACGCATATTGCTTTACGGAAACGAAAACGACGAGACGCTCGTTATGCTCACGCTCGCAGGAGAGCAGCGGGCATATGAGGTGCTCGTCGTGAGACACCAAAAGCGGGTGATGTCGTCGGCGGTGTCGGTCGCACGCAACGCATTTGTTGCCGAGGATGCGGCGCAGGAGGCGTTCGTGACGGCGTGGATGAAGCTCGATACCCTCGCCGAACCGCAAAAATTCGGCGCATGGACTGCAAAAATAGCAAAAAACTGTGCGCGCAACGCCGTTATGCGCTATCACGAATTCATTCCGCTCGATACTATCGAAAATCTTGAAAGCTTTGCCGACTGCGATGAGAACCCCGCAGAGCTTTATGTGCGATCCGAAGAAAAGCGCGAGTTGCTTGGGAGCGTTGAAAGACTCCCCGCGAGGGTGGGCGAGATAATACGCCTGCACTATTTCGAGGGGCTTTCGGTAGCCGAGATCGCAGACAGACTGCGCATTTCGGCGGGAACGGTCAAGTGGCAACTGAGCGACGGCAGAAAGAGAATAAGAAAGGATATGTGCGCTGTGAACGAAAAACCGGATGATACCCTGACTGTACGGGTAATGAAGAAGGTAGAGGAGCTGAAGCTCTGGGACCTCAGAGAATGCAAGGACGGCTTTGACGAGGTATATGCCGACACGCTCGGCGGCGTTGAGAGCCTGCCCGACACAAAAGACAAATTCCATGCGCTTGCCGACGTGCTTGTGCGCGGCGTATGGTGGCTGTCCGGCAAGGGCGGCGACGAGGTGTTGGCGCGCGTCAAGGAGGCGGCGATTCTCGGTAAAAACGAAGATGTGATGCAGTTCATCGTTTCCCGCGAGGATCGCAACGCATCGGGCTGTGCGGGAAAGATCGATTTCATTAAAAAACACCAGATACCGGAGCTTGAAAAGCTTGGCTTCCGCGCAACGCTTGCCCATGAATGGTTCTGGCTCGGATATTGGTATTTCAGAGACGGCAAGCCGGAGGAGGGCAGGGCGGCATACGAGCGCGTGCGCGAAACAGCCGAGCCTTCCGATCTCTGTTGCGCGATGGTTCCCGGCGCACTGAGGGCAGAGGAGCTTCTCGCGGGTGAATTCAAGGATAAGAAAGAAAACAAATACTCGGTCGGCTGCAATGCGTATCTCTTGAAGCGCTTCGGTACGGCGCTTGCGGACGTTAAAACCGCCTCCTGCCGTAATGGTTTCCTTCAGTCATATGACAGGTATACCCGCGATCTGTTCGATGCCGCCTCGCGGTGTGACAGCAAGCTGTTTGACAGCGCCCTTGCGGTCGGCGGCAGCATTACCGGCTCGGACGGCACCCGCCTCACTTATGTTTCGGACAGCGAGACCGTGACCGTGCCTGCCGGAACATTCGAGGGCTGCTGCCTCTGGGAGGCAAGAGCCGTTGACAATGATGCCGTGTCGGTGTACAAAGTGTATTACAAAGATGGCGTGGGCATCGTGCGTGCCGCGCATTCGATAAACGGCGTGACGGATGAGCGGCTGCTCAAAAATTATAATATCGTCGGCGGAGAGGTGCTTCTTCCGCTTGCCGCAGGCAACGTTTGGGAGTATGTGAGCGGATATGCCCCCGAGGTCATGAGGGCTGATTCCCGCTGCGAGGTCATGTACACCGACGGCGATAGCGCCGTTGTGGCGGAAACGTTTGCGGCAGAGCGTTTTTCGTATGATAAAAACTCATGGTCGGATACCGTTCAGGAGATCGCAAACGAATACTTTGACGGTAAGAACGTCTGCGATGTTTCCGAAGCTGTCGGGCGTGCCGAGACTTTGGCAAAGACGCCATACGAGCTTGCATACACACGCGCAGCCTGCTCTGTCGCACGCCGCATAATGGAAACGAATCAGAAGTTCAACCCTGAATGCACCGCAACGGGACACTGGAATTTCTTCAGAAGCAATATCGTTACCTTCAAGGGCGGCGAGGCTAAGCTGTCCGGCTATAACGGTCGGTGGTGCTTTGAGCTTAAAAGCTTGGACGGTACGGCAACGTCGGAGCCGCTCCTTTACAACAATATCCTCGGGTTGCTTCAGGATGCGACAAACTGCATATGGTCGGATGGCTGGCTTGCGGGGACCGAACAGACGCTGGAATACAACTGGTGCGGCGGAGAACCGATAAAGACAAAGATAGTATGCACCGCATCCGACCCGATAACCACCAAGGCGGGAAGGTTTGAGGATTGCATAAAGCTCTCGCTGGATATCGAAGGCTTCAGCGACGGTCACGGCTATATTGCCGGCCGCAAGGAATATTACTTTGCACGCGGCGTGGGTATCGTCCGCACCGTGAACGTCTTTTGCGAAGGCATATGCCGCGCGGTCTACGAGCTGACGTCGTATGAGGGGACCGGAGAGGGCTATATGCCGCTTTCCGACGGACTGCGCCGTCGCTATGAGGCGCAGGGGCTCACCGACGGCTATGTCGGTGCAGTTGAATATGAGTTTGTGCGCGACGGTGACGGTCAGCTTATCGTCATTACCGACCAGACCGGCATACGTGTGCTGCCTCCCGCCATAACCGATTATTCGTCGATGCGCGACGAAATAACCGAGGATAAGCTCTGGGATGAGAAAAAGTATGATGAGAGCCGTATGCGCAACGATGTGAACAGCTTCCGTCTGCTTGCTCATTTCATCGGCCGCGATCATCGCACATGGAAAAAAGCGGAGCGCGGCGTTGCGTGGCATAAGTATACCATTTCGATCATCGAGTCCTTCCGTGAGGACGGTAAGCTGCCCGACGCATGGCTCGGAAGATACTGGTGGGCGCATTTCATCACCGCCTGCACGCTTTTCGGCACGAGAGAGCATAAGGAAGAGGGCTACCGGTATCTTGAACGCGCCTTTGAGCTCTATCCGGAGTGGGCGAAGATACCCGCGGGCGCGGCGCTCCCCGTGGGACGCGAAGAGATATACGGCGGCATAAAGCTCATCAAGGGCAAGGATATGATCGAGCTTCCCGACGGTGCGCGCGAGCCGTTTGACGCATGGCTTTTCAACCGGACGATGGGCAACGCTTACTACGGAATGACCGCAAAGCGCGGATGGGAGTGGTTCAACTCCGTCCGCGACGATGAGCTTTTCGGCGAATACATCGAGCGCGCCCGCAGGTTCATGGAAGCGGAAAAGGACTGACGGTCAAAGACCGGGTAGCTTGACTCCGCAAAATTAATTAAAATACAAAGAAGCCTTCCGCCGCGGCGGAAGGCTTCCGTTTTTCGGTCTTCAGTCTTTGTAAAATGATGTGATACCGAAGTATTCTTCAAGTGTCAGCCCCGATGCCGTGACCTTTGCGGCAAGCTCGGTGCCGAGGTAGCGGACGTGCCACGGCTCGTAGATATAGCCGGTGATAGGCTCCTTGCCCTTCGGATATCTGATTATGAAGCCGTATTTCGAGCAATTTTCCGCTATCCACTTGGCCTCTTTTGTGTAGGCAAAGCTGTCATCGACCGAGTTGAGGTCCATTGCAAGCCCGCTTTGGTGTTCGGAATATCCGGGGCGCGCCGAGTAGCGGTCAGCCTCTGCCTTGCCGTCCTTGTTCACATAACTGTTGTAAAGATTTTTTTGACGGTTGTATGAGCGAAAGCCGGAGACTATCGTAAGCTTTATGCCGTCGCGCGCGGCATCGCTCTGCATTTTTTTGAATGCTTCCTCCGCTTCGGGCAAAAGCTTTCCGGGGTTATAATCCTCGGGTAGCGGATAGCTCTTGTTTGCGATAAGTACTCCGTCAACATACCATATGCCGTCCTTCTGCTCGATCTTGTGAGCGGGCGCCGGCTCGGTCGTTACCTCGGCTTTCGTTGTGACTGTCGGGGTCGTGACGGGAGCTATGTCAGTCGTTGACGGCGGCGTGATCCCGCTGTCGGGAGTCGCCGGCTTGTCGGTGACGGGAACATCGTTCCCGGTCCTGCCGCAGGATGCCAGCGCCATGCCGAGCATACAAAGCGACAGCGCGGCGGCAGCCTGTTTTGTAAATTTATTTTTCTTCATTGCATTGATCATTCCTTTCGGCGGTATACCCGCCTTGCAGAACACATTATACCCTCTTTGCGTCGTTTTGTCAATTTACTTTTGTAAAATTTCTTTTAAATGCCGAAGCAGCGCTTTTTTATTTGACAATTGCTGCCGTGTGTTGTATAATAAACGTGACATCCGCCGCGATCGTGCGTTCGGGTGCCGTATTTATGATCTATTTTTCTATAACAGAAAGGCACGGATTTATGGAAAACAAAAAGTGGGTCGCCGGTTGGGGCACATGCGAGGACGTTACCACGCAGACCATCGCCGACCATATCGAGGACATTACGTTCAGATACGTCATTTACTCAACTCTCGACGCAAGTGCGCTGAGACTGCATTTTTCGAATCTTCAGGGTACGGAAGAGATAAAAGTTGACAAGGTATACGTCGCAAAGCGCGACAAGTGGAAAGCGGCGGTGCCCGGAACATCACGCGAGGTGCTATTCGGTGGAAAGAGCGGATTTACGCTTGCCCCCGGCGCCGACTGCGTGAGCGACCCCGTTGAATTCACTATAGGTGCGGGCGAGGAATATTTCGTGAGTATGTACATAAAGGAAAGGACCGAGCTGCGCAGCGGTCACTGGAACAGCGGTGCATACATAACAAAGTATTATTCGCGCGGCGACTATGCCGCAGCCGACGATATTCCCACGCTTACTTACGGCGACGGCGGCCCCTATGTGTTCATCCACACCATAGATTATCTTACCGATCCCGAGTGCTCGGCGATAGTCGCGTTCGGCGATTCCATCACCGCGCAGCCGTGGCCCGACTGCCTGGCGCGCCGTATGGTGGAGCTCGGCGTGAAGCGCGGAGTCGTCCGCAAGGCTATCGGCGGCGGACGTGTGCTGCGTGATTATGCCTGCCGCATAAAACAGCACTGGGGGCCCGCGGGCGTAAAGAGATTCGAGCGCGACATCTCTCAGGCGGGCGTTGACCGTGTGTTCCTGCTCCACGGTATCAACGATATAATCCACCCCGGTGTAAACAACCCGCTTTGCGGAATGGATGAGCTTCCCACAGCCGAGGAGCTTATCGACGGCTACAAATATTATATCGAAACTGCTCATAAGCACGGGCTGAAGATATATCAGGCGACAATGCTGCCCTGTCCGCGCTGCATGAACGACGACGGCGTGAAGGAGAAGATACGCTGCGCCGCCAACGATTGGATCAGAAGCTGCGGGCTTCAGGACGGTGTTATAGACTTTGAAGCCGCCGTCTGGCAGGAAAACGATCATAAAAATATGATACCGGAATACGATTGCGGCGACCATTTGCACCCTTCTTTGGCAGGCGCAAAGCATATGGCTTACACGATCCCGGAGGAATATTTCAGGAACTGATACCTGATTAAGGATGCAAAATTTGCGTCCGACAAAAAAATCCGAAAAAAATTTGCCCTTTGCAGCGAGGTAAAAATCGCCGCGAAGGGCATTTTTGCGCCGTCAAAAACGCCAAAATGGGATTATAAGGTAAAAAAGCGGCCCCGCGAACGCGGAAAAATCGAAAAAAACCGAAAAAAAGCTAAAAAAGTTGAGAAAAGGTATTGACAAAGTGGGAGGGATGAGGTATAATATGAAAGCTGTCCGCGAGAGCGGCTGCGAGGTCATTGAAAATTGAACAACGAAGATAAGTACAAAGCACAAAGTGCGAGGAAAGTCAGTCAAGAATTTGAGAAAAAAGACTTCATCGGAACGCGATGATCGGTAGCCTGCGGAGGTTAGCGGGAGCGGGAGATGGAGATACTCTTAACGAGTAAATTAGTAAGAAGCTAGCGAAAAGCAAAGCTCTGAATTATGATTTGGGGCGTTTGTTTCTTTTTTAGGGACAAATGCTTTAGATACAATGATTTAGAGAGTTTGATCCTGGCTCAGGATGAACGCTGGCGGCGCGCCTAACACATGCAAGTCGAACGGACGATGCCCCTTCGGGGACAAAGTCAGTGGCGGACGGGTGAGTAACGCGTGAGTAACCTGCCCTTATGAGTGGAATAACGTCCGGAAACAGACGCTAATACCGCATAACGCAGCGATACGGCATCGTATTGCTGCCAAAGATTTATCGCATAAGGATGGACTCGCGTCCCATTAGATAGTTGGCGGGGTAACGGCCCACCAAGTCGGCGATGGGTAGCCGGACTGAGAGGTTGACCGGTCACATTGGAACTGAGAGACGGTCCAGACTCCTACGGGAGGCAGCAGTGGGGAATATTGGGCAATGGGCGAAAGCCTGACCCAGCGACGCCGCGTGAGCGAAGAAGGTCTTCGGATTGTAAAGCTCTGTTGATAGGGACGATAATGACGGTACCTATCGAGGAAGCCACGGCTAACTACGTGCCAGCAGCCGCGGTAATACGTAGGTGGCAAGCGTT
>ERZ824575.129-NODE-129-length-104909-cov-162.051529_pt1 | contig 104909 bp, 82 predicted proteins | sample MGYA00519470_ERZ824575 | MGnify/ENA primary metagenome ERZ824575 (study PRJEB31778, sample SAMEA3449170) | human gut metagenome | biome: human gut; feature: human-associated habitat; material: faeces | place: United Kingdom | collected 2010/2012 ... | reverse complement strand
GGTGAAGATGCCGATTACCCGCGATGGGACGAAAAGACCCCGTGAACCTTTACTACAGCTTAGCATTGACCTTGGTCATCCGATGTGTAGGATAGGCCGGAGGCTTCGAAGCGGGAGCGCCAGCTTTCGTGGAGCCATCCTTGAAATACGGCCCTTTGGCTGTCTGAGGTCTAACTCGCTAGTGCGAGGACACTGCTTGGTGGGTAGTTTGACTGGGGTGGTCGCCTCCAAAAGCGTAACGGAGGCTTCCAAAGGTGCCCTCGGGTCGATTGGTAACCGACCTCAAAGAGTGCAATGGCATAAGGGCGCTTGACTGGGAGGCAGACATGCCGAGCAGGCAGGAAACTGGGGCATAGTGATCCGGCGGATGTGTATGGAAACTCCGTCGCTCAAAGGATAAAAGGTACTCCGGGGATAACAGGCTGATCCCCCCCAAGAGCTCATATCGACGGGGTGGTTTGGCACCTCGATGTCGGCTCGTCACATCCTGGGGCTGGAGAAGGTCCCAAGGGTTGGGCTGTTCGCCCATTAAAGTGGCACGCGAGCTGGGTTCAGAACGTCGTGAGACAGTTCGGTCTCTATCTATCGTGGGCGTGGGAGTTTTGAGTGGTGCCGTCACTAGTACGAGAGGACCGTGATGGACAGACCTCCGGTTTACCAGTTGTGCCGCCAGGCGCACCGCTGGGTATCTGAGTCTGGATTGGATAAGCGCTGAAAGCATCTAAGTGCGAAGCCAGCCGCAAGATGAGAACTCCATTGAGGGTCGTCAGAGACGATGACGTTGATAGGATGCAGGTGTAAAGACAGCGATGTCAAAGCCGAGCATTACTAATTGCCCGAACACTTTCTTTATTATAGTTCATAGTTTCAACTGTATTTTCAGTTCATTATCTTGTTTTGCTTGTGTGCAAATACGTCATACCCCATTATCAGGTGGTTATTGCGGTGAGGTCCCACCTCTTCCCATTCCGAACAGAGAAGTTAAGCTCACTTGCGCCGATGGTACTGCAATGCAATGCGGGAGAGTAGGTAGCCGCCTCCTTTTATCAAGAGCCTCAGATTTCGAAAGATTTCTGAGGCTTTTTTGGTCTTTTTATCTGCTCATGATGTTTTTTATCAGCAGATGACGTTGATTACACGGATTTTTATTATCTTTGCAGCATGATTTGGACCGATAGAATACGACAGGTGAAGATTTTTTTGGTGATAGCGGCAGTGTTTATTGCTGTCGCCTCTCTTGTTGTGTCTCATTTTCTGGTTCGTGATCTAGCAGAAGAGGAACGCACCCGTATGGCGGTTTGGGCTGAAGCTATGCGTACGCTCAATAATGCCGATGAGAATACTGATTTGAACTTGGTATTGAAGGTTATCAATGAAAATAATTCCATTCCGGTTATTGTAATGGATTCTGAAAACCATGCTCAGACTTTTCGTAATGTTGATGTTGAAGGGAAAGATTATGCAGATTCCCTTGCTTATGCTTCTGCCATTGGTCAGCGGCTCTTGAAACAAGGCAAGAATATTAAAATTGAACTAGATGATTCAACGCATGACTATATTCAGGTTTGCTATGATGAATCCCTCATGATACGACGTCTGTCAGCTTATCCTTATATTCAGTTGGGGGTAGTCATGCTCTTTGTGGTTATTGCCATCTTTGCTTTGCTTACTTCCAAAAGAGCGGAACAGAACAAGGTGTGGGTGGGGTTGTCTAAAGAAACTGCTCATCAGTTGGGTACTCCAATTTCCAGTCTGATGGCTTGGATTGAAATTCTGAAGATAAATTATCCGGATGACGAACTCATTCCTGAAATGAACAAGGATATCCAGCGTTTGCAACTGATAGCAGACCGTTTCTCAAAGATAGGTGCCCTGCCAGAACCTGTTCCTGCAAGTTTGAACGAAGTGATGAATCATGTTATAGACTACATGGATCGTCGAACATCGAAGAATGTTAAAATGGTGAAGGAAATACCTGAACAGGATGTTATCGTTAAGATGAATGCTTCTCTCTTTGAATGGGTGATAGAAAATCTGTCGAAGAATGCTGTTGATGCTATGGGAGCAAATGGTGGACAGATTACGCTCCACGTGGAAGAAACAGATGATAAAGCTATTATAGAAGTTTCAGATACAGGAAATGGTATAAGAAAAAGGGATTTGAAGAATGTATTCCGTCCCGGTTTTACTACCAAAAAGCGAGGCTGGGGCTTAGGTTTATCACTAGCTAAACGAATCGTAGAAGAATACCATCATGGCAAAATATGGGTGAAAAGTACAGAAATTGGGCATGGAACCACCTGCAGAATCGAGTTAAAGAAAGAATAATCAATTAATAATGAGTGATTTTAGTGATTTTTACATAAAAAATTATTTTATCTCAAAAATTATTTGTAACTTTGCAGCCCGAAACAATATAGTATATATTGAATATGTGTAACATAGATTCTTTTAAGATTGATTTGAAAGCTTTACCTCAAGGGATAACCGAAAAGGAATTTAAGCTTACCAATGAATATTTTGAGGCAATCGATGCTCCTGATGTTCAGAGAGGCGAGTTGTCAAGTAGTCTGTCTGTCAATAGGACGGACGACTTCTTCGAGCTCAATTTCCATACTGAGGGAGTGGTTCACATACCATGCGACATCTGTCTGGACGATATGGATCAAACCATAGAGACTAATGACAGGCTAGTCGTAAAATTCGGAGAAGAGTACTCAGAGGATGATGATCTGGTGACTGTGGCCGAGAACGAAGGAATACTCGATGTCGCCTGGTTTATCTATGAATTTATAGATCTCAATATTCCCATCAAGCATGTGCATGCACCTGGAAAATGCAACCCTGCTATGATTGAAAAGCTCAATGAGCATTCTGCCGCCCGAAGCGGTGAGGAAGAAGAGGATACTGTAGATCCACGCTGGGAAGCTCTATTGAAATTGAAAAAATAAAAATTAAAATTTTAAACATTTAAAAATTATGGCACATCCTAAAAGAAGACAGTCAAAGACACGTACACTTAAGAGAAGAACTCATGATAAGGCAGTAGCTCCTACATTGGCAGTTTGCCCTAACTGTGGTGCATACTATGTATACCACACTGTTTGCCCTACTTGCGGTTACTATCGTGGTAAGGTTGCAATCGTTAAGGAAGCAGCTGAATAATGGGTAAAATTAATGCTGTAATTACAGGTGTTGGTGGCTACGTGCCAGACTATATCCTCAACAACGAGGAATTGTCTCGCATGGTAGATACTACAGATGAGTGGATTACCACCCGTGTGGGTATCAAAGAGCGCCGCATCCTTACAGAGGAAGGCCTCGGGACCAGCTATCTGGCGCGTAAAGCTGCCAAGCAGTTGATTCAGAAGACTGGCGTTGATCCTGATACAATCGATGCACTGATTGTAACAACCACGACACCTGACTACAAGTTCCCTTCTACAGCATCTATCGTCCTCGGTAAGCTGGGGTTGAAGAATGCTTTCGCATTTGACTTCTCTGCAGCTTGCTGTGGATTCTTGTATACCCTTGATGTTGCTGCAAGCATGATTCAGAGTGGTAGATACAAGAAGATTATTGTGATTGGTGCTGACAAGATGTCTTCATTGGTAGATTACACAGACCGTGCTACTTGTGTTCTCTTCGGAGATGGAGCAGGTGCGGTTTTGGTGGAGGCAACTGAAGAGGAGAACGTTGGTGTTCAGAACTCATACCTTCGTACAGACGGACAAGGTTTGCCTTTCCTTCACATGAAGGCTGGTGGTTCTGTTTGCCCTCCATCACATTTTACAGTTGATCATCGCCTGCACTATCTTTATCAGGAAGGTCGTACTGTATTCCGTTACGCAGTAACAGATATGAGCAACGACGTGATGAAGATCATGGAAATGAACAATCTGAAGGCTGATGATGTGAATTGGGTAATTCCTCACGAGGCTAATCTCCGTATTATCGAGGCAGTAACCAAGCGTGCTGGAATTCCACTTGATAAGGTGGTTGTAAACATCGATCATTATGGAAATACTAGTGCAGCAACAATTCCATTGGCACTTTGGGATGCTGAAAGCCAATTGAAGAAGGGCGATAACGTCATCTTCACAGCATTTGGTGCAGGATTTGTACATGGCGCTTCTTTCTATAAGTGGGCGTATGATGGCGCTGCTTACGGAAAGTAATCTATAAAAATAGGATAGAATAATAATCTATATAAGGAAACGCATCTTTCTTATTTCTCTATAAATAAGTAAGGATGCGTTTCTTTAGCTTAAAAACAATAGAGCTTAACTTCTTGATAGTAAAATTTTGCTAAATTCAATTTTTTATGCATAAAGCTGGTTTCGTAAATATAGTAGGTAACCCTAATGTGGGAAAAAGTACCTTGATGAATCAATTGGTGGGTGAACGTATTAGTATTGCAACTTTTAAGGCTCAGACAACCCGTCATCGTATCATGGGTATTGTGAATACTGATGATATGCAGATTGTATTTTCTGATACTCCTGGTGTTTTGAAGCCTAATTACAAGATGCAAGAGATGATGCTTGCCTTCTCTGAGAGTGCATTGGCGGATGCTGATGTGCTGCTTTATGTGACTGATGTGATAGAAAACCCTGAAAAGAACATGGAATTCTTGGAAAAAGTTAAGAAAATGCAGATTCCTGTACTCTTGCTCATCAACAAGATTGATCAGAGTGATCCGAAGAAGTTGGGTGATATTGTTGAAAAATGGCACTCTTTGTTGCCTAATGCAGAGATTCTTCCTATCTCAGCGAAGAATAAATTCGGAACGGATATGCTCTTGAAGCGCATTAAGGAACTCTTGCCGGAATCTCCTGCTTTCTTTGATAAGGATCAGCTGACAGACAAGCCTGCCCGTTTCTTCGTTTCAGAGATTATCCGAGAAAAGATTTTGCTCTATTATGATAAGGAAATACCTTATTCTGTAGAGGTAAGAGTGGAGCGATTTAAGGAAGATGAAAAACGTATCCACATTAATGCGGTGATTTATGTTGAACGTGATTCCCAAAAGGGTATCATCATCGGGCACCAGGGGATTGCATTGAAAAAGGTGAATACCGAGAGTCGTAAGGCTTTGGAAAAGTTCTTCGACAAGAAAATCTTCTTGGAGACTTTCGTAAAAGTTGATAAGGATTGGCGCAGTTCTCAGCGAGAACTTGATGCCTTTGGATATAATCTGGAATAATTGATCGTTAAGAGCTAATAGTTTAAAGACGCCCTTAATAACTATAAACTATCAACTAAAATAACTCCTCCCTGAATGTAATCGAGGGAGTGACTCTCGCCAAAAGAGCGAGGGCCGGAGCAAGGTCAGCTTCGGCAAAATTATTAACTTGGATGCAGAGACCACATCCTTGAATACCTCCTAAAAGGAAGGAGGATAATGACTGTTTATGGCAAATTTAGTAGCTATTGTAGGACGCCCTAATGTGGGTAAGTCTACTTTATTTAATCGTTTGACTCAATCACGTCGCGCTATCGTTAGTGATACTGCCGGTACTACTCGTGACCGTCAGTATGGTAAGTGCAGTTGGAATGGTAGAGAATTTTCGGTTGTTGATACCGGTGGTTGGGTTGTAAAATCTGATGATATTTTTGAAGATGCTATCCGCAAGCAGGTGCTTGTTGCTACCGAAGAGGCTGACCTGGTTCTCTTCCTGGTAGACGTTAACACTGGCCTTACTGATTGGGATGAAGACGTGGCGCTTATTTTGCGTCGTGCCAAATTGCCTGTTATCCTTGTTGCTAACAAGGTTGATAACAGCGCAGAGTATTATCAGGCTGCTGAGTTCTACAAGTTGGGCTTGGGGGATCCCCAGTGTATCAGTGCAGCTACAGGTGGTGGTACAGGTGATTTGCTTGATATGATTTTGGACAAACTTCAGGATAATCCTGAGGAGGCAATCGAAGAAGATATTCCTCGTTTTGCGGTAGTAGGTCGTCCGAATGCTGGTAAGAGTAGTATTATCAATGCTTTTATTGGTGAGGATCGTAATATCGTGACAGAAATTGCAGGTACTACACGTGACAGTATCTATACCAGATACGATAAGTTTGGTTTCGATTTTTACCTGGTTGATACAGCCGGTATCCGTCGTAAGAACAAGGTAAGCGAAGACTTGGAATTCTATTCTGTGATGCGTTCAATCCGTGCCATCGAGAATAGTGATGTCTGCATCCTGATGCTCGATGCTACCCGTGGTATTGAAACCCAGGATATGAACATCTTCCAGTTGATTCAGAAGAACAACAAGAGTCTAGTGGTTGTCGTAAATAAATGGGATTTGGTTGAGGAGAAGAATCAGAAGGTAATTGATACTTTTGAAAATGCAATCCGCAAGCGTATGGCTCCATTCGTAGACTTTCCTATCATCTTTGCTTCAGCCTTGACTAAGCAGCGTATTTTCCGAGTATTGGAAACTGCCAAGGAAGTTTACCAGAACCGTAAGGTTCATATTGGAACTTCTAAGTTGAATGAGGTGATGTTGCCTATTATCGAGGCATATCCTCCACAGAGCATAAAGGGTAAGTATATCAAAATTAAGTATTGCACCCAGTTGCCTAATACAACGATTCCTTCGTTTGTGTTCTATGCAAACTTGCCTCAGTATGTCAAGGAGAACTATCGCCGTTTCCTGGAGAATAAGATTCGTGAGAACTGGTCATTACATGGCTGTCCTATCAACGTCTTCATTCGTCAGAAGTAAATAAATGAAGCGAAGAATGCAGAATCAAAGTGTATAAAAATGAAGAAACTTTTGATTTTTATGATATTCATGATGGGATTGTTTTTTTCTTCCTGTAGGGAGGAGAAATCTGATCCTGGCTATCTTGCCGGTATTGCAGCCAAGGGATATTATGATTTGCTTTTAGAGGGCAAGTATAAGGAGTTTGTAGATGGTTACAATCAACCTTATCGGTTGCCAAATGGCTATCAGGATCAATTGCTGATGAATGCCAAAATGTTTGTTGAGCAGCAGCAAGATGAACATAAAGGTATGGTTAAGGTGAATGTTCTGAATGCAAAAGCTGATACAGCGCATCATGTTGCTGATGTTTTTTTGCAAGTGGTGTATGGTGACAGTACTAAAGAACAGATTGTGGTACCTATGGTAGAGGTAAAGGATGCCTGGAAAATGAGATAGTATTTATTTTGTAATAAAAAAGCCATCAGCCAGTTTCTGGTCTGATGGCTTTTTTTGAACGATACTGTTTTATTTGTTTTTAGCTTCTTCCAGCTCAACCTCCTTTACTTTGCGGAAGAGATCGGAAGCAAAGACTAAATCGTTGAGTTTCTCGTTTGTTGAGGTCATCACTTCATCTTTGTTGCCTTGCCATTCTTTATGACCTTGGTAGATAAAGCAGATGTTTTCACCAATGCCCATCACCGAATTCATGTCGTGGGTGTTGATGATGGTAGTCATATTATAGTCTTTGGTGATGCCTGAAAGCAGTTCATCTATCACAAGTGAGGTCTTTGGATCCAAACCTGAGTTTGGCTCATCGCAGAACAAGTATTTCGGATTCATTACGATGGCACGTGCAATAGCTACTCGTTTCTGCATACCACCCGAGATTTCTCCAGGATATTTCTGCTGAGCCTCTATCAGATTGACGCGGTCAAGACATTCCTGAGCCCGTTTTACGCGCTCCCTGTAATTCATGGTAGAGAACATATCAAGTGGAAACATGACATTCTCAAGTACGTTCAAAGAGTCGAACAGGGCTGCGCTTTGGAAAATCATTCCCATCTCGCGGCGCATCAGAACTTTTTCTTTTTTCGACATCCGGGTGAAGTCACGGTCATCGTAGAGAACTTCGCCACTTGTAGGCTGAAGTAATCCTACGAGATTCTTCATGAGTACGGTCTTTCCGGAACCGCTCTGTCCGATTATCAAATTAGTCTTTCCTGTTTCAAAGGTGACGTTTATATTGTCTAATACAACCTTGTCGCCAAACGACTTGGTGAGATTTCTAACTTCTATCATAGTTTACGAGAGAATTTGAGTGAGGAAAACATCTGAAAACAGAATCAAAACACTAGAACAGACAACAGCATCGGTTGACGATTTTCCAACCTCAACAGATCCACCTTCTACGGTATAACCGAAATAAGAAGATACGCTGGAAATGATGAATGCAAAGAAAAGGCTCTTGATGATGCTCATCCATACAAACCATTGGTTAAATGAATGTTGCAAGCCAAGTGTCAGATCATCTGGTGGTAGGATATGCCCAATATATGCCGTTCCATAGGCGCCGATGATACCCATGCCAGAACTGAAGATAACCAGGAATGGCATGATGGTAACCAAACCGAGAATTTTAGGTAGAATGAGGTAACATGCAGAGTTCACTCCCATGATATCAAGGGCATCAATCTGTTGGGTGACACGCATTGTTCCCAACTCCGAAGCGATATTAGAGCCCACTTTGCCTGCGAGAATCAGACACATGATACTTGATGAGAACTCCAGAAGCATGATTTCTCGAGTGGTGTAACCTGAAACCCATCGTGGCATCCATGGACTCTGAATGTTCAATTTCATCTGGATGCAGATAACTGCTCCAATGAAGAAGGATATCAGTAAAACGATACCAATAGAATCAATACCCAATTGCGACATCTCCTTGATGTATTGTTTCAAGAACATGCGCATGCGCTCAGGACGGGAAAAAGAACGTCCCATCAATATAAGATATTTACCGAAGGTGGTAAGCCATTTTTCTATTAACATGCTATTATAAAACTGAATTTTGCTGCAAAATTAACCAAAATCCTCTAAAAAACTGCAATATTATGAATAGTTTTTGATTTTATAAGCGATATTTCCTTTATTTTTAGTATTTTTGCAGCCAAATTAGCTAATTATGGACGAAATTAACAATAACGAACAGCAAAATCAGAATTCTCTGGTTTTGCGAACAGAGGGATTGGTGAAGCGCTATGGTAAACGAACGGTTGCCAATGGAGTTTCTATCAATGTGAAGCAAGGAGAAATTGTGGGATTACTTGGACCTAATGGTGCTGGTAAGACAACTTCTTTCTATATGACAACTGGACTTGTTGTGCCTAATGAGGGACATGTCTTTCTGGGAGATCAGGAAATTACTAATTTTCCTGTATACAAACGTGCCCGTGCGGGAATCGGATACCTGCCTCAGGAGGCCAGTGTTTTCCGCAAGATGAGTGTTGAGGACAATATACTTTCAGTCTTGGAAATGACAGGAAAACCACGTAGTTATCAGTTGCAGAAGTTAGAGAGTCTTATTAGCGAGTTTCGTCTCAATAAGGTTCGCAAGAACAAGGGTGACCAGCTTTCCGGAGGTGAGCGCCGCCGTACAGAGATTGCCCGTTGCCTGGCTATTGACCCAAAGTTTATCATGCTCGATGAGCCATTTGCTGGTGTTGACCCTATTGCGGTAGAAGATATTCAGCATATTGTATGGCAGTTGAAGTATCGCAATATCGGTATTTTGATTACCGACCATAATGTACAGGAGACTCTGACCATTACAGACAGAGCCTATCTGCTGTTCGAAGGTAAGATCCTTTTTCAGGGCAAACCAGAGGAATTGGCAGAGAATAAGATTGTGCGCGAAAAGTATCTGAGTAACAGTTTTGTGCTCAGAAAGAAGGACTTTCAGCTCATAGATGAGCAAAAAAAAGCCAAAGAAGCAGCGACTGATGGTTAAAAAATCATTTTTTTCTCTTATATATTAGGTATATCCATTAAAAATGTGTAATTTTGCAAGCCAATTGCGGTTATACACGAAAACTGTAGAATTAAAGAAAATATTAACAATAATAAAATAACAAATATCAAGATGAAAATTTCATTTGAAAATCCTGACAAGATTAATGGTCTTTTGACCCTCGTTGTCGAAGAGGAAGATTACAAGAATGATGTCGAGAAGACATTGAAAGATTATCGTAAGAAGGCTAATGTTCCAGGTTTCCGTCCTGGTCAGGCTCCTATGGGTATGATTAAGCGTCAGTTCGGTCCATCTGTAAAAATGGAAGCTATCAACAAGCTCGTTGGTCAGCAGATTTACAAGTATGTACAGGACAACAATATCCAGATGCTCGGTGAGCCTCTCCCATCAGAGAAGCAGGAGCCAGCTGACTTGGAGAATGGTACTTCTTTCACATTTATGTTTGATATCGCTGTTGCTCCAGAGTTCAAGGTAACTCTCAATGGTCGCGACAAGGTTGATTATTATAACATCACAGTTGATGATAAGATTCTCGATCAGCAGATTGATATGTACGCTCAGCGTGCAGGTAGCTATGAGAAGGGTGAGAAGTACGAGGAGAATGACCTTTTGAAGGGTGACTTGCGTGAGCTTGATGAAAATGGCAATACCAAGGAAGGTGGTATCACTGTAGAGGGTGCTATCCTGATGCCTAGCTACATCAAGGTTGACGAGCAGAAGAATCTCTTCAACGATGCTAAGCTCGGTGATGTAATCACATTCAACCCTAAGAAGGCTTATCCAGAGAACGATACTGAGGTTTCTTCACTCCTGAAGATTGAGCGTGAAGCTGTTAAGGACTTGGAGTCAGAGTTCAGCTTCCAGATTACAGAAATCCAGCGTTTCAAGAAGCATGAAATCAACGAAGAGCTCTTTAAGCAGGTTCTCGGTGAGGATACTGACGTGAAGGACGAGGCTGCTTTCCGTGCTAAGATTGCAGAGGGTTTGCAGGCACAGCTCGTTAACGACTCAGATTATAAGTTCATCCTCGATGTTCGCGAGCACTGCGAGAAGAAGGTTGGTGAATTGCAGTTCCCAGATGCACTCTTGAAGCGTATCATGTTGGCTAACAACAAGGATAAGGGCGAGGAGTTCGTAGAGAAAAACTATGCTGAGAGCATCAAGGAGTTGACATGGCATCTTATCAAGGAGCATCTTATCAAGGCTCAGAATATCAAGGTTGATGACAATGACCTGATGGAGACAGCTAAGGAGGCAGCTCGTGCTCAGTTCGCTCAGTATGGTATGAACAACATTCCTGATGAGTACATTGAGAACTATGCTAAGGAAATCCTCAAGAAGGGTGACGCTACAGATGCACTTGTAGATCGCTCTATCGATCGTAAGTTGGCTGCAGCTCTGAAAACAGCTGTAAAACTCAACGAAAAGGAGATTTCTGTAGAAGATTTCAACAAGATGATGCAGGAATAACATTTTTTTGAAAAAAAAACTTCAAATAAATACGAGGTTATCGACTTTTTTTATTATCTTTGTTCCACCGAACGAGAAATAAGGGTTGATAACCTCTTTTTTCGTATGATTTAAGACGTAAAATACTATATAGATATGAACGATTTTAGAAAATATGCAACCAAGCATCTTGGTATGAATGGTATGGTGCTTGATGATGTTATTAAGGCACAGGCTCAGTATATGAACCCTTACATCTTGGAGGAGCGTCAGCTGAACGTTACTCAGATGGATGTATTCTCTCGTTTAATGATGGACCGTATCATCTTCCTGGGTACACAGATTGATGATTACACAGCAAATACATTGCAGGCGCAATTGCTGTATCTTGATTCTGTAGATAGCGGCAAGGATATTTCTATCTATTTAAACAGCCCTGGTGGTAGCGTTACTGCCGGTTTGGGTATTTATGATACCATGCAGTTTATCTCTAGCGATGTAGCTACTATCTGTACAGGTATGGCTGCTTCTATGGCTGCCGTGCTGCTCGTTTCTGGTCAGGAGGGTAAGCGTTCTGCTTTGCCTCATAGCCGTGTCATGATTCACCAGCCATTAGGAGGCGTTCAGGGTCAGGCTTCTGATATTGAGATTGAGGCTCGCGAAATCTTGAAGATGAAGAAGGAATTGTATACTATCATTTCAGACCATTCTCATACTCCTTATGATAAGGTTTATGCTGATAGCGACCGTAACTATTGGATGACAGCTGAAGAAGCCAAGGAATATGGAATGATAGATAATGTGTTGGTTCGTAAATAACGAATTGTTTTAAGTAAATATGCGTATATATAGTAAGGTGCGCAAGAAGAGATAATAATTATAATATGCCAAAGAAAGTATGTAGCTTCTGTGGAAGATCAGAAAATGAAGTCAGATTACTCATCACGGGTATCAATGGCTTCATTTGCGAAGATTGTGCTAAGCAGGCCTATGAAATTATACAGTCTACAGGGGTCTTAGCTCCTAAAGCTGGGGAGGGTAAGTTTGTTCTCAAAGAGGTGCCAAAGCCTGTAGAGATCAAAAAATACCTGGATGAATATATCATCGGTCAGGATCAGGCTAAGCGCAATTTGGCTGTCGCTGTATATAACCACTACAAGCGTTTGCAGCAGCCAAAGGATGAAGATGGTGTAGAAATCGAAAAAAGTAATATCATCATGGTTGGTAGTACCGGTACAGGTAAAACCTTGTTGGCGCGTACAATAGCTAAGATGTTGGATGTTCCTTTCACCATTGTTGATGCCACTGTATTTACTGAAGCAGGTTATGTGGGTGAAGACGTAGAAAGTATCTTGTCGCGTCTGTTGCAGGTTGCTGATTATGATGTGGCTGCAGCAGAAAGGGGAATTGTGTTCATTGATGAGATTGATAAGATAGCCCGCAAGAGCGATAATCCTTCTATTACGCGTGATGTGAGTGGCGAAGGTGTACAGCAGGGATTGTTGAAACTCTTGGAAGGTACCATGGTTAATGTTCCGCCTAAGGGTGGACGCAAGCATCCTGATCAGGATTATATCCATGTAGATACCAAGAATATCCTGTTTATCTGTGGTGGTGCTTTTGACGGTATTGAGCGTAAAATAGCTCAGCGTATGAATACGCACGTAGTAGGCTATAATTCGGTTCAGAATGTAGCTAAGATAGATAAGAAGGATTTGATGCAGTATATCCTTCCACAGGATTTGAAGTCTTTTGGCTTGATACCTGAAATTATCGGCCGTTTGCCTGTGCTTACTTATCTCAATCCGTTGGATAGGGAGGCTTTGCGCAAAATCTTGGTTGAACCTAAGAATTCAATTGTCAAGCAGTATCAGAAATTGTTTGAGATGGATGGCATCAAGTTGAAGTTTGATGAGGAAGCACTCGATTATATCGTAGATAAGGCGGTAGAGTATAAATTGGGTGCTCGCGGGCTTCGTTCAATTGTTGAAGCTGTGATGATGGATGCTATGTTTGAGATTCCATCAGAGAAGGTTAAATCATTCACTGTTACGCTGGAGTATACCAAGCAACAGTTGGATAAATCTCATCTCGGACAGTTGGAAACAGCATAAATCAGTTGGGCTTTTCGCCCAATTGAATGCTATTTAATCGTATATATAGACATATATAATATAATAATAGGTGGATATGACAGAACAGGTTAATCTTACAGGACAATTGAAGCATTATTTCGGCTTCGATTCGTTTAAGGGTGATCAAGAGGCAATCATCAGAAATTTGATGAGTGGCAATGATACTTTTGTATTGATGCCTACAGGTGGCGGTAAGAGTTTGTGTTACCAGTTGCCTTCGCTCATTATGGAGGGCACTGCTATTGTAATTTCTCCTCTGATTGCTTTGATGAAGAACCAGGTAGATGTTATTAATGGTTTGAGTGAAAGTGATGGCGTGGCTCATTATCTCAATTCATCATTGAATAAGTCGGCTATTGAGAAGGTGAAGAATGATATTCTCAATGGTACGACAAAACTCCTGTATGTTGCACCTGAATCTTTGACGAAAGAAGATAATGTTGAGTTCCTTAAAACTGTAAAGATTTCGTTCTATGCCATTGATGAGGCTCACTGTATCTCTGAGTGGGGACACGATTTCAGACCAGAGTATCGTCGTATTCGCCCTATTATTAACGAAATAGGTGTTGCACCTGTGATAGCGCTTACAGCTACTGCAACAGATAAGGTACGTACTGATATCAAGAAAAACTTAGGCATCATGGATGCCAAAGAATTCAAGAGTTCTTTTAACCGCCCTAACTTGTATTATGAGGTGCGCCCGAAGAACAAGGATATCGATCGTCAGATCATCATGTTTATTCGTCAACACAAAGGAAAGAGTGGTATTATCTATTGTCTCTCCCGTAAGAAAGTAGAGGAATTGGCAGAGGTGTTGAAAGCCAATGAAATCAAAGCGGCTCCTTATCATGCCGGTCTTGATTCGGCTACCCGTTCTCAAACCCAGGATGATTTTCTGATGGAGCGTATTGATGTCATTGTTGCTACTATCGCCTTCGGAATGGGTATCGATAAACCTGATGTCCGTTTTGTTATTCATTATGATATACCCAAGAGCTTGGAAGGTTATTATCAGGAAACGGGTAGAGCTGGCCGTGATGGCGGTGAGGGCATCTGTATCGCCTTTTATGCCCGTAAAGACCTCAGGAAACTGGAGAAGTTTATGGAGAACAAACCTGTAGCAGAACAGGATATCGGCAGACAGCTGTTGCAGGAAACGGCTGCCTATGCAGAATCGTCTGTCTGTCGCAGAAAAATGTTGCTTCATTATTTTGGTGAGGAATATCATGAAGAAAACTGCCATACCTGCGACAACTGCCTGCATCCTACAGAAAAATTCGAGGCTAAGGATGCGCTGCTCGTTGTTTTGGAGTCTGTTGCTGCGGTGAAGGAGAATTTCCGCCAGGAATATATCATCGATTTTGTAAAGGGACGTGCTACTGATGATATCGTTTCTCACAAGCATGATGAACTGGAGGAGTTTGGAGCAGGAGAAGATATGGATGCTAAAGTTTGGAATCCTGTTATCCGTCAGGCGTTGATAGCCGGTTATCTCAAGAAAGATGTAGAGAACTATGGCCTTTTGAAGTTGGCAGCTGCGGGTAAGCGTTTCATTAAGAATCCTGAATCATTCATGATCGTTGCCGATAAGGAATTCTCTGATGATTTTGATGGAGCGCCTCTGAGCGAGCATAATACAGGTGCTTTGGATCAGACACTTTTCTCCATGTTGAAAGACTTGCGTAAGACAGTAGCAAAGAAGCATAAATTGCCGCCTTATGTTATTTTCCAGGATATTTCTCTGGAACAGATGGCAACGATGTATCCTGTAGATATGCAGGAATTGCAGAACATACAGGGAGTTGGAGCCGGTAAGGCAAAGAGGTATGGTAAGGAGTTCTGTAAATTGATCAATCAGTATTGTGAAGAGAATCTGATAGAGCGTCCTGAGGAATTACGTGTCAGGACAGTTGCCAAGAAATCAGTCTTGAAGGTAAGCATCATTCAGAGCATAGACCGCCAGATAGATCTTGATGATTTGGCAGAAGCAAAAGGTTTGGATTTCTCAGAATTGCTTGACGAAATAGAGGCAATCGTTTACAGCGGTACCAAGCTGAATATCGATTATTTCATAGAGGAAGTTGTGGATGATGACCATGTAGATGACATCTACGATTACTTCATGGAGAGCGATACTGATGATTTGAATGTGGCTCAAGATGAATTGGGTGAAGACTACAATGAAGACGAAATTCGACTCGTCAGAATCAAGTTTTTGTCCGAACAAGCCAACTAATCACGTTAAATAGCATTAATAAGGTAAGATTTTCGTGAAAAGCGAACTCTATCTGAGAAATTATTGCTAAATTTGCACGCAATAAATTTTTAAAGGTTACAATATGTCATCATTTGTTGCAGATAAAATTGTAATGGACGGTCTCACTTACGACGACGTCCTTCTTATCCCTGCGTATTCAGAGGTACTACCAAAACAGGTAGAGTTGAAAACCAAGTTCTCTCGTAACATCGAGTTGAACGTTCCATTCGTTACAGCAGCGATGGACACCGTTACCGAGGCTTCAATGGCGATAGCTATCGCTCGTGAAGGTGGTATCGGTGTAATTCACAAGAACATGACCATTGAGGAGCAAGCTCGTCAGGTTGCTATTGTGAAGCGTGCTGAGAATGGTATGATTTATGACCCTGTCACCATCCGTCGTGGCAGTACAGTGAAGGATGCTCTTGATATGATGCATGATTATCATATCGGTGGTATTCCTGTGGTAGATGATGAAAATCATCTTGTAGGTATTGTTACCAACCGTGATCTTCGTTTTGAGCGCCACATGGACAAGAAGATTGATGAGGTAATGACTAGCGAGAATTTGGTTACCACTCACATCCAGACCGACTTGGTTGCTGCTGCTGCCATCCTGCAGGAGAATAAGATTGAGAAACTCCCTGTAGTTGACAACGAGAATCACCTGGTAGGTTTGATTACTTACAAGGACATCACAAAGGCTAAGGACAAACCTATGGCTTGCAAGGATGCCAAGGGACGTCTTCGTGTGGCTGCCGGTGTGGGTGTTACTGTAGATACATTGGATCGTGCCAAGGCTTTGGTTGAGGCTGGTGCTGATGCTATCGTTATCGATACTGCTCATGGTCACTCTAAGGGTGTAATTGAGAAACTCAAGCAAGTTAAGGCTGCCTTCCCACAGGTTGATGTTGTGGTAGGTAATGTGGCTACTGGTGAGGCTGCCAAGTATTTGGTAGAGAATGGTGCTGATGGTGTTAAGGTAGGTATCGGTCCTGGTTCTATCTGTACTACTCGTGTGGTTGCCGGTGTTGGTGTTCCACAGTTGAGTGCTGTTTATGATGTATATTCTGCTCTTAAGGGTACTGGTGTGCCTTTGATAGCTGATGGCGGTCTTCGTTACTCAGGTGATGTTGTGAAGGCTTTGGCTGCCGGTGGTAGCTGCGTCATGATCGGTTCTTTGGTTGCTGGTACCGAGGAGAGTCCTGGTGATACCATTATCTTCAATGGCCGTAAGTTTAAGAGCTATCGTGGTATGGGTTCTTTGGAGGCTATGGAACAGAAGAATGGTTCTAAGGACCGTTACTTCCAGGGTGATACCAAGGATGTCAAGAAATTGGTTCCAGAGGGTATCGCTGGTCGTGTGCCTTATAAGGGAACTGTCCAGGAGGTCATCTACCAGCTGATTGGTGGTTTGCGTTCTGGTATGGGATATTGTGGTGCTGCTACCATCGAGAACTTACACAATGCCAAGTTCGCTCGTATCACAAATGCAGGTGTGTTGGAGAGTCATCCACATGATATCACTATCACTAGTGAGGCTCCTAACTATAGCCGTCCTGAATAATATAATTAGGAAATATGAAGTTTTATGCACTTATAGCGGCAATGCTCCTTTCGGGGAGCATTGCTTTTGCTCATACCGACCCAATTGTTATGATTATTGATGGTCAATCTGTCAAGAAGTCGGAATTTGAGTACTTTTATCAGAAAAATCATTTGGGAAATACGGTTGATTCTAAAAGTGTCAAGGTGTTTGCCGATGGCTTTGTTAATTATAAGCTGAAAGTGCAAGCTGCTAAGGATGCTCATCTCGATACTTTGCCTAATATCAGGCGTGTGTTGAAACGATATGATGATGTCGAGTCATGCGAGTTGATGCCCGATAAAGGCAGTGTTCATGTTGCACATATCCTCTTGAGATTGGGACAGAAAGCATCTTACCACGAACAGGAGGTGGTGGAAAGAAGAATCGATTCTATTTATCAGGCTCTTTGCAAAGGTGCAGATTTTGCAGACCTGGCAAAAAAGTGTTCTGATGATAAAGGGTCTGCGGTCAATGGGGGTACTTTGGCATGGTTTACAAAAGGTCAGACTGTGCAGGCTTTTGAAAAAGTAGCTTTCTCTCTGCGAAAGGGTGAGATTAGTAGACCGTTTATGTCTGAGTTTGGTTATCACATCGTCAAGTTGCTGGATAAGCATGATGATGGTAATCAGAAAAAATATGTTGCTGATGCTAAGGTAGAAAATTGGCGGGGAACCTACCAGCAGCAGGAGGAAGTAGAAAACCTTTTGTTGAATGAAATCTGCCAGCGTAATATTTGGTATAAGGCTGCTGCTGATAAAAAAGGTCTGGCTGCCTTCTATGCCAAGAATAAGAAAAAATACAAATGGGAAATGAAGCGCCTGAAGAAGATGAAGGTTAATCTGCCCCGGAATGGCGAATCCCCGGATGTGGTACTTGCTGACTATCAAGACTCGTTAGAGAAACAATGGGTCGCACAATTGAAGAAGAAATATAAAGTGGTGGTTTTCCATAGCATGTTGACCACTCTCAATATACATTAATATATTATAGAAACAATACATGAATACTGGATATAAAATGACAATGGCATTTATAGCCCTGCTGATGATAGTAGGAATAAGTGCTAGTGCAACTAGAGCAAGCCGTAGTGCTTTGGCTCATGAGGCTGATTCTGCAAATATCAAGCAACAAGCTGCTGCTGATTCTCAGAAAATCAATGAGGGTAGTGTGGTTGATGAGGTAATTTGGGTTGTCGGCGATGAGGCTATCCTGAAGTCAGACGTCGAGGTAACCCGTTTGCAGGCTGAGGCTGAAGGTATTAAATATACTGGTGACCCAGACTGCTCTATTCCTGAGCAGATTGCCGTTCAGAAACTGTTTCTCCATCAAGCAGCTATCGATAGTATCGAAGTATCTGAGTCAGAAGTCATGAATGGTATCGACGAACAGATCAACAGTTGGGTTTCCATGATTGGTTCTCGTGAAAAACTGGAGGAGTATCGCAAGCAAAGTATCACCCAGATGCGCCAGCAGATGCATGATGATTTCAAAAACCAACAGCTGATTCAGAAGATGAAGCAGGAACTGGTGAAGGATATCAAGGTGTCTCCAGCTCAGGTACGTAAATACTTTAAGGATTTACCTGCCGACAGTATCCCTTTTGTTCCTACAGAGGTAGAGGTTGAGATTCTTACCATGCAGCCACGTATTCCTCTTGAGGAGATTAACCGTGTGAAAAATCAGTTGCGTGAGTTTACTGACCGTGTGAATAAGGGTGAGACTTCTTTTGCTACTTTGGCTCGTCTTTATTCTGAGGATCCGGGTTCAGCCCGTATGGGTGGCGAGATGGATTATATCGGTAGAGGTATGTTGGATCCTGCGTTTGCAAATGTAGCATTCAATCTTACCGATCCTAAGAAAATCTCAAAGATTGTTGAGTCTGAGTTTGGTTATCATATCATCCAGTTGATAGATAAGCGTGGTGATAAGATTAAGTGTCGCCATATCCTGCTCAAGCCTCAGGTTTCTCAAGATGCTATTGATAAGTCTATCGGCCGTCTGGATTCTATCGGTAATGATATCCGTGCCGCTAAGTTTACCTTTGAGCAGGCTGTTGAAGCATTGTCTGATGATAAGGATACCCGCAACAACAAGGGGTTGATGGCCAATGTTACTCCTGACCAGTCTAGAACTTCCCGCTTCCAGATGAAGGATCTACCTACCGAGGTTGCCCGTACGGTAGATACAATGAAGGTTGGTGAGGTTTCTGCACCTTTCACGATGGTGAATTCCAAGGGTAAAACCACTTGTGCTTTGGTAAAACTGGTAAGCCGTGTTGACGGACATAGAGCTACTATTACCGAAGATTTTCAGGTGATGAAGGATGTAGTGTTGGCTAAGGAGCGTGCCCAGACCTTGCACGATTGGGTAGTCAATAAAATCAAGCAGACTTATGTTCGTATGAACGATCGCTATAAGGATTGTAAGTTTGAATATCAAGGTTGGATTAAATGATAAATAAAAGCTTAAATAATCATATCAGAGGGCATAGAATCATATCGGTTATGGTTCTATGCCTGTTTGGGTTTTGTCTGATGCAAGCCATGCAGGCTTCAAAGAAGCATACCAGAAAACGCCCTCATGGTGACCGCGTATATCTTTTGCATGCAGATGAATTGTACTATGATATGTTCGGTAATAATCCTGATGCCCAAATATTGAAAGGTAAGGTCTCTTTCTTGCATCAGGGCAGTCATCTTACCTGTGACAGCGCGTATTTCTATCAGGCTTCTAATTCCGTGAAAGCTTTCGGACATGTTCATTACCGGCAGGGAGACACCTTGTCACTCACTTGTGATAGAGCAGAGTATGATGGGCAGATGCAGATGATGAGAGCACGCAAGAATGTGGTCTTGCATCATCGTCGGCAGACTTTGCGTACTGATAGCTTGGATTTCGACCGCTTGTATAATATGGCAAACTTCTTTGACGGCGGAACGCTGATTGATGGTAAAGATAAGCTGGTTGCCGATTGGGGTGAGTATCATACCGAAACGCGTGAGGCTAAGTTTGTCTATAATGTTAAGTTGCGCAGCGGCAAGGAGGTTGTTACTACCGATACTTTGTATTACGATGTCCGTAAGTCAAAGGCTCACATGGTAGGACCTTCTAAGATTGTTTCTGGTGCAAGTGTTGTCAAGACAGAAGACGGATATTATGATACCAAGACCGATAGAGCACAGCTTTACGGCCGTTCTACGGTTATAGATAAAGACAAGACACTTACGGGTGATACGCTCTATTATGTAAAGGATGGAGAGAGTACTGGATATGGTAATGTGGTTTATGTAGATAAGAAGAGCAAGAATTCCCTTACTTGCAATTATCTGCGTTACAACGAGAAAACCGGTAATGGCTTTGCCACCCGCAATCCTGTAGCGATCGACTATTCGCAGAAAGATACCCTTTGGGTTCATTCTGATACCATGCGTATCAATACCTTCCATATCAATACCGATTCGGTATACCGTAAGGTGCATGCTTATCCTAAGGTCCGTGCCTATCGCCTGGATATGCAGGCCATTTGCGATTCCCTGGTTTTCAATTCTCAGGATTCCTGTATGACCATGTATAAGGATCCTATCGTCTGGAATGGAAACCGTCAGTTGCTGGGCGAGAAGATTCTGGTCTTCATGAACGACTCTACCGTTCGTTTTGCCCATGTCATCGGACAGGCGATGTCTGTAGAGCAGATGCCGGATAGTGTTCATTTCAATCAGATCAGTTCTTCTGAGATGAAATCTTACTTTGAAAAAGGTGAGATTAAACAAGGAGAGTCTATCGGTAATGTGCAGACCATCTATTATATGACGGATGATAAGGACAGTTCGCTCATTGGCTTGAATTATCTGGAGACCGATACCATGCGCATGTATATGGGACCGGGCAGGAAGATGGAGAAAATCTGGACCAATAAGTTTACATCTACCATGTATCCTATGACGCAGATTCCGCCGGCAAAATATAAACTCAACAATTTTGCCTGGTTCGAGGACTTGCGTCCTAAAGATAAGAATGATATCTTTGTATGGCGTGGTAAATCCAAGGGCTCCGAACTCAAGAACATTAAGCGTCATGAAGCTCCACTTCAGAAACTGACTGACTGATTATAATGAAGCATCATTTTCTTATATGATTAATATTTAGAGATGAGTGATATTATTCAACTTTTACCCGATTCTGTTGCCAATCAGATAGCAGCAGGTGAGGTTATACAGCGTCCGGCTTCAGTTATCAAGGAGCTGGTCGAAAATGCAGTCGATGCGGGTGCCAGGAATATCCATGTCACAGTTACCGATGCTGGCCGTACCAACATCCAGGTGATAGATGATGGAAAAGGTATGTCTGAAACAGATGCTCGTTTGGCTTTCGAACGTCATTCTACTTCCAAAATCCGTAAGGCTGATGATTTGTTTGCACTTCGCACCATGGGCTTCCGTGGCGAAGCTTTGGCGTCTATAGCTGCTGTGGCTCAGGTTGAACTGAAGTCACGACAGGCTACCGATGAGATAGGAACCCTGATACAGATTTCTGGTTCCCGATATGAGAAACAGGAACCATGCTCCTGTGCTGTGGGAAGCATCTTCTCTGTCAGCAATATCTTTTATAATGTACCCGCGCGAAGGAAGTTCCTGAAGTCCAATTCTACAGAGTTGAACAATATTCTGACGGCTTTCGAGCGGATTGCATTGGTAAATCCTCAAATCACCTTTACTTTCCATAGCAATGGTACCGAAGTATTCAATTTGCGTGCCGCTAATTTGCGTCAGCGCATTCTCGATGTCTTCGGCAAGCGTTTCAATCAGGAACTCCTGCCGGTAAATGTAGAAACCACTATGTGTAAGGTGTCTGGATTTGTGGGCAAACCGGAATCTGCCAGAAAGAAAGGTGTGCATCAGTTCTTCTTTGTCAACGGGAGATATATGAAACATCCTTATTTCAATAAGGCTGTGATGGCTGCTTATGACCGTCTGGTTCCTCAGGGTGAACAGGTACCTTACTTTCTGTATTTTGATGTAGATCCGAAGGATATTGATGTGAATATCCATCCTACGAAGACTGAAATCAAATTCGAGAATGAGCAGGCTATCTGGCAAATTCTCTCGGCTTCGGTCAAGGAGTCCATCGGTATGTTCAATGATGTACCTACCATTGATTTCGATACCGAGGATAAACCGGACATCCCTGTTTATAATCCGGAGATGAGCACTGCTGCTGTGGCACCGAAGATCAGTTTGAATCCTGGTTATAATCCGTTCAAGTCTTCCTCTTCCACAGGAGCAGTTCCTATGGGAGCAGGCTTCTCTGTTCCTAAGTCAAAGCCTCAGGTGGATGAAAAATGGGAACAGCTTTATGAAGGACTCAAAGATCAGGATGATGTGCAGGGGATGGAGCAGACCATGGTGTTTTCCGATGATTCTAGTCAGGATAATACGCCAGACAGTATCATTGCAGAGAAATCGCCAGCCCATTACCAGTATAAAGGTAAGTATATCATGACTGCGGTAAAATCGGGATTGATGATTATCGACCAGCATCGTGCCCATGTGCGTGTCTTGTTCGAACAGTATTTGCGCCAGTTGGCTGACCGGACCTTTCATTCACAGAAAGTCCTCTTTCCTGAGGTTGTGCAGTTCCCGATGTCTGAGAAGGTAATCTTTGAAAAGATCCTGCCTGAAATGGAATCGATGGGCTTTGAACTGGAAGATCTTGGAGGCGGAAGCTATGCCGTTAATTCAGTTCCTGGCGGACTTGAAGGATTGAATCCTCTTAAACTGGTACAGGACATGGTTTCTTCTGCAGTAGAAAAGGGCGTATCAGCCATTGATGAAATCAATCAGACTTTGGCTTTGAGTCTGGCTCGCCAGGCTGCAATACCTCAGGGGCAGATATTGAGTAATGAAGAGATGGAGGGGCTGGTGAATGATCTTTTTGCCTGCCAGAATATCAATTATACGCCCGACGGAAAGTCGGTACTTTGTATCCTCCGTCAGCAGGAAATTGAGCATCTTTTAGGGTAAAAGCGGGGAAAAATCCCGTTTTTCTTAAAAAAGTTAACGAAAAATGCTATTTTTTTTAGAAAATGAAGGTTATTTCAAAAAATAGTATTATCTTTGCTCCGTCATTCAGAAGATATATATATAAATTGATTTTTAAATTATAAAGTTATGAAAAAGTTATTAGCAGTGCTAGCATTGGCTAGCGTAACAATGGGCAGTATGGCTCAGGATGCAGCAACTACTGAGAAGTATAGCGTTGCAACAAATTCTTTTTGGAGCAATTGGTTTGTTCAGGCAAACGTTGCTGGTTCTGCATTCTGGGGCAACCAGGAAGAGGGCAATGGTTTCTCTAAGAGCCCATTCAAGGGTTTCAGAAACAATCTCGGTTTCTCTGTTGCTGTAGGTAAGTGGTTCACACCAGGTCTCGGTCTCCGTACCAAGTTCAATGGCGTTTGGGGCCGTACAGTAGTTTCTGAGAATAAGTCAACAAATGCAAATAAGTATTGGACTTTGAATGAGCAGGTTTTGTTCAATGTTAGCAATATGTTGTGTGGTTACAACGAGGCTCGTGTTTGGGATTGCATCCCTTACGCAGGTGTTGGTATTAACCGTAACATGAGCGCTAACTGCTATGCTCCTGTAGTTGGTGTTGGTATCTTGAACGAGTTCAAGATCAATAACAAGTGGGCTGTCAACCTCGATGTAAACTATGCAGTAGGTGCTAAAGACTATGATGGTTACACAGGTGTATTGGCAGGTGCTAAGCCTAGCACATCTGGCTCTATCGACAAGGTGATTGCAAGACACGACCGTTCTTTGAATGTTGAGGTCGGTGTTACATACAACTTGGGTAAGGCTACTTGGAACAAGGTTCCAGATGTTGATGCTATCAACGCTCTTCATCAGTCAGAACTTGACGCTCTCAATGCTAAGTTGAACGATGCTAATGCAGAGAACGACCGTTTGAAGAATCTCTTGAACAACCAGAAGCCTGTAGAGGATAAGGCAGTTAAGGAGTATGTTGCTACTCCAGTTTCTGTATTCTTCAACATCGGCAAGTCTAAGGTTGCTTCTAAGAAGGATCTTGTAAACGTACAGGCTCTCGCTCAGTATGCTAAGGACAACAACGCTAAGTTGGTAGTTAACGGTTATGCTGACAGCGCTACTGGTTCTGCAGCTGTTAACCAGAAGATTTCTAAGGCTCGTGCTGAGAAGGTAGCTGATGAGCTCGTTAAGTTGGGTGTCGCTAAGGAGAACATCGTAGTTAAGGCTAACGGTGGTGTTAAGGATTTAACTCCTGCTTCTTACAACCGTCGTGCAACTGTTCAGGTTGGTGAGTAATTATACAGTATATATAATATAAGGTATAAAAATAGAATAGGGCATTCTTCCTCGTGAAGAATGCCTTTTTTGTTTCTTTGAATTTCTTAAAAAGAACTTTTCTTTCTCAATAAGTACCTTTTGGGGTTGAAATAGGTTTTGCAGTTCCATCGTAAGTTCTTTCTCTTGGTTTGCTGTTTTTGGCAATTGAAATGCAAAAACTGACCGTTTTTACCCTAAAAATTGAGGAAAAACACTAGAAAATGCACTTTTTTGAAGAAAAAACGAAAAAAGTTGCTGAAAAATTTGGTGGAACCAAAAAATAGTCGTACCTTTGCAACCGCTTACGAAAAGTAAGGGCGCTTAGCTCAGCTGGTTTAGAGCATCTGCCTTACAAGCAGAGGGTCGGCGGTTCGAATCCGTCAGCGCCCACGGGGGTGTTCCCTGTGATTCACTTTTGTGGTTGCAGGGACTTTTTAAAGGGCGTTTAGCTCAGCTGGTTTAGAGCATCTGCCTTACAAGCAGAGGGTCGGCGGTTCGAATCCGTCAACGCCCACAATGGTGAAGGTCTCTCAACAAATGTTGAGAGACTTTTTTTATGCTTTTAAATTTATTTATCACTATTTTCTCTGTTTTCTCACGATAATTCATTAATTTTGCACCCTATATATAATACGTATTGTTATGAATTTAGATTTATTGACTGCCATATCACCAATTGATGGTCGTTATAGGGGAAAAACAGAGCAGCTCGCTAACTACTTCTCAGAGTATGCTCTCATTCGTTATCGTGTACGCGTAGAGATTGAATACTTCATTACTCTATGCGAGTTACCTTTGCCACAGCTTGCTTCTTTCGACAAGTCGCTGTTCGAACGTCTGCGTGACATTTATCGTAATTTTGACGAAAATGAAGCACAGCGCGTAAAAGACATCGAGAAGATTACCAATCACGATGTAAAGGCTGTAGAGTATTTTATCAAGGAAGAATTCGATAAGATCGGAGGCTTGGATGCTTACAAGGAGTTTATCCATTTTGGTTTGACATCTCAGGATATCAACAACACAAGTGTGCCTCTCTCTGTAAAAGAGGCTTTGGAAGAGTGCTTCAATCCGCAGGTTGAAGAGCTGATTGCACAGCTCCAGACTTATGCTGATGAGTGGAAGGATGTGCCTATGCTGGCTAAGACTCACGGACAGCCTGCTTCACCTACCCGCCTGGGCAAGGAAATCATGGTTTATGTTTACCGTCTTACCGAGCAGCTTAATTCGCTCAAGGCTTGCAAGATTACAGCTAAGTTCGGTGGTGCTACCGGTAACTACAATGCTCACCATGTAGCTTATCCACAGTATGACTGGAAAGTATTCGGTAACAAGTTCGTCAGCGAAAAACTCGGTTTGGAACGCGAGCAGTATACCACACAGATCAGTAACTATGACTACCTTGGCGCTATCTTTGACGCCATCCGTCGTATCAACACCATTATCATCGACTTAGACCGTGACTTCTGGATGTATATCTCTATGGATTACTTCAAGCAGAAGATCAAGGCAGGTGAGGTAGGCTCAAGTGCGATGCCTCACAAGGTGAATCCTATCGATTATGAGAACAGTGAAGGTAACCTGGGCATAGCCAATGCCATTCTTCAGTTCCTGGCACAGAAACTTCCGGTTAGCCGCTTGCAGCGCGACCTTACTGACAGTACCGTACTCCGTAACATCGGTGTGCCTCTCGGTCATAGCGTCATTGCTATCCAGAGTACATTGAAGGGCTTGCGTAAACTGATTCTTCACGAGGAGAAACTGCAGGAAGATTTGAATAATACATGGGCAGTTGTAGCTGAGGCTATCCAGACTATTCTTCGCCGTGAGGCATATCCACATCCTTACGAGGCATTGAAGGCGTTGACACGTACCAATCAGCACATGACTGAGGAAACTATTCATGAGTTTATCCAGGGATTGAATGTGAGTGATAGTGTTAAGGCAGAACTGATGGCAATCACACCAAGCAATTATACAGGTATCTAATATGCACAAAGGAATTTTGTAGTTTTAGTACATATATATAAAAGTAAAAATTAGATTTATTAACCCAGCCGTGAGGCTATTAAGTATTTTAAGAAAATGGATTCAGAATTTGAAAACAAACCTCAAGATCAGTCTTCTGAGAATGAGAGAACCCGTGAGGGCTACAACCCAGCAGGTGGTTATCAGAAGAGTTATCGACCAGTAGGTCGCACACTGCGTCCTCGTATCAATTCACATCGCGCATACAGCAGCGACAGAAGTAGCAGTAACAGCGAAGGCGGTTTCCGTCCTGAAGGTTTCGGTGCTGGCTTGCAGAGTACAGGCAGCAGCGAGCGTCCACAGCGCAGCAGCTATCAGAGCCGTGGTGGTTATGGTAACAGCAACCGTGGTGGCTACCAGCCACGTCAGCAGGGAGGCTATCAGTCTCGTCCTCAGCAGGGTGGCTATCGTCCTCGTTACAACAATAATGATGAGCAGGGTGGTTATCAGCCTCGTCAGCAGGGTGGCTACCAGCCACGTCAGCAGGGCGGCTACCAGTCTCGTTCTCAGCAGGGTGGTTATGGCAACAACCGTGGTGGTTATGGTCGTCCTCAGCAGGGTGGTTATGGCAACAACCGTGGTGGTTATGGTCGTCCTCAGCAGGGTGGTTATGGCAACAACCGTGGCGGTTATGCCCGTCCACAGGGTGGTGGCTATGGCAACAACCGTGGTGGCGGTTTCCGTCAGCACACTCCTGGTTACGATCCAAATGCTAAGTATAGCATGAAGAAGCGTATCGAATATAAGGAGGAAAACATTGACCCAACAGAGCCATTGCGCTTGAACAAGTTCCTCGCCAATGCTGGTGTATGCTCTCGCCGTGAGGCTGATGAGTTTATCCAGGCTGGTCTGGTAACTGTCAATGGTGAGGTAGTTACCGAGTTGGGTACCAAGATCCTTCGTACCGATGAGGTGAAGTTCCACGACGCTCCTGTATCTTTGGAGAAGAAGGTATACGTATTGCTCAACAAACCAAAGGATTATGTTACAACCAGCGATGATCCTCAGCAGCGCAAGACTGTGATGGACCTCGTAAAGGATGTTTGTCCTGAGCGTATCTATCCTGTAGGCCGTCTCGACCGTAATACAACAGGTGTACTTCTCTTGACCAACGATGGTGACCTGGCTTCTAAGCTTACTCACCCTAAGTTCCTGAAGAAGAAGGTTTATCACGTTCATCTCGATAAGAATCTGACTGCTCACGATATGGATCAGATCCGTGAGGGTATCACCTTGGAAGATGGTGAGATCAAGGCAGATGCTGTAGAGTATGCTGATGATCGCGACAAGGCCCAGGTTGGCATCGAGATTCATAGTGGCAAGAACCGTATCGTGCGTCGTATCTTCGAGAGCCTCGGCTATCGTGTTACCAAGCTCGACCGTGTACAGTTCGCAGGTTTGACTAAGAAAAATCTCCGTCGCGGTGACTGGCGCTTCCTTACTGAGAAGGAGGTAGACATGCTCCGCATGGGTGCTTTTGAATAAGGATAATAAGATATAATAAGAAAGGAGACTATCTGTTTAGTCTCCTTTTTAACCTATTAATTAACAATGGAAAAAGTAAAAAGAACTAAAGTTGTAGACTTGCTCAAGAGTACAGCCTACGGCTCAATCGTGAATGTCAAGGGATGGGTTCGTACCCATCGTAGTAGCAAAGCAGTCGATTTTATCGCTCTTAACGATGGTTCTACTATTAATAATATTCAGATAGTAGTCGACCCATCAAAGGTCGATGAGAATCAGCTCCGTCAGATTACTACCGGTGCTTGTATCAGCGCCGTAGGTACGCTGGTAGAAAGCCAGGGTGCCGGACAGAGTGTTGAGATCCAGTGCGAGAGCATCGAGATTTACGGTCTCTGCGGCAGCGACTATCCTATGCAGAAGAAGGGACAGAGCTTCGAATACATGCGTCAGTATGCTCACCTCCGTCTCCGTACCAATACCTTTGGTGCCGTGATGCGTATCCGCCATAACATGGCAATGGCTATCCACACTTACTTCCATGAGCATGGATATTTCTATTTCAATACTCCGCTCATCACAGCCAGTGACTGCGAGGGTGCTGGTCAGATGTTCCAGGTAACTACCAAGAATCTCTACAACCTGAAGAAGACCGAGGATGGCAAGATTGACTATTCTGATGATTTCTTCGGCAAGCAGACTTCATTGACCGTTTCCGGTCAGTTGGAGGGTGAGCTCGGTGCTACAGCACTCGGCGCCATCTATACCTTCGGTCCAACCTTCCGTGCAGAGAACAGTAATACTCCTCGCCACCTGGCTGAGTTCTGGATGGTAGAGCCAGAGGTTGCTTTCCTGGATATGGACGGTTTGATGGAGTTGGAGGAAGACTTCATCAAGTATTGTATCCGTTGGGCACTGGAGCATTGCAAGGACGATCTTGCTTTCTTGAACAAGATGATTGACAAGGGTCTGATTGCCCGTCTGGAAGGCGTATTGAATTCCGACTTCGTTCATCTTCCATATACCGAGGGTATCCGCATCCTTCAGGAGGCTATTGCCAACGGTAAGAAGTTTGAGTTCCCATGCGAGTGGGGTGATGACCTGGCTTCAGAGCATGAGCGTTTCCTCGTAGAGGAGCACTTCAAGCGCCCGGTTATCATGACCAACTATCCTAAGGCTATCAAGGCATTCTATATGAAGATAGACGAGGAGGAGAGTGGTTTCGGTGGCAAGAGCGGTCAGACCGTTCAGGGTACCGACGTACTGTTCCCACAGATTGGTGAGATTATCGGTGGTTCTGTCCGTGAGGAGAGCTATGACAAGCTGATGGGTGAGATTGAGGCTCGCAACATCCCTATGAAGGATATGAACTGGTATCTCGATACCCGTAAGTATGGTTCATGCCCACACGCAGGTTTCGGTCTCGGTTTCGAGCGTCTGATTCTCTTCGTAACCGGTATGCAGAATATCCGCGACGTGATTCCATTCCCACGTACACCAAAGAACGCAGAATTCTAGAATAAAACAATGAAGCCTGTTTCGATGTCCTTCGAAACAGGCTTCATTGTTCTATTCATTGGAACGCTTGGTGCAACGACTGAACAAAACAAGGGTTTTATGTTCAATATAGCCCCTTTTTTTCGTCTTTTTATCACCAAAAATGGAAATGAGGCTTACTTGATAATGGGCAGGATGCTCCTGAAACTGCGTCCCGACGTAGCTGTCACTGCGTCGGGACGTAGTTGTTGTTACGTCGTGACGTAATTTCTCCTGCATCGTTGGCGGAATAACTCTACCTCCCTCTCATATGCTGATAGCTTTGATAAGCATATCGTTGTATCTGTCTATCACATCGTCATTGATACTTTTCCGATATTCACATCAATGCCGGTATATATGATAAGGTGTAATGGACTGCCAGCCAGTTTTAGTAAGTAGATGAAATCATGTACGTCATTTAACAAGTTTATACGCTTCATTGAGTCGATAGATACGACTGCGTTGGGTTAAAGATACGACTGCGCTGGGCAGAAGATTCGATTTCGTTGGGTTAAAGATTCGACTTCGTTGGGTGGAAGAGTCAATTTCGTTGGCTGAATAATATGGCTGCGTTGGCTGAACGAAGTAGCTCAGTGAGCTGAATGAAGCACTTGAGTTATCAGAATGAGGCGGCTTGGTGTAATACGATTTACTCATACATTCGCATCTAGATGGTCCCTATATATAATAAGGTGTAGGACCGCCAATCTCCCCTATATATAATACGGTGTAGGTTTTATATCGGCAAAATGGAAGAAAACAGGGAAAATGGACGGGTTAGAAGCCCAATATGGGGGCTATTTTATAAAAAACATAAGAAAATTAGCCTTTTTTTGAAAAAATGCTCAAAAACTTGCAAGTTTCGAAAAATATACTTATATTTGCAACATGAAAAATCTCCTGGTTGGAGATATGATAAAAACAATAAGAACTGAGTGGCGATAAAAAGCCACAATATTTAAGAACGATAAAAATAACTTTTCTAAGAGGACCTTTGAAAACTGAAAAAATAACTTTTCTAAGAGTGCAGACTCTTTTCATCAAACGGAACTCTTAATTCGATATAGAGAATTAATTAATAACTTCCTGCCGGAAGGCTAGGAAAATCGTATAACTTTATAAATTATTACCATATGAAAAGAAAGTATTTTAGCGCGCTGCTTATGGGTGCATTGACAATTGCCTCGGTAAGCACATTTACTTCTTGTAAAGATTACGACGATGACATCGACAACTTGCAGAGCCAGATTGACAAGGCTGGTTTGCAGAGCGACATCGATGCATTGAAAACACAGTTGCAGGATGCAGCTTCTACTGCATCAGCAGCTAAGACTACTGCAGAGTCTGCTTTAGCTAAGGCTAATGATGCTGCTGTAAAAGCAGATGTTGAAAAAGCTATCCAGAAAGTTGAGGTTACAGCTAACAAGGCTGCCACTGACGTAGCAACTGCAATCAGTAACGCTGCTAATGCACAGACAACAGCTGACGGAGCACAAAAGGCTGCAGATGCTGCTGCTAAGGCAGCAAAGGATGCTCAGAAGCAAGCTGACCAGGCTGTTAAGGATGCCGCAGCTGCAGCTACTACAGCTAACGCTGCCGCTAAACAAGCTGACTTCGAGAAGGCTCTGGAGCGCATCGGTAACTTGGAAACAAGCCGAGTTACAGCAGACAAGTTGGATGAGAAGCTCACTCAACTCAAAGAAGAACTCCTCGGTGCTGATGGTGACAAAGAGACTATCGGTAGCTTGACCGTTAAGGTTAATGCATACAAGGGCGCTGTTGAGGAGTTGTATTCTGCAGTAACTAGCGTTGAGCTCGTTGAGACATATTCTGGTGTTAACGGATTTACAAGTAATTGGAATACAACAAATGGCATAACACCTCTCACAGTAGAGATGCTTCATGGTTTGATTTCAGACGACTCTAAGTTTGGTGATGAGAATGGTAATGACGCTAAGCCTATTGTTGAGTACGTTAAGGGTAAGGATATCGATGTGAAAGACGATGCTTCTATTGTAGTTCGCGTAAACCCAGTTAACGCTGACCTCACAAAGGGTGCTAAGATTATTCTTTTGAACTCTAAGGGTGAAAGCCTTGAGGACATTGTTAAGGTAGGTACTCCTTCTAAGTTCGACAAGTTGATTACTACTCGTGCTGCAGCTACTGTCAAGACTGGTCTTTGGAAGCTCCCTCTTTCTGTAGCAGAAGGCGTTTCAGAGGAAGACTTCAAGAAGGCAGTTACAGTAAAAGATGAGAATGGTAATGAAAAAGCTATCCTCTATGCTGTAGCTATCAATAACACTGTTGATTCTAAGGCAGAGGCAGCTGCTGACCGCTACGTAGTGTCTACTTACGATGTTAAGCCTACTTACAATAAGTTCGTGCCTAGCAACGATTTCACATTCAAGGTTGGTGGTAAGGATGTTAGTGAAATCCACAACCGTTGGACTGGTTATGAAATTGTTGGCGAAAACAGCAATTTCTCAAGCGATAAGAATCCTGAACTTGCTTGGGCAAATGATGCTGCCGCAGAGCCAGTTTTGGAAGGCGAGAAGAAGAACGTTGAGAACGCAAATTATCGTAGTCACCGATCTGATGTCCGATATTGGAATAGTCTCTTGCAGGTTGAAGTTGGTAAGCCATTCTCTATCACTGATTTGAAGACTTCAGACAATACGGCTGCGGATTATTACTATGTAGTACTCGACAAGGATAATGCTATCGAGTCTGGTGTTTCTGAGCTCAACGCTTGGAAGAACTATGAAATTGATAATTTGAACAAGGTTGTTCCTGCAAGCGAGAACTTGACTCTTACAATCCAGACCGAGGCTGCAAACCACGACATCATCGGTTTCCGTGTATATGCAGTAAACAAGGATGGTAAGTTGCTCGACCCAGATGGTAAGGCCTTCTACGTAGTTGTAGGTGAGAACTATACATCAGGTATCGTAGGTAACTTGGATGCAGTAAACAAGATTACAGAGAAGAAGGACTTCAGCCCAGTTGATGGTGTAAGCTATGGTCCTTGGGAGTTAGTAGCTGACAACAATGCATGTCCTCTTTCAGAGAAGCCTGTATTCGCTGCTGTTTATTACGACAAGGATGGAAATGAGACAACAAACATGTCTGAGGTTACAAAGATTGCCTTCAAGGTTAACAACCCAGCCCTCATCGCTGATGGTGCAACAGTTTCATTGAAGTCAACTTTGAGGAAGTATACTGATAACAACTTCTATGAGGTAGGTACCGTAACAGCTACGTACACCAAGGTTCTTCCTAAGGCATTCCCTGCTGACATCACATTCCGTCCAGCACAGGAAACAGGTAAGGGTACTAGTTACTTCATCGCTTACATGACGCCAGAAAATGGCTACACAGTAACCAATAAGAGCGTATATGGTTCTGTAGACTTGAATAACGTATTCTATAATCTCGACGATAACGTTAGTTTCGAAATCGCAGACGCAGCTAAGGATGCAAATGACAAGTTGACAAGTGTTAGGGCAGACAAGGCCAACAATTTTGTTGCGAAAGTTGCAGCTAAAGACTTCATTAACTCAACGACCAAGCATGCTGTTACAGCTAAGTACAACTATGGCGAGATTAGTCTTGTTAAGAATAATAAGACTGGCCAGTGGGAAAAGAAGCCTTGCTCTGTAGACTACGGTAAGAGTCTGTCAGTTACATTCGCTTGCTGGCATTCTGCAAGCAGCTATTCTTGGAAAGAACAGCCAGCACTCCAGTGGAAGGCTACTGCAAATGTAATCAAGACAGACATCAAGAACATTGCTGTTAAGAATACATATAACAATGATTTCTTCGGTGGTACATTTGCGCAGCTCTTGACTAACAAGTATCTGGAGGTTAAGGCTGGTTCAGCTCACTTGACATATGAAGGTCAGGTTGACCCATACTTCACGGTTGAAGTTGATGCCACTAACGGTCAGTTTATCTTTACTCAGACAGGTATTCAGGCAGAGAACGCTCCAACAGTTGATCACACAGAAAACTTGGAGTTCGTTGTTGTTGATGCTTATGGTCATGAGGTACCACAGTCATTCAAGGTTACTATCAAGCGTCCTGCTTCTAAGTAATTATTGCGACAACAAGAATCGGTTAGATTCTAGAACATTACTATAATACTGAGGGGGACGTTCATCTGAACGTTTCCCTCTTATTTTTGAACAATAAGGAAAGAAGAAGATGAGAAAATCATTTTTTTATATGGTTGTTTTCACCTTATTGCTGGTTCTAGGAATCAGCAGTTGTGGAAAGCCTGAACTTAAAAAGATAAGAGGCATCGTGAAAAATGTTCGCATTGATGATGATACCCTAAAGAACCTTACCGTTATGGACGGAGAAGATTCTATCGTATTTAATCTCAACGAGGTTCGTTACAACAATGGAGTGATGCTTCCTAATGATTCTGTTATTGTTGACTACATAGATGGAAAGAATGACACAGCTCGAGCTTTAGTAGTAACTGTACTTCCCAAAAATGCTGTAACAATCAATCCAGAAGACAACCAGAGCAAGAAACTCATTACAGCTCCCATAAAAAGCAATTAATAATCAGTTTTAAACTTATCAGACATGAAAAATTATAAGTTTATCATTGCATCTGCTATGCTCGCCCTCGGCACTTCAGCCGTGGCACAAGCCACCTATGTCGATAAGGACGGCAATGAGTATCAATTCAAGAAGCACTTCTACCCCGATATTCGGGGAGGTGGATAGTATACACTGGGCGAGGCTAAGTTCAAGGACTTACTCTCTCCTAATATTCAGGGAGCTATTGGCTATCAATTCTCTCCGCTTTTCGGACTCCGTGCTCAGATGAACGGACTCTGGAGCAAGGGCGGCTGGGCTGGTTTTCGCTCCAAAGTGGGAGAAAAGCCTTACAACGCCAAATATAAGTTTAAATATATGGCTCCTGGTGTAGATTTCATGTTCAACCTCTCCAACCTTTTCTGTGGCTGGAATCCGAACCGTGTGTTTAATATAAGTGCTTTCGCTGGCGGTGGTATCAACTGGGCTGGCGGCAACCAAGAGATAAACGACATCGCTGCCACGCTTGAGAACTTCAACAACTACAACCTGGAGTATCTCTGGCAGGGAAAGAAGGTTCGCCCTTACGGCAGTCGGTATCGACCTGGAATTCAAGGTAAGCAAGGCTGTGAGCATCATGCTCGAGGGCAATGCCAACATGATTTCAGACAAATACAACTCTAAGAAGGAAGATAACCCTGACTGGTACTTCAATGCACTGGCAGGTGTACGCATCAACCTGGGCAAGAGCTATACCAAGAAGGCTAAGCCGGTAGAGGAACCTGCTCCGGCACCAGCTCCTAAGCAGGAATATGTAGCTCCTAAGCCAGAGCCTAAGCCTGCTCCTGTAGAGAAGAAGGTAGAGGAGATTCGCCGTGACATCTTCTTCACCATCAATTCTTACAAGATTGCTCCTGCTGAGGATGCTAAGATCCGTGAGGTGGTTGACTTTCTGAACAAGAACACAGAGGCAAAGGTTGTAGTAACCGGCTATGCAGACAAGGGTACTGGCAATGACGTCATCAACGACCGCATCGCTGCCAAGCGAGCAACAGCTGTGGTTTGGATGCTGACAAAGAAATATAATATACCTTCAGAGCGCATTACAGAAGAATCTAAGGGTGCACGTGTGCAGCCTTTTGCAGAAAACGCAGAGAACCGTGTAACGATCATGATCGCTAAGTAGTACGGTAAGTTTATAATGCGACAATCAATTATTTTAATTGGTGGCGGGGCATCCTCAAGGGGTGCCCCGTTTTTCGTTCAGCTATCCCTTCCTTCTCCTGCTCATTTTGTTATTTTTTCACCATTTCTTGCAGTTTCTCAATATTTTGTTGTACCTTTGCACAAAAATAATAATAAATTGCAAGAAAATGGGAAAGATTATATTGACGGGCGACCGTCCTACAGGTAAACTTCACCTGGGTCATTACATCGGCTCTCTGCAGCGCCGAGTACAACTTCAGAACGCTGGCGACTTCGACAGAATGTTCGTTTTCATGGCAGATGTTCAGGCTTTGACTGATAATGCCGACAATCCTGAGAAGATTCGCCAGAACATCACAGAGGTGGCTCTTGACTATCTCTCTGCGGGCCTCGACCCACAGAAGTGTACACTCTATATCCAGAGTATGATTCCAGAGTTGGCTGAGTTGACTACCTATCTGATGAACCTCATCAGCGTATCTCGTGTTCAGCGTAACCCAACCGTGAAGACTGAGATCAAGATGCGTAACTTCGAGGCAAACATTCCGCTCGGTTTCTTCTGCTATCCTGTGAGTCAGGCTGCCGACATCACCGCTTTCAAGGCTACAACCGTGCCTGCCGGTGAGGACCAGGAGCCTATGCTGGAGGTAACCCGCGAGTTGGTTCGCCGCTTCAACCAGACTTATGCACCTGTTTTGGTAGAGCCGGAGATTCTGCTTCCTGAGATTGCCTGCTGCCGTCGTCTTCCAGGAACTGACGGTAAGGAGAAGATGAGTAAGAGTCTCGGCAACTGCATCTACATGAGTGACGATGAGAAGACCGTTTGGAAGAAGGTGAAGAAGATGTCTAACGGTGAGCCACGTATGAGCATGGAAGAGCCAGGACATCTGGAGGGCAATGCCGTATTCACCTATCTCGAGGCATTCTCTACTCCTGAGGATTTCGCAGAGTTCTGGCCTGAGTTCAAGACTTTGGATGAGTTGAAGGAGCAGTATGTGAAGGGTGGTATCGGTGACGGTACCTGCAAGAAGTTCCTGAACAGCGTCATCAACAAGATGCTCGACCCAATCCGTGCCCGCCGTCATGAGTTTGAGCAAGATATTCCTGAGGTATTCAATATCCTGAAGAAGGGTAGCGAGGATGCCCGCGAGTTTGCAGCCCAGACTATGGATGAGGTTCGTAAGGCTATGCGTATCGACTATTTCAGCGATGCTGCCTATATTGAGGAGCAGGCTGCGAAATATAGAGTATAGTGATTATTTATTAGTGATTAATGATTAATGATAATCATTAAAGTACGTGAATAAACGAATATTACAATTAGCGGTGCCGTCGATAATATCCAATATCACGGTACCGCTTTTGGGTTTGGTGGATGTCGCCATCGTCGGGCATATCGGCGATGCGGCTTACATCGGAGCCATTGCCGTGGGGTCGATGCTGTTCAATGTCATCTACTGGCTTTTCGGATTCCTGAGAATGGGAACCAGCGGAATGACTTCGCAGGCTTTGGGAAGGAGAGATTTGGCTGAGGTACTGAGGCTCCTGGTGCGCTCTCTGAGTATCGGTGTGGGGGTAGGAGTGCTGTTTTTCGTTCTCCAGAAATGGCTGATAGGCTGCGGACTCTGGGCGATGTCGCCGGAAGCGGATGTCGTAGAACTGGCACGAAGATACTGTTATGTCTGTATCTGGGGAGCCCCGGCAGTGCTAGGACTCTACGGATTTACGGGCTGGTTTATCGGTATGCAGAACACGCGCATTCCGATGATGGTATCGCTGATGCAGAATGTGGTGAACATCATAGCCTCTCTGCTGCTGGTCTTTGTCGGCGGTATGACGGTAGAAGGCGTGGCGCTCGGAACGGTTATTGCCCAATGGTGGGGATTCCTGATGGCATGTCTGTTCTATCGCATCTGTTATCGCCGGTTAAGCAAGTATGACTATCGCCGGCATCTCTTTGCTGCCGAACCGCTGAAGCAGTTTTTTTCGCTCAATAAGGATATCTTTCTCCGCACCCTCTGTCTGGTGGCGGTCAACCTCTTCTTTACGGCGGCAGGTTCCAGGGAGGGTACCATCGTGCTGGCTGTGAATACGCTGCTGATGACGCTCTTTACCATCTTCTCTTATTTTATGGATGGTTTTGCCTATGCGGCAGAGGCGTTGAGTGGCAAGTATTATGGAGCTCGAAACATGGGAGCATTCCGCGAGGTGGTTAGAAAAACGATGGTTTTTGGATCTGTCGTGGCTGTAGGTTTCACCTTATTATATATAGTGGGTGGCGAGAATTTCCTCTCTTTGCTCACGAGCGATAAGCAGGTGATAACTGCATCGGGCGAATATTTCTGGTGGGCTGTGCTGATTCCGCTGTCTGGCATGTCGGCATTCGTCTTCGATGGCATCTTTGTAGGCATTACCCAGTCTAAGTCGATGCTCTGTTCTACCGCCGTAGCCTCGGCTTCGTTCTTCGGTCTGTTCTTCGGCTTGCATCCTTTCCTGGGCAATCATGCCCTGTGGTTGGCCTTCATTCTCTACCTTCTGTTGAGGGGAATCGTACTGTTCGTCATTTACCGTAAAAAACTGCGGTAAATGACGAATTGTGTTTTTATAGGATATATTAGTAGAAATAATGTACATCTTTCATAAAAATTGCACACTGAATTATAGTGTGCGCATTTTTGTGAAAAACTACATTAATATAGTTTAAATCTTAGGCTTATATTCTTTTTCTTAGCCGAAAATTAGTAATTTCGCAGAGCAAAACTTAAAAAGAAAAGAGTAAATGACAGCAGAAGAATATTATCAGCAAGGTAACGCCTGGCGCAAGCAGGGTGACTTTAAGCGTGCCCTCGACTGCTATATGGAGGCCATTGCCCTCGATCCGGAGAGCCCTGCCGTAGCAGCCAAGGAGATGTTGGATGATATCATGAGCTTTTATTGCAAAGACTACTACAATCCATAACAACCGACATGTGGACAGCAGGAGCTTTGTTTACTCCAATGGTAAAGATAATTAGTAAGAAAATTAGAATATGAGTAAGATTAAAGGGGCTATTGTAGTCGACACCGGGCGTTGCAAGGGATGCTCGCTCTGTGTGGAGGCTTGTCCTCAGCATGTCATCGCATTGGCAGAGAAAAAAGTCAATGTGCATGGTTACCGTTATGTAGAGGCAGCTGTACCTGATGCGTGTGTTGGTTGCACTTCGTGCGCCATCGTGTGTCCGGACGGCTGTATCACTGTTTATCGTAAGAAGGAGGACTAAATAATGGCAAATCAGAAAGTTACATTAATGAAAGGCAATGAGGCGATAGCCCATGCCTGTATCAGATGTGGTGCGGATGGTTTCTTCGGCTATCCTATCACACCTCAAAGTGAGATTATAGAGACGTTGGCTCTGCTCAAGCCATGGGAAACATCAGGTATGGTGGTTCTGCAGGCTGAGAGTGAGGTGGCGGCTATCAACATGGTTTATGGTGGCGCTGGTGCCGGTAAGCGTGTCATTACCACTTCTTCAAGTCCGGGTGTGGCTTTGATGCAAGAGGGTATCTCTTACATGGCTGGTGCTGAGATTCCGGGCGTTATCGTCAATGTGCAGCGTGGCGGTCCGGGTCTGGGTACCATCCAGCCATCCCAGAGTGATTATTTCCAGGCTACCCGCGGTGGTGGTAATGGCGACTATAATGTGATTGTGCTGGCTCCTGCATCTGTTCAGGAGATGGCTGATTTCGTTGATCTCGCCTTTACGCTTGCCTTTAAGTATCGCAATCCTGCGATGATTCTGAGCGATGGTGTCATTGGTCAGATGATGGAGAAGGTGGTTCTGCCTCCTGTCAAGCCTCGTCGTACCGAGGAGGAGATTGCGAAGGAATGTCCTTGGGCTACCATCGGCCGTCCGAAGAGTCGTCCTGTCAACATCATGACCTCTCTGGAACTCAAGCCTGAGGTGATGGAGGAGCGCAATATTGCTCTTCAGGAGAAATACAGAAAAATCCGTGAAACCGAGGTTCGTTATGAAACCGAGCAGATGGATGATGCCGACTATGTTATCGTAGCCTTCGGTAGCGCGGCACGTATTGCCGAGAAGAGCATCGAGAGTGCGCGTGAGCAGGGCATCAAGGTAGGATTGTTCCGTCCTATCACCCTCTGGCCTTTCCCTGAAAAGGAGATTCACGAACTCGCCAAGACCAAGAAGGGCATTCTGGTTGTAGAAATCAATGCCGGTCAGATGGTTCAGGATGTGCGACTGGCTGTGAATGGTCAGACTCCTGTGGAGCACTTTGGTCGTCTGGGCGGTATCGTACCGGAGCCGGAGGAAATCGTTGAAGCATTAAAGAAGTTAATAAAATGAATGATATAATTTCACCAGAGAATCTGGTATATAAGAAGCCTACGCTGATGAACGATACCCCGATGCACTATTGCCCGGGGTGTTCGCATGGCGTAGTTCATAAGCTCGTTGCCGAGGTTATCGAGGAGATGGGCATGGAGGATAAGACGGTAGGCGTATGTCCGGTGGGCTGCGCTGTCTTTGCTTATCGCTATTTGGATATTGACTGGCAGGAGGCTGCTCATGGTCGTGCACCTGCTGTAGCTACGGGTATCAAGCGCTTGTGGCCTGATCGTCTTGTCTTCACTTATCAGGGCGATGGCGATTTGGCGTGCATCGGTACCTGCGAAACTATCCACGCCCTGAACCGTGGTGAGCATATCGCCATCATCTTCATCAATAATGCCATCTATGGTATGACCGGCGGACAGATGGCGCCAACCACCCTGTTGGGGCAGAAGACAGCTACCTGTCCTTATGGTAGAGAGGCTGATCTTCATGGTTATCCACTCAATATTACCGAGTTGGCAAGCCATCTGCAGGGTACTTGTTATGTAACCCGCCAGAGTGTGGAGACCGTGGCAAGCATCAAGAAGGCAAAGAAGGCTATCCGCAAGGCGTTCGAGGCAAGCATGCAGGGCAAGGGCTCCAGCCTGGTAGAGATTGTTTCTACCTGCAACAGCGGTTGGAAACTCTCCCCTGTTGAGGCTAACAAGTGGATGGAAGAGAACATGTTTAAGCAGTATCCTAAGGGTGACCTGAAGGATACAACGGGAATGTAAGTGAAGAGTGAAGAACGAAGAGTGAAGAACGAATTGCTCTTCTAATATAATAATAGAACAATGAAGACAGAAATCATTATATCCGGTTTTGGTGGTCAGGGCGTTCTCTCTATGGGAAAGATTCTGGCTTATTCAGGACTGATGGAGGATAAGGAGGTAACCTGGATGCCTGCTTACGGACCAGAGCAGCGTGGCGGTACAGCCAATGTAACGGTCATTGTGAGCGACAGTCGCATCTCTTCGCCTATCCTGAGCCATTATGATGTAGCCATCGTGCTCAACCAGCCGTCGCTCGACAAGTTTGAGCCGAAGATTAAGCCAGGCGGCATCCTGATTTATGATGGCTATGGTGTGATGAATCCTCCACTGCGCAAGGACATCACCATTTATCGCATTGATGCGATGGACAAGGCTGCCGAGATGAAAAATTCTAAGGTGTTCAATATGATTGTTTTGGGCGGTCTGCTGAAGGTTTGTCCTGTTGTGAGCACCGATGGTTTGAACAAGGCGCTTTACAAGTCATTGCCAGAGCGCCATCATGGTTTGATTCCGCTGAACATGCAGGCAGTGGAAGAGGGAATGAAGATTATCGAAAAGGTAGATTAAATTCAATCATCAGTATAGATAAGGGAGCGGGCTGCGTTGCAATGCAGTTCGCTCCCTTGTTTTATTAGGCTGGGTTGAAAAGGAAAAAATGATGCATCTTGCAGATTATATATTTAATTTGCATCATGTAGTTTGCTACATTCAAAAACTGTTGTTGAATGTTTTTCGTATCTTAAACTAAAGAAAGTCGCTCTTTTCTTTGGCATTTCCAATTCTTTTCTTTAATTTTGTGGCGTTAATTTAAAAGAAAGGAATAAGATGGAAACGATTAATATTCAGTTTCAAGTACCTTCTACAGGTCAATATACGCTTGACGAATTTGTCGCTAAGCTCAAAGACTATGCTGAAAAATTAGCCAGTTCTATCTCCAAATCAGGAAACAGTTATCAGGAAACTTATATGAGCCAGGCAGAGCAGGAAGCCTATGTGGCAGAAAGTCTCAACCGTGCTCTTGATGAACTGGAAGCCCATAAGAAGAATGGGACTAAGCCGATGAATGCTCGTGATTTGTTGAGAAGACTTCGGGAAGAGGAGGCGTAGTATGAAGGTTAAAATTTATACGGAAAATGAATTTGAGCGACAACTTAGAAAGCTTTCCTTGCTGGTAAATTGATTATCAAGGATCATACGATGGCTGCCCTTGGTTTGGGTGGTAAACCGTATAAGAAAATAAAGGTGACGCATCTCATTTGATGCGCCACCTTATTATATATAGTTCTAAAAACTTTATTCCGCCAATCGGATGCTCATCGGGCTTACGGTGATGAGGCGCTTTTTGTATAGATCGCCCACGGCACGCTTGTAAACCTTCTTGCTCACATGGAAACGCTCGCAGATGTCGTCGGCCTCGCTCTTGTCGCCAAGGTTACACTCGCCATCGTTGTCCAAGAGATACTGGTAGAGGGTTTCGGCGAAATCGGCAGTCTGCTGAATGCCGGTCTTCTGCAGGGTGACGTCTATCTTTCCGTCAGGACGGACTCTTCCGATGTAGCCCTTCATCTTGTCACCCGTATGGATGTACTGGAAGATTTGGTCCTGATAGAGGAGACCCGGATACTGGTTGTCGATGATAACCTTGAAGCCGAGGTCGGTCTTCTGCCAGATGAGGAGATCCACCTCATCACCATGCTTGTAGTGAGGATGGTCTTCGTTGAGATAACGCTCAATCTTGGCAGAGGCAACGATGCGATAGCTCTCCTCGTCGATGTGGATATGCACGATGTAGGAGTTGCCGAGCACCATGCGCTTCTTCTGCTCACGGAATGGGCAGAAGATGTCCTTCATCAGTCCCCAGCCCAGAAAGGCTCCGTATTCGTTGACCCATTTCACTTCGAGATAGGCGAAATCGCCCACCTTTGCCAAAGGGGTTTCGGTGGTTGCTATGAGGCGCTCTTCCTGGTCGAGATAGATGAAGACATCCAGCTCGTCGCCGATGCCTGCGTCTTCAGGTACGTAGCGGGATGGAAGGAGGATCTCTCCCTCGTCACCACCATCGAGATACAGACCGAAATCTACTTTCTTTACGATGCGAAGGCGATTGTAATCGCCGAGTTTTATCTTTTTGCTCATATAATATTATCTTCAGTTTTTTCTTCTGTTGTTGGGGCTTCTGCAACTTCTGCAGTTTCTTCCTGGCTATCAGCAGCTCCTGCTTCCACCGTCTTCTCAATCATTCCATCCTTGAGATGGATGGTGCGGTCGGTGATGGCAGCAAGGCCCTCATCATGAGTTACGATGACGAAAGTCTGACCGAACTTGTCTCTGAGGTCGAAGAAGAGCTGGTGAAGCTCAGCCTTGTTCTTGGTGTCGAGACTTCCTGATGGCTCATCGGCAAGGATGACGGCAGGATTATTGATCAAAGCTCTCGCCACGGCTACACGCTGTTTCTCACCACCGGATAACTCGGCAGGCTTGTGACTGGCTCTATCGCTCAAGCCCATGAACGCCAGTAACTCCTCGGCGCGCTCTTTGGCTTCTTTTCGGCTCTTGCCTGCAATGAAGGCAGGAATCATGATGTTCTCCAGGGCGGTGAACTCAGGGAGAAGTTGGTGGAACTGGAAGACGAAACCGAGATGCTGGTTGCGGAAATCGCTCAGTTTCTTGGTGCTGAGGCTGCTTACATCGATGCCATCAACCATGATGCTGCCACTGTCAGGCTTGTCGAGGGTACCGATAATCTGGAGGAGTGTAGTCTTGCCGGCACCACTAGGACCGACGATACTTACCACCTCGCCCTTGTCAATATGCAGGTCGATGCCCTTAAGCACCTGCAGGGAGCCGAAGCTCTTGGTTATACCTTTTATATCTATCATTTTCTTACTCAAAATTATTTTGCAGGCAAAATTAAGCAAAATATTTGGAAATGCCTAATTTTAAGAGATAAAAAGAAATAAGGAGGGATATAAAAAAACAAAACGAGCCTTATTCTTGCAAATAAAGCTCGTTTCAGTACTCAATTCTGTATTACTTTCTATAAAATGTATGTGTTATTTCAACCCATCGGCATCGCCGGTGGTCTTCAATCCGTTGCTCTTTTCTCTAGGGATGATATTCACCTTTTTCGTCACTGTGTTCTCGATAAGGTTGGCATCGAATGCCATCTTCTTGTCGGTGCAGGTGATATCCTGGAAGGTGAAATCTACTAGGCGGTATTTATCGCTCTTACCCACATCGAAGAAGTTGTCGCAATCCATCTGGATGTTCTTGATGGAGATGTTGTTGCACTGGCTCAATGGCATATCCTTTCGATTGCCAGGCTTGAAGAACTGGGTCCATGGGCGGATGACGAGGAAACTGCCGGTCTTGCCCTGTATGTTATCAACCGTTACGTACTCGTAATGCTGAGGTGTATCTGGGCGCATCTTCAGCCAGAGCACGCGCTGTGCATTGCCCACCTTGATGTTGCGTAATACGATGTTGCGGTCTTTCACGCTCTCGCTGCCAAGGGTTAAGCATCCGTGCACTCTACCATAGGTGCAGTTCTGGATGAGCACATTATATACCGGTCCATTCTCTGGTGCCTGGTCTGCCCAGGTGCCCTTACCGCCCTTGATGGCGATGGCATCATCGTTTACGCTCATGTAGCAGCCATCTACCAGCACATCGTGACAAACATCAATGTCGATGGCATCGCTGCTTGGTGCCCGCATGCCACTGGTTGGGGCGAAGATGGTGCAGCCCAGGAAGCGGACGTGGTCGCAACGGTAGATGTGGTTGGTCCAGAACGGACTGTTCTGAATATGTACATCCTGCAAGGTTACGTTGCTTGAGTTGCTGATATAGACGAGGCGGGGACGCTGTGCATCCTTGTTGGTGCATTCACGGTTCCAGGTGCGACGAATCCAGAACTCCTCCCAATAGTGATAACCATTTCCATCGATGGTTCCAGGACCGGCGATGGTAAAGCCATCACATTTGTCTGCATTGATGAAGGCTGAGAAGTATTTGCAGGTCTCGCCCTCGATGCGAGTTTCTACCACAGGGAAGTTGGCGATGCGGTCGCTGCCTTTCAGTTTTCCGCCTTCTGAAACATAGAGATGAGTCTTTGGCTTGAAGAAGAGGGCACCGCTCTGATAGATTCCGGTAGGTACCACGATAACACCGCCGCCATCTTGGGCAGCACGGTCGATGACCGCCTGGATAGCCTTGGTCTGAATCAGGGTGCTATCCGTTTTCACGCCATAGTCGGTGAGAATGTATTTCTTGCCGAGGGTATCCACGTTCACCTTCTGGGCGTTGCTGAACCAGGCATCCATCTTCGTTCCATCAGGCCAAAGCTCGGTTTGTGGCTTCTTGGCTTTCTTCTGTTTCTTTGCGGCATTGGCGCTTAGTGGCGAAAACGCCACCAGGCAAGCCATCAGCCAGATATATTTCTTCATGATTTGTTTCCTTTTTACCCTTTTACCTTTAAAAAGCCTTTTTACTTTTTTACTTTTAAAAGCTTGTAATACTCTGCAGCACCGAGCAGGAGGCAACCTGTGCCGTAGTCCTCGAAGTCTGGGACAGAGGTGAAGGTGACAGGCTGACCGGCTGCAGGATCCTTTCCTGTTCCCTGGTTGTAGCCGATGAAACCATCCTCGTGAACCGATGCGGCAAGAGCCTTCCATGCCTTGTCCATCGCCTTCTGATAGATGGCTCTAGGAAGAATGCCCTGCTGAACACCCCATGCCATACCATAGAGGAAGAGGCCTGTACCGGTCATCTCTGGACCGCCATAGTTGGCAGGACAAACGAGGCTTACGTTCCAGTAGCCATCCTCGCGCTGGCATTTCAAGATGGCTTTACTCATCAAGATAAAGTCTTTTTTCAGATACTGATAGTATTTATCTTTCTTTGGCAAAGTCTCCATCACGCGGACCAGGGCTGCATATACCCAACCGTTGCCACGGCTCCAATAGCAGTTGCTGCCATCCTTCTCCTTGTAAGGTGGCACGTAGTCCTTGTCTCTCCACCAGAGACCCTCTTTTTTGTTAAAGAGACCATTAGCCAGGGTATCACGGCTCCATTTATAGGAATTCATTGCATAATCCAGATACTTGCGCTCTCCGGTAATCTTGGCATACTTGGCGTAGGCTGGCATCGCCATCTGGATAGCGTCAATCCAGGTCCAGTAGTTTACTCGGTTGGTGCCCATCTGATGGTCCAAGTTCTCCTTCACCTTGCTCAAGTCCTTCTTGCCGCCGGTCTGAACGTAGCGGTCTATGTAGGTTTGCTGGCAGCACTGGTTGTCGGCATCGGTATCTTTCACGCTGCCACGGGCTGTCCACTTGTGGTAATCCGCCCATTTGTCGGTGTAGTCGAGATAGCGCTGCTGAGGGTCAATCTCGTAAAGTGCCATCAATCCCTCGTAATATACGGCACGAGTCCAGAGGTTGCTGGTGCGGATTTTCTTTACGAATGTGTCGAGAGTAGGGTCGCTGTACTTCGTCATGAAGTAGTTGTTGGTGCGATTGGCTACTTCCAGAATTTCATTTTGCAATGCGCTCTGGGCAGAAACAGAAGTCAAACCCAGGAGCATGAAGAGCGATGAAAAGATCAGTTTTTTCATTTGTCTTGTTATTAATGTTTGTTTATTATTAATTGTTTTAGTCAAGAATTAGAGAAATAAACTCTTGAATTATTGAATTCTCTAATTCTTGACAGATATTTATTTATTTGTTTACTTGATTTCCACGAGTTTCACGGTGCTGTTCAGACCGCTTGGCACAGGAGTCCAGTTCTCGTAGGTGGTCTTCTTGTAATTGATATCTACCACATTGATTTCCTTCATCTTGCGCCACTTTACGCCCTGGCGGTCGAGTTCTGCGATGCGGTTGGCAGGCAGATTGGTAACCTTGATGCGGAGGGTATTCTTGCCCTTGTTGAGCGCATCCTTACAGTTGAGGATATATGGTACAGCCCAAGCGCAACCTACATATTTATTATTGATATAGACACGGGCACTTTCGCGTACATCACCCAGGTCGATAGCCCACTGCTTCTTGGCATCATCCTTCGATAGCTTGATGGTGGTTTCGTAAACACCTGTTCCCATCATCACCTTCGCCTTGTCGCTGAGACCTTCCCAAGACTTTACGCCCTTGAGGTTGAAGGTTTCGTCTACCTTTGGAGCATCCTCGATGAACGACAGCTTCCAGGCATTCTCTGTCAGGTCGATGGTCTTGCTATCTGCTGCAGCGATGGCTTCCTTGCCGCCTACCTTTACCTTAGGCCCAAGTTTCCACTCATTCACGGGTTTATTCGATGTGATGAGGATGCGGCTCTCGCCACTCTTCAGGTTCAGCTGGATACCCTTGTCGCCGATGGTTGCCTCATGGTATTCGCCCGTCATAGGGTTGTACCAGATGCCATGCTTCTCGTTCACGGCCAAAGCCACGCTAGAAGCGATGTCCTTGCTGGTGAGGTTGGCGATGAAGTAATGATGGCCGATGCTGTTGGCACGGCGAATCATCTTCAAGCCCAGGTTCTTTCTCATCAGTTCCGGTTTTGCCGCCTGTTCCATTGCCTTGATATTATCGCCCTTGATAATCTTGGCTCCCTGTGATTTCAATTCAGATATGTGCTCAATCACGTCGCTTGGCATGATGTTGTTGCCAGGAATGATGATGCCCTTGTATCGGGTTCCGGCAGCTGTTTCAATCATACCATTCTTAAAGGTACACGTGCGGAGATACTTGTCGCTGATGTAATCGCAGTCGAATCCTGCCTTGTCGATGTCGAGAATCACCTTGATAAATTCAGGTGCTTTCTTCGCCATGCTGTGGATATCGAATTGCATCAGCCAGTTCTTGGTATCCTTGCGCCACATATCTCTTACTGGCAGATAAACCAGGAAATCATTGTCTGGCTGTCCCCACTGCAGATAGGTTTGGCAATTGGTGATGTATTTCATCAGTTCCGGCGCATCGCGCCAGATGCTGTTGGTAGGACTCATATCTACCGAAGCATAGAATTTCCAGCCTGGCCATGTATCATTCTTGGGCGAGTAGGCGGTGCCATGGAAGAACATGTGGTTTACGCCGGCGCAGAACATCAGGTCCATATCTGGTTTCATCTGGCTCAGGGAAGTGCGGAAGTGCTCGGTGAGCCAGGTGAAGGTTTCGCTGGATGTATATTTCTTTCCGGTGATGTGCGCAGCCGATGGAGCATATTTCAGCATGCTGAGGTCGCTGAAGTTAGGACGGGTCTTTCCCGGATCCTTGCGCAGTCCCTTGATGCCGAAATCGGTCAGTCCGAAGCCTTCAATTTCCGGGATGTCAACGACTGCATAGCAGTCGATGAGGTTGGCAGGTGAACCGTGTGCCTGGTTTCGGGTGATGGCACCACGCTTGTTTGCCCATTTGGTCCACTGTTCGGTGAAGTTATGGAGCAGCATGTCGCCCAGGGTTTCACGGTAATCGCTTACCACCACAGCATCGCCATCGAGGAACTCTGGGAACTTATCCTGTAGTTTATATCCGTGATATTTCTCGAATTCCGTCAGGAGGTTAGGTGTCCAGTTGGCGCCATACACCTCGTAGCTGTCGTTGAAGAAGGTATGAGGATATGGAGTCTTCGATGCCACGAAGGCGCTGTCGATGTGCTGCAGATAATTGGCCACGGCAGTAGAATCGAAATGGTCGATAACGTATCCCTCTCCTCCAGGTGCGGCACGCTTTACCTTCTGACGGGTGCGGCTTTCATAGAGAGCGATGACGCGTTTCTTGTATTTTTCACCTTCCATAGGGAATGCCTTGATGACCTTCAGTTTGGCGAAGGCACGTTCTTTTTGTGGCACGTTGAATTCTATCTCCATCATTTTCTGCTTCACATCCACGATGGTATCTACGAATACCGCCTTGCATGCTGCTTCGCTGATAGGTACCCAAGGACCACCGAAAGGCCAGCCTGTTCCGGTGGCCATATCCGTCTCGATGCCCACCTGCTTGTTTTCCTTTTCCACGAACTTGAGCATATCCATCCATTTAGGCGAGAGATAAGGGATATCATTCTTGTCGTTACCCTGCACGCCATAGAGCGGTGTGATTTCCACGGCACCGATACCCGCCTTGGCGTATTCGCCAAGGTTCCACTTCAGATTCTCTTGATCCACAGCAGATCCCATCCACCACCATCTTACGCCCGGTTTGGCTTCCTGCGTAGGGGTAGGGAGCAACTGAGCCTGGCAGTTGAGTGAAGACATCAAAGCCAAGGCAAAGGATAATCCTATAAATTTATGATTTCTTTTATAGTTCATCATATTGGGTTTTATTAAGTTGTTCTTAATTGTTTATTCTTCGTTTGCAAAGATAGCGAAAAATACCCAATAATAGCAGTATTATGATTCTTAAAAATGTAAAATAGTACAAATATGCTAGGTGTTTTGCCAAAAAATCAAGGAATTACACACAAAAGAAGACCTCGCAAAATGCAAGGTATTAAAAAAGGTAAGGTGGTCATCGGCTGATGATCACCTTACCTTTTGATGGTTCTATCTGAATCAGATATTTTTCGTCTTTATATTTGACGGGAATGTTCTTGCCAGCCTGCCTTAGTTGTGAGTGATTTGGTTACAAAAAAGAAAGCTAGTTGCTCAGCAAAGGCAACTAGCTTTTTTATAAACTCTCCTGCTATTTATTCTTTTTATTCTTGAGAAAATCAATCTCTACGATTCTCAATACCGGTTTGCCCTTCTTGATTCCTATGAAATCGAGGGTGCTTGCCTTGCCGCCCGCCAGCTCCTTGGTGTCGCTGAGCTGGGTCTTGCTCTTGGCATCGCCTATCATCCTGATGGTGATATCCTTCGCCTTCACTGGCTTGTCTATCTTGATATGAACATAGCCGAGGCAGGCGTAGGTGTAACCCTCCCAAACCTTCTTCTTACCGGCAAAGATGGCGAGCGGATACATCTTGTCTCTCCAGCCCGTAAGTTTCACGGTGATTTCGTCTACCTTCTTTTTCTTGGTAAACAGATAGGTGATCCATGCATTCTCAGGCTTGCCATCGCTCTTCCATTCTGTAGTCTCATCGTCATCGAAAGTTTTCTGGGCATCTTCCTGGTTTACGCCAGCCACGGCACCGGTGATATCAATGGTCTCCTTGATATCGGTATAGGATGGGGTAGATGGCGTTTCGCCACGAGAAAGGTCGCCCTTCAAGCTGAACTGAGGCAGGTAGTGCTCGATATCGACCTTCTCGGTCTTCAAGTCGATGCTTGCCACGCCCTTGATGCCATCAGCACCAGCACAGATTGTGATGTTTCCTGGGTTCACGGTACTGCGGATCAGAACTCTGTTCACGCCGCATTCTACAGGTAAATCAATCTTTCCTATATAATTATCAAAGGTGTTGTCGCTATCTGTAGAGTCTAGAATATCTGCAGCTTTGCGGGCTGCCTTCTGTTCTGCTGTCTCGTTCTTATCTACCACGAGGCTCTGATTCTTGGCTGCAAGTGCCTTTTGGGTTTCCTCGTTAGGAGTTGCCAATCCGCCAATCCATTCCATTTCGCCCTGATAGTTGAAGTGGATGGTTCGGTTGTCGAGTGGACAGCGTCTGCCCTGCTTATCTACCACCTCTACCTGGATGAGCGCCATGTCGGCACCATCAGCCTTGAAACCTTCCGGATTCTGGATGCTGGTGAGCTTGATGTGATGAGGCTTGCCCGCAGTTTCGATGGCATAACGGCTTGTTTCTTTCTTGGTCTTGGCATCTTTTGATTTCTTATCAGACTTATCGTATGTATAAGCAACAGCTTCAATCTTTCCAGCCTCGAAAGGTACATTCTTCCAGATGAAGAGCCACTGGTTGCTGCGTTCGCCCATGCCCAGACTCTTGCCGTTGATGAAGAGTTCTACCTCGTCGCCGGTACTTACCACATATTCTGTCTGCTTGATGGTTCCTGGCTTGTAGTTCCAGTGGCCTACGATATAGGTGGCATCTTTTTCAGGAGATACCCAGCCATTCCACATTACCTGATGAGCAAAGAAAGCATCCTTCGGGATGCGCATCGCATCGGTCACACCGCTCGAACGGTAGTTGGCCTCACCACGATGATGGGTGTTGGTATCCGAGAAGATGATCTTGGTACCGCCATCGCTTACTCTTTTGCCGGTGCCCGGACGCTCCTGCCAGTATTCGAACCAGCGCTCTACCATGCTTGCTGCAAAGGTATCCATGTTGTGATTGTATTCGAAGGCAGGCTTGCCACGATACAATGGTCCGTCGCCTTCCTTATGGTAAGGATAGCTCTGCTCATCCCAGTATTTACGCAAACCCTCGTCGCGATGATACTCCATCGACCACATCGGGTGCTTCTTACTCTTGTTGATGTAAAGCATCTCGCCGCCATATTCAGCCTCGTTGATGTTGAGCATCTCTCGGCTGCCGCTGGCTCTGCCGCCGTGAGGGTCGAATTCGTCGCGGATGGCTTTCATCTGCAACATGTGTTTGCGGCTCACACCCTTATTACCGCTTTCGTAGAAGATGATGCTAGGGTTGTTGCGGTTGTAGATGATGGCTTCCTTCATCAGTTCCAGGCGCTGTTCCCATCTTCTGCCTTCCACGTCTCTTTCGGCATCACCGGCTGGCATTGCCTGAATCAAGCCCACTCGGTCGCAGCTCTCGATGTCCTGCTTCCAAGGGCATACGTGCATCCAGCGAACCAGGTTACCGCCCGATTCCACCATCAGCTTGTTGCTGTAGTCGCTCAGCCAGGCAGGAATGCTCATGCCCACGCCAGGCCACTCGTTGGAGGTGCGCTGCGCATAGCCGTGCATCATGATGGCACGATCGTTGAGATAGAACTTGCCTTCACCGAACTGGGTCTTGCGGAAACCGGTCTTGGTCACCACATCATCAATCTTGCTTCCGTCATCCGCCTTCAAGAGGGTCTTCACGGTGTAGAGATATCCATATCCCCAGCTCCAGAAGTGGGCGTTGTTCAGGAGTCCGCTCACCTTCACTGTCTTGGTTTCGCCTGGCTTCAAGGTATATCTTTCGCCATCAAAATGGCCCACTTCCTTGCCGTCAGCGTCCAGAATCTTGGCGAAGAAGCGGAAAGAGCGAGACTTGGAATCCTCATTCCTTACCTGCGATTCTGCATTCACCGTTACCTTCTTTCCTGCAATATCATAGTTGCTGCCATAGATATAGATACCTGTGGTCTTGAGATTATTGTAGAGCGGAAGAGTCTGGTAAAGTTTGTCGGTGATGTGGAGGAACACATTCTTTGGAATACCGCCATAGTTGGCATTGAAGTTCTTGTCGTTCCACTGGAAACGCTGACCGCTGGTGCGCTCACGATAGTTCCAGGAGTTATCCACACGTACGGCTATGACGTTTTCACCTTTTATAATATAAGGTGTCAGGTCGAATCCGCTTGCCATCACACCATTCTCGGTATATCCCACTTTCTTGCCATTGAGCCAGATGTCGGCACCGAAGCGCACGCCCTCAAACTCGATGAAATACTTGCGGTCGCCCACTTCTTGGATATGGAAGTGCTTGCGATACCACATGATGGTGTCGCTGAGGTGTTCGATAGAAACCTTGAACGCTTCTTTCTCGTTAAAGGCACGAGGCAGCGTAATCTGTTTCCAACCGGCATCCTTGTAGTTTGCCAGTTCTGCTCCCTGGAAGTCGCCCACCTTGAGCAACCATCCCCCATTAAAATTGAGCTTTGTCCTTTCTACTGCATACATCTGGCATAGCGAGATGAAAGCGAGTAGAAGCAGAAATAGTCTTTTTCTCATTCGATTTTGTTTTGATTGTTTTGTTGCGTTATTATTCTAATTTTGTTGCAAAGTTACGAAAAGAATGTATATTTCTTATGGATTTTTGTACGATTTCATGTTCTTTTGTTCGAGTTTCTACTATTTCCGTTTTATAAAATTGAAAGTGTCTACTGAAATCAGAAAAACAGAAAATGTTATGCCAAATGTCATAGCTCAAATATCAAAAGAATAGGTTGGGTATGGAGCGAAATGAGTATTTTTGCAGCAGAAATTTTAAACAAGCTAATAACAAGAATAATATGAATAGTGTTTTAGAAGGTCGTCCTGCCTTGAAAAAGGAGGTCGAGAAGATTGCAGAGGTTGCCGGTTATCTCTGGCAGAATGGTTGGGCTGAGCGTAATGGTGGTAACATCACTGTAAACGTTACCGACTTGGTTGATGACGAAATCAAGGCTTTGCCAGCTATCAGCGAAGTAAAGCAGATTGGTACAGCATTGCCTGCATTGAAGGGCTGCTACTTCTTCTGCAAGGGTACAGGTAAGCGTATGCGCGACTTGGCTCGCTGGCCTATGGAGAACGGTTCTATCATCCGCATCCTCGACGATTGCGCCAGCTATGTTATCATCGCAAATAATCCTGTAATGCCAACATCTGAGTTGCCTAGTCACTTGAGCGTTCATGCCCGTCTCATCGAGAAGGGTTCCAACTATAAGGCTACTGTTCATACTCACCCTATCGAGCTTATCGCCATGAGCCACAACAAGAAGTTCATGGGCAAGGACGTGTTGAGCAACCTGCTCTGGAGCATGATTCCAGAGACCAAGGCTTTCTGTCCACTCGGTTTGGGTATCGTTCCTTATCAGTTGCCAGGCAGTTTGAAACTTGCTGAGGAGACCTTGAAGGAGTTGGAGGATTATGATGTAGTGATGTGGGAGAAGCATGGTGTCTTTGCCAAGGGCTTGGACGTGATGGATGCCTTCGACCAGATTGACGTACTCTCTAAGAGCGCCAAGATTTACATCGATTCCAAGTGCATGGGATTCGAGCCTGATGGTATGAGCCAGGAGGAAATGGCTGAGATGACCAAGGCATTTAATTTGCCAAGATAATATAGGCTTTAGATAAAGAAATAAGTTTTAAAGATTGTTTTCTATAAGAATTTTTGGTTTAGATAATTAAGTTTAGTAAAAAGACCCCGAGCATTGTGAAATACTCGGGGTTCCTTTTTTGTTATATAAGTTGTGGCAAGAAGCTTGAGATAATCAAGACGATGATGCCGACAATTAATACGGAGATGGTCTTCTTTGAGCAGCCTTTCCATTCCTTTAGGATGATGCCCCATACATTCGAGAATACTACGTTGAGCGCCATCAGAATGCAGAACGATAGGGTCATGAGGGTAGGAGATTCGGTGAGGAACCCCTTGCCCAGTGACAGTCCGAAGAACTGGCTGTACCACAAGGCACCAGCCAAGGCACAATAGAGAATGTTATTGCTCCAAACCTCCTGGTTCTTGTAATCGCTCCAAGTATGATTCTTGGTGTTCTGATAGAAACAGTAGATGGCATTGGTGATGAAACCACCTAGGGTAACCAGGAAGGTGGCTGGCAAGGTCTTGTACATATCAGGAGTGAAACTGCCGAAATGGATATCGGAACCGAAGGCGAGACCCACATTGAAGCAGCCGCTCATGAAACCAGCCAGCAAGGCGATGGCAAGTCCCTTAGGGAAGTTGAAGTCCTTTACTGCCGCCTTCTTCTCTTCTTCTGAGAGCGATGCCGCCTTCATACTACCTGCCACACCGATGATGGCGATACCGAGAAGAGTGACTACCACGCCGAGAATTACGCTGAAGGTAAGCGATGAGAGGGCGTCCATCTCCGGGAAGAAGATGTTGAGCAATACAGGTCCCATGATGGTGCCGAGACCTGCACAGGTTCCCAAGGCGATGCTCTGTCCCAATGCTACTCCCAGATAGCGCATGGAAAGACCGAAGGTCAGTCCGCCTACGCCCCAGAGTACACCGAATAGCATGGTCATTGCTACGTTGAAGCCATAACCGTCGAATAATTCAAAGAAGGAATGGCCGCTTGGAACAGCGAGCATTGCGCCTAAGAAAGGCAAAATAAGCCATGCGAACACACCCTGAACTACCCAGTAGGATTCCCAACTCCAATCCTTAATCTTGTTGATTGGAACGTAACAGCTGGACTGGCAGAATGCGCCGATGGCTATGATTAAAAGTCCTATTAATATTTCCATATTGTTTAGTAATTAAGTGAAGAGCGATTTTGAGTGAAGAACGAAGAGTGAAGAGTGAAGAATTCATGTGTTTTTTTAGCCATAAGACTATTGAATTCTTCGTTCTTCGTTCTTCACTCTTCAGTTAAATCGTTCTTAAACTCGCTTTGCGAGTACCTCAGCCTCGTACTTCTCGATGTCTGCGATGTACTCTTCGCCAACAGGGATGTTGTTCTTCAAGTTGAAGTAATCATATACTGCACCGAATGGCAATGTCTTCTCTTCTTCGAGGAGAGCCAGGCGCTGGAAGAGCTTGCCCTCGTCCTCGTACTTGCGGAGGGTATCAAGTGGCTCAAGGAATGCCTGCAACAATGACTTCTGGGCAGCACGAACACCGATGATGTAAGCACCGATGCGGTTGATAGAACCGTCGAAGTAGTCGAGACCGATGTGAGCACGGTCGAGTGCGTTGGCACGAACCAACTCTGAGAAGAGGTTGCGTGTGTTGTCATCGAAGAGGGTTACGTGGTCTGAATCCCAGTGCATTGGGCGAGATACGTGGAGCATCAGCTCAGGAACGAAGAGCAGGAGTGCAGAAACTGCATCAGATACGTTCTCTGTTGGCTCATAGTGACCTGTATCGAGAGTGTACATCACGTTGTTCTTAGCGCAGTAGCCAGCGTAGAAGTCGTGAGAACCTACGGTGTAAGCCTCCAAGCCAATACCGAAGAGCTTAGCTTCGAGACAAGACTTCATGTTAGGCAACTCCTCTGCTAAGATCTCATCGAGAGAGTTCTTCAAAATCTCACGATAGCGTCCCTTCTCTACAGTGATGTCCTTAGAACCATCGTGTACCCAGATGTTCATGATACATGGGTCGTTCTGGAACTTACCCATAGCGTCTGCAATGCGGCGGCAACGCTTGGTGTGCTCAATCCAGAACTCGCGGATAGCTGGGTCAGGATTTGACAATGAGAGGCTGCCACTCTTAGGGTGAGAGAAAGAAGTAGAGTTGAAGTCGAGCTTCATGTTCTGCTCCTTAGCCCACTGCATCCAGCCTGTAAACTGGTCTACGGTTACCTCGTTACGGTCAATCTGCTTGCCACCGAACTCACCGTAAATCTCATGAAGGTTGAGACGGAAAGTACCAGCCAGGAGAGAGTTCACCTTCTCGATGTCCTGACGGAGTTCGTCGATGTTGCGAGCCTTGCCAGGATAGTTACCAGTGCTCTGGATACCACCAGAAGCAGCCTCACCGCGCTCGAAGCCAACTACATCGTCAGCCTGCCAGCAGTGCAGAGAGATAGGAGTTTTCTCCAAAGTCTCAATAGCCTTGTCTGTATCTACACCCAGAGCTGCATAGCGCTCCTTTGCAATCTCGTAATTCTTTAAAATCAAATCTGCTTTCATTGTTTTTATGTATTTTGTTATTATTGTTTATTTTTACCCTTTTACTTTTTTACCTTTAAAAACTTCTCGTAAGCCGCATCCCATGCTTCCTTGTTCTGTGGCTCGAATGTCTTAAGCTCCAGCGAGTTGGCGATAATCTGGCGCATTTCCCAAATATCCTTTACCAAGCCCGATGCCTTTGCCTGGAGCATGATGTTGCCGATGGCGGTGCCTTCCTGAGGACCTGCCAATACGGTTACACCACAACTGTTGGCAGTAAACTGGTTGAGATATTGGTTGAGCGAACCTCCACCGATGATGTGGAGCACATTGAGGTCGATGTCGGCGAAATCCTTGAGCCATGTGAATACCTGGCGATAGCGGAGGGCAAGACTCTCGAAGATGCAGCGGCAGAATTCGCCATAGCTCTGAGGAACATGCTGACCGGTCTTTTCGCAATACTGCTTGATGGCTTCTACCATGCTCGATGGGTTGGCAAAACAGGTATCATCCGGGTTGATGATGCTTTGGAAGGCTGGCTGCTTCATGGCTTCAGCTATAAGTTCTGCATGACCCAGGCAAGTCATATCTTTCTGGTTGGCAGCAGCCTCGTCTTTCCATTCCTTGCGGCAACGCTCGTAAATCCACATGCCGCAGATGTTCTTCAGGAATCGGGTAGTGCCCTCAATGCCACCCTCGTTGGTGAAGTTGAGCTCATAGCTCTTCTCGTTGATGATGGCGTTCTTGGTCTCGATGCCCATCAGACTCCAGGTTCCTGAACTCAAATAGGCAAACTCCTCGTTCTTGGCAGGAACGGCTGCTACGGCACTGGCTGTATCATGACCTGCTACTGCGATGACGGGAACGGCATTCAGTCCTGTTATCTTCTGTACCTCTTCGGTCAGTGTGCCGATGATGGTAGCAGGATGGGTCATCTTGCCAAACTGTTCTCTCTTCAATCCGATACTTTCCACGAGGTCGATGTCGAAATCGCCGGTCATCGGATTCAGAATCTGAGAAGTAGATGCTACGGTATATTCGCAGATGGCGTTGCCGGTGAGCATATAGCTCAGTGCATCAGGGATGAAGAGAATCTTGTCGGCATTCTCCAGAGCCACGTTTCCTGCCTTGCGCATGGCATACATCTGGAACAATGAGTTGAAATTCATAAACTGGATGCCGGTCTTTTCGTAAACCTTCTCCTTGCTGATTTTCTCATCAAAGTATTTCTCCATGATGCCCATGGTATGAGGGTCGCGATACGCCATCGGGTTGCGTAGGATATCTCCGTTCTTGTCTACATATACAAAGTCGCATCCCCAGGTATCAATACCGATGCTCTGGATGTGGATGCCACGCTGTGCTACGAGTTTCAATCCTTTGATAATCTCAAAGTAGAGGGCGTAGATATCCCAATAGAAGTGATCGCCTGTTTCGATCAGGTTGTTGTCGAAACGGGTCAGCTCCTCTAAGTCAAACTTGCCGTCTGACAAGCTTCCTACTATGGTTCTTCCGCTGGTAGCACCTAAGTCTACCGCGAAGAAGTATTTCTTTTGTTCCATTATGAATTTTGTCTTTAAGTTGCTGTTATTTGTTCACGTTTGCAAAGGTAGACCAAAAAAGGGATATGGAACAAGAGAAATTGATTTTAGAGCCTTATTTTTTGACTATCTCGTCATATTTCTGAAATCTGATGGCTTCATGCCCGTCTGAATTTTGAATTTGGCAGAGAAATAGTCAGGCGATTCGAAATTGAGCCGGTATGCAATCTCCTTGATGCTCTCGTCGGTGGTAGACAGCAGTTCTTTGGCTCTCTGCAGTTTCAGATTCTGCTGATAGAGGGCGGGAGCGAATCCGGTATGCTCCTTGAAGAGCTTGCGGAAAGAAGAGTAGCTGATGCCCAGTTCCTGCGCAATCTCCTGGATGGTGAGCGTATCTTCAAGCGATTCTCGGATACGCAAACGGGCTTTATTGATCATGTCAACATGCTTGGTATCCTTGCTCAACACGATATTTCTCTCCAGAGAATACATTTTGCCTATCAGATGGTTTACGATACCCGCCATAGTCTGTTGTGCAAAAGCAACCTCTTCCTGTGCGGTTTTGTAAGCCTCTTCGTAGAGAGCGATAATCTCGTTACTGTAACCTACATGGTAGATTGGCTTTTCAGGAGAAAGAAACCCTGCTTTCACGCGGTCGTCGATGTTCTTGCCCTTGAAGCCGATCCAATAGCTTTTCCAACCCTTGGTGCCTGATGGATGATAGCTATGCCATTCACCGGGAAAGAGCAGGAAGATGTCTCCAGCCTTGATCTTTGTTTCCGGAAGATGGGCAGAGCTGAACACTCCTTCGCCTTCCGGCTGGTAGAGAAGCTGGTATTCATCGAGGGTTCTTCCCTTCTGGAGATCGAAGTAATATCCATCGGCATGACCCTTGGTAGGATATTCTTCTCCCGGGGCGATTTCTTCCCGTCCCACGGTGCTGATGGTGAGACCCCATTCGGCGTCTCTTTCTGTTGCTAAAAGGTATTTACTGGTTTGCATAATGCATTGTTTTGTTTCTGGATTTTGCCTCCTGGCTCATCTTCTGGTGCTATTGCTTCCAGAGCCATTTAGCTTATTCATCGGCAAAATTACGCAAAAAAATCCACTATACCTTATTATATATGCAAAAAAGTATGTACTTTGTGCTGAAATGTATAAAAAAACAAATATTCGGATAATAATAATGATACTTGAACGATTTTATTATATGAAAAACAAGGTTATTTGATAGTTTTGCAGCAGAAATCCTTTTAGAATAGGATTTGCAACTAACAAAGCGAGATCATCAATCGCAAAGCAAGATAATTGAAATCCTAAAAAACAACATTATTCTAAAGCTGGAAGCAAGATGGTCGAACCGAAAAAAATAAAATCTTAACGTCATAATAAACAAAATGAATAACAAGCTATTTATGAAAAGTTCGGCAGTGCCTGCAACTTTGTTTTGCACGGCATTGATGCTTGCCCCTCTTTGCGGAGGCGCAGGTTCTGCTAAAGCGACTACGGCTATAGCTCAGCAAACAGGTATCGTAAAAGGTACAGTGGTTGATGCCAATGGTGAAGCCGTTATTGGAGCTAGTGTTATCATCGAGGGACAGAAAGTTACCCAGGGTACAGTAACAGACTTTGATGGTAACTTCTCTCTCAACGTGAAGCCAGGTGCCAAGTTAAAGATCAGTTACATTGGATTCGTATCCCAGACTGTGGTTGCCAAAAACGGCATGCAGGTGGTCTTGAAAGAAGAGGCTACTTCCCTCAAGGCTGTAGAAGTGGTTGCCTATGGTGTACAGAAGAAGGTTACTGTTACCGGTGCCCTCTCCAGCGTGAAGAGCGAAGACCTGGTCCGTACCCCTGTTGGTAATGTCAACAATGTGCTCGGTGGTCAGCTTTCGGGTGTTACCACCGTACAGTATTCCGGTGAGCCGGGTTCAGATGCTGCGAGCGTATTTGTTCGTGGTAAGGCATCTTTCAATGGTGCCGACCCTTTGGTTCAGGTGGATGGTGTAGAGCGAAGCATGAGCGATGTGGATCCTGAGGAAATCGAGAGCATCACCGTTTTGAAGGATGCTTCTGCCACAGCCGTATTCGGTGTGCGTGGTGCCAACGGTGTGATCCTGATTACCACCAAGCGTGGTCAGGAGGGTAAGACCAAGATCAGCGGTTCTACTTCATGGGGAATCCTGACTCCTACCAAGATGGTAGAGCAGGCAAACAGCTACGAGTATGCTACCTTCCATAATATGATGCGCCAGAATTCGCATGGCAAGAATGGTGATCCGTTGAGTCCTCAGTTCTCTGATGTCGTTATCCAGAAGTTCAAGGATGGAAGTGATCCTGTCCGTTTCCCTAGCACCTTGTGGGCTGAATACATTATGAAGGATGCTACTATGCAGAGTAAACACAATCTGAATATCAGCGGTGGTACAAAGACGGCACGCTACTTCATCAATGTTGGTTACTATACTCAGGGTGGTCTGTTCAAGGAGTTTGGTCAGGATTACGATTTCGGTTATCAGTATAACAGTTTCAACTACCGTGCCAACCTCGACCTGGATGTCACCAAGACAACCACCATCTCCTTCAATCTGGCAGGTAAGGTAGATAATGCCAACAAGCCATATTCTGGTCAGGGATCATCTGGTCTGATCAACGAGGCTTATCAGGCTACTCCATTCTCCAGTCCTGGTATCATCAATGGCAGATACATCGCTACCGAGACCCAGTATGAGGATTGCGGTACCGACCAGCTTCCTTTCGTGGGGGGGAGCGGTATTACCTATTTCGGCAATAATGATGTGAATGGCGGTTTCATGAAGACTACCAACAACAAGCTGCAGTTCGACCTCCAGTTGAAGCAGAAGCTCGATATGATTACCAAGGGTCTCTCTTTCAAGATGAAGGCTTCCTACAATGGTGCCTACGCCATCAATAAGAATGCATACGCCAAGAAGGCTACCTATACCCCTGTACTCCAGGACGACGGTACCTATAAATATAAGAAATATGGTAACGAAGAGCAGTTGAAGTATGAAGAGAAGACCGGTCGCAGTCGTTACTGGTATTTTGAGGCAGGTCTTAACTATAACCGTTCCTTCGGTTTGAACAATGTGGGTGCCATCCTGCTCTACAATCAGGACAGCAGCTATTATCCGAGCACCTATACCAATGTGCCTCACCGCCAGGTAGGTCTGGTAGGTCGTGTTACCTACGACTGGAACAACCGCTATATGGCAGAGTTCAACGTGGGTTACAATGGTTCCGAGAACTTTGCTCCGGGCAAGCGTTACGGAACCTTCCCAGCAATGTCTGTGGGTTGGGTAGTCAGCGATGAGCCATTCTTCAAGCCGCTCACCAAGGCAGTAAGCTTCCTGAAGCTTCGTGCCAGCTACGGTCTGGTAGGTAATGCTAATCTGAACGGTAATCGCTTTATGTACACCGCCGATCCTTTCGCCATCAATAATGGTAATGTTTCTACCCGTGATGGATATGGATACATCTTCGGTGTTAACAACACTACCGTATGGAAGGGAGCCTACGAGATGGCGCGCCACAATGCCGACATCACCTGGGAGCACGCCTATAAGCAGGACTATGGTATCGACATCAACTTCCTGAAGGATAAGCTCCGTGGTAACTTCGATTACTACTACGAGCACCGTACCGACATCATGATGATTGACAACAATGTACCTACCATCATCGGTTTCAAGATGCCTTACACCAACGATGGTGAGGTGAACAGCTGGGGATGGGAAGCATCCCTGAAGTGGCAGGACAAGATAGGCAAGAACTTCAGATATTGGGCAGGTGTCAACCTCTCTTACAACCAGAATGAGCTGATCAACAATGGTGAGGCTCTGCAGCCTGAGGCTTATCAGATGGCAAAGAACCATCGTCTGGGTGCCCGCAAACAGTATCAGTTCTGGCGTTATTACGACGAGCAGACACCAGCGCTCTATGAGCAGACCTTCGGTGAAAAATTCCCTACCCAGCTGGTAGAGAACATCCAGCCTGGTGATGCCGTGTATGTGGATTTGAATCACGATGGAAAGATAGACCAGAACGATATGACCCGCGACCTGGGCTATACCGATGATCCTGAGTATATGGTTGGTCTGAACCTCGGATTCAGCTACAAGGGATGGTCTGTCAATACTCAGTGGACGGGTGCCTGGAACGTGAGCCGTATGCTGGATGGTGTGTTCCGCATGCCATTCTACAACAAGACCTCTAACACTATGGGTGGACTCCTGAAGTATGTGGTGGAGAACAGCTGGACAGCCGATAATCCATCCCAGAGTGCGAAGTATCCACGTGCATCATGGGATGCCTGGGACAACAACTACGCCACTTCTACCCTCTATGAGAAGGATGCGAAGTATCTGCGCCTGAAGACCTTGCAGATTTCCTACGATTTCAACGCTCCGTTCATGAAGCGCATGGGTATGAACCAGTTGCAGCTGGCATTCAGCGGTTACAACCTCCTTACCTTCACTCCTTATATCTGGGGTGATCCTGAGGCACGTGCTACCACTGCACCATCCTATCCATTGCAGCGTACCTATATGCTGTCTTTGAAGGTGGGCTTCTAATATATTACACATTAATATATATAAATAAGGTAAATACAATGAAACTTAACAATATATTCAGAGGAATCGTTCTTTCGGCCGTTATCGGTTCTGCGGTGACGGGTTGTACAGAGCAGATCAAGTTTGGAGATTCCTTCATCGAAAAGACTCCGGGTGGCGATGTTACCATTGATACCATCTTCAATAGTGCAGAATATACCCAGCAGTTCTTGACCGGTATTTATAAGAACCAGTACTACGGTCTGCCTTTCAAGGCGGGTGACGGTAACTCCCACAGTTACTTTAGTGGTCAGATTGAGGCAATGTCAGACTGCTGGCACAATCCTACATCTAAAGTTGCTATCTATAATTTGGTGTATGATGATTACATGACAGCAGCCAGCAGCAACGCCATCTATGGTTTTGACAAGGAGAACATCTGGGAGATGGTGCATGCCTGCTACCTCCTGATGGAGAATATCGACCGTGTGCCTGATATGGATGAGGCTACCAAAAAGCAGTATGTGGCTGAGGCGAAGTGCCTGATTGCATCTTCCTACTTCAACCTCTTCCGCATGTACGGCGGTCTGCCTCTGGTTACTCACTCATACGATGTAAACGGAGATAAGCTGGATGCGCCACGTGCTTCGGTAGAGAAGACACTCAATTTCATCCTCAAGCTGTATGATGAGGCTATCAATTCCGGAGCCCTTCCTTTTGCTTATTCTGATGATGATGTCACTACCATGAAGGCACACTGGACCAAGGCGGCTGCCATGGCGATGAAGTGCCGTGTACTGCAGTTTGCTGCTTCTCCATTGTTCAACGACGACCAGCCATATTACAGCGGCAAGTATTCCATGGAGAATGTGAGTCAGGACAGTCTGGCTTGGATGGGGGGCAAGAAGCCTGAGTTGTGGCAGCAGTGCAAGAAGGCATGTGAAGACTTCTTCAATGAGAATGCCAACAACGGCAATCCTTACCATCTCGTAGAGCCTACAGCCCAGACTACCGAGGCTTATCGCTTTGCCTATCGCTTTGCGTATATCAGCCAGGCTAGTCCGGAGGTCATCTTCGAGACCCGCGTTACTGACAACAACCACAACTCCAAGTATTGCTGGGCGGCACGTCAGTATATGCGTACCCTCGACCGCCAGGCTTATTGTCCTACCCAGGAGTTTGTAGAGATGTTCCCATGGGCTGATGGAAAGCCATTCAACTGGGAGGAGACCGAGAAGGCTGGCGAATTGGACCACATGTTCATCAAGGGTGATAGAAAGGTTGGCAAGCAGGAGCTGCAGAACGTGAAATACACCCGCGACCCTCGTCTTTACGAAACAGTAAGTGTGAACGGTCAGCGTGACAAGGTGAATGTGGGCGACGGCAAGTCAACCGGTCAGAATGTAGAGTTGTATGTGGGTGGTACCAATGCCGGTACAGATCCAAAAAATTGTGTGGGTGCTTTTGCTACAGGCTATTTCCATAACAAGTATATTGCCGACGGAATCACCGGTTCAGCCTACGAGCGCGAGAAGCCACACTGGGTAGAGATGCGTCTTTCCGACCTCTATCTCATCTATGCAGAGGCTCTGCTTCAGGCTGACGGCAACAATGTCAAGGCTTTGGAATACATCGACAAGATCCGTGCCCGTGTAGGTTTGAAGGGACTTGCAGAATGCAACCCATCCGAGAATCTTACCACCAACAAGGACAATCTCTTGGAGGAGCTGCTCCGTGAGCGTGCCTGCGAGCTGGGATTCGAGAACACCCGTTACTTCGATATGAAGCGCTATAAGAGAGCCGACCTGTTCAGCCGCACCCTCCACCGTCTGGTTATCCATCGTCAGGTGAAGGATGATGCTACGGGCAAGTGGGAAACCTCTACCAACAAGTGGTATAATGGCGACAGAACCGACAAGAAACTGAACAAGGACAATGATGCCTGGTATGAGCCATCTCATTTTGAGTATGAGCGCCTGCCTATCACTACGGGAGCCCGTGCATGGTGGAATGGTTTCGACGTAAAGTGGTATCTGTTCCCATTCCCACAGACCGAGATATTGAAGGGTTATCTCGTTCAGAACCCAGGCTGGTAATCCCGCCGGAGGTTATCTCTTGAATAAAGGTTACTTGATTAAAGTTACAGATTAAAAAAGTAAATTCGATGAAAAATAATAAGAATGCTGTACTGATGGCGATGGCTCTCCTGAGTCTGCCAGTTTCAGCACAAGTCAAAATAGATTCCATTGCTCCTCATCGCTATGCAGCTCAGAGCATCGATGTGGGTGCCAATGTGAACTTCTCCCGCGAGCAGTCAACTTCAGCAGTGTCTGTCATCACCAGCGAGAGTACCAACAAGCGCAGCGCCAAGAATATCGGCAACTCTATCCTGGGACAGGGTTCCGGCCTGATTTCGCTGCAGAATTCCGGCAACTATGCCGGCATCAATCCAACCTTCTACATCCGCGGCATGCAGAGTCTGGATGGCAATACCCCACTTTTCGTGGTAGATGGTATCGAGCGTGATATCCAGTATATCTCTGCCGAGGAAGTGGAGAGCGTATCCGTATTGAAGGATGCTGCTGCCACCGCACTCTATGGCTACAAGGGTGCCAACGGCGTGGTGCTCATCACTACCAAGCGCGGTAAGTTCAATTCCAAGGAAATCAAGGTGAATCTGGACCATGCCATCAATTTCATGGCTCACAAGCCTAAGTTCGTGGATGCACAGACCTATGCCAAGGCGATGAACGAGGCTTATGCCAACGATGGCTTTGAGAACCCTAGATATACCCAGGAAGAGGTGGATGCCTTCGGATCTAGCAAATATCCTTATCTCTATCCTAACGTTAACTGGGTGGATGAAACCTTCCGCAACCACAGCGTTACCAATATGCTCAACGCTTCGTTTACGGGCGGTGGCGAGAAGTTCAAGTACTATGCCTTGCTCGACCTGCAGTATGACAATGGTTTCGTGAAGAATCCGGATACCCACGAGGGATATTCTACCAATAATAAATATGTGAAGGGCAACCTGCGCATGAATATGGATATGATTCTCTCGAAGAATACTACCATGAAGGTGAACCTCCTGGGTGTGCTCGCCGAGTCGAATGCTCCAGGCAATTCTGCCAAGTTGTGGGATATGGTCTATGGCTTGCCTTCTGCTGCCTTCGCCGTGAAGGGCGAGGATGGCAAGTGGGGTGGTAACTCTACCTGGGCGGGTACCGTTAACCCTGTGGCGCAGTCGCAGGATGCCGGTTACTCCAGAAATCACAACCGTGGTATCTATACCGACCTCACTATCCGCCAGGAACTCCCTGCGGTATTGAAGGGTCTGGCTGTTCAGGGCCGCATCGCTTACGACCATTTCTCCAACATCTACGAGAATTATAGCAAGACATACGTATATGGAAGTCCTACGGTAGTCGACTGGTTGGATGGCAAACCTCAGTTGGGCAAGGCATTCACGGGTGGTTCTGAGAGCGATCTCGGTGCCTCTATCTCCACCAACAGCTTCACCCGCCGTTTCCATGCCGATGCCAGTGCCGACTATCAGAATACCTTCGGCGCCCACAGCATCTACAGCCAGTTGAAGTACGATTACGAGTTCAGCGATGAGTTTGCCATCAACAGTACGCTCTATCGCCAGAACATCAGCTGGTACACCCACTATGGTCTGCTCGATCGCTACTTCCTCGACCTTGCCCTGATAGAATCCGGTTCCAACCGTCTGGCTCCTGGCAGCAAGTGGGCATTGTCGCCTACGGTATCAGCAGCCTGGGTTCTCTCCAAGGAGAATTTCATGAAGAATCTCAACTGGGTGGATTTTCTCAAGCTCCGTGCTTCCTACGGCATTATCCAGACCGACATCCTGCCTGAGAGCGGATGGATGTACTATATGCAGCAGTATCAGACAACTGGTGGTACCTATCCGTTCAACAGCGGTTTCCAGAGCGATTTCGGCAGAACCTATCTTGATGCCATTGCCACTTCCGGTCTGACCCATGAGAAGGCAGCCAAGTTTAATGCCGGTGTAGATGCCACCCTCTTCGGTGGTCTCGATTTCAGCTTCGATGGTTTCTACCAGCGCCGTTCCAACATCTGGGTATCTACCGCAGGTAAGTATTCTTCAGAGCTGGGTGTGGATGCTCCATACGAGGGCGATGGTATCGTGGATAGCTGGGGTTGGGAGGCAAGTCTCGACTACAATAAGCAGATTGGCGACGTGAAGTTCAACATCGGTGCCAACATCGATTACTATCGCAGCCAGATCAAGGAGCAGGATGAGGCTCCTAAGCTCTATCCTAACCTGGTAAGCACCGGCCATCGCGTAAGCCAGCTCTTCGGCTACAAGGCTATCGGCTTCTTCAAGGACCAGGCAGACATCGATGCTTCCAAGCCACAGCTTCTGGGCAGCACTCCTCGTCCGGGCGACATCAAGTATGAGGATGTGAACGGTGACGGACAGATTGATACCAACGACAAGACTGCCATCGGATATTCTACCGTGGCTCCTGAAATTTACTACAATATCCATTTGGGAGTAGAGTGGAAGGGACTGGGCGTAGATGCGATATTCCAGGGCACAGGCCGTTATAGCGGCGTGCTTTCTACCAAGAGTATGTACAAGCCGCTGGTGGGCAATACCACCATCTCTCAGTACTACTACGACAACCGCTGGACTCCTGAGACAGCCAGCACAGCCAAGTTCCCGGCGCTGAGCTCAACCAGCAATGCCAACAACTACAATACAAATACCCTCTGGATGTTTGACCGCTCATTCTTCAAGCTTCGCAACATCGAGGTTTATTACAACTTCCCTAAGGCGTTGCTCGCCAAGACCAACCTCCTGAATGCAGCCAAGTTGTATGTACGTGGTGTAGATTTGTTTAGCTTCGACCATCTCGATGAGTCAGATCCTGAGGTATTCGGTGCAACCAATCCTCTGAATCGCAGCATCGTGGCTGGTTTGTCAGTAACATTCTAATTATCTTAAAGTAGAACAATAATGAAAACAAATAAATTAGTATATGGTCTGTTCGGACTCATGGCGCTGGCATCTTGCAGCGATAAGATGGATTACAGCGAGACGGTAGTCAAGGATAAGGATTATGTGATTCAGACCTTTGAGAAGGTGGGTGGTTTCATGACCGATATCTACAATTATGCAGACTATGATTATGGTCAGAACTTTGGTGGAGGCATGCTTGCCTCTGCCACCGACGAGAGTGTTTACTCCGTGAGCGGTACCAGCATCGAGACCTTCTATAACGGCAGCTGGAGCCCATCCAACGCCCAGGGCTCGCTCTGGAGCAATATGTATAAGGGCATCAAGACCTGCAATGTAGTATTGAAGGATTTCCAGGACTTGAAGTTCGAGGATTTTGAACTCAATGCCGACTATCAGCAGCAGATGTTCCGTTACGAGAACTACAAGTGGGAGGCCCGCTTCTGGCGTGCTTACTTCTATTTCAATCTCGTTCGCCAGTATGGTGGTGTGCCTGTCATCGACCCTGAGATGGCGGCAGCTGATGTCAACAACCAGCCTCGCAAGTCATCTGACGAGGTGTTCCAGTATATCTTTGATGAATGTGACGCCGTGAAGGACAGCATCATAAAGGATTACTCTGACTTGGGAAGCATGGCTCTGAGTACAGCTGAGGATGGACGTGTCAACAACCTGACCGTCCTTGCCCTCAAGGCTCGTGCAGCACTCTATTGGGCAAGTCCGCTCTTTAATCCTTCTGGCGATAAGGAGCGTTACCACAAGGCAGCTCTCTATACCAAGGAATTGCTGGATGCCTGTAAGGCAAGAGGCATGAAGCTCGCTGCCAAGTATGCTGATCTCTGGTCAACCAATAATTACAAGGATGCCGACAAGAAGTGTGAGATCATCTTCGGTCGCCGTATCTATGGTACCAAGATTTCATCTACCGATCCATCAGATAATGTGGTAGAGAGCTACAACTATCCGTTCGGTATCGATATGGCAAAGGCTAGTTATTCAGCTTCCGGTAGAAACTGCCCATCCCAGAACCTGGTGGATGCCTACGAGATGAAGGCTACGGGTAAGGGTATCAACGAGGCTGGCAGCGGCTATGATGAGCAGAATCCATACGCTGGCCGTGACCCTCGCTTCGAGCTGACCATCGCCAAGAATGGTGATCTGTGGCCTACTGCAGCCAACTATAAGAAGGCTAAGCTGCAGACCTATTATGGCGGCGTGAATGCCGAGCCATTGGTGGGTGCTACTCCTACGGGTTACTATCTGAAGAAGTTGCTGCATGGTGATATCGACCTTACTTCAAAGACCAAGAAACAGGGCGACTATCATACTTGGGTTACCTATCGTCTGGGTGAGTTCTATCTCAACTATGCTGAGGCAGCATTCAAGTATCTAGGCAGTGCCACTGCTACAAGTGCCGATCTCCCTATGTCGGCAGACGAGGCTGTAGATAAGATTCGCAAGCGTGCCGGTATGCCTGATTTCCCTACTTCGTTGAGCAATGATGAGTGGTGGAGCAAGTATCAGAACGAGCGTATGGTAGAGTTGGCTTTCGAGGGTCATCGCTTCTGGGATGTACGCCGATGGAAGGAGGCTGACAAGTTCTTCAAGAACATTCAGGAGATGAAGATTACCAGGAACGATGATGGTTCCTTCACCTATACCCGTGAAACCGTACAGCGCCAGTGGGATGACAAGATGTATCTCTTCCCAATCCCTAACGACGTGATGCTGAAGCACGAGAAGTATGGACAGAAGTGGGAGCAGAATCCAGGCTGGTAATTTATAATTATAAGAATAAAAAACTCGTTGGTAAAGAAGCCAACGAGTTTTTTTTGTAATCTATTTGGCAGGCAATCTTTACTTGCCATACTTGCTAGGCGCTATTCCATACTTGTTCTTGAAGCACTTATAGAAATAGGTGGAATCGGAGAAGCCAACCTTTTCGCTGATTTCTGATACCGTGTATTCGCCTTCCAGCAGGAACTTGGCGGCAATGCGCAGACGCTCGTTCTGGATATAGATGTTTGGCGAAACACCCATGATGCTCTTCGTGCGGTTATATACCGTGGTACGGCCCAGGCAGAGCAGCTCGGCAAGGCGGTCTACATTGAAGTTGTTGTCGCCGATATGCTGTGCCACGATTGCCTCCAGCTTGTCCTTGAACTTCTTGTCCAGGGTTGACATCAGGAGGGTTGGCTCATTCTTCTTGAGCTCCTTCACAGGCTTGATCAGGATGGCTTCTCCGCCTGACGTCTGCTCTGGGTTCTCTTGCGGAGCATTCTCTTGCAGGGTCTCTTCCTGAAGCTTCGCCTTCTCCTCAGCCTGCTGCTTCGCCTTCAGGTCCATAGCCACAAACTGCAGGGCTCGGGCGATGAAGAGCTTGAAGTTGCAAGGCTTCACCATATAGTCATCTACGAAGTTCTTGTATGCCTTCAGTATATGGCTGGTATCATCAAAGGCGGTCAGCATGATGACCGGGATATTCTGCGTCTCCGGATCCGCCTTCATGTTGCTTACAATCTCGTAGCCGCTCATTTCCGGCAGCTGGATGTCGCTGATGAGCAGGGCTGGCTTAATCTTCCGGATATTCTCGTAACCCGTCTTGCCATTCATGAATGTTTCCACATGGAAATAGACCGACAGCTCCGACTTGATCTGTTCCAGCATGTCCGGATCGTCTTCTATCACCATCACGGTAACGTTGTTGATGGCTTTCGGAGTCATCTCCTTCACAATCATGTCTATCTCGTCCTTGTCGATGCTGTGGTCGTCCAGCGCCTTCTTCTCGATGATATCCTCCGGCTGATACTTGCCGGCATCGTCTGGCAGGGCAAGGCAGAAGCGGCTGCCTCCGAGATTCCGGGAACGCTGATAGGTGAGCGAACCCTTGTGGATTTCTGCCATCTTATGCGCCGTATAGAGACCGATGCCCATACCGCCCTTGGAAGCATAGCCGTGCATGAATGGCTTGAAGAGGTCAGCCTCTCTTTCCGGCTTGATGCCCGGACCGTTGTCTTCTACCGAGAAGAATACGATGTCGTTCTCCAGATAGAGTCTTACGCTGATGATGCCCCTGTCCGGGGTATATTTCACGGCGTTGCTCAGCAGGTTATAGACGATGGTTTCCACCTTTTCCTGGTCGAAGAGTATCTCGTGGTTGCTGGTCCAAGGAGTGAAACTCATGGTGATGTTCTTCTGCTTGGCTACGGTATAGAAATCATTGTAGATGGTGCGCACGAAACCGATGATTTCGCCCTTTTCTACATTCAGCTTCATATTGCCCGTATTGATCTTGCGGAACTCCATCAGCTGGTTGATGAGTCGCTGCAGTCGCTTGGTTCCTCTGGAGAGAGTATAGATGGTGTTCTTGGAAGCATAGCCTTCTCCCTTGGTCATCATTTTTTCCACGGCACTCTGGATGATGGCGAGCGGGGTGCGGAACTCATGAGAGATATGGGTGAAGAAGTTGATTCGGAAATCAGACATCTGTTTCTCCAATGCAATCTGCTGGTTCAGCTCGAAGTTTCTCAGCCATGAACGGTAGTAGAGTACTCCGGCTCCGCTGATGATGAGCAGATAGATGCACCACGCCCATACCGTATTGTACCAAGGCTGGTAGATGGTGATGTGCAGCAAGGTTTCCTCGCTCCACTGGTTGCTGCCTATACGGGTACGGATATGTAGGGTGTAGCTGCCTGGGTTCAGGTCGCTGAACTCGGCATGGTTGATGCTGGTCATCGGGCGCCAGGTCTTGTCTATTCCCTCCAGATAGTACTGGTACATCGCATTCTGGATGTGCGGATAATCGAAGTTGGAGAAGTGGATGTTGAGCGAATTCTTGTCGTGTGGCAGGCTGATTTCCCGTGTATAGTTCAGCGCCTTGGTCAGGAATTGCTCGTTTTCTGCTTCGTATATCGAGATACCATTGATGGCGAGGTCGGTGATGACTGCCTTCATCTTAGCTGGTGGCATGCTGATGGTGCGGGATGGCTGGATGAAGATCATACCGTCGGAAACACCGAATACCAGTCTGCCATCATTCAGCTTGGTGGCGCAGTTCTCCGTAAAGTTGTTGCTGAAGATGGTGCGTCCTGTCTGGAATGAACGGATATCATTGGTCTTGGCGTTGAGACGGGAGATTCCTTCCTCTGTACCAATCCAGATATTGCCGTAGTTGTCTTCCTCCAGCGAGCGGGTATTGTTGTCGGTGAGTCCCTTGCTGGTATCAAACAGCTCGTACTCCAGTTCCCGGGTCTTCTCGTCGTAGCTGCATTTCAGAACGCCTCCGGTTGCTGCAAACCACAGTTTTCCGTCGTGTGCCTCGATGCCGCAATTGGTTTCGCTTACGGGCAGCTTTCCGTTTTCGTCGCTGAAGCGGAGGAACTTCTGGGCTGTGATCTTCTTTTCAGCAGTATTAACCATCAGGATGCCATTGTTGCTGCATACCCAGAGTCTGCCTTTGCGGTCCAGAAGCAGATCATGGATTTGGGCTTCCTTGCCGTCAGCATTCAGAAACTGTTCGAATTTCCGTGGCTGTTGCCCCATAGTCTGTGGGGTGATGAGCAGACCTTCTCCCCAGGTGGCAATCCAGGCTCTTCCCTGCTTGTCGAAGATGGTCTTGTAGAAGGCGGCACCTGGCGCATAATGTTCCTTCTTATATTTGGAATATCTTACATTGTCAATGTAGATGCCGTCTCCCTTGGTAGATATCCATTTCTTGCCCTGCGGATCTATGGCATAGTCATAGACGCAGGCGTCGGTCTGCCTTTCCAATGTTCGCTGTTGGGTCCTGGTATCATAGATATAAGTCCTGTTGGCACGGGTGCTGACGGCGAGTTTGTCATTGCCTATGTTGCTGATATGTCGCACGTAGTTGCTCCATTCCCGGTTGGTATTTGGTTCTATCTTGACATGCTCTGTGTAGAGATCCTTCAGTTCACGGCAGCAATATACGCCATCTCCGGTACAGATCCAGATGCATCCGCTGCGGTCGATGAATATGTTCAGCAGGAAGTCGGAATGGAAGAGCGGGTCCTTGTCTGCTGCTGAGAAGTGCTGGAGTTCATCTTCCTTCGGGTTGTAGATGAAGAGTCCGTTGCCATAAGATACGATGTATACATTTCCGTGGGCATCTTCGGCAGCCACGAAGTTCTTGTCTCTACCGTTGATGTAAGCCTTGTCATCCAGCAGATGGAATTTCCTGAAGAGGTTTCCCTTCTTGCTGAACAGGTAGGCGTTTCCCTTCTTGTCGTAAAGAAACTCATAGGATTTGAGAAAGGTTTTCGACATGGCATTCGGTATCTGGATGGCTGGCTTGTGGAAGATTCCGGTCTTCAGGTTCATGGCGAAAGTTTCTTCCTGGGTAAAGATATACCATTCTCCCTGACAGAAGAAGGAGGCGCGCGATTTCCCCACATATCCCACCATGGATGGAAGATGGGATTTCCTGACGGGCTTGCCCGAGTTGTCATAAAGGAAGGCATCGCCCTTGTCGGTCAGCACGGCGATATGATTGCCGTCTGTGGTCAGGGTGATGATGTGCTGGTTCTTGAGCATCAGATGGCTCTTGCCGTCAGGGGTGATGCGGTTGAGTCCTTTATCGGATGCTATCCAGATATTGTGTTTGAAATCTTCCTGTATCTGTAGCTGACGGTCGCCTATCAGCTTGCCGTTCTTTGTAGTATAGTCTGTGGCGTGAAACTTCCCGTTGCTATAGGTCAGGTATCTGGCTCCGAAATCCCCGGAAAAGAGCCACATGCCATTCTGGCTCTTGAATCGGTTTTTCAAGAGCGCAGCATTCTCCTTATCGAAAAAATTGGAGAAATGAGCTGTTTCCAGGTCGAAGCAGCAGAGGATGTTGGATGGATTGTAGCCCCAGATGAGTCCGTGTTTCTCGTCGTTGATGAGCTGTGAGATTGAGTGGTGGGGCTTTTGTCCGGAGTTCTTGCTGAGATTGGTGAAGTTGATAAATTGATAGCCGTCATATCTGCTCACTCCGTTCGGCGTTCCGAACCAGATGAATCCGTCTCTGTCCTGGATGATGTCGTTCACCGTATTGCACGACAGACCGTCCTTAGCCGAGAGTCGTTTCCCGTCCAGTTTGATGCTGCCGGATGCCTGTAGAGGCATCAGCCAAAAACAGATGAATCCTACTATATATAATAAGGTGTAGAATGTCTTTTTGTTTCTTTTCATTTGATAGGTCGTTTGATTCTTCTGCAAAAATACGATAAAATCCTTAGACTGCAAAACAAAAAGAAAGAGAAAATGTAATGTGAAAAACAAAAAATGGGCAAAAGTCAAAAAATAAAGGTGAATGGTCAAAATATAAAGTATAGTCGGCAAGAATAAGTGTATTTTTGCTTTGACATCTCCCGGTAGAAGGTATCGCTTTTTTCTTCTCATACAGAAAACTGTAAGAATGGAATAATGGAGAATTGTATGATAGTTCGCTTCTTCGGATAATATTACTAGGTAGATGAAGCGGATTATGTGTACTTTTGTAGCAGAATATAAAACAATAAACAACTATCATCATGCAAATCAAACAAATGTTATTTCCGATGATGAGTATGGAGCTGAGTATGGCTCCCTGCTCTCATCTCCATGCACAAGTGCAGACTCCGGTATCGCAGATGGAGAAGCTGGACCGTGGCCTGGTGGCTTTGCCTGCCCAGGACAAGGGAATCTTCCTCAGCTGGCGATTGCTGGGTACGGACAGCAAGAACGTATGCTTCGACATAGAAAGAGATGGAAAGATTATCGCCCATCAGGTGAAGCTGACCAATTATACAGACCGGAAAGGTTCTGCTGCCAGCAGCTATCGAATCATCACTTATCAGAAGGAACCCAGGATGGATGCTCCGGCTGAAAGAGAAGTTTCGAAGGCGGTGAAGCCATGGAATGATCTCTATCGCTCCCTGCCCATCAACCGTCCTGCCGGCGGTGTCACTCCCGATGGAAAATCCTATGAATATACCCCCAACGACTGTAGCGTGGGCGATGTGAATGGAGACGGAGAATACGAAATCATCCTGAAATGGGACCCGACCAATGCCCATGACAATTCGCATGACGGCTATACGGGAGAGGTCATCTTCGACTGCTACAAGCTCGACGGAACCCAACTCTGGCGCATCAATCTGGGTAAGAATATCCGTGCCGGTGCCCACTATACCCAGTTCCTGGTCTATGATTTCGACGGCGATGGCAAGGCAGAAATGGTCTGCAAGACATCGGCGGGTTCGGTAGATGCCAGGGGCAGGTTTGTGAGCGATGCGGCTACGGATGACGGAATCCGCTCCATCGACAACCATGCCGACTATCGCAATTCCAGAGGTCGCATTATGACCGGTCCTGAACTGCTGACGGTCTTCCATGGCGAAACCGGAAAGGCGATGCATACCATCTGGTACCAGCCCAACCGAGCCTTCGGTACAGGCAATCAGGTGGAAGAGGGGGAGCATCTGGAGAACGGATTCCCTGCCTATTCTTCTGTATGGGGCGACAAGGCAAACTATGGCAACCGTGGCGAGCGATACCTGGCTGGCGTGGCTTTCCTAGAGGGTGCCGACAAGAAGCCGAGTGCCGTGATGTGCCGTGGCTATTATACCCGCTCTTATCTCTGGGCGGTAGATTTCGATGGAAAGGAACTCAAGACCAAATGGCTCCATGCTTCGCTGACTCCCAACGACTGGAAGGTGACCGATGCCGACGGAAAGGTGCTGAAGGAAGCTCATGGATGTAAGGCAACTGCCTATGCCCAGGGAGCGCACAGTCTGGCTGTGGGCGATGTGGACGGAGACGGATGTGACGAAATCACATACGGTTCGGCTGCCATCAACCATGACGGAACCTTGTTGTATTCTACCGGATTGGGACATGGCGATGCGCAGCATCTTGCTGACCTGGATCCCGACCGTCCGGGCTTGGAATATTATATGGTACACGAAGAATATCCTTACGGTTCTGACCTGCGGGATGCGAGAACAGGCGAAATCCTGTTCCGTACACTCGATAAGGATGATACCGGAAGAGGAGTGGCTGCTGATATCGATTCCAGGCATAGGGGATATGAATATTGGTGTTCGGATGCTCCTGTTGTAAGAGACATCAAGGGTAAGACAGTTTCGGCAGAAACATCTTTATCCTATAAGAAGAATCATGAAACTGATCATTTCAGAAGTAATGAGAAAACGAGTTTCAGAGCTGTGTCCGGAATGCCGGCAATGAACTTCCGGATCTATTGGGATGGTGACTTGCAGGATGAACTTTTGACAAACGGACGTCCTCCCCATTTTCCTCCTTATCTCCAGAAATGGAACGGCAGCGAGGCGGTGGCTTTACCTTTGAGCAATGGCAAGCAAATGTATGAGATGGGCAACTCGGTGAGTTGCAACTGGTCGAAAGCGACCCCGAATCTGCAGGCTGATCTCTTTGGCGACTGGCGAGAGGAAGTCATCTATTGGGATAAGAGCGATGCATCGCATCTCAATATCTTCACCACCAATATCCCTACGGAATATCGGGTTCCAACCCTGATGCACGATCATATCTACCGTATGGGAGTGGCATGGCAGAATGTAGGCTATAACCAGCCTCCGCATCTGGGATATTATCTGCCCAATCATGCAGAGAAGATTCTGAAATAAGAATTTGAAATAAAAAAAGAGAATCAGATGAAATACAGATTCTTCTGATACGTTTATAAGATATAAGGAATTACAGAGAATTAGAATATAAAGCGATAAAGGATATGAAAAGAATATTATTCGCCATTTCATTGATGGCGGCAACAACAGCTTCTTTTGCCCAGGTGGCAAAACCAATGGAAGATGTCAACAAAGTTATCGACAATACCGTAGATAGCCTGAACAAGGCGATGACCGCCCGAATCCAGCCGGGAACCAGTCGCAAGGGAAATAATCCGGTACTCTTCCTGATAGGTAACTCTACCATGCGCAATGGCACACTGGGTAATGGTAACAACGGTCAGTGGGGCTGGGGATACTACGAGCACGAGTTCTTCGATGCCAACAAGATTACGGTAGAGAACCAGGCGCTCGGAGGTATGAGCAGCCGTACCTTCTACAACCGTCTGTGGCCGGATGTGCGCAAGGGCATCAAGGCTGGTGACTGGGTAATCATCTCCATCGGTCATAACGACAATGGTCCTTACGATAGCGGAAGAGCTCGTGCCAGCATCCCTGGCATCGGCAAGGATTCGCTCAATGTCACCATCAAGGAGACGGGCGTGAAGGAAACCGTCTATACCTACGGCGAATACATGCGCAAATACATCAACGACTGCAAGGCTCTGGGTGCTCATCCTATTCTGATGTCGCTGACTCCACGTGATGCCTACGATGAGAATGATAAGATTGTCCGGGTCAACAAGACCTTCGGATTGTGGGCAAAGCAGGTGGCTGAGCAGGAAGGCGTTCCTTTTGTAGATCTGAACGAGATTTCGGCAGCCAAGCTCGATAGCTATGGTCATTGGAAGGAGAAATATCATTTCTTCACAGACCATATCCATACTTCCCGCTTCGGCGCGATGATGAATGCCCGTTCGGCTGCTGAGGGATTGGCAGAGAGCAAGGACCCAAGTCTGGCTCCTTTGCAGGCGATGATGATCAATGTGGCTTTGCCGGTAGAGAATTTCAAGCGCGAACCGGGCAAACCTGTTGTCTTCTTCACAGGCGACAGTACTGTGAAGAATGCCGATAAGGAAGAAGACGGCATGTGGGGCTGGGGCTCTCAGGCTTATACCATCTTCAATCCTAAGAAGATTACCTGCGTAAATGCAGCCAAGGCGGGTCGCAGTTCCCGTTCTTATCTTAATGAAGGAAGATGGGAGAAGGTATATAACAGTCTTCAGCCAGGCGACTATGTGCTCATCGAGTTCGGTCATAATGATATCTGTTCCTTGACAGATAAGAAGATGCGCGGTTCCATTCCTTGTGCCAAGGATACCTGTCATGTTTATCAGATGGAAGAGAGCAAGCAGTATGAGGTGGTTTATTCTTTCGGCTGGTACCTGAAGAAGTTCATCCAGGATGTGCGTGAGAAGGGAGCTACTCCAATTCTCGTTTCCCTGACTCCTCGCAACGAGTGGGCTCATGGCAAGATGGAGCGTCGTAACAATAGCTACGGAAAGTGGTATCGTGAGGTGGTAGCCGAAACGGGCGTTGCTTTCCTCGACCTCCACAACATCGCTGCTGATTCTTACGATAAGATAGGTAAGGAAAAGGTGAAGGCTTATTACAAGAAAGATCATACACACACCAGTCTGAAGGGTGCACGGCACAATGCAAGGTGCGTGGCTAAGGGGTTGAAGAAGATGAAGAGTCCATTGGCAAAATATTTGAAATAAGAAAAACCTGAGCCGTGATAAAATAAAATGCCCGTTTTCGGGTTTATAAATATAAAAACAAAGGTTTGAAAACGTTATGAATAATAAGATTTCTAAAATAGGAATGCTCAGTGCGCTGGCGTTATCTTGTACTCTCACGATGGGAGCGCGAGATATCGTACAGCGCACTGCTCATTATATGCCCGAAGGTAATGCCTTCGTCTGTGTGAATGGCAGCAGCCGTTATACCCGTGCTCTCTATGGCAGTACGGCTGAATGGCGGTTAGAAACCAGCGACCGCCCTGTCTTTGCCACCTACAAGAAGAACCAGACGGGCAATATCCGCTTCCGGATTTCGAATGGGGAACAGATGATGTGGCTCGATGAGGCTGAATACTGCAAGGCGAGTTATGAGGCAGGACGCCGTAACTATCTCCTGCAAGACAGGCGATGGGGAAAGGGTGAACTCGATATTTCCGTCCTGGCTTTTCCTGATACAGAAGGAGCTGTCTGGCGTTTTATCGTTCGTGGATTCGATAACAGAAAACTGAAGGTAGAGGCAGTCTTGAGCCAGACCGCTGTTCCTAAACCAGTCCGTTCGGGTGATATCGGAAGTTTCCTGAAACCAGGAACCTTTGAACCAGCCACATCAGAAACGTCAGTTCTCGGGTCTGTATCCAGGCTTTCTCCCGGTTCCATCTTTTATTTCTCGGTAGATGGAGAAAACCAGCTTTCTACTGCTGAAAATGCGAAGATGCAGTCCCGGTATGATGCAGCAGAGCAATGGCGTAACAAACTTGCTTCATCTGTCGTCTTCCATACCCCCGATGCCTATATCAATCCGATAGGTGGCGCTCTGGTCATGGCTGCCGATGGTGCCTGGGACGGGAAAGTTTGGCAGCATGGAGCTGTGGGCTGGCGCATGTCTTTGCCCGGCTGGCGAGGTGCCTATATGGGCGATTTCCTCGGCATGCAGGATAGACAGCGTATCCATTTTGCTGCATACGCCAAAAGTCAGGTAACCGATGTGCCGGTTACCGAACCGCATCTCATGGACGAGAAGAACAACCTGGCGCGCGGTACCTATAAATGGGGTACTCCTATGTATAGTAACGGCTATATCTGCAGAAATCCGGAGAAGAACAACCAGTTTCATCATTACGACATGAACCTTGTGTTTATCGATGAACTGCTTTGGCACTTCCAGTTTGATGCAGATACGGCTTATATGCGCAAGATGTGGCCTGTCATCAAGAGTCATCTAGCTTGGGAAAAGCAGGCTTGGGATCCCGACAATGATGGCCTTTATGATGCTTATTGCTGTATCTGGGCGAGCGATGCCCTGCAATACAACAGCGGTGCCGTGACCCATTCTTCCGCCTATAACTATCGGGCTAATCTTCTGGCAGCTCGCATCGCCGGAATCATCGGTGAGAATCCGGGGCCTTATCGGGAGGAAGCTGATAGAATTCTGAAAGCTATGAACGAAAGATTATGGCTGAAGGATTCCGGGCATTGGGCTGAGTATCAGGATTTCATGGGCTTGAAGCGTGTGCATCGGGATGCGGCTCTTTGGAGCATCTATACTCCGATAGATTGTGGAGTGGGAACTCCTGTACAGAACTATCAGGCAACCAGATATATCGACCGGCATATTCCGCACATCCCTTATATATATAATAAGGTGGAATATCAGACCCTGAGCACTTCTGACTGGGCTCCTTACGAATGGAGCATCAACAATGTGGTGATGGCTGAAGTGATGCATACCGTTCTGGCTTACTATCAGGCGGGAAGAACGGAAGAGGCTTATCAGTTGCTGAAGGCAAATATTCTCGACTTCATGTATCTTGGTAGCAGTCCTGCCAACTTCGGACAGTTATCGAAGATGGATGTTGCCACAGGTGAAGGCTATCGTGATTTTGCCGATGTTACCGGCATCTCGTCCCGTGCCCTTATCCAAGGCTTGTATGGTATCACACCTAACGCTTTGGAGGGTGAGTGTATCCTCCGTCCGGGATTTCCTGCTACCTGGGATAGTGCTTCGGTGCATACTCCTTATCTCGATTATTCGTTTAAGCGGGTGAACGGGAAGGAAATTTTCGAAATCAGACAGAATTTCAAGCAGCCTTTGAAGATTGTGATTCGTCAGAATATGGGAGAAGGAAAGTATCTGGATACTGCTTTCTCTACCGAAAAGGTACAGCATATTGAATTGCCGGTAGTCAAGCCTGAGAAAGAAGAGAAAAGAACGTTGGAATGCGCATATACGTTGGCGGAAAGCATCGCAGAGCAATCTGTAGATGTCTGGGCTTCTACCAAGGGCGTGGGTAACGACTTTGACGAAGTAAAACCGGAAGAGTGCCGATGGGTGAACATGAACAAGGTGTTTAATGCAAACGTAAGCGACATCTTCAAGAACCAGTATCTATCGCCTCGTTCGCCATATACTACACTCTGTGTGCCAACCCAGGGCATCGGCGACTGGTGTTCTACCAAGAAGACGGCTCATGTTGATGATACGAAGTTCAGAAGTCTTATCAAGGATGGTGTGTTCTGGGCACACGTAGATGGCGATTTGCCGTTCCGCTCTCCAAAGGAAGGTAAGAATATCGTTTATACTTCTCTCTGGGACAACTATCCGGACAGCATCTCTGTCATGTTGAGAGGCAAGGCTTCTCATGCTTATCTCCTGATGGCTGGTTCTACCAATCCGATGCAGTATGCTATAGAAAATGCAGTGGTAAGAGTAGAATATGCTGATGGAACCAGGGATGAACTGATGCTGACTCCACCGATTAACTGGTGTCCAATAGAGCAGGATTTTTTGGAGAATGCCACTGCCTTCCCGCAGCCGGAACTTCGTCCTTATCGCATAGGTCTGGCATCGGGCAAGGTGAGTCGTCATCTCTTCCGTGATCTTCATCTGGAAGTCAACAAAAACATGGCAGATGTGCCTGGTTTCAAGAAAGCCGTGGCAGAAATAGAGGGTGGAGCTGCGATATTGCTCGACATGCCTCTGGATGCAAGGAAGAAATTGAAGCGTTTCACTTTAAGGGCGCTGAGCAACGAGGTGGTTGTCGGATTAATGGGAATTACCCTGCAGAAATAGACAGGAATAATAGTTTTTGAACGATTTTTATATAAGAAGGATAAAAAGCATAATATCTTTTTGTCCTTTTTATGTATCTTTGCTCTCGAAATTCAATCATAGCCAAGATGAATGACAACAACAGAAAAAATAATTTATATGAAAACTAGAAATTTTTTATTTACCAGCCTGCTGGCGCTAGCTTCTACTGTAGCCGTCAATGCCCAGACTTTTGATATTGATATGTTGAAGGTGCAGCCTGTCTATTCCGCAGAGAAGGGGCAGGGATATGACATCGTGGCTGCACCAAAAGCTAAGAGTAATGCCCCTTTCTTCTATTCTGTGAAGGTGGCAGATGGCAACTATAAGGTCACCGTGGTGCTCGGTTCTAAGAAGAAAGCAGGCAGGACTGTGGTTCGTGCCGAGAACCGAAGACTGATGCTCGATGAGGTGAGTACCAGGAAGGGGGAGTTCAAGACTTTCTCCTTCGTCGTGAACAAGCGTTCTCCTTATATTACCGATAAAATGAACGTAAAAATCAAACCTCGCGAGAAGGAGACGTTTACCTGGGATGAGAAGCTGACCTTGGAGTTTACTGGTGCTGCCCCAGCTGTAAAGAGCATCAAGGTGGAACCGGCTCCTGCTGAAACCACTACCGTTTTCCTCTGCGGCAACTCTACGGTAGTAGATCAGTTTACAGAGCCATACGCTTCCTGGGGACAGATGATTACCCGATGGTTCGGGCCGAAGGTAGCTATCTCTAACCATGCCGAAAGCGGATTGACTGCAGGTTCTTTCCTCGCATCCAACCGTCTGGACAAGGTATTGGCGATGATGAAGAAGGGCGATTATGTCATCTGTGAGTTCGGACACAACGACCAGAAGGAGAAGTATGCAGGCAGTGGTGCTTGGTATAATTTCTCTTTCAATCTGAAGAAATTCATCGACGAGGTACGCAAGAAGGGTGGCAACATCATCTTCGTAACTCCTACCCAGCGCCGCCGTTTTGATGATGCTACCCATAGCAAGATTCTGGAAACTCATGGCGATTATCCTGATGCCATGAGAACTGTGGCGAAGCGAGAGGGCGTGCCTGTGATAGAACTTCACGATATGACCCGCACTTTCTTCGAGACTTTGGGTTACGAGAACAGTAAGAAGTCGCTGGTTCACTATCCGGCAAATACTTATCCCAACCAGCCTAAGGCCCTGGAGGATAACACCCACTTCAATCCATACGGAGCCTACGAGGTGGCTAAGATGGTTGTGATGGGTATGAAGCTGCTCAATCTGCCTATCGTGAAGTATCTTCGTGCAGACTGGAAGGATTTCAATCCTGCCCAGCCAGATGATTTCAAAAAGTTCGTGTGGTATCCATCCGTGAATCAGGATGTAACCAAGCCAGACGGAAATTAATAAAATGAATTTGAAATGAATAAAAAGACAATACTTTTCGCCTCGTTGCTATTGGGTGGTTTGCCTTTGATGGGAACCCTTTCGGCTGATGCAGCGGTGCGCGATACAATCAGTATCAACCAGGGATGGCAGTTCCATCGCGGAGATGTGAAGAATATAGATGAATTGAAAACAACTCAGGGGGATGATGACGTGGTAAATCTGCCTCATGATTTTCTGATCGGTCAGGACTGGGTGGCTCCTGATGCCAGCGAACGTCCTGACAATAGTGATGCCGGAAGCAATGTGCGCAGCCGATTGAGTCCGCGTGGCTTTAAGGAGATGGGCATCGGCTGGTATCGCTATCAGTTGACTCCGAAGGATGAATGGAAGGGAAAGCGCATCGTGCTCGATTTCCAGGGCATCATGCTGGTGGGAGATGTCTATCTAAATGGAAAGCGTATCGGAGGTACCGATTATGGGTACCTCGGTTTCGATATCGACCTCAGTAAACTCTTGAAATGGGGCGAGGCTAACGAGATAACTGTCAAAGCAGATACCCGCAATCCTAACAATTCCCGTTGGTTTACGGGTGCCGGTCTCTATCGTGATGTCAATCTCATCATCACCGACAAGAATCTGTTCTTCCCCCGCCATCCGCTCTTTATCCGCACCCAGGATAACAAAGAGGTGAAAATCAAGGCAGAGATTATCAACCAGCAGAAGCTGGCAAAAGGACAGGGAAAGGCTGTTATTCCTGTAGAGGTTCGTATTCTGGATGCCGATGGCAAGGTGGTGGCTCAACAGAAGAATAACATCGATTTCAATGCCAAATGGCGTGATAGAGAATATGAGTTGCCTGCCATCTCTCTGGAGAATGCCCAACTGTGGTCGCCAGATACACCTTATTTATATACTGCCGAGGTGACACTTTATGACAACGAAGGCAACATTGCTGACCAGATTAAGGAGCCGTTTGGTGTGCGCACCATCGAAATGAATCCGGAGAAGGGCTTGCTCGTGAATGGCAAGAAGGTCTTGCTGAAGGGGTATGCCAACCATCATACCCTCGGTGCCTTGGGTGCTGCTGCTTATCCGCGTGCCATCGAGAAGCGGCTGAAACTGATGAAGGAATTCGGCATGAACCATATCCGCACCTCTCATAATCCCTATAGCGAGGACTTTCTGAAACTCTGCGATAAGTATGGCATCTTGGTGGTGGATGAACTTTATGATAAGTGGCTCACCCAGTATGCCGGAGGCAGAGTGGAATGGGAGAGCCTCTGGCAGAAGGATATTCCGGAGTGGGTGAAGCGAGACAGAAATCATCCGTCGGTCATCCTCTGGAGTCTGGGAAATGAATTGCAGCAATATAGCAACCTGCCTTTCAACGATTGGGGCGTTACGGCTTATAAACTTCAGAAGGAGTTGCTGCACCGTTATGACGATACCCGACTCACCACCGTGGCGATGCATCCCCGTTATCGCAACCTGGAGACTGATTCTATCCCTGCCGATCTGGCGGTGGCAACCGAGGTAAACTCCTACAACTATCGCTATATGTACTTCCCTGGTGATATGAAGCGTTATCCTGAAAAGACCTTCTATCAGAGTGAGGCGAGTGTGGCTGCGATGGGACCAAACTTCTATGAGATGGACCGTGACAAGGTGTTGGGTCTGGCTTATTGGGGAACCATCGATTACCTGGGCGAGAGTATGGGATGGCCTGTCAAGGGATGGAACCAGGGTGTGTTCGATCTTTCTCTCCAGCCAAAGCCGGATGCTTATTTCGTGAAGAGTATGTTCTCAGAAGAACCTGTCGTGCATATCGGAATCATCGAAAAGTCGGGTGGCAACATCCAGTGGAATGGCATCAATGTTTCTGCTGGAAAACTCTCAGAAAACTGGAACCGTGAGGTAGGCGAGAAGGTTTCGCTCTACACTTATACCAATGCAGATGAGGTGGAACTCTTCCTCAACGGTAAGAGTCTGGGAGTAAGAAAGAACAGCGAAGCCCCTAAACTCCGTGCCCGCATCAAATGGGATGACATCGCCTATGCACCGGGTGTGCTTCTGGCTGTAGCTAGAAAGAACGGCAAGGTGGTGGCTCGCCATCAGATAGAGACTACGGGCGAGGCTGTGGCTCTGAAGCTGGTTCCGGATATAGAGACCTGGCATGCTGATGGTAAGGATCTGATGCATGTTCGCATCTATGCCGTGGATAAAAAGGGCAGAAGAGTGCTGAACGTGAAGGATGCCAAGGCATTCGACAAGTTAACCTTCACCGTGAAGGGCGATGCGAATATCGTGGCGGTGGATAATGGAAACATCGCATCTGATGAGCTTCATATCGGAAAGACCCAGTTGGAGAAGTCCATCCAGCGTCATCTCTTTCAGGGATCCGCCCTCGTGATATTGCGCGCCGGTGATAAGCCGGGAAAGATAGAACTCTCGGTAGCTGGAGAAAAGATGAAAGCCAAGAAGCTGGTTTTGAATACGAAATAAATATGATACTAAGAAAGGTCGCCAAAATGCTGGCGACCTTTTTTTAGTTGATTTACTTCGCTATATCCGTCGAAATTCGACGTAACTGATATAGTTTCGACGGATTGGCTTAAGTTTCGACGGAAAAACATTGCTTTTCGTCGAAATTTGAGATATTCGTATATACTATCTCGCTTGGCACCTTCACAGCCTACATTGCTGAGATACTGTAGAACCATTTGACGCAAATCGGTTGTGCCTTTTTCTTATCATATTATTTTCTGTGTTTAACTAAAAATAAAAGGATAAAAAACATCTATCTGATAATCAAGTCATTGTAAATCTATTAATAAAAATTTATTTTTCGGTTATTTTTTTATTAGCCATTAAATTAAATAGTATCTACAATCTACGCGAGCGCCTTTCTTCGCTATTTCGGTTCCGACCATAGAGTAAACAAGCTTGCGAATTTCTTTGATTTCAACATCAGGCATTCTACTTGCCATTGTCTTCCGCCAGGCGTCCCCCGGATTTGCAATCCGGCGTTAAAAAATGTTCGACCAATTTATTTTGCGGATTTAAAATCCGCTTCTTTTTTGCTTGTTGACGGGATTGCAAATCCCAGGGTTTAATAAGTTGAACATTTTTTTACAGCGGATTTCAAATCCGCTGGGATGCCTAGCGGTGGATATCCGGGATATACTAATAAAGGTCACCAGCATTTTGGCGACCTTTTTTAGTATTCTTTGTTTTCTCTTTATTTTCTGAATTTCTTTTTGAACCATTGGTTGAATGCCACGTAGGCACTGATTTCCTCCTGGTGCTGAGGTTCAGCGAAGGTGAGGACATTGCCCGATGAATCTCCGTGCTGGTCTGGGAAGATAATCATCAGGTTCGTGCCCGAGAAGAAGCGGGTTAGCTCTTCCGGCAATCGCTCTAATGCCGACTTGTGGGAAACGGTTCCCTTTCGGGCTGTCACCACCACAAAGAGATGGTTCTTGCTCATGTGGGAGGCAAGCTGAGGCATCTCGTTCCAATGCTGCATCAGGGTGTATTCGGCACGTACATCCTGATGTCGGTTGGTGATGTACTCATTGATGAGTGCCAGGGTCTCCTCCCTGCCGTGGAACTGGATGCGGCAATCCAGATTGCCTGACAGGCGCGCCAGTCGCTCTACCCAGCGGTAGAAACCCGGTTCAAATTCTGCCCTCGATGGTACTGCCACCTGTATTCGGCGAATGGTATTGAGCGGCTGCTTGATGCGTGCCATGATGATCTGACGGCTCAGACCATTGAAGAGACTCTGATGAAACTCTCCCCAGAACTTAGGCGAAACCTCCGGATGCATGTGCATGCCGATGATGATTTCGGAACACTGGAACTCGTTGAAGGCATGCTTGATGCCGTTGGCGATGTTGGCAGCAATGCGAACCTGCGTCTGCGTCATCACGTCGGTGGCTGCGGCAAGCTGACTGCAATGATCCAGGAGCTGTCGGCCCTGTTCCTGCTTGTATCGCATATCCTTGTCATCATACACTACGTTCAGGCAGACCAGTCCTCTGTTCAGCTTCTGGTTTCTCACTAGGAAGGCGAGACTCATCAGATTATCGGCATATTCCGGGTACTTCACCGGTATGAGAATCTTCTCATCGCTTGCCTTCTTGGTATCCTCGGCATCTGGAAGCTCCTTGTCGCGGAGGATAATCTTTCTGGAACTCCAGTCGGTGAGCATCGAAGAGATGACGCAGGTGCAGAGAATCATCATCACCACACCATTCAGCATGTCATCGTTGACCAGATAGGTGTTCGGACCCACCAGGAGGTTCATACCCACCATCACCATGGCGATACTGCCGGCGGCATGGGCAGAAGTCAAACCGAACATCATGTGACCCGATGACAGCGGCAACCGGAATCCGAAGCAGGCGGCATAGGCAGCGATGGCTTTTCCCAAGGTTCCGAAGAACACGATGCAGAAGATGACCCAAAGGATATGACTGCCCTGGAAAAGCAGTCCCACGTTGATGAGCATGCCCACACCTATCAAAAAGTAAGGGATGAAGAGCGCATTGCCCGTAAACTCCAGTCGGTTCATCAGCGGAGACACGTGCGGGATATACCTATTTAATATCAGACCAGCGAAGAAGGCACCGAACACGCCCTCGATGCCCACCATCTGCGAGAGAGCCGCACTCATGAAGAGCATCGCCATCACGAAGATAAACTGCATCACCGAATCGCTGTACCGGCGCAGAAACCATCTCGTGAGTCGCGGTATCAGGAATATCATTACTCCGCAGTATGCGGCAAACTTGGCGGTGAAGAGTACCCAGAAGAGCAGACCATCGTGACTGGAGAACGAGGCGACGAGACCCGCCAGCATGATGAGGGCTATCAGGAGCGAAAGCATGCTGGAACCCACGCTCAGCGTAACGCTCGGTTTCTGCTGCAGACCATATCTGGAAACAATAGGATAGGCTATCAGGGTATTGGAAGCCATGATGCAGCTCAGCAGAAACGATGCCCTGGTGGAATAGTGCAGTAACCAGATGCTCATGCCGAAGGTGAGGAAGAAGGGAACGAAGCAGGTGAGCAGACCATAGATGATAAGCCGCGATTTGTTTTTCTTCATACCCTCCATGTCCATTTCCAGGGCGGCGAGGAACATAATGTAGTAGAGTCCCACCTTGCCGAACAGCTCGAAAGATGCATCTCGTTCCAGAATGTTCAGTCCGTATTTGCCCACGAGGATACCCGCCAGCACCATTCCGATGATGTGCGGGATACGGAGTTTACCCATGATGATAGGGGCAAAGAGGATGATGAGGAGCACTACGAAGAATATCAACGTAGGGTCTGTGATAGGGAAGTATTGAGCGATATGGAACATAGGCTTTCTTCTTTTTTGTTATACTTAAAGGGGGATTTCTGCATCAGCATTCATCCCTCCCTTTCTGTTTTTGACTGCAAAAGTACGAATAAATCTTGAAAGCACAAAGTTTTTCTGCCCTTATCCTACAATCATGGTGATATTTTTGCATGTTCACTATTGTTTCTATCTTTTCAAATCCCTATCCACCATGGCACAGACACAGGAATCAGACCATACGTTTTCTGCCGTCTCAATCATGTCGATGATAGTATAGATTGGCAGGATGATGCCCATGATGCCGATAGGAGCATTGATACCGGACATCAGAGATAGGGTAAGGAAATAACATCCCATCGGTACTCCTGCATTACCCACTGCTGAGATAACTGAAATGAAGAGCCAGAGAATCATCGTAGTCCAAGGTAAAGGCATTCCTCCATTCTGCATCAGGAATAAGGAGGTTACGAGGATAAACGCAGCGCAGCCATTCATGTTGATGGTAGTACAGATAGGTAATACAAAGCGGGAAACCTGATTGGAAACTCCCAACCTGTCTTCTGCTGTCTGCATCGTCACCGGCAACGTAGCAGCAGAACTCTTTGTAAACAGAGCCATTAATACTGCCGGCATCATCTTGCCCAGTGTACGCACAGGATTCAAGCCTCTTGCCAAGAGGAAGAGCGGAAGGATGATGAAGAATTGAATGACATTACCTCCCAGGATAACAGCTACGTACTTTCCTAGAGAAGCCATCACGATACCCGCAGAGAACTGGGCTGAGAGTTGTGCTGCAAAGGCAACGATACCCAGAGGCAGAGCCCAGATTAATCCATGAATCAGCATGAAGAGCAGATCCTGCAGACCAAACAATCCCTTCATCACGACTTCTTTCTTATCGCTTGATGGCATCTTGGCTAAAGCAATACCTGCTGCTGCCGCCAAAATCAATATAGAGAGTACATTTCCTTCGGCAAACGGCTTGATGATGTTGTTGGGTATTACCCCAAGAATATGGTCATAATAGCTGGTTTCTCCCAGCTTTTGGGGAACATCCGCCATACCGCTCTGTACCAAGGCTGTAGGTAAATTGCCTGGAGCAACGATGTTGTAGAGCACCAGTCCCACTGCTGCAGCTGCTATCGTTGTGAGCAGGGTGTAGGTGATGGCGTGGCGGAATATCTTACCGGTATCTGCCTGGTTGCCCAAGGATGCCAGGGTTGTGATAACAGCCAAGGCTATGGTTGGTACTGCCAGAAGCTGGAATAAGCGGGTATAGACCGTGGCTATGAAGTTCATCAGACTATCCAGCCAGCTGATGCCGAATATCCCCAAGACGGCGCCTACTATCAAAGCACCAATCCATAGTACCAGCTGCCGGGTTTGCTTATTCTTCACTCCTTTTTGCTTACTGCAGCCAGCATTGCTATCCGGCTGTCTATTTCCAATATTATTCATTGTTTCTACCATGATTTTAAACTATTATTTTCAAAAGGCAAAGGTATTATTTTTTTTCCTTGTCAACAATCCCACAAATATGGTATTTTGCAATCTCGTTATTTTTTTCGGGCTATTCTTTTGCTTGTATCATTATTTTTTGTAACTTTGCCGAAAGAAATTAAAAAGGCAGCAATATGAAATATCCTATCGGCATACAGAGTTTCGAACAAATCATAGAAGATGGTTATGTTTATCTCGATAAGACGGCATTGGTCTATGACTTAGTGACTAATGGTAAAATATACTTTCTGAGTCGTCCACGACGATTTGGAAAGTCATTGCTCGTATCTACCTTGAAATGCTATTTCGAGGGTAAGAAGGAACTGTTCAAGGGGCTTGCCATCGACAAGCTGGAGAAGGAGTGGAAGCAATATCCTGTGTTTCATCTCTCTTTTGGTGGTCAAAACTTTGTAGAGCCTTATGCGTTAGACAAAGTGTTGGAGGAGTTTGTTGCCATGGCAGAACGTATCTATGGGCGTGAGGAGTTGGCCGAGACTTTAGGTAGTCGCTTTAAGGCTGTGTTAGGGAATGCTCATAAGAAAACAGGAATGAGAGCTGTCGTACTCATTGATGAGTATGACAAGCCTTTGCTTGATGTGATGGATATGGATATTTCTGTGCAGAATGAATATGGAAAGATGACTTTGGAGGATTATAATCGCAATCTGCTCAAAGGCGTATATTCTGTATTCAAGGAAGCTGATGCTGACCTGCAGTTTGTTTTACTCACGGGTGTCACAAAGTTCTCGCAGGTAAGCGTGTTCAGTGGTTTCAATCAGCCTAACGACATCAGTATGGACGAGCATTACGAGGCACTTTGTGGAATTACGGAAGATGAATTGTATTCTACCTTTGATGAACAAATCAAGGCGATGGCCGTGAGATACAAGACGACGGAGGAAGGGATGAAATACAAACTGAAGAGGAAGTTTGATGGTTATCACTTCAGTCCCAATATGCTTGATATCTATAATCCTTTCAGCATCTTGAATGCTTTGAGTAAGAAGATCCTGGCAGATTATTGGTTCCGCACCGGTTCGCCAACTTATCTGGTTCGCCTATTGTCTCATTTTGATGAGAACATCAATGAGATGGTGAACAGGTTTTATCCTACGAGTAGTTTTATCGACTACAAGGCAGATGTGGAAGCACCGTTGCCTATGATTTATCAGAGCGGTTATCTTACTATCAAAGATTGGAATATGGATACCGATTCCTATCTCCTGGATTTCCCGAATGATGAAGTGAGGAGCGGTTTCCTGACGCTGGTCAAAGCAGCAAAGCGAAGGTAGGGTAGATTGTGTGGTAGAGACTCCGAACTATATCTACATCTTCGAATTCAAGCGTGATGGTTCGGCAGAGGAAGCCCTGAAGCAGATAGAGGATATGGGCTATGCCAGGGAATATGCTGCAGATGGCAGAAAGATTTATCAGATAGGCTGCAACTTCTCATCGAAGACGGGAACCATTGATGGGTGGAAGATGAAGTAGGTAATCTGTAAGTATATTCTGAAGATGTAGTGATGCGGCGTTATTAAGAATGAGTTTTCTTTACATTAGCTTGCCTGAGATTCTCGTATTTTCAGACGCTTATTATTTCTTTGAGAATATCGCAAATATGAAGAGGGATAAAAACTTGCTGATAATCAGATATTTGTGATTTCTTGACAAGGTGATGCCGTTGAGGAAAATCTATAGTCGTACAACTATAGGTCTTATTCTTAATATAGAGCAGAAAACAAGGATTTCCAGCCTCTCAATCCTCTTGTTTTTATCGCTAGATTCAAAACTTGTAGGTATATGAATTTTGGTTATAAATATTGACGGGAGGTATTTTTGCAATTTTAATTTGAACTAAAAAAAGGATGAATAAAGAATGAATACAACAAAGTTGACAAGAGAAGAAGCGTTGCGACGTTGGAATGCTTCTAAGGAGACCAAGCGTAAGATGGTTGAAAAGCTCGAAACCTTGGTAAGAAATAGCTGTCTTGAACGGGGAGATTTGGAAAATTTAAAGTAGTACATGATGGAAAAGGTTATTGTTGACGTTGCGTGGTGCGACAGAAATTATGGCGGTTCTTTTGGTAGTAATGTTCCAGGAGCGGTGGTTTTTACTGCACCAACCTTTTTGAAGCTTTGCAAAAAGAAGCAAAGGAAAGTCTGGAGTTTCATATTGAAGGCCTTGTGGAAAATGGAGAAGATGTTCCCGAATGGCTGAAGAATGGAGATTATGAGTTTGAGTATAATATTATAAGATAAGATCAGTTATGTGTCTGATTTAGCAAAGAGGGTGTGTCATAAGTAAATGATTCACCCTTTTTTGTTTGTTGGAATGTTACTGATATGTTGTTGGAAAACATAGTATAAGTTGTTAGAAAAGATAGTATATGTTTTTGAGTTAGTTAGTATCTCCAGTCGCACAACAGCTGTTGTGCGCTTGCATAGCAGCTGATATGCGCTTGCACAACAGGTGATGTGCATGCGTAGGCCAACTGTTATGTGCCAACTGTAATTTAGACTTATGCCCCCCTCCTCTTTGTCATTTGGTACATACAGAATGGCATTTCATACAAGGTAGGTTTAGATATTTGGCTGATAGAAATAATCTTCTTACTTTTGTGCTCGTAATCGGGAAGCGATAGAAGAGAATGATTCGTGGAACGAGGAAAATGAAGTATAACCCTTTTAATATATAATATGAAGAAGATTATGATTTCGTTGATGATGGCAGTAACTGCCACCACAACCAGTTTTGCAAAGAGTGACAATACCGATGTGGCAAATGCTGTAAAGAGCGTAGCCGAGCAGGTAAAGCAGGCTTCATCCGGTACAGTGTATGGTGTAGTTGAGAACACCAAGCACCACATCACCGTAGCTACTCCTTTTGGAAAGTACACCATAGAGAAGAAGGATGTCGGCATCTGCTTTAGGAGAATGTCGGCAAAGCTGGTATCATCGAAGAATGGCATTTATAAAGTCAAGACATCCCTTGGTAATTTTACGGTGAATGCCAGAAAGGGGACGATAACGAAGAGATAATCGTTACTGTTTGTTTACCTTCTTGCAAGAGATGGTATATAGGTATAGGGCATTGAATTGTTGCCATGGAATAGAAATGTGGAAGTATTTTTCTCTCGGCAATGGCAGCGTTCAATGCCATTTTTTGTCCTTCGGGACAAAAAACATCGCAAAAAGTTTGGCGGTATCAAGAATATTGCTTACTTTTGCGGTCAGAGTTGGAGCAGACGGAAAAGAACGGCTGCGATGAAGACTCAAATGAATGAGCGTATTGAACGTTAGTCTTGAAATAGAAATGTGGAAATTTCAAAATTCAACTATGACGAACAGCAATACGGCTCACGCTATGGGATTATTGTATCCTTTTCTCTATAGGAGGAAGGTGCCGATATACCTTTTGGCGTGGGCTATTGTTAGTTGCTAGTTGAAAGGTCTTTCCACAACCTCTATTTCGGCGACCGAACAATAGTCCCACGCTTTTTTCATAGAAAACTTAATGACCGATAGCTACTTCTGGGAACAAGTCGGCGAAGTAAATGATAAATATGGAAAGTCAATTTATCGTATTCAATACAACGACGGAACTCTTAAGATTAGATGTTTCCAAAATTGTTTATTTCGAAGGAGATGGCAATTATACACAGATTGTTACTATTAACAAGCTGAAGGCTGTTGTTTGTCTAAATTTGTCTCAGATGGAGAAGTACTTGGCCGAGCATCTTGTAGATTGCAAGAGTATTTTTATGCGAGTGGGTAAGCGCTTTATCATCAACACAGGCTATATCTATCAGGTTAATACGCAAAAGCAACAATTGATATTATCCGATTATGAGCATTTTGCATTTGCTTTGGGTATTTCTAAGGAAGCCTTGAAGCAAATGAAGGATTTACTCATAACTAAAAAATAAACTAATCAAGCAAAGAATTTTATGGAATTAATCATTGGACGTGATGCTAGTACATCTCAATTGAGAATAACAATGGGACAACAATCCAAGACTTTTGGGGGTGCTGGAAGTGTTCCTATGACTGTGAGCCGTCAACACTGTAGTTTAACCATTAATCCAGATGGTTCTTATAGAATTACGAATCTAAAACCTCAGAATGTTACTTTTGTCAATGGAGTGGAAATAATGGCAAAGACTATCATGGAAAAGGATAAAATAGAACTTGGTCCAAGCAAATTTTTGGTTAGTTGGGATTGGATAAAGAGTTTTGTTCCTCAAATGGTAGATTTTCGTCCATTGCAGCGTGTTTGGGAAGAATATGATGAACATAAACTTGATCAGCAAATTGCTGACCGCAAGTTTAATTCTCTTCGTGGCATTACTGGTTTGATTACCATGGGAGCCATCGCTTTGAGCATCATTTTCCCAGAATTTAGAGAGACTCCTCTTTATATAGGTTTGTATCTCTTAGGTATTTTGATTTCTGTAGGCTTTACTGTAAAGGCATATAAGGATTCTTCTAAGGGACCGTTAAGGCAGAAGCAGTTGACTGAAGAGTTTCAGCAGCATTATGTTTGTCCTCATTGTCATCACTTCCTGGGCTTTCTGTCTTATGGAGTTTTAATGCAGAATGAGGCTTGTCCTTATTGCAAGGCTAAAATTAAAAAGTGATTTTGTACAATAGAAGATAGGTTTTGTGTAATGAGCACAAAATTATCACCTATCTATTTATTATTTCACTATATTTGCACCAGTTAAAATTTTAAAACGTATGATTATGGCACAGAATGAAGAAACATTGTATTTCGATAATGCACATCCTGAAGTAAGACAGGAAAGTAAAGATAAAACTCAGAACGCTGCTGATAAGGCAACTTGGAAGAAAGTAGCGGTAGGTGGTGCTGCTGGTATCTTGTTGGGTGCAAGTGCTATGTATGCCACAGATGCCTTTGCAGCAAATACAGAAGAAACTCCCGATACAAAACCGGAAGGGGAGAATCCATCGCAAGATGCTGCTGCAGCTAATGATAATGCCTCTATCAAGGTAGCAGAGAGTCATGATGAGCAGAACTTTAAGGAGGCTTTTGATACCGCTAGAGCCGAAGTTGGTCCTGGTGGCGCTTTCCATTGGCATGGCAATATCTATAGTACTTATACCGAGGACGAGTGGAACAATATGGCAGATACAGAAAAGAACGACTATGCTGAGGCTGTAAAGCCAGAAGTACGTGCTGAAGAAATGAATGCAGCTCCTCATCAAGCGGAAGATGTTGCTATGGTATCTCATTCTTCTCATGCAGACCAGGATGTATCTGTTGCTCACAATGATGCAAATTTGCATCAGGCAAGTGATGTGCAGGTGGCTGATGACCAAACTGCAGATGTTCATTTGGTTAATGCGGGTGAAGTTCAGCTTGCTGATGGCTCCATGGCTACAGTGGGTGTCTTCGATGTGGATGGTCAGGAAGTGAGTGTGGTAGATTTTGATCAGGATGGAAATCCTGATGTTGCGATTTGTGATGCCAATGGCAATGGAAGTATTGACGTTGGTGAAGCAGTTGATTTGCATACAGGACAAGTGATTACTCCAAGTGGTAGTGATTTCGCTGATACCGGAGTTGATGATTCTGCTGATCCAAATCTCCAAACTGCATCCTTGGAGAATCCAGATGTTGCTCCTGATATGCCAGACTATATGTCTGATGCTGATATTCAGATGGCATAAACATTGATTAAAATAGATGGTGGCAATGGAAACTAAAAGAATCAAATGTCCGAGTTGCGGTGTGTTGCTTGACGTGAGAAATTCTCAAAACGAAGCGGTAAAGATGATTACTTGTCCTCAATGTAAAGCTCAGTTGAAAGTGATGTTCTCACAGCAACATGCTGCAACTCCGCAATCTTCTGGGGAAACAGAATATGTTGGTAATAGTAATGGTGAGACTCAGTATGTGAATCGAGATAATGGAGAAACTCGTTACGTGGGGCATTCCTCTTCTCCTTCTCAATTTGATGAAACAATCCTTGCAGGCAAGAAAGAAGAGGTTACTCCTGGTTATTTGCTCTATGGTGGTCAGAAGTATCCGTTGGGGTTCGGCAATAATGTAATAGGTCGCAAGGCTACTACTTCGCAGGCAACTGTACAGATAGCTACTGATGATAGATATATGAGTCGTCAGCATCTTGCCATCCAGGTATGTAAGGTTTCTACGGACAATGTTAGGGTTGTGGTATCAAACTATCATAATAAAAATGCGAGTTATGTGAATGGACAATTATTGAACGAGGGTGACCAGCTCATATTGTCAGAAGGAAGTATCATCAAGATGGGTAACACAACCGTTGTTTATCATCAAAAATAAAGCTAACAATGAGAATCAAGATATATCAGCCTTTAGCTATCCATGAGTTGGGTAAGAGGGCGAACCAGGAAGATAGCATCTATCCAATAGAGGGCAAAGCAACGGAGAATGACCGTTTGTTTTTGCTCTGTGATGGTATGGGTGGACATGAGCATGGCGAGGTGGCAAGCCAAAGTATTTGCAAAAGTCTTTCTTCGTTTTTGTTGCAGCATGCAGTTGCTTCCGAAGGCTTGGAAGATAAGTTGCTGTCTGATGCTTTGGCGTATGCCTACGAAGAACTGGATAAACTGGCTATTGCGGGAGATTCCCGTCAGATGGGAACAACTTTAACTTTGCTGTATTTTCACAGTAATGGATGTACTGCAGCCCACATAGGAGATAATAGAATATACCATCTCCGCCCATCTTCGCATACCATATTATATAAGAGTCGTGACCATTCCCTGGTGTATGATCTTTATCAGGCTGGTGAGTTGACCTATGAGGAGATGAAGACATTTCCACAGAAAAATGTCATCACCCGTGCGATGATAGCTGGAGACAGAAATCATCCAAAACCTGATGTTATCCATATTTCAGATATTCAGCCAGGTGATTACTTCTATATTTGTTCTGACGGTATGTTGGAACAGATGGAGGATGAGGAACTGTTGGATGTTTTCTCTGCGAATGTTCGTGATGAAGAAAAACGACAGATGCTGATTTCAGAAACCTCAGATAATAAAGATAATCATTCTGCTTATATTCTACACATCAAAGATGTGAGTCATGACGAGGCTGATGTGAGTCTTGTAAATGAAGAGCCTACGGTGAAATGCAATGCTTTGAATATCAAGCCTGATGTGGAAGAGATGACTGCTTCTCCTGATGTTGAAGTCGTAAAGCCTGTTGGCACACCGCCGCCTGTTCCTGATAGTGTAATTGTTGATTTGGTGAATAAGCAGAAAAGAAAGAAACTCCTGTTTGTTGCTTTCATGGCAATAGTGGTGTTGGCTGTTGTAGGAATGTTTGGATATGGCTACTATAGCAAGCATAAAGCAGAGGCTGCTTTGCTTGATTCTCTTCATGAAGATTCTATGATGACCGTGAATGAGTTTAATAGCCAGCAAGAGTCAAAGACAGATACAACAAAACCAGATTCAATAAAGTAAGATACAATAAAAAATGGACGAACTAAATAATCAAAATATGCTCCAAGTAGGAACCATCCTACACGGAACTTACAAGATAGAAAGCTACTTATCATCTGGTGGCTTCGGCAATACCTATTTAGCAAAGAACATCGAGTTTGATGAGACTTATGCCATCAAAGAGTTCTTTGTAAAAGGTGTGTGTCAGCGTGATGGTAATAGTACAACCATTAGTGTAAGCAATGCCGAGAATACCAATAGCTTTGAGCAGCAGCGAGAGAAGTTCAAGAAAGAAGCTCGCCGTCTCCGTAGTCTCCGTAATCCTCATATTGTCAAGGTCTATGATCTTTTTGAGGAGAATGGTACTGCGTATTATGTGATGGATTATGTAGATGGAGAAAATCTATCTGCACGTTTGAAGCGTACCAATGCACCTTTGGCAGAGTCTGAGGTTCGCAATTACTTGAATCAGATATTGGATGGTCTTGAGGCGATTCATAATGAAGGTATGTTCCATCTTGACTTCAAGCCTGCCAATATTATGGTGGATAGTCATGATGTGGTCAAGTTGATAGACTTTGGTGCAAGTAAGCAGCAGAGTACGGAAGGTGGTGCCACGATGAGCACGGGTATCAGTTATACGAATGGCTATGCCCCTAGTGAGCAGATGGCGCAGAGTTATGATAAGTTCGGACCATGGACAGACTTCTATGCCCTTGGTGCCACTATGTATAAGTTACTTACCAATCAAGACCCTCCATCAGTTTCTGACCTTTCTGAAGACGAGACAGAGGACAAGCATCTTGCCCTCCCTATGCCTAATGTCTCTGAGAAAATGAAGAAGTTGGTGGTTTGGATGATGCAAGTGAATAGGTTAAAGAGACCGAAGAATGTGGGGGAGATAAGACGTATCTTGCAACAGTCTTCTGCTGCTACTTCTAACAATGAAGAGACAAAAGCGTTTAGTCCACATCATTCTTATGCAAATTCTGTTGATGATGAAGAAGAAACAGTGTGGGCAAGTAAACATGGAGATGCAAAAGTTGAAGAGAATGAACAACCTCAGAGTAAGATAGAAAAACAAACAAGTGGCGATACTGCTAATAAAAATACGCATTTTGTAGTGGTGTTTATACTTGTGATAGTTGTAGTTTGTGCAATCGCAATTATGACACGAGGATGTGGCGGAAATAGAACTGCTTCTGACATAAATAGTGTTGAAGCATCTGTGGATTCGGATGTTGCATTTCCTGATACGATGACATATGCCGATTCTGGTGCTGATACTTCAGTAATGTATGTGGAAAATAAAGAAGAGACTTTCTTCAATGAAAAGGTAAGATATACAGGTGCTGTAATGTGCTATCCTGATCCTGGATATTTTTATCCACTTGATGAAGCTGGTGAGCTTACCTTTAGTGATGGAAGAATGTATAAGGGTCCTTTTAAGCGTGGGCGGATGGAAGGTGATAATGCTTCTTTTATTTACCCTAATGGGGATACATTTACAGGCTCTTTTTATGACAACCATTTTTCAAAAGGAACATATACCGTAAAGCAGTCTGGAGAACAGTTTGTTGGTACTTTTGATGGAAATGGTCAACCCCAAAAAGGTGCTTGGTATGATAAAGATGGTAACTTTTTACAAAATGTTTAAACTATTGAATAAGTAAATATTAAAGGCAATGAAATTTAAAATTCTTATAAATGTGATGTTGCAACTGTCTTTCATAAATGCTATAGCTCAGCGAAATGCCATAAAGCGGAGTTCTGCAAAAAACAGGATTTATGCAGTTAAGGATAATCTTCCTGGCAATTTCAGACAAACCAAAAGTTTTATATTGAAAATAGTGATATTGGCATTGGAGCAAACAATGGCTTTAAGATTATAAGTAAAAAGTTTTTGTGTTTACAGAGTGGTATCCACCATTGCCATCGTCAGTAATAGTAATAAATATCTATAATGGAAATTAAAATATAGTAAAACAATTATGTATAAAATAAATATGAGAAAAATATTAACTGTTTTATTGCTTGTCTTTTGTTTTTTGAGTGTAAATGCTCAAAAAAAGGTTGTGCAAAGAAGTAGAAAGTGTGTGTCTTCGGTCAAAGTTGTTCCGTCTCAAAAAGCAAAAGCTATTCATAAGAAGGCAAAAACTATTCATAATAAGGAAAGTCATGAGGATAAAACAAATGCTATTAATGGAACCTCTTATAGTAGTCAAACTCCACAAGCATACCAGCAACCTGTTATACCTCAATATTCTTTTGGAATTTATAAAATCAATAAGAAATTATACATTCAGAATTTGAAAGACAATGTTTCTGCTTTTATAGAATATAAACGAAATTATTATGGGTGGACAATCATGCAGGTTCGTGAGTTTCATGAAGCTTTTAATGATTTTATATCAGCAATGGAGGAAGATGGAAGATTGAGTACGGATGAATTTGGAACGATATCAGACTCAAAAGGTTTGTTGTCAAACACTGACAAATATGACTATTGGTATGATAAGCATGGTAATTGTATTACTAATGATCGGTATAATTCATTAAAGGACAAAAAGAAAAAGAAATATGAGCAATTTGAGGCAAACCGACAAGTTGTGTCTTTTGCTCAAGAAATAGGAAAAGGGCTGATTGAGACTTTGAGGAAAGAACATAAATTATAATGTTTAAATAATGTAGAAATGAATGAACAAGAATTAAAGGAGAAGATAAAATCTCTTTACGAAGAATTGATAGAAGAAAAAAAAGGTTTCTATCTGCCTGGATCGGGGTATAGAACCAAAGAACCACCTTCTGGTTTGCGGTATGCAGAGAAGGCGTTAGAATTACTGGACGTTGCAAAGAAACTGGCTAGTATTGATTCGGCTAAGTATAATACGTTGGAATTGCAAATAACAATTAATAAAGATGTTGAGAATGTGAGAGGTTATTTTTATAAATATGACAAAAGCTGTAAACCTACATCAAAAAGTATTGCTGAAATACAACAAATGATGTCTGATACAACAAGTCAAATTTATCGAGACTTTGTTTGTAAGGTTGATGATGATAAGGTATAAAGCAAATTTATTAGTGTCCACTAAAAACGATTAACAATCGTTGTAAGTGGTTGATATATGAAAAAATACGAGCAAAAATTGACTCTATGGGTTAGAAATGACTATCTTTGCAGAAAATTACAATCTGTAAATTAGTTTAGACTCATGAGTCAAGGTAAGTATATATTCTGTCAAATATGTGATACTTTGATTTGTAGTTTTAATATAAATGATGGAAAAAGATAAAGTTCAAGAATACGTTGAGGGTAAAGTAACCGATGCGTTAAACAAAGTTGTTACTGATGCTTATCTAGCGGGTTACAATGCTGGCTATCAAGATGGTTATAATAAGGTTGTCAAAGATTCTGTTTCGGAAGGCTCGGAGTTTGTCGACTTGGGACTTCCGAGTGGAACATTATGGTCTTCAGATTATGTAAAAGATGGAGATGAGGTACTGTTCTTACCATATCCTGAAGCTCAGAAATATGATATTCCGACAAAAGAGCAAGTTGATGAACTTCGAGAGTATTGTGAAATCAGTATAAAATACGATGAAGACGATAATTATGTTCATATAGTACTTGGTCCTAATGGAAATTCAATTGTATTTAAAGGGCATGGTTATAAAACTTTTGCTGAGTTGAAAGATACTAAGACGGCATATTTTTGGCAAGTATATAATAGCGACAAACCAAAAGCTGTTTTTGTTCCATACCCAAGTGCTCCCTATATAAATGCGGTATATCTGTTTCCTGGTTATAAGATACCAATATGGACTGTTAAAAATAAGAAGTTATGAAACAACTATGCAATAACGCTGTTCTCTGCAATGGCAAATACAGACTAGAAAAGATCCTTGGTCAAGGTGGTTACGGTATTACCTATAAGGCAATAATGAAAGAAACCGTTTCTGGTTCTTTGGGTAATATGGAGGTCGATGTATCTGTGGCAATCAAGGAGTTCTTTATGAAGGACACTTGTGAGCGTGAGGAAGGGACGGGGAAGATAACCGTTCCTTCTCAGGGAAGTCGTGCCGTAGTAGAGTTATATCGCAAGAAGTTTGTTAAGGAAGCAAAGAACCTTGCACAGATGAATCATCCTCATATCGTTAAAGTTGTAGATGTGTTTGAGGAAAATGATACGGTTTATTATGTAATGCAATATTTGAGTGGTGGCTCATTGACTGATTATGTGAAGCAGCATGGTGCTTTGGATGAGGCAATAGCCATTAAGTATATCCAACAAATAGGTTCGGCATTGGAATATATGCACCAAAGGCATATTTGTCATTATGATGTAAAGCCAAGCAACATCCTGCTTGATGACAAAGGTGGTGCTATACTAATTGACTTTGGAATCTCAAAAGGCTATACAGAAGAAGGGCATCAGACTAGTTCTACTCCCGTAGGAATTAGTACTGGCTATGCACCTTTGGAACAGTACCAACAAAATTTGCAGGATTTCTCTCCTGCTACAGATGTTTATGGACTTGCTGCTACATTGTATTTCTTGGTGACGGGTAAAGTACCCGCGGAGGCTAGTATCGTTTTGAATGATGGAATTGGCCGAAAATCTGATGGTATTTCTGCAAAACTATGGCGAAGCGTAGAACGTGGAATGTGTCCTCGTAAAAATGATAGGTTTCAAAATATATCTGATTTTATAGGCTCTATTTCCGTTGGTGAAACAACAATTGTTTCAAAAAAAACTTTTGTAAATGAATTTGAGGCACCAATTGCATCGTCTACAACAAATGCTATTGCTGGTAAAGGAAAAGGGAAATGGGCAAGGACAATTTTTATGAGCTTGTTGACGATTTCTATGCTTCTATCTTTGATAAAAGTGGGTTATGTAAAAGTGCATCAGCATATCGTAATCAATGAACTTGTAGATAATATGGTAAAGGTTAAAGGTGGAATAGTTGACGGAGTAACCTTCTCGGATTTTTACATTGGGAAATACGAAATTACCAATGAGGAATATGATGCAGTGATGGACGAAAGACCAGTCTATAAATTGATATTTGCTCAGATGGGTGGTGTGGAAGTTTATAACAATAAGCTTAGAATAAAAAACGAGGCTGCAATGGGCAAAAAACATCATCCGAAGATAGTGTCTAGAAAGCAGGTGCTAGAGTTCTTGGAACGTCTAAATGAAAAAACAGGAAAACAATATAGATTGCCTACAGGCTTAGAATGGGAAGTAGCTGCAAAAGGTGGCATTTGTGGGCATGGATATAAATACTCAGGAGGTAATGATATTCTTAGAGTAGCAAATTTCTATAATGGAAAAAAAACGAATCTTGAAGATGTTGGACAAAAATGCCCGAACGAACTAGGGTTATATGATATGACCGGTAATGTTGATGAGTTGTGTGACAATACTTGTATTGATATAAATGATAAGAGGTGGAGTATTCGAGGAGGTTGTTGCTTGGATGAAGCATCTGAGAGTTTGGTAACTTCAAAGAAACCTTTAGGTACGAATTGTCTTGTTGGCTTTAGATTGGCATTAGGTAATTCGGGTATTAGAGAAGAAGGATATGTAGATTTGGGATTATCTGTAAAATGGGCTAAATGTAATTTGGGCGCAAAAACTCCTGAAGATGCTGGCGATAGATTTGCATGGGGGGAAACTGCAACGAAAGAAAGTTTTGATATGGAAAACTATAAATATAGGAATAATCCTATAATGCATAGTGTTTCATTAACAAATAATGATGCTGCTTATGTATTGTTAGGTAAGCATTGGAAGATGCCAACTAAGAAAGAAATGCAAGAATTGCTAGACAAATGTACTTGGACTTGGAAAGAGGTTAAGGGTATAAAGGGATATATTGTTAAAAGTAAAGTTAACGGAAATAGTATATTTCTTCCAGGAATGATGGGAAAATATGAAACTATAGGTAAATTTGAAAATGGATGTTGGGGACTTTGGTTTTCAAACTCTATACGGACTAATAAGTCGTTTTTTATACCCGCTGTATCAAATAATGATATAAATATGTGTAGAAATGGGGATAATATATCACTTTTTTTCTATTATGCAGGATATTGGACAGGAAGTTACGGAGATTTGCGTACTATCCCTTTCCTGTATTTATCGGTATCTGTTGAAAGTGGTACGAATTCAAAACCTATTTTTGATAATTTTTTCGCATTTGGGTATGCAGGATTATATATTCGTCCAGTATATGTCGATTGAGGTATAATGGCATTGTATGTAAAATTAAAATAGTAATCAATAAAGAATAAAATTATGGAAAAAGAATGGTTTAATGGTTTTGTAGCCAATGGCTTGCAATTTAGATTGGATGGTTATATGATAAACGACTTTGGTGTTACATATCATATTGGGGTAAAAAATATCTCTGGGCACCTAGTAGAGATAGAGGATCGTGTATATTTTCGATTTGATTATAAGAAAGTGCGTAAGAGAAATGAGTTCGGCCAATATTATCTCGAAATGGGAAATGTTATCCCTTATGCTGAAGTATGGGATTATGTACATTTGCTAGATATGCAAACACAGAAACTTGTGTTTGGAAGTAAAGCTCAATTGATGCCGGGCGAGGAGTATCTTGTCAAGATTCATTGGAATGGAGCCAAAGAGTTAAAGCTAGATGAATCGTATTTTACCGAATGTGCTAACGATATATTGTCGGCACATGATTTCAAGTATCTACAGTTGAGAATTAGCAATTTCGTAAATATGACTATCTGCCCTTCTGATGAGGAGAATGATTATTCTTGGTATGTTTCTCAAAAAGAAGTTTGTGAGAATTATGGGGTGTATGTTCCCGTATCTTCTACTTCTAAAACAAATTTATAGTTTGGTAAAAATGAAGAAAATATTATTGATTGTTACTTTCTTTCTGTTTCTTCTGTCAAATAGTTGTATTGGTAAAAAGCTACCAGTACCGCTAACTTATATGGAGAAAATAGATGGGGATAGTGCTGGATTTGCTTGTCCGAACGTGGAAAAACATTTGCTTTATTCTTTCGTTGGAGAAAATGGAAAAAACAGAAAATTCTATGAATTCATATCGGAAGATAGTTTAGGGCAGTTATGGTATGTTGATGATGGCAATGAAGTGCCTAAAAGAATCCTAACTAAGTATAATAGGTACAATGAAGGAACGGATCAATTTGAGGATGGATTTCCTCAAATGAAGTACTTGGTCTCTCCTGATGGTAAAAAACTTTATGTTGCAACAACTGTTAGGGCTAATAGTGATGGCTGGGTTACTGATTATCAATTGTTTTTGATAGATAGTGAAAGCCTAAGTGTCTCTATGATTGTAGAGTGTGCTGCAATTCTGGTTACAGACCAAGGATTTAAAATAGCAGAGTGTCGTTTAACCAATGAAAATGAAACAGAAACCACGGCAGATGAAATATGGGCCATACATGATGTCTATTTAGATTGGCAGGGCAGAATACTTGTTGATGATAAGGAGCATGAGTATAGCGATACCATGATGGTCAAAAAATATTCTACCAAAAAGAAAAGTGATATGTTATTAGTAAAGGGCTTTTGTGATGTAAAATAACGAGGTTATGAAAAGGTTATTATCTTTCCTTATTGTTTTTTTGTTTGCAATTCTTCCTTTACAAGCAAAGACTTTTGTCGTTTGTGTTGGCATTGCCGATTATCCAGGTCATCAAAACGACCTTCGGGTAAGTGCGAATGATGCCATGACCATATCGGGCATCTTTGCCAAGAATGGTAATGCTACGGTTGATTGTTTTGTCAATTCAGACGTTACGATCAAAAAGGTATGTACTGCAATGCGTAATACATTTGCCAAGGCTTCGCCATCAGATGCTATTATCCTATACTTTAGTGGTCATGGTGTGCCTGGTGGATTGGTGTGTTACGATGGAGTTTTGTATTACTCTTCCGTATTGAGCATTATGAGACAGAGTAAAGCTCAGCAGAAAATGATTTTCGTGGATGCTTGCTTTGCAGGGAAAATGAGAAATACGAATAAGAGGAATACTAACTATTCTAAAGAGAATGTGATGTTCTTCCTTTCTTCTCGTTCAACGGAGAAATCCTTAGAAACTCCGAGACAAACAGGTTTCAAGAATAGTCTGTTTACTGTGTTCTTGGAACGTGGCTTGCGAGGTGGTGCTGATACAAACAAGGATAGAGTTATCACGGCTAAGGAAATTTATAACTTCGTACATCAGGGAGTAGTAGAAGCATCAGGGAATCGTCAACATCCCGTAATGTGGGGTAAGTTTGATGGGAATATGCCAGTAATAAAATGGTGAATATCCTTTGATTGATTCAAAAAGAAATCCAAGTGGGAATCTTGGAACAATGGTGTTGTCAAGCATCCGTTTTATCATTTCGTACTTCCAGACTCCTATTTCATACATTTATCCCCTTGTTTTCTATGCCGTTTCGGATAAATTCACTATCTTTGTCCCCCTGAAAACAACTAAAAAATAAAATGTAATGAAGAAAGGATTAAAATATACTTTGGTTTCCTTAGGCAGCCTGGTCGTTTTGGCTGGTATTGGTCTGGGAATCATGTATGTGGTGTCGCCATATAAGGTGAAGCGATGGGTGGGCATCGCTTCATCTTATTCTGATGTGTTCGTTGATAGATTGAAAGGGCAACCTTATACTCGTGGCGGATATGACGGCATTGATGTATCGAAACACAATGGAGTTATCAAGTGGAAGGAAATTGCGAAGAATAAGCGAATCA
>ERZ824575.126-NODE-126-length-106579-cov-21.198763_pt1 | contig 106579 bp, 109 predicted proteins | sample MGYA00519470_ERZ824575 | MGnify/ENA primary metagenome ERZ824575 (study PRJEB31778, sample SAMEA3449170) | human gut metagenome | biome: human gut; feature: human-associated habitat; material: faeces | place: United Kingdom | collected 2010/2012 ... | reverse complement strand
AGGACTATTACATCTTCAAGGACGGCACGCCCGACTGCTACCCGACGAACTGGGTGTCGAAATTCGGCGGCCCCGCGTGGGAATACGTGCCGTGCCTTGGCAAATGGTATCTGCATCTTTACGACGTCATGCAAGCCGACCTGAACTGGGAGAACCCCGCCGTGCGGGAGGAAATGGCCGACATCCTGCGCTTCTGGAAGGCGAAGGGCATCAAAGGTTTCCGTTTCGACGTCATCAACGTCATTTCCAAGCCCGAATTTTACGAGAATGACTACGAGGGCGACGGCCGCCGCTTCTACACCGATGGCCGAAACGTCCACAAATATCTGAAAGAGCTGGTCGCGGCTGGTGGCATCGACGGTATGATAACCGTTGGCGAAATGTCCTCCACCACGCTGGAAAACTGCATCGGCTACACCGCTGAGGGCAATCACGAGCTGACGATGTGCTTCAATTTCCACCACCTGAAGGTCGACTACAAGGACGGGCAAAAGTGGGAATTGAGGGAGCCTGATTACCTCGCCATGAAGAAACTGTTCCAGACCTGGCAGGAGGGGATGCAGGCCCACGGCGGCTGGAATGCGCTGTTCTGGTGCAACCACGACCAGCCCCGTGCGGTCAGCCGCTTTGGCAGCGACACGACCTACTGGAAGGAAAGTGCCGAGATGCTGGCGGTGGCCATCCACTTTATGCGCGGCACACCGTACATTTATCAGGGTGAGGAGCTGGGCATGACGAACCCGCACTTCACGAAAATCGAGCAGTACCGCGACGTCGAGAGCCTCAACTACTACAGGATCCTGCGGGAGCAGGACAAGACCGAGGCCGAGACGCTGAACATTATCGCCCAGCGCAGCCGCGACGACAGCCGCACCCCGATGCAGTGGGACGCGAGCGAGAACGCCGGGTTTACCACCGGTACCCCGTGGATCGGCGTCGCCGACAACTACAAGGCCATCAACGCCGCTGCCCAGATGTACAACCCGGATTCCATCCGCAGCTTTTACAAAAAATTGGTTTCCCTGCGCAAGCAAATGCCGGTCATCAGCGCGGGCAGAATCGAATTTTTGTACCCCGATAACGCAGATCTGTTGGCCTACCGCCGGTACGACGGTGCGACGGAACTGCTGGTGCTCTGTAACCTGCGGGCATGGGAAATTGCAAAGCCCCTGCCCGACGGCTGGACCGCCGCCGAAGAACTGCTGGGAAACTACCCTGAATCTGCCGCCACCCTGCGCCCCTATGAGTGTGTGGTGCTGAAAAAGTAAGCCCCCAAATCCTAAAAGCAAAGCCGCTTTCCCTTATTTGCACTGCAAATGAGGGGAAGCGGCTTTTTGTAAGGGAAAAATAATTTTACTGTGTCAGCAGCCAATCCGGCAAGTGGATGACCCGGATTCCGTCATAGTTGCCAAGGGTCACTTTGTCCAGTGTCAGAATGATTTTCTCATAGTTATCCCGGATATTGCGCAAGGGCACGATTTCGCGGGCGAAAGTTTCCTCGGCGGTCATGTCGGCAGTGACCTGGAAGTAGGTGGATACTCTTTGCGCAAAACCACGGCGTACACCTCTCGGATGTTGTACTCGTTGTAGAATTTTTGGCGGCATACGTCAACAAAATTCCGAAAACTGAAACTGTTTTCCTTCGGCGAAGTGACGAAAAAAATTGCTCATCCTTAGCGAAAAGAGAGAACTTACAGGAAACCCCTTGAATAAGCAGGGGGTTCGCACTACAATGGAAACCGAAAAGATAATTTGAGTTTCCGCGAGGTGAAAGCATGGATGAACACAACGAATTGTGCGTAAAACTCCGGGCGGCAGGTATGGCGCTTTTCCGGCGCGAGGGGCTGCGCTTCACGATGCAGCAGGCCGCTGAAGCCATCCACATCAGCAAAAAGACAATCTACACGGTCTATCCATCCAAGGAAGCGCTGCTTTTGGACATGGTGGACGACGCCTTTGCGCACATCCATGCCCGCAAACAAAGCATCATCGACGGCCCCGGCACGCTGACCGACAAGCTGCGGGCTGTCATCATTGCCCTGCCGGAGGAGTACACCGCGCTGGACTTGCAGCAGATGACTTTGCTGGATGAAAGGTACCCCGCCGTCGCCGCCCGTGTGCGGGAGCATCTGGAAAACGGCTGGGAACCGACGCTGGCCCTGCTGGAACAGGGCATGGAGCAAGGTGTGCTGCGCCGAGTGTCGCTGCCGATTTTACAGCGGATGATCTCGGCGTCCATTGAGGATTTCCTCGCGGATCGCACGCTGGAACAACAGGGGATAACCTACACGCAAGCGCTCGACGAAATGGTTGCAATTTTATGGGAGGGAATCGCGGTACGATGAAATACAGCCTTTGCAATAATTGGGAATTTACCGAGATCTGGAGCGATGCCTTTTGCACCGGCGCACCCGTGCCATGCCAGGCTGTGCGTCTGCCCCATACCTGCCGCGAACTGCCGCTTCACTACGCAGACCCCGCAGACTACGAGATGGTCTGCGGCTACCGCCGCACGCTGACCTTGCCGGACGCGCCGCGGCTGTTTTTGCGGTTTGACGGCGCGGCCCACCAGGCTGCCGTCTACCTGAACGGCCAGCTCGTGGGGGAACATTTGGGTGGCTACACGGCGTTTGCACTGGAAATTACAAATTTTGTGCATCGTGACGCAGAAAATCTGCTGGCCGTGCGGCTGGACACGCGGGAAGACCCGGCCCTGCCGCCCTTCGGCTTCGTCATCGACTACCTGACCTACGGCGGACTCTACCGCGAGGTCTGGCTCGAAACCACCGCTGCCACCTGCGTGACCGACCTGTTTGTGCACACGCCGACGCTGACAGAGGCCGCTGTCTCCGTAACTACTGATGCTCCGGAAAAGGCTGCCGTGCTGCGGGTGAGCCTCTGCGCCCCGGACGGCGCGGCACTTGTGGGCCAACAGCTGCCCGCCGCCGCAAAAGCAGAATGCACGCTGACCCTGCCCGACGCCCAGCCCTGGGGTACCGACCACCCGAACCTGTACACCTGCCGCGCTGAACTTCTGGACGCAGCCGGGCAGGTACTGGACTGCCGTGAGACGACATTCGGCTTCCGCACGGCAGAATTTAAGGCGGACGGATTTTATTTAAACGGGAAAAAGACGTTCCTGCGCGGACTCAACCGCCACCAGAGCTACCCTTACATCGGCTACGCCGCGCCGGAGAGTTTGCAGCGCAACGATGCCCGCATTTTGAAAAACGAGCTGCACTGCAACGCCGTCCGCACCAGTCATTACCCGCAGAGCCAGCACTTTCTGGACGAATGTGACAAGCTGGGACTGCTTGTCTTTACCGAGCTGCCCGGCTGGCAGCACATCGGCGACGCCGCATGGAAGGACCGCGCCTGCGAAATGCTGCGAGAGATGATCATGCAAAACCGCAGCCACCCCAGCATTATCTTGTGGGGCGTGCGCATCAATGAGAGTGTGGACGACGATGAATTTTACAACCGAACGAATAAAATTGCGCACGAACTTGACCCGAGCCGCGCAACCTCCGGTGTGCGGTACCTGGAAAAAAGCCATTTGTTAGAGGACGTCTACGCCTACAACGATTTCTCCCACAACGGCATGAACGCCGGGGCCAAGCGCAAAAGGGACGTAACCCCCGATATGGGCAAAGCGCTCCTGATTTCGGAGTGCAACGGCCATATGTACCCCACAAAGCCTTTTGACGATGCGCCCCACCGCCAGGAACACGCGCTGCGCCATGCGAGGGTACTGAACGCCGCCTACGCCGACGGCGAACATGCGGGCTGCTTCGGCTGGTGCATGTTCGACTACGCCACCCACAAGGATTTTGGATCCGGTGACCGCATCTGCTACCACGGCGTGCTGGACAGCTTCCGCAACCCGAAACTGGCCGCCGCCGTCTATGCCTCCCAAGGCGGGGGCAAACCGATTTTGACCGTCAGCTCAACGATGGACATTGGCGATTCCCCGGCCGGGCAGTTGGGTACGGTGTATGTGTTCACGAACGCCGAGCGGGTGGACCTCTACAAAAATGACGTATTTGTGACAACTTTGCACAAGAGCGACTGGACGGCCCTGCCGCACCCACCACTGGCTGTGGATGACACGATTGGCGAGCTGCTGGAAACGCAGGAGCGTTTCGACAAGGCCAAGGCCGACACGCTGCGCGACTGCCTGCTGGCAGCGGGCAAATACGGCCTGGCCGGGCTGCCGCTGCGCTACAAGTTCAGGCTGGCGTGGTGTATGGTTCGCTACAAAATGAGCTTTGACGACGGCGTAAAGCTGTACGGCAAGTATGTGGGCAACTGGGGCGGCGCGGCCACCCGCTGGCGGTTTGACGCCAAAAACGGCGATACGGTAGTAAAAAGTGTGACGCTCTGCCCCAGCCGCAAGCTGCATCTGGAGGTCACCCCGTCAGCCCACGCCTTGCGTGAGGGCGACACCTACGACATGGCTGCTGTGCGGGTGCGCATTCTGGACGAGAACGGCAGCCCCGCCGCCTACGCCCAGCTGCCGCTGCAATTTGCCGCAAGCGGCGCGGCGGCGCTCGTCGGCCCATCCATCGCCACGGCGGAGGGCGGCATGGGCGGCACCTACATCCGCACGATAGGCCAGACCGGCACGGCCAGCCTGACCGTGGCCGCCCCGCAATGTGATCCTGTCACCGTAACATTTTCCGTCACCGGAAAGGAGAATACAGTATGGAACTGACAACAAAGCAAAAGGCCGCGTTTGGTATCGGCGCGGTGGGCAAGGATATGGTCTACGCCCTGTCGGCATCCTACGTTATGTACTATTATCAGGATGTGCTGGGGCTTTCGGCCACGTTCGTCGGCCTGATTCTGATGATTGCCCGTGTGTTCGACGCCTTCAACGACCCGTTTATGGGTGTGTTGGTCGCCAAGACCCGCACGCGGTGGGGGCGGTTCCGGCCGTGGATCTTTTCGGGCACCGTGCTCAACGCCGCGGTTCTCTACGCGCTGTTTGCCGCGCCCGCGCTGGCCGAAGCCGGGATGATGGTCTATTTCAGCGTCATTTATATTCTGTGGGGCGTCACCTACACGATGATGGACATTCCTTATTGGTCAATGATCCCCGCCGTGACCCGAACCCCCGCAGACCGTGAGAATCTTTCAGTCGTCGGCCGCACCTGCGCGGGTGTCGGTTCGGCGCTGATTGCGATGTTTACGATGTTGCTCGTCGGCGCTTTGGGCGGCGACAGTGAGCGCGCTGGCTTCCGCGGGGTGGCGCTGATTGTGGCCGTAATCTTCGTTGTAACGGAAATTCTCTGCTGCGCTAGTGTCAAAGAGACGAGCGGCGGCGAGATGAAAACCGCCACCGTCGGTGAGATGTTCAAGGCGCTGTTTGCAAACGATCAGGCGCTCGTCGTCGTGGGCAGCATCGTCCTCATTAACTCAGCGCTGTACCTCACGTCCAACTTCATCATCTACTTCTTTAAATATGACTTTGGTGGAACGGGCTGGAAAGCCAGCTACACGCTGTTTTCCACCATCGGCGGCGCGGCGCAGATTCTGGGCATGATGATCCTTTACCCGCTCGTGCGCAAAAAATTAAGCAATACCGGCGTGTTTACGTTAAGTCTGGCGCTGGCGCTGGGCGGCTACGGTGTGCTGCTTGTGCTCTGCCTGGCCGGCTTCTCGGGGAATCTGGTGTTGCTGTGCGTGCCGGGCGTTGTGGTGTTCGCGTGTAACGGTATGCTCAGTGTGCTGACGACGCTGTTCCTCTCGAACAGTGTAGACTACGGCCAGCTCAAGACCGGCCGGCGCGAGGAGAGCGTGATTTTCTCGATGCAGACGTTCGTCGTAAAGGCGGCGTCCGGCGTGGCGGTGTTCCTGACTGGCATCGGCCTGGACCTGATCGGCCTGGTCGGCAACACCGAGGAGACCGGTCCCGTGGCCGCGCAGAGCGCCTCGACTCTGCTGGGCCTGCGCCTGATGATGACCGTGCTGCCGATGGTCGTTCTGGTCGCGGCGCTGGTGCTGTTCCGCCGCAAATTCACCCTGAGCGACGACCACGCGGCCGAGATCAGCGCACAGCTGCACGGCAAAAAAGAGGGTGTCTGATATGACGGAGCTGCATTGGCGCGCGGCCACGGATGCGGGAAGCTATGACGGTACAGCATTGATTTCGGTAGGGCAGGGGGCTGTGCATCTGCGCACCGACCTGCCTGCCGGAACGCTGGAAAATGCTGTGGCGACGCTGTCCTGGCCGATGGCCGAGAATGAAAAAATCTTCATGAACGGCTACCAGACCTGGACCGAATGCCCGGAACTGCCCAAGTGGGGCCGCCAGCGCGGCACCGACCACATTCCGAAATTTCTGCTGGACAAATACGCCTTTGACCGCTACGGCGACTACCATTTTGTGCGCTACAGCAAACGAAAAGGCATGAGCCACGGGTTCTCCTATTGCTATTTCCGTAGTGGGGAACACTACCGCCTTGTGGCAAGCCTCGACGAAACGCCCGGCTACACGATTTTTTACTACGACGCCAAGGCGGCTGTCTTGCGCATCGAGCGGGACTGCGCCGGGGTGTGCCACGGCGGCAGTGTGTTTGCGGCATTCGATTTATTCTTTACTGAGGGCAGCGAGGACGAGGTCTTTGACGCATGGTTCGCGGCGCTCGGCTGCCGCCCGCGCACTACAAAAAAGCTGGCCGGGTATTCCAGCTGGTATAACCGCTACCAAAACATTGACGAAGCGTCAATTTTGGAGGACCTGCAGGGGTGTAGGGCACTGTTCAAACCCGGAGACCTCTTTCAAATCGACGATGGCTGGGAAGCAAAGGTCGGCGATTGGCTCGAAACCGACCCCGCTAAATTCCCCCATGGGCTGCGCCCGCTGGCCGACGCTGCGCACGACAGCGGCTTTCTGACCGGACTGTGGTTGGCCCCCTTCGTCTGCGAAAAAGAGTCTGCCGTTTACCGCGATCATCCCGACTGGCTGCTGCAAGTGAACGGCCAACCCTGGTGCTGCGGCAGCAACTGGAGCAGCTTTTATGCACTGGACATCGACAACCCGGAAGTGCTGGACTACCTGCAAACTGTGTTTGACCGGGTGTTGAACGACTGGGGTTTTGATTTGGTAAAGCTCGACTTTTTGTACGGTGCAGCGACGTTTGGCAGCGCAAGCGAATCCCGCGCCGCACGGATGCAGCGGGCTATAGCGCTGCTGCGCACCTGGTGCGGCGACAAGCTGATTTTAGGCTGCGGCGTGCCGGTCATGCCCGCGTTCGGCGTGGTAGATTACTGCCGCATCGGCTGTGACGTGAGCCTGGACTGGGACGACGTGTGGTATATGCGGCTGTTCCACCGCGAGAGGGTGTCCACAAAGCAGAGCATCGGCAACACGGTTTTCCGCCGCCAGCTCAATGGCCGCGCCTACGGCAGCGATCCGGATGTATTCTTTTTACGGGAGGAAAACTGCAAGTTGACCCCGCAGCAAAAGGACCAGCTTGCCACGGTCAACGCGTTGTTCAGCGGCATTTTGCTGACGTCCGACATGCCCAGCCGTTACACCCTCGAAATGCGCGAACAATACGCGGCCTTGCGCGACCTATCCGCCCACGCTGAAAATATCTGCGTCGATGCTGACCACGACATCTGTATACGATACACCCTGCATGGGCAAGAAAAGACACTTGTACTGGAAAAGAAGAAATTGTAAATCTGCGGAAAATGTGAAAATTGCAAGGTTTACTATACTCAAATTTAACAATTTAAATCGATGAAGCGTAGATAACGGCGCACTATGCCCGTACAGAGAGCCTGTGATGCTGAGAGTCAGGCCGGAAACGGAGCGCCAAATGGACCGCCGAGGGTGCAGTCAAATGTGGGCGACCGCAAAGTATTCTGCAACGTGGGGGCATACGTCAGTTGCCGGGGATGTGTTGGCATCCCGCTAAGCGCATGGGCGGCAAGGCCCATGAACCAGGGTGGCACCGCGAAGAATTTTCGTCCCTGGCAGAAAGAGAAATCTTTCTACCAGGGACATTTTGTTTTTGCAAGGGGGAAGGGAAGATGAAATTTTCACCGCCGGTCGAAGAAGTCAAGGCACTCACGGCCCGGGGCGAGTACAAGGTCGCGCCCATCAGCTGCGAGATATTGTCGGACATCTGCACGCCCATCGAGTCAATGCAGATACTCAAAAACGTTTCGACACACTGCTACCTGCTGGAATCCCCAGGCCAACGAAAAGTGGGGCCGCTACACGTTTTTGGGCTATGACCCCAATATGGAGATAACGTGCGTGAACGGAACCTTGCGCGCCGGGGACGTGACCCTGCATACCGACGACCCATCGGCGGTGCTGCGGGACATTCTGGCCCGGTACAAAAGCCAGCGCCTGCCCGGCCTGCCAACGTTTACCGGCGGCCTTGTCGGCTACTTCTCCTATGATTACCTCGGTTACCGCGAACCGAAGGCCCGCACTGACGCTCAGGATACCGAGAACTTTAAAGATGTAGATTTGATGCTGTTTGACAAGGTCATCGCCTTTGACAATCTGCGACAGAAAATCATCCTGATTGCAAATATGCCGCTGGACGCCGTACAGACAAACTACAACAAAGCCACGCGGGAATTGCAGCAGATGGCCGACCTGCTGCGCCACGGCACCAAAAAGCAGGAACCGCCCGGCAAACTGCTGGGTGAGTTTACACCGCTCTTCGACCGCGCTGCCTACTGCGCAATGGTCGAGCGAGCACGGCATCATATTTACGAGGGCAACATCTTCCAGATCGTGCTCTCTGACCGGCTGTCCGCGCCGTTTGATCTATACCAGGGAGACAGCAAATATAGACGAGGAAAGCTGAGCGCCAAAAACTTCGGTATGGAGGATAACAAAAAATTGTACCGTTGTACGTTGCATTTTGCCTGTGATAATAGAACCCCTTGGCAAAACTTGTATGCGGGTGCGTTGGCTGAGTGGCTGCCTGCGACATTTTTCTTGTCATTTCAAAAAATGGTAGTAAAATAAAGGTATGCTGTCTGAAGAGCACCCCGTATTCTCTGTGATGCGAAGATGCGGTTTTTGACACACAGACAGCGTGACAGAAATTGAGGAGGGGCTACGCCATGGAAATCGGCCAAAAAGTCAAAATCATCTCAGACAGTACCTGCGATCTTTCACAGGAGCTGACGGCGAAGTACGATATCGATATTCTGCCGCTGCATATCCTGCTGGGCGAAAACGAGTTCCGGGACGGCAAAGATACCACACCCGATCGCATTTTTGCGTGGGCGGATGCAAACAAGGCAACGCCGAAAACCTCTGCGCCGTCTCTGGAGGATGCCAAAGTGCTGCTGCAGCCGTATGTTGAGGCCGGCCGTGAGGTGATCTGCTTTTCGATCTCCGGCAGCATGTCCACCTCCGGCAATGTCATGCGCCTTGCCGCCGAGGATCTGGATGCCGCCGCGCAGGTCACGATCATCGACTCCGAGAATCTCTCTACCGGGATCGGACTTCTTGTGTTGGAAGCTGCCATCCTGGCAGAGCAGGGGCATACGGCGGCAGAGATCACCGCTGCCGTCAGGAAACTCATCCCGAAGGTGCGGGCAAGCTTTGTCGTTGATACATTGGTATACCTGTGGCGAGGCGGGCGATGCAATGCCGTTGCCGCTTTGGCAGGCAGTGCGCTGCGGCTGCACCCCAAGATCGTGGTGGAAAACGGTGCCATGCGGGCAACAAAGAAGTACCGCGGGAAAATCGACAATGTGATTATGGCCTATGTGAAGGACATGGAAGCTGACCTGAAGGCAGCCCGACCGGAGAGGGTCTTTATTACCCACTCCGGCTGCAGCCGTGAGGTAGTGGGGGAAGTACGCTCTTATCTGAAAGAGTTTAATGTATTCTGTGAGATCCTTGAAACAAGAGCCGGCGGCGTGATTTCCAGCCACTGCGGCCCGGGCACGCTCGGGGTGCTGTTCATAGCAAAGTGATGTAGCGCGCGTGCTGTTGCCGAATTCCGAATCTTAACAACGCCGGCACAGTAAGCAACGCAGATGATCAATCGTATAAATACACCAAATTTGAATAAGGCGTAAAGGACCAGAAGAATGGCCGATTCTCTGATGACCTGCACCCCCTACGGTATCAATACCCATCGCCTGATCGTGCAAGCCAGACGAGTAGCTTATAACGGCGAGGATGACGCGCCAGCCAAGACTGTACAAGCGATCATTCATTATACAGTGCGGTCTTTCAAACGCACTTACACACTGTACATCGGTGCCGCTGTAATACTCTTTCTGGTGGTGGTTCTTTTCCGCCGCGGACAGAGAAAACGCAAGACCCATAAGAAGTAAAACAGAAAGAAACGGTCAACTGCCGCACCTTGCTCGCCGTATCGGCACTTAGAATTATGCGGTATTGCCTTAGCATTATGCGGCATTGCCCCAAAAAAATGAGGTACCCCCTTTTAGCCAAACTGCTTAAAGGAGGTACCTCATTTTTTGGGCAAAAGCGCCGTACAATTAGATGTTCCGGATGCGGTGTCCGGCCGGATGGCTGAGGCGGAGACTGAGGTTATCGATAATGCCGGGGCGGTTGCGGAGAATAACGCATAAATAAATACGCGAATCGGAAAAAGCAAAGCAGCTTCCGCTTTGCTTTTTCTATTAATGCTGAATATCAATCGGTCAGAAGATCCATAGCCCTTTGGGCAATCGAAATACGCTGCTTCTCGCCGCCGGAAAGGCTTGCGCCGCCTTCGCCGATGACCGTGTTGTAGCCGTCGGGCAGGGCCGTGATAAAGTCGTCGCAGCGGGTTTTCTTCGCGGCAGCCACGATCTGCTTAGGGGCACGTCGTAGCCGCCAATCATCACGCTGGGCGCGGCCATGTGGGCGGCCCTGGGGGAGAAATCCCTCCGGCCGCTTACGCCGTCTACTTCCCTTTAACAAGGGAGGCTTTAATGGTGCCCCCCGCAATGCCCTTTGGCAGCCTCTGGGTTGTGTACCAGCTTCCCGGCCAACAGGGCCAGCACGGCCTGGTCGGCGCTGCCGGTCGTCCCGGCAAACAAGCGGATGCCTGCCCCGGCCAGGGCACTGACCGCGCCGCCGCCGATGCCGCCGCAGATGACCGTGTTTACGCCCTGGCGCTGCAAATAGCTGACCATGGCGCTGTGGCCGCTGGCTGTGGCATCCACAACGGCGGTGTCTAAAATCATGCCGCTTTCGACGGTGTACAGTTTAAATTGTGCGGCGTGGCCAAAATGCTGGTAGACCTGGCCGTCAGCATAGGTGACTGCGATTTTCATGGTGATTCTCCTTTGTCAACAAAAAAGCCGCATCTTCCGACGCAGCCCCAACACTTCTATTATACCACGCGCACCGCTGCCGCGCAAGGGCCGAACCTGCACAAATCTGACGCCGCAACGTTGTGAACTCTGCGAATGGACGCACAGCCGGGGGTGTGATATAGTATAGTCACAGAAAGAAAACAGCCGGAGATAAGGAACTAAAAGTTCCAAGTGCCGGTCGGATTTCGGAAGGAAGGAGGCTCAAGTCCAATGGCAAACTTTAAAGATCCTATTCATCACCGGCGGGCCTGGGTCGCCTATAAGTGCTGAACAAACCGCATCCGAAGCCGCAAGTCATAACTTGTAAAAGATTGAAAAAATATGATGCACGGTAGGTTGGCACTTTGTTAGAGAGACCCAGGGGCCGTCACAAAAAGACCCTTGACACATATATATCAGGAGAGGGGCGGTACAGATATGACCGCAGAAACACCACCCGACTAAGCAAGTGGAACTTTACCTGATACCATAGGAGATATTCCAATGTACTGAGTTAAAAGACCGCAACCAACGATAAAGGGTATGAGGCTTATGACTCCAATCATTTAACATCCCCGGGGCGAACGAGAGAAGTTCGCCCCGGTTTTTTGTTTGCGGAAAATATGCTATAATACCCCCAAAGGGGGCTATACCATGCTGCATATCTACTACGGCGACGGCAAGGGCAAGACCACCGCCGCCATGGGGCTGGCGCTGCGGGCGCTGGGCCATGAAAAACACGTGACGATTCTGCAATTTTTAAAGGACGGTTCCAGCGGCGAAATCGCACTGCTGCGCCGCTGCGGGGCCGACGTCCACGCCTGCCCGAACGCGAAATTCACCTGGCTGATGACAGCCGACGAGAAGGCCGAAGCAAAGGAGCACAACAACGCTGCCCTGCGCACCGCGCTGGCCGCGCCGTTTGATCTGCTGGTCCTCGACGAAGCCTGCGCGGCCTGCCGTACCGGCCTGGTGGACGAGAGCCTGTTACAGCAGGCCGCCGCGCTGGCCGGGCAGGGGAGAGAGGTGGTTTTCACCGGTCGCAATCCCGCTGCCTGGATGCTGGAACAGGCTGACTACGCGACCGAGATGCGCGCCGAGAAACACCCATATAGTAAAGGCGTGGCAGCGAGAGAAGGGGTTGAATTTTAAAGACTCCCTTTGACAAGGACGGTTTTTTCTTTCTTTTGTGTACTCTGCACAAAGAATGCTCCTTGCTTTTGTAGCTGCAAAACCGAATTTCGCAGAAAAACGACCGAATTTCGCAAAGTGTTGCAGTAGTGTTACTACATCGTGTACAATGGCGTTGTACCGTTAAAAATAAAAACAAGGAGAGAATCATGGACGAAATCAAAGCCCAAAAGAAAGCGCTGAAAAAGGCATACAAAAAGGCCAAGCGTAAGACCGTCCTGGGGTGGAAGATCCTGACGATCCTCTGCGCCATCCTCATGGTCGTTTTCATTCCCCTGTGTACCATCCTGAATACCTTCGACAACACAGTTGCGGCGTTTGTCGGCGGCACGTTCTGGAAACTGGAAAACGAGGATCCCAACGCACAGTACTTTACCACCGACTTTTCCTCGCCGGAAGAGATGGTCGACTACGGTTTGACCGTCGCCCAGCAGGTCGAGGCTGAGGGTGCGGCCCTGCTGATGAACAACGGCGCGCTGCCCCTGGCCAAGGACGCGAAGGTCAGCACCTTCTCCTCCTCCAGCGTCAACCTCGTCTACGGCGGCACCGGCTCCGGCAATATCGATGCCTCGACCGCCGACACCCTGCGCACCGCGCTGGAAAAGGTCGGCGTCACCGTCAACCCTACGCTGTGGGATTTCTACGCCACCGGCGCAGGCAAGGATTACACCCGCGCCAATGGCGGTACGGTATCCACCGCCAGCGCCACCACGGCGGAAGTGCCCTGGGACGTCTACACCGATGATGTAAAGTCCAGCGTCGCTCAGTACGGCGACGCAGCCATCGTCACTCTCTCCCGCGTCGGCGGCGAGGGTGCGGACCTGAGCTACGGCGAGGTCAACTACCTGGCACTGGACGACAACGAGAAATCTATGCTGGAAAACCTCGCCTCCATGAAGAAAAACGGCGAGATCAAGAGCATCATCGTCCTCATCAACTCCGCTAACGCCTTGCAGGTCGACTTCCTGAAGAACAACGACTACGACGTGGATGCCGCGCTCTGGATCGGCGACGTGGGCATCTCCGGCATCAACGCCGTTGCCCAGATTCTGGTCGGCGACGTCAACCCCTCCGGCAGTCTGGTCGATACCTACTGCTATGACAATTACAGCGCCCCCGCTATGTGGAATTTCACCCCCAGCGTCTACGACGGCTATGTCGAGGGCGGCGATGTGCCTGCCAAGGGCAGCACCTACATGATCTACCAGGAGGGTATCTATGTAGGCTACAAGTACTACGAGACGCGCTATGAGGATTACGTCATGGGCGCGGGCAACGCGGGCGACTACGCCTACGGCGACATTGTGGCTTACCCCTTCGGCTATGGTCTGAGCTACACCAATTTCAAGTTCAGCGATATGACCGTCAACTACAACGACGCGTTGGACGTTTATACCGTCGCTGTCAAGGTCACGAACACCGGCGCAGTCGCGGGCAAGCGCACCGTGCAGCTCTACGTGCAGAGCCCCTACACCGACTACGACAAGCAGAACGGCGTCGAGAAGGCCGCCGTCGCCCTGGTCGGATTCGGCAAGACGGGAGAGCTGGCCCCCGGCACCTCCGAGATCGTTACCATGAATGTCAACAAGCGCGATATCGCCAGCTATGACACCTACGGCGCGGGCACCTACATTCTGGATGCCGGCGACTACTATTTCACCGCCGCCAACGACGCCCACGAGGCCGTGAACAACATCCTGGCTGCCAAAGGCTACACGGTGGCTTCCACCAACGGCAAGATGACCGCCGACGGCGACGCCGACCTGACCTATGCGTGGACTGAGGACAAGCTCGACACCACGACCTACTCTGTCAGTGAGAACGGCACCGCCATCACCAACCAGCTGTCCTGCGCCGACCCGAATCTGTACGACGACGAGGACAACACCGTGACCTGGCTGAGCCGCAGCGACTGGAACGGTACCCTGCCCACCGAGACCGTCAAGCTGGCCCTGACCGAGCAGCTGAAGAAAGACCTGCAGGATATCCGCTACGACCCCGCCGACTACGAGGCCGTGAACCTGCCTGCCATGGGCAAGAACAACGGCGTCACCCTGTATGACATGATCGGCCTCGACTACGACGACCCGAAGTGGGACGACCTGCTGGACAACCTGACTTTCGACGAGATGAACACCCTCATTGGCGATGCGTTCCACTGGACGATGCCGGTCAAGAGCATCGAGGCCCCCGGCACCCGCGATGAGAACGGCCCCCAGGGCCTGACCGCCAGCCTGCTGGGCAGCGGTGCTACCCAGCTGACTGCCACGGCCTTTACGTCTGAGGACGTCATGGCTGCGACCTTCAACACCGACCTGATGACTGCGGTCGGCACGATCATCGGCAACAACTGCCTGAGCGCCAACATTGCCTGCCTGTACGGCCCGGGCAACAACATCCACCGCACCCCTTACGGCGGCCGCAACTTTGAGTATTACTCCGAGGACGGCTTCCTCTCCGGTATGATGAGCGCCTACGAGGTTGCCGCCATCCAGGAAAAGGGCGTTCACGTCGTCATGAAGCACTTTGCGCTGAACGACTGCGAGCAGGATCGCATCGGTCTGGGCGTCTGGATCAACGAGCAGGCTGCCCGCGAAGTCTACCTGAAAGCCTTCCAGGCTCCCATCGAGGTGGGCAACGGCAACGGCGTTATGATTGCTTACACCCGCTGGGGCGCGGTCTGGTCCGGCGGCAACGCGGGCTTGGTCAACGGCATCCTGCGCGGCGAGTGGGGCTGCGATGGTATGGTCATTACCGACAACGTGCTGAACGTCTACGTCAACGGCCCGGACGGCGTGCTGGCGGGCGTGTCCATCTACGACGCTATGATGCCCTATGTCACCGACAAACTGCCTGAGTACAAGAACGACGGTGTCATCGTCAGCGCCATGCGTGAGGCCTGCCATCACAACCTGTACGCCATCGCCAACAGCTGCGGTATGAACGGTGTCGGCGCAAACACGACGATCAAGCTGACCCGCCCGACGGTTATTACGATGGTCATTATCATCACCTGCGCGGCAGCGTTCTTCTGCCTGCTGGGCATCGTGCTGTGGATCTTCGGCGTAAGAAAACTGCGCAAGACCGAAGAATACAAGGCATACAAGAGCTTTTTGAAAGACCAGAAGGCCGCGAAAAAAGCGTAATCCGCGCTGAATAGCGCAGAAAAACACTACCCGAGGGGATTGAACCCTTCAGGTGGTGTTTTTTGGTGGGGCGGCTCGGGGAAAAATCCCCCCAGCCCGCTTAACGCGGGCAGCCCCTTTTGACAAGGAAACCTTTTTAAAGCCTCCCTTGTCAAAGGGAGGTGGACGCCGTGGACGGCCGGAGGGATTCTTCTGGGGGCCGACCCTTACACCTTCGACTGCTTCGCCAGCTTCCGGTTCCACCACACGTAGAAACCGACACAGAGCAGCACGCCTACCCCTGTCGAGACAGGGGCGGCAATGCCGATGTTCGTCAAGTTCGCGTTGGGCTGGATGCTCATGTAATAGGCCAGCGGCAGGCGCACCAGCAGCGTTTGGATGATGCCCTGCGCCATCGTGAATACGGTCTGATTGTTGCCGTTAAAGTAACCCAGCATCGTGAAAAGAATCGCTGTTCCGATGGTTTCCGGTGCAAACCCCTTCAAATAGGCAAAGGCGTTTGCCACGACCGCCGCGTTCTTGGTGAACAGCCCGGCCAGCACATCACCCTTCCAGAACACCAGCGCAAACACCGCGCAGCCGATGACCAGCCCGATGCCAAGGCCGGTGTACATCGACTGCTTGGCCCGCCTCTGGTTGCCCGCGCCGACGTTCTGTGCCACGAAGGACGCCATCGACTGCATGAGCGCACTGGGGATGAGCATGGAAAAATTGACGATTTTGCACGCAACACCGTACCCGGACGATGCCTCCAGTCCCAGTCGATTGACGAAGGCACAGAGTGCCAAAAAGGAGAACTGGGTCAAAAATTCCTGCAAAGCCAGCGGCAACCCGATGGACAAAAACTTGCGGCACTGGGGATTCAGCCGCACGTCGGCTCGGCGCACCGTGAAAGACAGGTCCTTCCGCCGCAGCATGACCAGCGCACAGACGACACTGATGGCCTGGGCCAGCACGGTAGCCAGTGCCGCACCCGCCGCGTCCAGGCCGAACCCGGCCACGAGTACAAGATCACCCACGATGTTGACGATGCAGGCGACGAGAACGAAAATCAGCGGCGAACGGCTGTCGCCCAGGCCGCGGAACGCAGCGGACAATAAATTGTACGCCACAATAAAGAAAATGCCGCACCCGCAGATGCGCACGTAGTTCACGGTCTGGCCCAGCGCGGCCTCGGGGGCCTGCATCAGTACGGCGATGGGCTGTGCAAACACGACCATGACGACGAACAGCACGGCGGCCAGAATCGAGAAAACGAACGCGGCACCGCCCAAAACAGCGCCGATTTGTTCGGGGTGCTTCTCGCCAAGGTAGCGCCCGATGAGCACGGTCACGCCCATGGCAAGCTGCGTGACGACGAAAGTGACGAGGTTGAGGACCTGGCTGCCGGTGGATACGCCGGACAGGCCCGCCGTGGTGCCAAAATGCCCGACGACGAGCAGATCGACCGCGCCGTAGGCGGCCTGCAGGACCAGCGCACCCAGAATGGGCAGCATGAACAGGGTCAGCTTGTGCAGGATGTTCCCCTGGGTAAAATCAGATTTATTGCTTACCAACGTTATTTCTCCTTTCGGCTAAGACCTGATACAGCGTCTCGATAGTGCGAATCATGCAGGCGGCATCCTCCTCCGGGATGTCCTGCAAGGCAGGTAAAAGCTCGGAAAAGTACTGTGTATCGTACTTATCACACAGCTGGCGGCCCGCTTCGGTGGCGGTGATGTAGGTGACGCGGCCGTCGTCGGGGCTGGCCGATTTGGTCAGGTAGCCTTTAGCCTCCATCTCCTTGACGGTACGGGTCACGCCGGGCCGTGGCAGGCCCAGCGCGTCGCTGATGTCGGACACGCGCACAGGCCCGCTCGCCGCTTCCAGCGTGTGGGCAGTGTCCAGAACATGAATATACGACGGCAGAACGTCTTTTGGCAGCGGCGGCATCATGTCGCACGCCCGCTTGCCCAAACGGCACGCGTCGATCATTTGCTTGATGAGCTTGACGGTCATAGGGGGGCTCCTTCTGTGTAGATTGATGATTACCAAAGGTAATTACCAAAGATAATTATAGACGGCGTTTTCGATTTGTCAAGAGGCAGTTGACATTTTGTCGTGGGTAGGCATACTTGAGCTAGATAACGCTAACTGTGTAGAGCGTTGCAGGCGATGGCATGATGAAGATGCCCATCGTCAAAATGGAGCTTGGGGCCGTATAAAATCAACTGCATTTCCCCTCGAGAAAATCCCAATAAGCATTGACAAAATAAGGCGCAATTTGTATTATAATAGGTAAAGAGAATTTCCAGAAAGGGCGGGAAAATGACATGGCTTTTTTTGATGATCTGAGCAAGAAAATCACCGATGCCAGCACGAAAACGATCCAGAAGGGCAAGGACTTGACGGACGTCGCGCGGCTCAACTCGCAGATTTCGGCGGAGGAAAACCGCATCAATACGCTGTACGGCATGATCGGCAAGCAGTACATGGAGCTGCACCGCAAGGACGCCGAGGATGCCTTTGCGGGGCTGGTCGCCTCTGTGGCCGAGGCTGAACAAAATATCGCAGCCTGCCGTGCAAAAATCACGGAACTGCGCGCCGTGCCCCACTGCCCGAACTGCGGTGCCGAGCTGGTCAAGGGCGCTGCGTTCTGCGGCATCTGCGGTACACCCATCCCCGTTGCCCCGGCCCCTGCGCCGGTGGCTGTGCCCGCCCCGCAGCAGCCTGTCCAGGCCGCCCCGGTGGCCCCGGCACCCGCTGTCCCGGTGGAGGCACCGACGACTCCGGTGCAGTCCGCACCTGCGGCTCCGGCTGTCAAATTCTGCCCCAACTGCGGCGTGAAAATGCCCGCCGATGCGCAGTTCTGCGCCGAGTGCGGCACCCGCTTCTAAGCTAGAGAAAAGAGGAAAATAACGATGCAAAAAGCAAAATTGGGCATTTCGGTGGGCCTGCTGGGCGCCGCCATCTACCTGACCGCCCTGTCCGGCAGCCTGCTGGGTCTGCTGGTGCTGGCCGGTTACGTGTTGCTGGTTGAGGATAACCAGTGGCTGCGCCTGTCCGCTGTCAAGGCGGTGGCCGTCTACCTGTTCTTTACCTTTGTCATTCAGGCCGTGGGCTATGTGCCGGACGTGCTGAGCATCATCAGCGACGCTGGCAATCTGTTCAACGCCTACATCAGCGTGCCTGTGCTGAACGATATCGTGACCCTGGTCAAAGATCTGATTTACCTGGCCGAGAAGATCTTCCTGATGGTTTTGGGCGTGAAAGCGCTGAACCAGGGCACCGTGGCAGTTCCCTTCGTGGACAAGCTGGTCGTCAAGTACCTGTAAGCCGCCTTTACTTACGCCATTCATTATATCCATATCCATCCATCATCCGGGCCGTTTCAAATTCCTGGGCAGCCCGGGAAAGCGTCCGTTGACCTGCATCCAGCTGGGAAGATCGCCTGCCACGCAGGACAACGATCTTGCCGAGGGGCAGGGCAGCGGGCGTTTTTTGTTTTGAGAATCCGTAGGGGCGCACCTGTGTGTGCGCCCGGTTCCCGGGGCGTCGGGGACGCCGACCCCTACATATGTGCGCCCGGAAAATTGTATTGATAAAAGGGGAGACCGTTATGTTCTGTGGAAATTGTGGCAAGCCGATTGCCTATGCCAATGCGAAATTCTGCCCGGCCTGCGGTGCGCCGGTGCGCGTCCAGCCCGACGCGGCCAATGAGCCGCCCAAGGTACCCGTGCCCCCGCGCCCGGAAGAGCCGGAAACGCCCGCCGTGTCGGTAGTTGAACCGACCCCGGCAACCGTGGGACAGGATGCCCCTATCCCGCCGCAGTCTGCTGCAGCCACTCCGGAAAAACCGCAGGCTGCCACCGTGTCTGAACTAGAATACCCGGACGACGACGCGACCCGCATTTTGACCCCAGCCCCGGAACCCGGCGAGGACGAGGGTGCCACCCGCATCTTCGGCTTCGATGAACCCGCCGCACCCATCGCCGAACAGCCCGCTGCTGCGCCCCAGCCCGAAACGCCCCCGGCCCCCGAAGCCACCGCCCCACTGTTCGCATCGGCCGCGCCGTCTGACCCCAACCCTGTGAACGTAGGGCCAAATAGTAACTCTGCCCCCATCCCGCCGCAGTCTGCCGCAGCCACCCCGGAACCCCCGCAGGCCGCCCCCGCACCAAACCCCGCGCCTGCCCAATCTCCCTTCCCGCAGTCTGTCCAGCCCACGCAGCCCATCACTCCCAACCCCACCTGGCAGACTCCGCCGGAACCCGAGGTTTTTTCCGGCGCCAAAAAAGAGAAAAAGCCCGGCAACGGTCCGCTCATCTTCGTCATCGTGCTGGCTGTGCTCATCCTGGCGGGCGGCGGGCTCTACTTTGCCAACGACTACTTCATGCTGGGCCTGGAAAAAATTCCCCAGAAACTCGGCTTAGTTGAGGAGATCGTCCCCGACGAGACCACCGGCGAGACCGCCTTGCCTGCCGCCGAGGCCCCGACAGGGGGGAGCACCGCCGACACCCCCGCCGCCGAACCCACCGCACAGCCCGCCCAGACCCCGGCCCCCGCCGCCACGGCGGCCCCCACCACAGAGCCGCAGGCTGTCGCCGCGACCGCTGACAGCGTGGTGCTGCACGGCGTGCCCGACGGTGCGACCATCACCATCAACGGCCAGAACGCCGCCGCCACCGTGCAGAACGGCGACGCCGCCCTGAGCAAGACCGCACTGGGCGACGCGGCCCAGCTGCGCGTCATCGCGAACCAGGGCGGCAACTGGCGTGCCGCCGCGATCTGGTACACCGCCGACCAGGGCAGTGAAATCACCTTGTCCGACAGCGACTTTTTGTACAGCGGCAGCGAGGACGGCTACCTGGAACCAGACGACGCTTTCCTGGAAAACGTCGCGCTGAACTACTACAAAGCCTTCCTCAATGCCGTTAACGACCACGATTTGAGCGAGATGCGCTTCTCGACCGCGCGCAACACCGACGAGCAGAGCAGCCACGTGTTCAGCGACCTGAACGCCGGCAACACCTACGACACCTCCACCGCGTCCTGCACGCTGGACGGCAGCTCCATCACCTGGGGCACGTACAGCCTGACCGTCAACGCCAGCTATATGTGCGTGCGCGAGGATCGCGACACCGCTGTGCGGGAGATCAACAGCAACCACCGCACCATCTGCATGGTCTGGCAGGACGGTATGTGGCAGGTCGATGATATCGCTTTCTTGAGCGACGACGACTTTGCTGCCCACAAATACGCCGATTTGAACAAGTAAAAGGGGAAACCACATGGACTTTATGCTGGGCAGCGACTATGAAAATATCCGCCCGCTGGACGCCAAGGGCGGCATGGGCGACCTATTCCGCGCCCACAAAAAGGGCCTGGACGTCGAGGTCGTCATCAAGCGCATCAAGCGCAAATACATTGGCCGCCTGGATCAGCAGAACGAGGCCAATATTTTAAAGGGCCTCAAGCATCAATACCTGCCCCGCATCTACGACGTTATCCCGGGCGAGGATGGGTGCCTGTACACCATCATGGACTACATCCCTGGTGTGGATCTGCAGCAGTATGTCAAGCAGAATGGCCGCGTGCCGCAGCCGTTGGCCCATCGCTGGGCCTGCCAGCTCTGCGAGGTCGTGGCCTACCTGCACGCCCAGACGCCGCCGATTCTGCACTGCGATATCAAGCCGCACAACATCATGATCACCGGGCAGGGGGACATCTGCCTGATCGACTTCAACACCTCGCTCGTGTTCCAGGGCGACGACACCGTCGTCGGCGTGACCAAGGGCTACGCCGCGCCCGAGCAATACTTGGCCGCGCCCACCGGGGCAGTGGGGCAGCCCGCCGCCCCGACCGTATCCCCCACGGCGGCCACCGTTATGGCCGCCCCGACGGAGTATGCCGCGCCTGCGCCGCTGTCGTCGGCCCCCTCCGCCGCCCCCTCTAATCCATTGGTGCGCCGCAGCTCCCAGCCGTCCTTCTCGGCGGCGGTCACGGCCAGTGCCGGGGCCTATGGCCCGCTGAGCGTGCGCACCGACGTGTACGCCATCGGCGCAACGATGTACTACATGGTCACAGCCGCCACGCCAGAGCGTTCGCTCGACCCGGTCACCGACGTGACCGCCCACCGCCCGGCCATCAGCCGCACGATGGTCAGCATTATCCGCCGCGCCATGTCCAAGCAGCAGAAAAACCGCTTTGCCAGCGCCGACGAGATGCTGCGCGCCTTGCAGGATGTGGACAAACTTGACCGCCGCTACCGCCATTTTGTGGCGGCGCGGCGTGCCACGGTGGGAGTGCTGTGCGCTGCCTGGCTTGCCAGCGCCGGCCTGACGCTGTACGGCGCGAATCTGCTGCGGGGGGAGCGCATCAACAATTACTTGGAGCAGGTCGCCGAGGGCCGTGCCCAGGACGAGGATGGGCAGTACGCCGCCGCGGACGCGACCCTGCGCGCCGCCGTGGACACGATGCCCCGCCACGTAGAAGGGTACACCGCGCTGGCGACGGTGTTCTACCACCGAGGCGACTACCAGAGCGCCGTTGACCTGGCCGAGGGTGCGCTGACTTCCGAAATGCTGGATCCCGCCAAGGACACCGCTGCCGACGGCGAGTTCTACTGCATTCTGGCCAACTGTTACTACGAGCTGGGCCAGTACGCCGAGTCTGTGACCGCTTACCAGAAGGCCATCCGGCGCGACGATACGAACGCCCGGTACTACCGGGGGCTGGCAATGGCCCAGGCCAAGACCGGCGACGAGAGCGCGGCCATCGCCACGCTGAACACTGCCCAGGCCCTGACGCTGGGCGACGCCGACCGCGACGGCGTGCTGGCCGAGCTGTACGCCCTGCAAGGCGACACCGCCCAGGCGTGGACGATGTATCGCCAAGTTTTGGACGCCGAGACCGACAATAATGCCCTGAGCCGCGCGTATCTGGCAGCGGCGCAGCTTTACACCAGCGGCGGCGTGGTGCAGACTGACCACCTTGCCGAGGTCATCCCCCTGTTAGAGGAAGCCGCCCAGCGCCTACCCACCGGCTACACGCTGGCCCACCGCCAGCTGTTGGCGACCGCCTACGGCGAAGCCGCCGCAGCCTGGCCGGACACCGCCGCCGATTCCCTGCAAAAGGGCATTGCGGTCTTGCAGCAGATCGAGGCCAACGGCCAGGGCGGCCTGACCACGGGCCTGAGCCTGTACGCCATGCAGCACAAGGCCGGGGACGACACCGCCGCCGAGGCCACGCTGCTGAACTTGCAGCAGGCCTACCCCAGCGACTACCGCCCCGACATGGAGCTTGCGTTCCTGTACGCCGATATGCAGAGCAAAAAGGACGCTGCGGCGCGGGATTACACCGCCGTGGCCGCCTGCTACGACACGGCGAAGCAGAAATACCAGCAGGCCGCGGCGAACGGCGCGAATGATATGTCGATGACCGAACTGGAAAACCTGATGGCCCAGCTGCGCACCGCAGGCTGGCTGAACTAAGGAGGACCGCCATGCTGACAACCGGACAGATTGTGTTTGCGGTGGGGCTGGCGGGCCTGGCCGCCTCGCTGATTGCCACCATCGTGACCACAAAAACCTATCATAAGAACGAGAAAAAACTGAGGGAAGATATCTGGCGGGAATATAAATAAGGTGCGCCCCAAAACATCGCGGCCATGCAGGGGCCGGGCGCTTGGCGGCGCACAACGAGCGCCGCCAGTTTGCTTCGCAACCCCGCAACGCCGCCCCCTACAATGCTCCCCACAAAAATCCACACATTCGAGGTCCTACCATGCTGACTCTCTTATCGGTATACAGTGAATCCGCCCGGCAGGACTTTTTGCTGCCTGCTGCTGAAAATGTCACCCTCTGCGCCCGCGCCGACCGCTTCGGCCTGGGGCGGGACATCGCCTTGACATTGTCTGCGGCGGGCGGCTGGCATTTTACCGGTGTTGCTTTGCAAAAAAATTGAAAAGACTTTGATTTTAAAATGAAAAAGAAATAGCAGGATTTCCGCTCAAATTTTAATAACAAAAAAGGCGTTTTAGAGGTATTTAAACACTTCTAAAACGCCTTTTTTGTTTCCCGCTTATTGTTTAGTTTTTCGGTTTCCGTGCTGTTCTAAGATTAGGTCTTTGCCCGTTTTGCGCTGCCGAGAAGGCACTCGTTCCAGAAGATCACTTACATCACAGTCGAGAGCTTCGCAAATGCGATCCATGTGCTCGTAACTGATGTGCTCCGCCAGTTCGTTATAGTAGGCGGAAATGGTCGACGGACGGATGCCTGTTTCTCGTGCAAGTCGCGCCTGTGTCCAGCGTCTTTCACCTAACAAGCGGGAGAGATGATTTTTTATCACCTTATCGCCCCTGCGACCATTCTAAAATAATCTTTAGCGGGGCGTCTTCATTTTGGTAGGATATAACGCTTTCCGTTATAATTCATAGTTGCGAACAAGGACTTCTTTGTAGCCGTCCACACTTTGCGCAGACAGCGTATTACGCCGCGAAACAGGCTCAATAATGCAGTCGGCATACAACTCCCGCACCTGTGGGCAATCATTGTAGGACAGCAGGAAGCGGCCCTTGATGTTGTGCAGCGCATCGGCCAGCCGCTTATGGTCGCTTTCTTGAAACCGTGCGCGGTAGTATTTTTCGGTTTCAACATACGGAGGATCGCAGTAGAATAAGGCGTTTTCCCGGTCATAAGTCTTAATCAAATGCTCAAAGTCAAGGTTTTCGATTATGACCCGGCGTAGCCTCTCCTGCACCGCAGGAAACGATGCAGAAATGTTGCGGACGCCTTTCGGCGCAGTTGCGAATGTTCGACGGTCTGTTCCAAAGCTGGCCTTAATAAGGTATAGACTGCGTGCCGCTCGCTGTATGTCAGTCAACCCGCGCACCTGCTCCTGTGCCCGACAGTCAAAGAACACTTCCCGCGCATCTGGGAGCATATCAAGTTCATGCTGCAGGGCGTCCGGGTGGTACTTGATGCAGCGGTAGATGTTGACAAGTTCCGCGTCATAGTCATTGAACACTTCCATGACTTTGCTGCTCGGCTCACGGCCAAACAGTACCCAGCCTGCGCCGCCGAACACCTCAATATAGCGTCCGATGTCCGCAGGCATACGCTGCAGAATCTCATTGCGCAGGGCACGCTTGCCGCCAATCCATCCGATAAAACTATTCATGCAAATCATCCTTTCCGGGGCGAAAAGGTGATTTTATGGGGGAAAACTACGACTTTTTTTCATTCTGCGTTCCAAAATAGAACGCAACGACCATTGTTGCGATGGTGAGAAACTTGTCCGGCTCGACGCTTCCGTTGAGAGACAGCACGGCCAGCACAACGATAATAACCAACGTGACGATGGTTTTCACCTTCAACAGCGCAGTGAGGGCTTCAAAAAGTTGCTTCATAAAAGGCCTCCTTTATGCCCAGTGACTCGTGTAGAGTTTCGCGTCAGTCAGCTTGCGTTCCTTGCAAACCGCCAGCACAGCGTCTGCAACAGCCTGCACCACGCTGCGGATGCAGATGATCTGCAAGTGATTCTCAGCATTAGTGTAGCTGTCTGCCGTCGTGCCGTGTTCCTTGCAGACCGCAACAACTGCGGCGGCATCGCCACTGCTGACAGGGCCAACAGTGATGTTCTGCAAAAGAGAAGTGGCAGCTTTTTCGCTGTTGGCAGGGATTTCGGCAGGCTTGTCCGCTGCCGGAGCAGCGCCATAGATGCCTGCCTTGTTGGGGATGGCTGCATAGGCCGTAGGGTCAAGCCCCTTGCCGCTGGCCGTGGCTCGTACTTCAAAATGACAGTGCGGGTGCGTGCCCTCTGCATTGCCTGTCTCGCCCATGATGGCAAGCTGCTGGCCGCTGATGACGCGATCACCGACATCGACAAGCAAGCGGGAGCAATGGCAGAAGTACATGAAATTGACCGCATCGGGGGTCTGGTCGGCATCAAGCTGGACACAAACATAATACCCCCACTCCCATGTTCTGTTGGAATGGTCGGTCACGATACGCGCCCGCGTCACACGGCCTTTGATGGGCTTCTGCGTGCCGTCGGGCATCTCATAGTACGGCATGAGGATAATGTCGCTGTCGACGCCCACGATGTCCATGCCGCCGTGCCATGTCTTTCCGCCGCCGCGTGTCATGCCGTAGCAGCCATAGCTGTACTTGATCTGCACGCGGCCATCAAAAATGCTTTTTCCCATAGAGTGTACCTCATTTTTGTGCAAAGAAAAGAGCACCCCTTGCAGGGTGCTCGCGGATACATGATTTACAGCAAAGCCGCCGTTTTTTCCCGCCAGACGGCAGGAACTTGTTCCAGCGTCGTGCGGCCCATGCGGATTTGTGTCGCGTAAAATTTAGCCATTGTATACCACCTCCGCCAAATCATAAACGGCTGCCTCAAGGGCATCCAGACGGTCAGAGGCAGTCACAGGCTCAGCCTCGCGCGGCGGCTGATAGTCCCACCACGAATCGAAGTCCGCCGTGACTTCTTCCTCGGTGACTGCGAACGCAACGCGAATCTGGCGCTCATCGCAGTTCCAGACCGTCTGCTTGTTGCCCTCTTCGTCGGTGATTTTCTCGGACGCAATATCCTTGCGCAGGATAATGTCCGTCGCGCCATTCAGTGCGAACACCTGCACGGCAGCGGGCTTTTTAACATACTGCTCCATGCGTTTGCTCCTTTAACAGTAACTGTTTACTATGCCACGATACAGAACGTTTCGCGGCGCGGATAATTTTATAGACGTTGTACTTCTGGCAAAAGCCACGGCTGTCGCTGTGCTTGATTTCGCCCCACTGACTCATAATGCGCTGTGCTCTCCACCACGGCACATACCCCAAAGCATCCAGATCGCGCTGGGCACGCAGGATTGCCCGCCGCAGTTTGACAAAGTTGCGGCCTCGGATGATGGTATAAGTGCGGCGTACCACATAGCCCATCATATCAAGACCCGGCGTGCGCTGATGGCTGCCAGCCTTGCGGCGCTTGTTCTGTTGGCGCTCGGCATCAAAGGACGCAAAGTGGATAATATCCCACGCACTCTTGATTGTCAGCCCCAGCGTCTCCTTTGCCCATCTGGTGGTGTCCTTCATCACTTTTGTAAGGTTGGATATGCGCCCATACACAGTGATGTCGTCGGCATAGCAGCAGATGGCAAGGATCATCTTGAACGACTTCCCACGCCGCACCTTGCGATGGGAGAGGATGTACCGCAGCACATAACTCATAACATAATTGAACAGCCAGCAAGGCAGATACCCGCCAATTAGCAGAACACCGTCCGGGTAGTTTGCCATGACGGCCTCCACAAGCCACAGCAAGGGCTTATTCTTTCCGATGTCGCGGCGCAGAAGATTCATAACGCATTCGACTGTCGTGGAAGGATAAGCCTTTTTAACGTCGCATTTTGCGGCATCGGTCTTGTTATGGAGCATCCGGCGAAGGATGCGTTCGTTCTGCCTTTTCCCAGCAATCTGCCCTTTTCCGGGCAGACTTCCGTACTGGATCGGCAGCAGCTTCGCGCGGAAGAGAGGGTCAAGCGCCCCCTTTGCAATGTACTCAAAAATCTGCTGCCACGGACTTTCCTCGCAGATGTTGCGCAGCTTCCCGTTTTCCCGCAGTTGGAACTGACGCACAGGCTCAAACGAAACGCTGCGCGCCAGAATGTCGGCATGAGCCTGCTCGGCCACGGCGTCAATGGCCGTTAGGCTTTTGTTGCAAGTACAATTTCGGATTTCTTCACGCAGTTCAGCCCGCGTGATTTTCCCGGTAGACACTAATAAATTTTGAAATCTTCTCTTTGACCGCTTGCCAGTAAAGCACAGATGCACCTGCTCCTTGATAAAATCAAGGCTCTCGATGTTGATCTCCGCTGGCTTGCAGTACGTTTTCACCAGTAAATCCTCCTTTGATTTGTGTCGTCGGCGGCGTCCGCTCTCGCTACTAGCCCCCGCTGGTTTCAAACACAATTTTCCCGATATGGGCGGATTATACGGTGCAGTATATAATGTATGGTGTAATCGACAAATCAGCCACGCCAGCCGAGCCATTCCAATTCCTATTGCCCGTTGTATTGTTAGAATTAGCCGCCGCGAGCGAGGCATTGCCATTGTTATTAAGGTTGCAGCAACGCCACGAGGCCCGCACGCCGGAGGTTGCAAGCCCCACATAAAAGCCTGCCTTAACACCTGTTCCACTGCCTGCCGTAGTAGATACTTTAGCAGGCCACAGAACGCCTTTATCCTTGCTTACAGCGGTATCCTCGATATACCGCCAGCCGTCTTTTTCACTGGCGGCAAAAGTCAGCGTCAAGTCCTCCTGCTTCGTGTAGTCTGCTGTGATAGAGCCTGTCGTGACCTTGCTCTGGTCGTGGCAGGTATACAGGTCAAGGGTATAATTTCCGTCAGCATCTTTGCCCCACTGCATGAACTCATCCGCGAGGATCAGATACGAGCCATTTTGGAACTCCGTGCGCTGGATAAGGCCCGGTTCCTTGCCACTTGTCGGGCTGTATCGGCTGCCATCATAGCCCTGCACAGTATCGTTCCAGCCGCTCCAATAGGGCATCGTGGAGATGTAGGTGACGCCCGCTTCGGTGTCAAAGGCGGTGTCCGTCTCGATGTTGACCGCCTTGTAGGCTGTGCCGCCGATGGTGACATCCGTGATACTGGCAATGCGTTTGTTTTTCGCCAGCTTGTACATGCTGGCAACGCCGCGATCCGCGCTCGTGCCTGTACCCTTATCGCCGATAATGACGCTCGACCCGACAAACAGGTTGGCCGCCTGCGCTGCCGTCAGCAGGACACGCTTCACGCCGGATTCTCCGGCAGCCGCAGTATACTGATAATTGTACCCGGTGCAGCCCTCAATCGTACCGCTGTTGCCCTTGCGGGCGTATTTCAGCCGGATCATGGCAAGTTGCCATTTGAGCAGTCTGCCGGATGCGCCCGCATACTGTGCGCCGCGCTTGCGCCACAGACCCACATTGTCGCTGTGGCTGGAATAGTTGATGGGCGGGCGGCCACTGCCGCAGCCGATGAGGCCGTCGCTGTCAAATCCGGCAGCATACTTCGGGTTTGCAATGTAGCCGTAGACAGTGCCGTTTTTATCCGTACCCTGCGGCCACATTTCATACCCGGTGCTGGGGTGGCAGCGCATTTTGAAATAGCGATAACCGCCCTCATCCCATTCTTTCGTGTAGGTGTTCTTCTGCAGCACCCAGCACAGGTGCTTGCTCCGGCGCACATCGTCATAGCTATCGATGAACTCGACGGCATAGATCGTGTGCGTGCCGTCCGCATTTTTCTCGGCGGCAACTTCCAGCGCCCAGAACTGCGGCAGTTTGGCGAAGTCGTCACGGTTGGCCGCAGCCTCGGTGCTGGGCGTGCAGACAAGGCCGACGCTGTCATCGGTTGCCTCGCCGATGGCGCTCTGGCTGGTAGCAAACAGAGGTTCTTTCGTGCCATGAACGCGGTTGTCGTCCAGAACTGTGCCGAACCAGCGCCCGCACAGTTCATTGCGCGTCGTCACGCCCTCCTTCCAGCAGATGTTCCACCAGTCCACGAAGAGTGTATTGACTTCCTCAACGCTTTTGGCCGCGCGAACGAGGCTGCCATAAAGGCGGTCAATGGCCGCTGCGTTTCCGCTGGCAATGATGCTGGCTTTCTGCACGGCCACGAGTTCCCGCAGCGTGCTGTCGCGGGGAAGATTAACAGTTTCTGCCATGATAAAAACTCCTTTAAACGGTGTTTAAATTAGTCGGCCACGACGGCATCCAAGCCGCCGTCAGTGTCGTTGATGACGAAAGTGACGCGCTGCACATCCTGTTTTTTGGCAAGTGCCGCAAAGATTACCTTATTCTGGACAGGACTGGCGCTGGTGTCGCTCAGTGCATCATCCACGATCACACGGCCCGCCAACTCCTGCGCCGTATCGCGGGCGGCGGCAGCCTGCTCCGCAGAGGTCTTGGCTGCCGATTCGCTGTTGGCTGCGTTGCCCGCGCTCTTCTCGGCAGCCTTCTGCGCGTTTTGCGCCGCAGTTTTGGCGGTGTCCGCATTTTTTGCCGCCGTTTCGGCTGTCTGGGCTTTGGTCGAGACGTCCTTCTGGATGTTTTGCATCTCCGTCAGCTTCTCGGCGACGCCCTCATTTACAACTTTGGCGGCAGCGTCGCCAGCGGTTTTTGCAGCGCTCGCGGCAGCAGAGGCGCTGGAGGCCGCGGCGCTTGCCAAGCCGGCAGCTGCCGATGCGCTGCCGCTCGCAGCATCACGAGCACTCTCGGCAGCCTCCTGCGCATCTTTCGCAGCTTCGGCGTTGGCTTTTGCCTGTGACGCCTCCTGCTGCAACTGTGCGGCCAAATCATAACCGCCGATGTCCTCAACGGTAGCTTCCAGTCCGGCATTGACAATGCCCGTACCGATGCGGCTGTGCCACTCGTTCAATATTTCGGCCAAACTGTTCGTGCGTTTGGCGCAAACGGAAAACTTGAGTTCGCCTTTAAAGGCCATCGGGGCCGCGCCGACCACCCAGTCAAACTCAATTCCTGTTGCATCCGCGACAATGCTGTCAATCAAATCGGCGCAGGGCTTCTTTGCCGCATTTTCACAAGAAACCTTCCACGCAAACCCATCCGCGAGGTCTACGCCCTTATAGGTGCGGCCCTCAATTCGGAAGTGTTTCCTTTCGATTTTTCGCTCGCCAGCGACGCCGAAGTTGATCTCCGAGTCCGGCACTTTAATTTCGCGGGTTGCGGCGTTGATAATAATAGTTTCTGCCATACCTTTAGTTCCCTCAGTAATACAGCAATGTAATATCCCGCATAGGGTATCCACCAGAAGCATTTTTTACATATATAGTGTTTCCTGCAATGCGGATACTTTCAATAACATTTGAGGAGGCATCACCAGAGGCACGGCCAAGGCCAGCAACACCAACCAATGTTCCGCCTGTAAGCGTGTAATGCCATTCCATACCGGGATACTCATGCGGCCAATCAGATACACGCAGCGCCATAGTTTTTAGCGCTGCGGCGCTTACGCTGCCATCGCCCGCATGACGCCCAGGCGGAATTGTAACTTTACCGCCAGGTACGATTTGTGCGCTCCAGTTTCCTCTGTCCACAATACTCCCGGCCACATGGAGGCCTTTGGACGATGATGCCGCAGTTCCTTGCATAATGTCAGAAGCCGAAGCATCTCCCAGCAACGATGCAACCGCTTCCAAACCGCCCTCCGTATAGCCGTTTGCTTTATACATATAAAGCTTTCCGTTTTCCAACGTCAGTTTGTCGGCGTCCGGCCAGCTTCCGTTATTGCGCATTGTACCTTTTTGCAGCGTTTTGCTTCCGGCATAGAACGGCACTCCATCCAGCACCTGCGAGGCTTTGGCGGTGGCCCGTGCCAACTTGCCGGAGGATAATCCACCGCCGCCATTAAAATTTAACTGTTGCCCATCAAAGGTAAAGATTGCCCAGCGTCCGGCCACAATAGTGTCACCATCCACGGCATCCGCACCGCAATAGGCGGGCACTGTCGTGCCGTTAACCGTCCATGTGTCGCCGCTGGCCCATGCTGCGGGAATTTTGCAGCGTCCAACAGCGCCCGATCCAGTCAGCTGATACACTTTGCCTTCTTTTTTACAGGTATACAGCTGCACTGTCACATTGACAGCACCGAGTTCCGCAGGATCATATTCTGCAAAGGCTTTCGCCACACGGTTTTCCAGATCGTTCATCGTGGTGGCATCAAAGGCGTCACCCTCTTCCATGACAAGACCTTCTGCGCGGGAGACTTCATACTCATTGTCGTTTTCCGTAGGAGTCAACCTACGGCGGGCAGGATGCTCGCTCTGGCGGTCATTCCACACTTTCTTCTCAAACATTAAATCACTCCAATCTCTTGTCCGGCGCAAATTTCTCCGGCGTACTGCTTTACGCTGTTGCGCTGCCACAGTTCGTGCAGACTCCACAACACCTGCTCCATGTCATTGATGGCGCTGTACAGCGTGCTCGGCGCTGTGGGAATGTTCGGTGTACCGGGCAGCGTGTAGTATGCAGCCCGCACAGTGGCGAGGTTGCCCAAAATACGCTGCATCTGAGCGCGGGTCAGCAGCCCCAGCGACGTCCATGTGCGGGTGTCGATCTCTACGCCCAGAAGCTGCGCCATGTGGGCGGTGTTGCCCTCGATGCGATTTAGCAGTTCTGCCGTGATATAACACTTTTCCGCTCCTGCTGCCACATCGGCGGCAGTTCGGTCATAAACAGGCGTCTGCCACATTAGATGAAACTCCTTTCGCCTGCGTGGATTTCTTCGCCCGCATAGGCTGCGGCATTGTTGGACAGCTTACGGCCCACAATCTTCGCGTCGGCCAGAAAGCCGCCAGTCAAATCAAATTCCAACTTCGTAACAACACCGCGCACCATTTCACCGCCGAAACTCTCCACGATCAGACGGTCAGCCAGCTTCTCATCCCCGGCGACCATGCGGAAGGTCTGCTCATAGCGCTGGGCGTAGTAGTCCAGCACGCGGGCGGCCACTGCGGCAGCCCTGTCCGGGCTTACAAGGGTCGCGTCCGGCACGGACACTTCATTGCCCTGCGCGTTTGACGGCAGATTTGAGGCTTCTCGCCGCAGGACGGTAGCGCTGTCACTGTACTTGCGCCCGGTCACGCAGACTTCGGCAGCCTTGCTCACGGTCAGCGTGCAGTGGTTCACGCCTCGTTCGCTCAGCTCTGCGCCCCTGACGGCCAGACTGTCGGCCACTGCCGGAGCATCAAATGTCACACGGTAAGTGCCCGGTTCAAGGGTGTCTTTGTACAGTTCCTCCGACGCCTCACCGGGGATATAACGGTGCGCTGTCACCGACACCGCAGTTACAAGCGCAAGGAGCGTGACTTTGCTGCCGTCCTGCAGGCGGCGATCTGTTCCAATCAGACCACTGGCACGCTGCGGAGCGGGCACGATTCGGATGATTTCGCCTCGGCTGCAGTCCACCACCGCGCCAATGGCAAAGGCAAGCTGCTGCAGCGCTTCGCGCCGTGTTCCGGCAGGGATGTAACCCTGTATCCGTTCTTCGCCCAGAACGCTGTCCAGTGTGTAAGGATAGCCGCTTAGGATTTCCGCTGCCAGCGACGCCACATGGGTGTCATATACTCCGCCGTCAAATGGAGAGCCATCAAGCAGGCCGATGGTGTCGATTGCCGTAAAATCGGCCAGTGTGTCATCCTCGTTCGACCAGTCGTCCAGATAGAACGTGCCCATGCAGTAGCTTGTCGTGCTCGTATCGTGGGCGCTTCGGCGCACATCCTCCCACACAGTCAGCTTCTGGCGGTGCTGCAGCACATCAAAATAGCCCTCCGGGTTTAAGATGGAGAAGCGGCCCTCTTGATTGAAGAGCGTTAGGTTCAGTGTGTTTATGCTGACCTCTGCGCTCAGCGGGTCACATTCCTCCAACACATGAGCCTTGATGATCTCCTCTCCGGAGAAGTGCAGATACACACCATAGTCAATCCCGGCCAGCTTCAAATACCGCCCCGGCTTGTTCGTCTCCAAAAACATCAGTTGGATGCGGCGATAGTTCTCCACCTTGTGGGCGCAGTAGTAGTCCACGGCGTCCGGAGTGAACATGGTTACGGCCAAAAGGCCATCGTTGGCATCGTACCACTGAATTTTGACCTTGCTCGCCCAGTCATCTGTCGGGGAGTAGAAATGCAGTGTCAGACCGCTGCTACTGTGATTCTTGTCGAAGCGGATATTCAGCACGGGCGGATTGGCAAAAGCACCGTTTCCGTTCGACTGTTCCGTGCTCCAAAAGCCCCAGAAATACTGCCGAGGCGTTTCGGGAAAAAACAGGAAGCTGCCGTCCATGAGCCATTGCCGCGTTTCCAGCGTGCCGTACTTGTTCTGATTCGGCACGGATTCCAACAGTAAATCCTTGCTTAAATTGCAAAAATCCTTTGCATCCTCCGTGACGGGGGCGCTGTCGCTCCGCGCAGTGACATCGTACAGACCGAACTCCACGCGGGTGCTTGTGTTCATGGTCGTTCGCCTCCTTTATGTCCTTGCAGGCTTCTGGGCAATAAAATTCGCGGTCAGATTCTTCCAGTAGTTTTTTTCAGCCTTTTTCCGCAGCAATTCGTCGCCGACATTGGAAAAGTAAGCTGTAAAGGTATAGTCGCCGTCTTCATCTGGCACTGTAACCTCATGGAACTCCACAGGCTCCGTCAACTTGTCCCACAGTCGGGCGTATTCCTTGCGATCCAGCCCCGGCCCAAATTGCAGCTTGTAGTTGAAGTACACGCCAATCAACTCGCGTCTGAGGTGGCCGTTGGCGAGGCGCTCCGCGTATTTATCCAGAAAATCCGCGCTGCGCTTTACGCTTAGCACGTCGATTTTGAATTGTTCGCCGTCAATTACGATCATCAGTTTCCTCCCACCACAAGCCGCGCACCACGGCGGACTTTTTCTTTGTCGATGTAGGGCATCAGCAGGCGCACAAGCTGCTCCAAACCGCCGCTGGCGGCAAAGCGGATTGTGATGTCCTGCCCGCCCCACTCGGCCAACACCTCGGCCAGCGCCTGCTGGATTGTTTCAAGAGGTGCTTCCACATTCGTGCCGTTTGTCTGGTCGCCCAGCACAGCGAGAAATTCGTGATTTGCCGGAATGACTGCGCCCTGTGCCAGATAGGGAATTTGCGGTGCGGTGATGGGGTCGATGTTGAATCCAACCTTAGCCGTGCCCAGTGCATCCTGTGCAAATTCGGGCACATCAAAACTGAAGCCGTTCAGCAGACCGATGACAGCGTTCATGCCGCCAACAATCGCCGAAATCATGCCGTTTATGATGCGGATGATGCCGTTGACCGCGCCGCGCACCACAGAGGTAATGCCATCCCAAATAGAGGATACCGTATCAGCCAGCGCCGACCACGCGGCAGTCCAGACAGCGTTCAGCGCCGCCCCTGCCATCGACAAGAGCAGGGAAAGACCCTTCCAGAAATTGCTCCATGCGGTGGTGATGTCCTCCCAAATCTGCATAGCCGCCAGCTTGATAATCAGCCAGCAGGCCGACCATGCTGCTTGCAGCGCCGCGCCTGCCATGCGTAAGGCGAGGTCAATCCCTTTCCAGAAATTGTTCCAGCCTGTGGTGATGGTCTCCCAGATTTGCAGACCGAGCAGCTTTATCGTCAGCCACAGAGTATCCCAGATGTGCCGCAGATTCTCTCCGGCAGTGTTCAGCGCCTGTGCCAGATCATCAAGTGTCTGTGAAAAGTTCTGTTTGATTTCGTCCCAGTGGGTCACCAGATAATTGATGATGACCGCTGCGATAGAGGCCAGCACCGCCAGCAACAGCACAGGCCATGCACCGATGGCTGAGATGACCGTGACGATCAGCGAGCCGAGGCCGCTTAAAATAGCAGGAAGCACCGTGTCAAGAATAAACGTGCCAATCACAGGCAGCAGGCTCACGGCCAGCGCCGCCATCAGAAGCGGCCAGCAGTTGGAAATGAGTTCGGCAGCCTGCGCCAGAATACCGACCCAGTCTACCGCCTGCAAGCACTCCATGATTTTGCTGCCGACAGCGTCCCAGTCAACTTGACCGAGAATCGTGTTGATGGCCTGCAGCACATCCAATGCCAGCGTGCTTAACGCAGAGAACAGCCCCGGCCAGTCAATCGCGGCAATCATCGCCACGATGTTGTGCCCGAGGTTATTCCAGTTTGTGCCCTGCACCGCCGCAATCAGCGCGTTCAGCAGGCCGATGGCAAAGCCGCCCACACCCAGTCCAGCTTCCAGCCACGGAATGTTGGTGATGGCAGAATTGATGCACGTTGCAATGCCATTGCCTAAATCCGTCCAGCCGCTGTAATGCAGCACAAAGTTATACAGCGTCAGAATGGCCGCACGCATCCCATCCGTCAGCACACGCCCCAGCGTGTCCCAGCGCAGTTCAGCAACAGCAGTTGTCAGTCCTTCGGCAATGCCCGCGCCCAGACTGTCCCAGTGGATGCGCTGCATCAGCGTGTCCGCAAAGAGCAGCGCCGTGTTCAGTCCCTGTGCAATGGTGTGTCCGATGGCAGTCCACAGGCCCGGTACTTCGATAAAACCATTGATGCAGTCGGCAATGTTTGTTGCCCACTGCACAGCCTTATCCTGTATATCCGGCCATGGGATGGCGTTCAGACTGTCACGCAGCTTCTCGCCGATCAGCTGCCCGACCTTGTACCAGTCGCCCTGCTCTATGGCATCCATAATGCTGTCAAGGAATGGATTCTCCGCAGAAAAGTCGAAGTCCGGGGTAATGCTGTCTGCTCCACCACCGCCCCCGCCGCTGCTATCGTCGGACTGCTTGTTCAGCACGTTCAGTTCGTCAAAGGCGGCCAGTTCACCATTAGCGTTCTTGACCTTCTTCGCTGCGCTGCCCGCCGCCGATCCGACGCCGTTCATAGCCTTGGCTGCTCCGGCGCTGGCGGAGATTGTGCGCCCGGTAAAGAACGCCACCAACCGCGCAATGTAACTGAACACCATCGCCGCCGCATTTGCCAGCGCAGTCAGCGCGGGGGTAAGTATCTGAATGATGGGCGCGGCTGCCGTGGCCGCTGCGCCCTGCAAGTTGCCGAGCGCCGTCCGCAGGCCGGACGAAGACAGCAGCGCCGTCCCCATCCAGTTCGTCAGCGTCCGGAGCCCGGAGGAAAGCACATTGAACACCAACGCGCCGGACACCAGCCCTGCCAGCCGCTTGCGGAAGTGTTCCGTGCTCTGCGCAGCCTGTGCCAGCCGTTCCTGCACACTCTGGGCCTTGCTTTTCACAAAATCAAAAGCCTTGCCGCCGATAGAGCCTATCGCGGACAGTGACCTTTTCAGAATCTTACTCACTGATGCCGCGTTGAACAGCTTTGAGACAAAGGCGTCCATCGCATTCGCTGCACGCTGCACATTGGATACATCCACCTGCGCCGCTTGTGCAGCCTGCGCGGCGTTGGTAACAGCCTCGGCCTGCCGGGTCGCCTCATCCTTCTCCTGTGCAAGCTGGGCAGTCAGTTCGGCGTGCCGTTGCTGCAGTGCCTGCACGGCGGCATCCTGTGCGTGGTAGGCATCGGCGGCAGCCTGCACAGCGGTATCCTGCTGCTGCAACTTTGCGGCCAGCTTGTCGCTCAGCGTTTCGTCGCCCTTGGATGTGACGCCGAACTTCGATTTGCGTCCGGCATCCAGTCGAGCGTTTACTTCGTCGAGAGCGGCAACCGTTTCGGCAGCTTTCTGGCGGGCGGCTTCCAAATCGTCCCGCAGCTTATTCCGTTTGGTCGTAGCCGAGCCGAGGCCCTTTTCCACCGCATTGATTTCTCGCGCGGTTTCTTTGGCCTTGGCCTGCAACTCTTTTAAGTCTGCCTCGGCCTTTCGGTTATTAAAGCGCGTATTGATAACGACTGATGCCATAGCTTCACCTCCCCAGAAGATCCAACAGCCTTTCCTTTTCGGCCTTATCCTCGACACTTTCTGCCGCATGGATTTTAATAACGGCAGCGTTCTCGCGGGCAAATTCCTGCTCGGATTTGTCCAGCATTTTACCGCGTGCTCGCTTGTTTCTGATGTTCACCACCTGCGCAAACAGGCCATCGCCGATGCCATGAAATGCACCGAGAAATTCCCACCAGTGCAAATACCCGCATCGGCGGCAGCTATACCCCAGCACTTTGTCCACAGCGGGTGCGATCAGAGCAGCATCCTGCTCCCAATCCACCAGCCGGGGGCGGAAGCCTTGCTGCTCATCCTCTTTTCCCTCGTTGATAAAAGTAAAAGCCGCCCGAAGCGCAGCGTTTGCGCCGGGCAGCTCTTTCCAGCGGGGATATAGAATTTGCAGGCAGGCAACGTACTGCTCCTGCTGTGTCAGGTCGGGGTCAGTCAGCGCAGCCAGTGCATCCAGTACGGCGCGAAAATCCGAGCGGATCGCAAAGCTGCTCCCGGCCACCATGACGGTGGTGGGTAATTCCCATGCACTCATGCCTGCTGACCGGGGGCAAGCCCCTTGCTGAAGTCGGCATAGACGGCGGTGTGCTTTTTGAGTCGCGCTTCGGCGGCAGCGATTCCGGCCTTGTGCGCTTCCTCCACCAGAGGGGCAACAGCTTCCAGCACCTTTTCAAAGACAAAAGCACCGTCATCGGCAAGAGCCAGCGCCGAAAGTCCGCCAAAGAAAACCGAGGACACATCACTGCCAAACACCTTGTTCAGTTCAGCCTTGATGGTCGTATCCATTGCGAGAATCTTTTCGGGTGTCATGTCCTGCTTGGTCTGCTCCGCCAGTTCTGCGATGGCATTGCGTGCCGAGACGAAGCGCCCGGAAATGCCGATGTCGGCAGGGTTGATTTTGATGACGCCCAGCAGTGTGCCGTCAGCGTCTTTCACGTCATAGCTTTTGACGCCGCGATCAATAACCAGTTCCATGATGGCTGCTCCTTTCATGCCTCGGCGGTGAATGCCTTGGTGGTGGGGTTGAACGTGCCTTTGGTTTTAACGCCAGTATAATGCACGTTGAACGGAATCTGATAACCTGTGGTGTCACCGCCGTAGCTGCTGACCTCGATGTAGCACTCTTCCCGCACCGCAGGGAACGCGCCGCTGCTCTGGGCGTCCCACAGCTTGACTTCCACGATGTCGGTTTTCAGATCATCCAGAACCAGATCGTTGTCGATAATGCTCTGCAGCTTCTCAAACAGCGGGTCGCCTTTCTCGGCGTAGTAGGGGCTGACCTCGCCCTGCTTCTGGTAGCTGTCGATGCTGACAGTCTCGTTGCCGAGAATGTTGGTTTTCTTTTCGACGTTGGCGGACAACTCCGGGGAGTATTCCTCCAAATCTTTGCCCAGCCGCACATAGCTGGCCGTGCCATCATCTGCGGCAAAGGTTGCATTCAGATAATGCGCCATGTATTTGCGTTCGATTTTCATGCAAAATCCTCCGATTCATAGGTTTTTGTGTAGCGCAGGCTCAGCACAACCATATAAGTCGCCGTGCCTTCGGCCTCCGCTTCGTACAGTACGCCGTTCTGGGCGCGGGCGATGACAGGCTCTTCGGCGTCGCCAAAGTTCGGAGCAAGGCCGTGGGCACTCTGCTCCTGCACCCAATGCTGGAAGCCGTTGACCCAATCTGCGTTGATCTTCGCGCCCTCATCATCGCCTGCACTTTTGGCAAAAGTAAAGTACAGACCGAAGTTGCTCTGATTTGTGACGCAGACTGCGCCCGTGATATAGGTGCTGCGTTCAATTTCCTGCAGCCCCTGCGGGAAGACTGCGCCGCAGCTGGGCACTTGGTCGGTGTAGTCGACATGCCAATCTTTTAAGATGTCATGCCCCTCATAGGTGCGCAGCCATGTGATGACCTGCTCAAGTTCACTCATTCGCCAGACCTCTTTCCAATATAGCGTTCCAGATCGGCAGCCAGCGCATCACCCTCGGCAGCCACAAGCGCACGATCCCAATGCCCTCCGGCAAGGGGATTCTTTGTTTTTGTATAGTTCAGCGGTTTCCCGCTGCGGCTCACGTCGTTATACAGATAAACCGCCTGCGGCTCTTCGGTGACGATCTCCGGCACGCGGGGGTCGGTCTGGGCGACGGTCAGCTTGATGGTCGCGCCTGTACGGTAGGGCATATACTTCTGGACGCGCCGCAGCACATTCTTAGTGTGGAACATTTGCGCATCGCCCTGTTCATCCAGTCCCACTTCCTGCAAAATCTCTTCTGCGGCGGGAAAATCCAGCGTGACCCTCATTGCTTACCGCCTGCCTCCACATGGTACAGAACATTGCGGCAGCCCATGTCCCGCACCCAGTCTGCCGTAACAACACCGGGGCGGTTGGCCGGGACGAAGCTGCCCCACTGTTCGCGGGTGGTGATTTCTTCCCCAACGCCCTCCACAATGCGATCCCCGCATTCCAGCACATACACGCCGGGGATGCCGTTAAAAAGGGCGGGGGCAACCCGCCGCGCATTTTTGTTGGGAATCACCAGCAAAAATTCGTCACAGGATTTGCCCCCGCTTTTATCAACGGTCTGCACGGTTTTACGCTCAAAGTACGCGCCATGAATTACGCAGCGCGTCACCCGGAAGGGATTATAACACGCATGGTACACGGTAACGGTCTGGCGGCACAGGTCATAGATCGGCGAACGAAGCGCTCCCTCATACCGCATCAGCTGCACCCCCTGTACACATCAGCATACAAGCACAGAATGCGATAGTATTCTGCCGCCTGTGCCTTGGGTGTCGCATCAATGGCTGCTGCCGTGTTGGCGGTGTAGCTTTCGCTTACGCTGCCAATCGTAACGCTGGCCGGAGCAGCCACAGCGCCGCTCTGCACATCGGCAAACCTGCGCTGTGCGTCAGCAATGGCACATACAGCTGTGTCGCGGGCGCTGTCGGTGGGATATCCCACGCGGTACAGCCGCTCATATCTCTGGATCAGCGCGTCAGCGTCAGCATAAGCGGTCCGCCACTCGTCCGGCTGGATAGCCTTGCCGCCATATTTACAGACGTAAAACTCGTAACTCGTCATGGTTTTACTCCTTGGCCGCTGCCCTCTTCGTGCGCTTGGCAGGCTTTTCTTCTGCCGCCGTGTCCGTCACTTCGGGGAACGGCAGTTCCACCGCCGCCTCGGCAGGCGGAGCATTGTCCGGCACAGGCTGCGCGTTGACCGCGGGGGTCGGCTCGGCGGCGGGCGGGATGTATCCGATAATAGCCATAGTAAATCCTCCTTACGCCTTGTCGTGGCTGAAGTACATGCCAGACAGCATATTCTTGTATGCCTTGGCGATGCCCACCATGCGATAGCCGAAGACGTAGGCATCCGCGTCCGGGTTGTTTTCCGGGGCGATGATCTTCGGCGCGGCGTGCTTCGTATACTGGATGAGCGCATCCTTCTGGACGATGGCGAAGTTGATGTTGGCCGCGCCGGCTGCCTTCGTGTAACCGCCGGCTTCCTCCCCGGTCTTGCCGGAAAGCTGCTTGATGGCCGTGTAGAAGCGGCGCTGGGGAACCTTGATGACCTGCTCGAAGCCTTCCAGAACCTTCTTGCTCTTCGTGGTCTCCATATCGTTGATGCCCTGCAGCAGCGTCGGCGTGATGAACAGGTAGCGCCCGGTGGCGGTGACTTCCTCATCGTCCATGGCCGTCACGGCAGCACTCAGCGCCGCAACGGTGGCCGCGCCATCGGCAAGCGTCTCTTCCTTCTTCGTGACGCCGCTGATGCCACAGTAGGACGCAAAGCGGAAAGCGTCCAGTTCGGGCACAACCTTGTCACGGATGAACTGAGCGGACAGACGGCCAAAGGCAAGGCCAGCGGTTTCCAGATCGTCCATGACGTCCACATCAAAGCGGCGGCCACGGTCAAAGTTGCACTTGACCGTCTCATTCGTCATGGTGACGCCGCCCTGCACATAACCGCCGTTGCGGCTGTAGTCGGCCAGACCGTCCATGCTCATCATGGGGATGATGAGTTCGTTGGCGTTCGCGCCCTGCTTGGCGAGTTCGGGCGCACCGTCCAGCACGCTCGTAAGCGAGGCCAGTCGGTAGCACTCATCCAGCTTGGGGACAAAAGATTTTGCGAGTTCGATAGTGTTGCTCATAGGTTTTGCTCCTTATCTTATTCCATCGGCAGGCCCATTGCTTTGCGCAGGGCACTGTCAGAATTGTCGGCGGTCATGGCGGTGCGGCCCGTGCCTGCAGCATAGGGCGGCGGAGTTTCCTCGGTGTCGAACATATAGCCGCTGTCCTTCTGCAGCGCGGCCAGCGCGGCGGGAATGTCCTTGTCGGGGTCTTCGCTGCCGCGCAGGGCGTCCAGATCGAGCAGGGCACGGATGGCCTTGCCGCTGCGCCCATGCGCGGCAGCAATAGCGGAATCCAGCTTTGCATCAAACTGTACCGCCGCAACGCGGGCGTCCGCATCCTTTTCGGCCTGCTCCGCCTTGGCCTGCCATTCCTCGGCGCTCTTGCGCAGGCCGTCGATGTCGGTGTCCTTGTACTCGGCCAGCGCCTTGTTGGCGTCGGCCAAAGCCTCTGCCGCTGTACGCTGGGCGTCCTTGGCCGCGTCGTAGTCGGCCTTGGCGACAAAGCCCTTGTTGATCTCGGCGGCGATCTTGTTGTCGATTTCCTCATTGTACCCATCACCGAGGATGGGTTTCAGCCAGTCAAGCATAGGTGATCTCCTTCGTCTGTGTTGTCTGTGTCGCTATCGTCCTGCGCTTCATCGGCGCGGGAGCAGCTTCCTTCGGGTGGGATTTCGGGCTCAGAGTGATATCCCTGCAGCCGATCCCTCGGCAGATGCGGGTGCGGATCGGGCCGCAGATGCGGCGCGTGGTACTTGCCAACCCTGTGCGGCTGCGGGTGTGAGACGATCCGCTTGTTTTTCCTGACACGGAGCACGGGGCCGAAGGACTCCCAAAGCTGCCGCATAAAGAAATCAAACGCACGCTGTGGGTCGGCATAACAGGTTGTGTCATAGGTAATACAGAACATAAAGCACCTCTTGCATAATTTTGGGCACGAAAAAAGCACCGCTTTAAAAGCGGTGCAAATGGCGTTTATACAGTGTTTAAAGGGGCTTTGCTTTTTTGAACAGTTCCTTGAGGAAAGCGTCGTGCTCCGCTTCCAGTTCGGCCAGCGGGCGCGGTGGGGGCTTGCTGGGGTCAAAGGCGATGCGCTCATCTTCCGCCGTCCAGTTGCCTGTTGCTTTAAGCAGATAGATGGAATCCGTAGTGGCGCTGCGGTCTGGGTCAGGTGTCCAGTCGAAAAAATCCGGCTCAGGATCATCCTCAGTATAAGGCCAGCCTCGCGTAAGGTCTGCTCGCCACTTTGCGATTTCTTCTGGAGTCGGAGGGTTATCTTGAAAATATGAGCCCATACTTAGCACCATCCCTTCGTAGTTCTTCAGCAAACGCAATACGCTGCGCAAGCGCATCTTCGATTTTGCCGGATTCACCTTTATAAAGAGGATATTTCTTTTTTAAAGCCTTAAACCAGCCCTCGGCATTCTTTTGGGAATAGCCAAACACCTTCTCACAGGTAAACAGCGCTCCGGCATTGCCGACAGCGCCGATGCCCTGCATTTGAGGACGCTTGATAAGCTGCTGTATATCCTCTGGGCTAAGTATACCATTGCTGGGATGGTTATGTAAAGAGTAGTAGGGTACTTGTATCTCCGGGGGCTTGACCTTCATACTGTTCTGCCCGCCCACATAGTAGCCTGTGCATTTACCGTCTTTGGTGAAGTTCACGACAGCCTCTGTGCCGACTTCCAGCCCCTGCACCTTTTTCAGCACGCCTCTGGCGTATTCCTGCGCCAGACCGTTGACCTTGTTGGAAACGCCTTGAAAGAACGGCTTCGGCACAGCCCGGATGCGTTCATCCGTGACGCTGTACAGTTTGTGCCCTGCGATTTCTATGTCCCGAAGTTGCTCCGGCGCAGCCTTTTTGTAGGCCCACACGGCCCGGTTGGACTGGCTGCGGCCAAACCCGGCCACCTGCAGGCGTTCGCTGCGAGTGGGCAGACCCACGGCCTTGCAGAATCTCGCATACTCGGCCTGCACGACCCGCAGCTTGATTTGATGCTTCTGCAGATCGGGACTTTCGGTTTCTTCGTCGGCCAGAATCTGGCGCTTGATGAGCCGGATGCCGTTTTCGATGCGGCTCTGCTCCTGCCCGGCCTCGTACAAGGTGTACCGGTAGCCATTGTACACAACGCCGCGCCCGTTGTCATCCTTGAATTTTTGAAGCTGGGCTTCGGTGTACTGCGGCGCGTTCACGCCTAAAATGATGGGGTTTGCCGTGTGCCCGCAGTTCAGGTGCCCGATGCGGCGCTGCAGGCTGTTGTTCAGTTTTTCAAATTCAGCGTCGCCGTACTGCCGCCCCTGTATCGGCTCATGGTCGGGGGCGCAGGCGGCGTGGGCACTGATTTCCCAGCCGTCGCACCCCAGCGCGTCATGGTCGGCGCGCTGGATTTCATCGTCCAACTGACCGAGTTGATCCATGATATACCGCCTGCAGGCGTATTCAATACCGACGCTGCGCCCGCTCTTTTGCTCAATGGTGCGCAGGCCGCGCTTTGCCAGTGGCGTCACGGCGCGGCGGATGGCCGTGTCCAAGTCCAGTGTACCTGTGGCAACCTGCCGGAAAGCAAAATCCATTGCGCGGGCGTAGGCTGTCTGCAATGGCTGCACCTTGCCCTCCGGCGTATCGGCCCACAGGTCACGCAGCAGTTCGCGGGTCTTGCTCTGGGTCATGCGGGTGTAGGCTTCGGTCATCCGCTTTAGACTGCCGTTTTCATCAAGGCCCAGGCTCTTGTCAGCCACATATTCAAACAGGCTGGCGATGACTTCCTCACTGATGCCGATCTGCTTCGAGACGGCCTGCTCAATGGCCTTCTTGCTTTCGCCCAATGCCTGCGCCCGATAAAGCTGGTATTCGGCAGTGTCAGTGATAGCCCCGGCCTTCTGCACGCGCCTGCTGATGTCCTTGATAAGTTCGTCGATGCAGGGCTGCGTCATGGCAAGAGCGGCATCACTCAAGCCCGCACGCTGCTCAGCGGTCATGCGGTATCACCTCAACCTTCAAGGTCTTTCAACTCCGGCATATAGTTTTTGCGGATTTCGGCAAGGTCAGCTTCCGTCTCGGCGGGCAGGTCAAACTTCCACGCCAGCGCCAGTTCCGGCTTCAGCAGGCCCATCTGCACAAGTTCCTTGCGCTCCGTCCACTCTTGATCGGCATCGTACAGCACGCCGTTGCCCCATGTTACGGTAAGTTCATCCGCGCTCCACGCCGATGCATCGCACAGGCGGTATGCCTGCCCGATCTGGTCGCCGAGCCGGAGCGCAGCCTGCAGGGCGTCGTAGTACAGATGCTGAAAATCCATGATAGACAGGCTGTAGTCGCCCGCGCTGGAATTGATTTCCGTCGCCGTTTTGCTCACGACCTCGGCGTCAGAGAGGATGCCACGCTTAATGCCCAACAGATTCTCGATGGCTTTCAAGTAGGTCTGCCGCCGCGCCTCGTAGCTTTCATTGCGCAGCGTCGGCGCAAAGGGTGTGATGCCGATGCTCTGCTCGTTGCCGTCCAGACCAACGAACACATCATCGGTCAGTGATTTTTTGCCGTTGTGGGTGCGCAGAATATCGGCGCTTGCCACAACGCGCATCCGCCCCAACTCAAATTCACGGCTGAATTGCAGTTCATTTTCGTTGATGCGGTGGATAAGCCCCATTGCAGGCTCGTAGATTGAAACACCGTCCGCGCTGCCGTCTACGCAGTTTGTGATGGGCATCCGCAGGAACACCATGCCGACGCCATCAATGGGCACGGCAAAGGTGTACTCATCTTCCAGCCGCTCATATTGCGGCAGGCTTGCCAGCGGCACGCGCCGCCCCAGTGTGCTTTTGTTGTCGGAGCAGTACAGGCGGTACTGGATCGTGAGCCGCCCGGCAAAGGATGTGCGCCGCTCGACCAGCGTGTAGAAATGATGGTCGGCAGATACGGATTTCTCGCACAGCGCCACATCCGAGGGGATGCCGCTTGCATCGCGGCCTAAAATGATGATGGAATCGCGTCCCACGATCTGCCACGTCAGCCGTCCGTCCGGCATCGGTACAGGCTTTGCCCACGCCTCGCCGCCAATCATAGCCTGAGTCATAAAACTGGTTTTACAGGCATCAAAGGCGCTGCGTACACAGTCAAGGTATTTTCCCTTAGCACTGTCGGTGTGTTGCAGGCCGCTGTCATACTCGCCGAAGGTTGCCTTGCACAGCTTGTTCACAATGGCATACGGCAGACGCTGGCAGGGATCTTCGGTTTTGGTCGGGACGCGGCCATACCATGCGGCATACCACTCTGCGATGGCGTGCTTCATAGCACTGCTGGTGGCATCCGTCATGCCCAGCGCCTCTTCAATGTTTTCGACTGCGTTGTTTGTCAGTGCGCGGATCAGAGCGCCCATCATGCTTTCCCCCTAGAGTAATTTTCCGAAAGCAGCGCGGCCACAGGCAATAGTCTGTCGCCGCCCGCCAAGGGCAGCCCCGGCATTTATCCGGCTTTTTCTTTGGTTTCTTTTTCATGGCTTTCCACCACGACAGTCGGTGTCATGTGCCGCAGTGCATATTCCAGCCCGGAAATATAGCACTGTTGCCGCTCTACGGTCTGCCGCAGTTCCTCCTGCTTCTTGTTGGCGGCTGCCAGTTCCTCCAGCAGCGATTCATAGGCCCAGCGCGGCAAAAAGCGGTCAATGAGCCATTTTCGAAATTTCTTCATCATGCACCTCTGCGCATCCAGATACGGTTGACAGCATAGCGGACGGCGTCAATGTGGTGGTTGTCTGCATCCACATACCCCGGCAGTACTGTGCCGTCACGGCCAACCTCGTACTCATATTCACTGAACTCCTTTGCCGTGTCGGGGCAGCGATGCGGGTCGATGACGATGGCTGCCAGCCCTTGCAGCCACTTCATGCTCTGGTTCACACTTCCCGGCCCCTTGACAGCCTCACGGCAGAGGATGCCAAAAGCGCGGTAGTCGGCGCAGGATTTCATCTCTGCGGAATCGGCGGTCACGCTCTCCCACGATTCAATACGCTGCTGCACCAGCTTTGCGGTTTCCTCGTTGGAGGTACGCAGCCGGGTCAGTTCGTCGAAGATATACAGCGTTTTGCGTGCCGCATCATAGTGGCAGCGGTTGAACGCCCACGGGTCGGGATACCAGCCCCAGTCAACACCGTTTTCAATGGTGTCGAAGTTTCGGATAGTCTTTTGCGAGATAGGCTCAAGCCGCAGATTTTCAAATACCTGCGTACCGCTGCCGACGACCTCGCCCAAATATTCATGGCGGTATTTCGTCGGCTGCGTTTCCTTGATGTACTCCGCCTGCGCCAGAAACTTCGGGCCGAGCCATGCAGCAGGGGCTTGCAGGTAGGTCGAATGATGGATACGCTTGCCCTTGCGTTCCTCGCGGGCGTAGCGGTTTGCCCAGTTGCGGCTGGCAGCCGGAGGGTTGAAGCTGATAAAGGTAAGGCCAAACTCACCGCCGCGCAGCGCAGACTGCTGCACATTGCGCACCGCATCTTCGCCGCCCTTGATTTGGTCGGCTTCCTCAAACCACAGGATACCGATATACCCGAACGGCAGCTTGATGGATTTGATCTTCTGCGGATCATCCAGCCCACGGAACAAAATGCGCTGCCCGGTGGGGAGATAGGTGCATTGCAGGGGGCTTTGTGTGCATTTGAATTTCGTGGTAAGCCCCAGCTTGTCGATAGCCCACAGGATTTGCGCATACACGCTGTCACGCATTGTGTCACCGACCTGTCGGGTCACAAGCGCATGGCAATCCGGGTGCTTCAAAAGCTGCAGCACCAACTCCGTGCCGACATATGAACTTTTCAAGCTGGCACGCCCGCCCGATTCAACTGCTTCGTCGATAACGCCCATGTCGATCAGTTTGTGCGTCTCATAGAAAGCCGGGCCGATTATGTCCGACAGGCGCACGCGCTTTTTATTCGACGTCATCCACGATCACCACCTCATCGCTGCCGCCGCTCGACTGCATCTCGCGGTACATTTTGATTGCTTCAATATCGCCGTTGCGGGCTTTCTCGACCAACGCAGCATGGATGGCTGCATATTCCCCGGCAGCGTATTTTTCGACCATTGCATCCAGCATAAGGCCGAAGTCCTTTTTGCCCAGCCGTTTATACTGCGTTTGAAGAGTCTTTAAATCCTCCGCAGGATTATACTCTTCCTGCTCGGCGGCCTGCCGGATTCCGGCGATCAACTCCCGGACACTGCCGTTTTTTGTTCGCATCGGCTGCTCCTTTCCCAATAAAAACAGGGTGTCGATTTCTCGACACCCAAAACAGCCCCAGAAACGGCGCTGTGCGCGGTTCTCTTATTCCGCGGGCAGTTTTGCCGCCCGCCGCGTTTGAACGTTTTTGAACGGCGCTCTCGCGCATTTAAACGGTGATATGGCGCGGGGCTGGATTGCAGGGCATATTTTAGAGGCAGGCTTCGCCATTTCCGCCTTGCTGCAAGCCGGAATCCTCTAAAATATGTCCGCTGCGTTCATGCTGCGGGGCGCACCAGCCGCAGCATTATTTGCAGTTTCCTGTCTGCCGTTCAAATGGTAACTGAGGGTTATGGTTTTATCCTCGCCGCCGACAGGCACACGCACCGTGGCGCGGCGGTCATGGCGGTTCACTTTTTCGAGCATATCCTTCAAGTGAGCCAGCGGCCCGCTGGTAAAGTCCAGTGTGCCGTCGGCCTGCATCTCGGCCTCGCTGGGCGGCAGCGGGCCGTCCCCGGCCAGCCAGAGGATGTTGGCTTCCTCATGGGCGCTCAACGCCTCCGGCGTGCCCTTGGTCGCCCCCAGCCAATGCAGTACACCGTCTTCATGGCGCACCGCATAATAGACGCGGTACACATCCGGCGTGCTGACGAAGATGTAGCTGGGGAACAGCGTGTAAAGCTGTTCCTGCCATTTGCCGCCGCGCCGGATCATCCGCCGCTCCTGCGGGCATCTGGCGTCCACGCCCTTGCCGCGCAGCTTCTGCGTGATTTCGGCTTCCATCCCGGTCATAACCTGCAGGGCGTACATACTCATGTGCCGCCCTCCTGCGCCTTGCGATCCAGATAGGCCGACACCTGTTTGTACAGATCGGGCCGTTCCTTCGCCATGGCGCTCCACAGGGCGCTTTTCAGATCGCCCGTGCCTGCCTCGATGTCAGACTTGTTTTGCAGTTCCACGCGCTTCTTGTAGGCGACGGCGCGGGTCAGACCGCTGATCTGATTCATAAGTTTATCGACGCTGACCGCGCTCCAATCCTCATCCTTTTTAGAGGTCAGCGCGGTCATAAGGTTTTGGCTGGCAACACGCACAAGCGCCTCGGTGGTGTCCAAATCGGGATACCGCTCCAATTCGTCCAGCATATTGCGGAAGTTGGCCTGTGCGATCTGCAAGGTTTGCAGATTCTCCACATACCCCTGCGCATAGCGGCAGACGCTGGAAACGGAAAGACTGTACCCCTGCTGCTCCAGATAGGTCACGATGTCGGAGTAGGTGGCACTGCCATCCATTATCATCTCTTCCACGGTGGCTTTCATCTCCGGGGGCAGGGTGTCGATCTTGCTGTGCTTGCGGTTGCCGCCCTTTTTGCCATTTAACGGCCAACTGCTCATATCACACCTCGATCATTTCGTCCTTGGTTTTGTGACACAGAACGCTGATTCCCTCGGCGGTGAGTTTGGCTTCCAGCAAATCCCAGCCGATGTCTGCAAAGTCGGGAACAAGGATTTTGTCCGCAATCGTGCGCAGCTGGATGTACTTTGCCATCGCCAGATAATTGATGCAGTCGAGGAAGTCATCTTGGCTGACGCCCCAAATCTGCGCCGCCTGCTGTACATCGGTCAAGCGGTTGTAGCTGTGCCGGATGATGTTGATGGCCTGCATGACCTTGCCGTTATTGTGCGGGAAGGCGTTGGCACGCAGCTGCTTCATCAGCATTTCTTTTTCATTCATCGGAGAGCCGTCCTTTCATCAAGAGATTCAATATCTGGTCGAGTTTCTTTTCAGTTTTCGCCTGTTCCCGGAAGTAGTCTTCCTTTGTCAGAAAGTTTCGCTGGATGGCCTTGATGTCGTTGTGGCATTCAGTCCAGTCCTGCTGGTGCTGGCTTCTGGTCGTGTAGGTGTGCTGAATTTCCGAAATTTGCTGTTTGCACTCGCCGACCTCTTTTTCAAGTTCGGCCTTAGTTGCAGCACTGTCAAGTTTCCGCTCGATTTTGTCAAGACTGCGTTTTACCATCCAGCCCAACGCCCCAATCAAGAACGTAAGCAGGATTCCGATCAGCCACCACGTTCCCGCATCAAACTCCATAATCCGTACCCCTAAACTAAAAAATCGTGAGTGTCACTGGTTTCTATAACCAATGATACTCACGATTCGCAAAATGGGCCAGATTAAGCATTTTAATATTTTACTTTACGTTCTGGCGGGAAAAAACTCATTTGCCCATCAAGGGGTCTTGCCCGGATTTCCCGGTGCTTTTCGTCCACGATGGCCCGCACCGTCACCGTTGTCAAGTTGTACTTCTTGGCAAGGGCTTTCAGATTGTCGCCGTTGTATTCTTCCACGATGCGCTGATTGCGGGCGATCCGCTCAAAGCTGTCGCGCTTCGGTATGTAGATTGTCTCGGCAGCGTACACGTCGATCAGCTTCAAATAGTTCTCAAATCCGATGAGGTCGGCCACCTCCCGCTGGGCGGGGGAAAGATCGTCGGGGTGGATTTCCCACTCATCCATCGGCATCACCCCGGCTCTTCTGCGCAGTCTTGACGTAGCCCTTCAAAACCTCGACCAGCTTGTTGCCGTCCTTGTAGCTGATCCACGCGAAGGGGTCTTTCGGGAAGGCATCCATGCCCAGTTCCTTCTTGATGATGGCGCACAGCCTGTCACCGAGCGGGGCCTTGCTGGGGCTGGCATCCTGCAGCCGATACATGAGCGCCCAGACCTTGCGCCGCTGCCCCTCGCTGGTGTGGCCCGGTGCGGTCTTGCGGAGCGGCTTTCCGCTTTTACGGGGCGGGGGCGTTCCTTGCCGCCCCTCCAACTCGCCGATGACCTTGCAGGCTTCGCCGTAGGTCAAGGCTTTAATGCTCTTTTTCCCGGTCATGCCCTCGACCAACTCATGCAGCAAGTCGTCTTCCTCGTTCCGCTTCACCATGCCCAGAGCGCCGCCGATAGCGTAAATTTTTCGGATTTGATAAGCGTTGCATCCGCTCCCGGCCATAAGTAGCCTCCCTTCCCGGCGTCAGCCGCCGTTCTTAAAATGTTTAACGATGCACTTCACGCCTGCGCACAGCAGCGATGCCGCCACCGTTACGATGATGGCGCTCCCGGTAGCACCCAGAACCACAGCACAGAGCCAGATGCCCGTGTTCAGTCCGCCTGCGATAGAAGTCATCATGCATCGGCCTCCTTGCTGCTCACATCATAGTAAAACTCATCCACCGTGCGGATGTAAGCGCCCACCTGCTGCAAAATATCACCGGGCTGGCGTTTCAGCGCCTCGCGGTCAAGGGTTTCGGTAGTCTTGATGAGCTCGGTGTGCCCCAACACCTTCAGCGTGGCGATGGCCTCGGCCACGCGGCTGCTGGCAAGCATTAGCTTGCTGCTGACACGGTAGCCGACAGTGCCGAAGTTCAGAGCGCGGCTCTTACCGTCCAGTTCGGCCCGATGCAGATCAACGTATGCCTTGACCTCGCTTTCCAGCGCCTTGACCCGGTTCTGCAGCGGCAAAGCCCCCTGTGCGTAGTCGGCCTTGATGCTGTCGATCTGGCGGTCACGCTGGACAGCCATTTCCGCCAGCGTGTGCTGGCATTCCCGGATGTCCCGCAGGGCGTTGTCCACTGCGCCCCAGTCGGCCAGTGCCGGAACGCTGGTTACTTTCTTTCTTGCCATAGATATGTACTCCTTTGCTTTATTGCGGCGTGACAAGGCGGATGTCGGCATTGTTGGCTTCAAAATGCTTGACAAGCGCCTGCCAGTTCGTCCAGTGTGTCTGATAGGCCGTGAAGGTTTTCTCGCGGAACTTTTTAAGCAGCCCCCGGTCTTTCTTCGGCATCTTGTTATAGGCGGCAATCTGCTTGCGGGACATCAAGGAAGTTTCCTTTTGAGGGATAAACCTCCGGCGCTCCTCGCAATCTTGCACAAACCATGAACCGCGTATTTCGCCATTGACATACACCGCTATTCCATTGCGGAACATGCTGATGCACTCATTGACAAGGGTGACGCTGTACCCATCGCACAGTAAATCGACTTGTCCGAGTGGAGCACGCAGTCTACTCTTTGCCTTTTCCCAATCTTCTTTTTTCACAAAAACGCTCCTTCCTCTCTCTGCATTTGCCGGGGCTTGAGACCCGCGCCCATCCGGGCGGCTGCATTAAGGCGCGGGCGTCTGCCCGCAGGGGTGTTGTTAAACTAAGCACCTTTTTTCTTGCTTTTCGGGGGCCGCACGCGCGGCGGGCGGGTGTAGGCCATACTTTCAAGGGCTTCTTCATAGCCCCGGTCATAGCCCTCCCAGTAAAGGGGCGGCAGTTCGTCGGGGTCGTCAAATTCCTCGGCGGGCTGGTTCAGCACCGCTTCCTCGCGGCGGGCATCGTCCATAAGGCTGCGCGATGTGATGTAAAGGCACAGCCCCCACGCGCCCAGCAGCAGGATCATGTAGCCGAGGCTGGCGTTCACGGCCAACGCTCCGACGAAGATGCCCACCAGCGAGCCGCACATGATGCCGCCCACGGTAAAATATCCGCACTTCAAATTCATCTAAAAAACTCCTTTCCTCAAACTGCCCCCAGCATACCAATGCCCATGTGGGCGGCCATGCGGTACAGATTTTCATAGCTGACATCGTTGGCGCTGGCCGCGTTGGTGTACAGGTTCATTGCGCCGCGAATGCCCCACGGACTGCGGCAGACGCTCAGCAGGAAGTCCATTTCCTTGCGGGCGTCCTGCTCGGCAAGCACTGGGAACAGCTTCCGCACGTCATCTTCCTTGACCTTGCGGGTGGTGTACTCGCGCTGCATACGGATGCGGCTGAACAGCTGCGCAAACTGCGCTTGCTGGCGGCCCTGCAGACGGCTGTACACCTCGCTATTGCCGATGAGCACCACGCCGACACCGTGCTCCCCGGTCATGGGGTTGTCGTCCGTCAGGGAGCGGATTTCTTCCAGCGCCGCATATTTGAGGTGCTGGGCTTCGTCAATAACGATGACCCAGTTTGTGCCGTCAAGGCGGGAACGCAGTGCCATCATCTGATCCATCTTGTTGCGGCACTCCGGCACGCGCAGGGCGCGGGCCAGCAGCTTGATAGAGCCGTTCAGTGTGCCCGTGCTGGGTGTGATGCTGATGCCCACCGCGTTCGTGGGATGGTCGCGCAGGAACTTCTGTGCGCCCTTGCTCTTGCCGACGCCCGCGTCACCGTGCAGCACGACCATGCAATGCTCCAGCTGGGCAAAGCGGATGCTCTGGCAGACATCCTCGCTGATGCTGGTCGGCACATACGCCGCGCGTGGCAGCAGGCTGGCGGTCTTCTCGGCGGCGGCCTCGGCCTCTTCATCCAGCTTGAAGAACTCGCTCAGCTGCCGCTCGACGGCTTCCACCGAGCCTTTATACTTCTGATTGAGGTAGCTGCTCAGTGCCGCGCTGGAAAGATTCACTTTAGCGGCAAACTGATTTTGACTGATGCTGTGCGTCTCCATGTAGCGCTGCGTGCGCTGGATCAGCGCGGGGTTATAGGTTTTCTCCATCTTCAATTCCTCCTCGTTGTCTGATGATGTTCTCATTCATCCTGCCGATGTCAATGTCACCGACAGCTTTAAGCAGGGGTTCTTCGCGGGCAGATTGCTGCAGCTGTATCAACTTCGGGCTGGGGAAGGTGTCCAGTGCATCCAGATTGCGCTGTGCCAGCGCCGTTGCAAGGGTAAGGGCGCGGTCTGGATCATCCGGCAGCCGGAGGGCTGCGCCATATTCCCGCACGGCTTTTTCGGCGCGGCGCTTGGCGGCCATAAGGTCGGCGATCTGTTCTTGATTTTCCAGATACCCGGCTGTCAGCTTGTTCTGCGGTGCTACACACAAGAAGCGGTCTTCCATATCGTAGACGCGCACGCTGGACAGATCTTCCGGGTCGTACCGCACATAAACTTTCTCCTTCATGCGCATATTTACCAGTTCCGGGGTGTAAAAATCCAACTCCAAGCCGTGCAGCTTCAAGGTCACGCCGCGCCGTCCGATGCGGACGGGCTTGCTGGTGCGCAGCAGCATCAGCTGCAGATCGTCGTCACTGGCGGGGCGGCGGGCCACGCCGTTGCGTAGGCTCTCGTGCCAGACCTGTATGCGGCTCTTGCCTTTATCCTCGGCCACACTGCCGCCGTAGTCGTCGCAGTTCATGTAGCCTTCTATCAAGGTATCAACAGCGGCGATGACTTCGGCATCGGTGGGAATATGCTCCCCGCGCTTCAAAACGGCCTTTAGGCGGTTCGGCTTCTCGACCACGTTGCCGCCTGTGTAGGTGGGGAACAGTCGGGAAATATAGTTTTTAACATCCTCAAACCGACGTTCTACCAGCTTGGCGCGGGCATTGCGCACAATGGCGTTTGTCATTTCAATGCCCAGCCGCTCAAAAACACCGGGCGGCGCAAACGGCTCGCTGCCGTCGGCCAGTCGCTTCTTGGCGCGGTGGCCGCGTCCGCCGATGTCGTAGGTCAAGAACTCTCGGCCGTTGTCAACATAGGCGCGGCTCGGAATGCCAGACTTCAAGATACCCTTGCGCAGCGCGTTCAGCGTCGCTTGGCTGCCGGGGCTGTCCGTGACATACCAGCCTGTAAAGATACCGCTGCGGGCGTCCAGCCACGCGCTCAGATACAGGCGGTGCAACGTACCATCCGGCCCCATGCTTTCCACATCAAGGGTGTGGGTATCGCCTACCCAGAAGTCGTTGGCATTGATACTCTCATATTCGCGGCGTATGTAGGGGCTGCACAGGTCATAGTATTTTTTCTCGCCCATGCGGCACAAAACCATGACCGGGTAAGGCACAGCCTTTGCTTTGCGGTAGAAGGTGTGATACCCCGGCAGGGGCATCGCTTCGGGCATATTCTGCTGTGCCCACTCTTCCGTCAGCGCAATGCAGCGGGGCACGGGAAGCTGACTTTCATCAAGAAAAAGTGACAGAAAAACTCTCTCAATAGCCTCCGGCATCTTGCTCATGCCCTTGCGGGCCTTGCCGCGCATATCCACCAGTGCGCCATAGTCGCCCTCGCGGATGGCCGCCCACTTCCTGTAAAGCGTCTCCACGCTGATTTGACGGTCTGGCTCTTCCATCCGGCACAGCAGCACAAATTTTTCGTCGCACTCGGCTTTCTTTGTCCCGGCCTTGTTGCGGTAGGTCTGCCAACGGTCAACGGTTGTTATCCAGTACCCAATTTCACCGCGTTCCTCGGCAGTGTAGGCTTCCAGCGGTTTGCAGGCGGCGGGCTTGTCAGCCTTTTTCGCCTTGGCCGGGGCCGCCGCAGGCAGCGCGGCGGGCGCGTGCTCCGCAAAGTATTTCTGTTGCGCCGCATCAGGCAGGCTGGAAAGCGGGAACAGGTACTCCGGCCTGTTTCGTTCGTTCATGTGGGTCTGATAGGGCAGTTCGCCAGATTTAGCCATTCTCTGAACGTGTCGGACAGACAGCCCCATCAAGGCACTTGCTTCCGATGCTTTCAATAACGCTTCCAAAAAATCACCTCTTTCTGACCTGCCATCATCAGACTGTGTAGGTCATCTCACAGTGACGCCCCGCAGGGGCGTTTCGGCTTGTTGATAAAATTGCTTTAGGCTGTTCATTTCCCGCCATTCATGCTATAATCACATCAAAAGGATGTGTAAAAATGAATGTATTCACTTGGTTTTCTGACAGAAACAACATTACGTTCCTCATTGCGATTGCTGGTTTTGCAATGTCGCTCTATAATTTTTTTCGCGCTCTGTGGGATAGGCGATGCGCACTTTCCATTGACTATGTGAATCACCACTGTTCTCCATGCAAAGGGCATACACGATTTGAAATCCGTATGAACATACAAAATCTGTCCTCAGCCCCATTGAGCATTGTTCGGATGTACATTATCTGTGATGGAAAGTCTTACAGCTTCGCTTTTCCTGCGCAAGAAGTAATGGAATTTACCCACACAAAGGGAGGCATCGAAACACGGCATTTAGAGGTTTTGTCACAATCCTTGCCGTTTACGATTTCCGGGCATGGTGTATGTGGAGCATATTTTGCTGCTTACCTTCCGCCAGAACTCCAAAGCAAGCTGGAAGGAAAATGCAAATTTCAACTGGCCGTGCAAACGCCGCAAAAGCGTGTTGTCTTTGACATTGATGCGCATAATCCCGGTTTGGATTTTGAAGAGTACGGTTTCTTTACCAATGCTTAATAATCTCAGCCAAAACATTGAGAATGATGGAACCGACTGCCAGAATCAGTGCCCAGTCTTGGAGGGTCATAGCATTCACCACCCTTCGCCGCAATCGTCAGCACTGAACTGGCCCCCGGTGCTGTAATTCCACTGCAACTCGATACCCAGACCCGGCACATCGTACAGCGCGGGGCCATGTGCGCAGCACTTCCAGCCGTCCTTCGGCCTGTGTACCCATGCCAGATCGCGCTCGGCATCATACCGATCCACCTTGTAAATGCCTCCGGCGTTGGGGTAAGTTTCCCCAACAATCGGCTTGTCCGGCAGCCTGCGGATGCGCTGGCTGCCTGCATCAATGTTCGTCATCGTCAAATTGCACCTCGCTTAAATGCTGTTTATGCGGCCTTTTACCACTCTTTAAAGTTAGGACAGCGGTAAAATCCTCGCGCCATGCCCTCGGCCCGCTCCACCAGTTGATGGCGTCTTCCAGCGTGGCGAACTCCGGGCCGTAGGCTTCCTGTATGGCTTCAATAATTTTCATACCGCTCTCCTTGGCCTGCCATCTTCAGTACCGGGCGGCCATTCCCGGCAGACAGCCCCGGAGGGCCGTTTCGGCTGTTATGCGCCTAGGTCAGCATCCTTGAACAACTCACCCGGTTCAACTCCCAAGGCAAAAGCGATGCGTTGAACGTCTTCCGGGCGAATAATTCGAGTATTATGCACCATGTACCCGAATGTTTGCCTTGAATATCCAGCTTTGCGAGCCACTGCGCTCTGCTTATAGCCCCTCTCGCTAATGATGCGGAGTATGTTATCGGAAACTGGGCGATTGTTAATTACCATTGAATCTTACCTCCTTTACTTTTTTAAAAGTGGAGTATCTCGAACTATTTATAATATAGTCGAGTTACTCCACTTTGTCAAGCGGATTCTTGCATTTATGTCCGACTTTCTCGAACTTTTTGTTGACGGAAACCTTCACTGGCGATTATAATTGTCTTTGAGGTGATACCAAAATGTCTTATAATAGCAGACTTCGTGAAGCGCGGAAAAATGCTGGATTAACTCAAACCGAATTGGGCAACATGGTCGGCTGTGCAAAAACAACTATCACAGGGTACGAAACAGGTAAAAGTGAGCCGAGCATGGCAATGCTAAGCAATATCATGCACGCGCTGAATGTTGACGCGAACTTCATTTTTCAAGATGAAGTTCGAGAACACCACGAATCTCACGCCACCCCCTCCGAGATGGATTCTTTAGTCAAACCATATCGTATGCTGGACAAGGCAGGGCAAAAAATGGTTCGCACAGTTATAGAACTCGAAATGGCCCGATGCAAGAATGTTGTTCCATCCTTGCCCGAAGAATAACACTGCTTTCCGAAGAGTGTCTTGCATTTGTTGGGAAATAACGTTTTGCGTTATACACCGTGTTAAAATTTAGTTTTTTAATGCGACATTCCAAACTCCCTTTTACCAAAGGAAACATCAAAAAAAGCACGTTGATACGCATTGCGACATTAAAAAGTTAATGCGACGCTTTATGTCGCATTAAAACTCAAAAGGCGGCGGCCAGACCTATGCACACTGCATAAGTCTAGCCGCCGCCTTTTAAATTGTTTTAACGCCTGTTAAAACGCGATACTCCGATATTTAAGCGCTTATATAAAGGACTTTTTAAACGCCGTTTAAACGCTTTTCAAACGCCCCGCGCCCGCCGCGCCATCCAGCCGCCAATCCGCCGTTTTAACCCCCAAAATGGGCAAAAAAATTTTGCAAGCCCGCATCCCGCCAACTTGCAAAATTTCGCGTTCAATTCCGTTTAATCCTCATTAAAAACCGCGCTCTCGCGTCCTTTCCCGCCTTTTTCCACCTTTTTGCGCTCAATCCTCCCACCCCGTCCGCATTTCTCACTCTTCAAGAAAACTCACAACCGGCCCCTGCACCGCCAGCCTGCGCCATGTGGGCATACCCTACGCGGGCCAGCCCGTGCAAGCAGGGGACAGCCTTGCCTACTGCCTTTCCGGGCGGGTGGCGCTCGTGCTACTGGTCCGACAGCAGACGTCGCCCTTTGCCGCCTATGACCGTTACCGCGTGCGCCCGGGCAGCATCTACATCGGCAGCGCGGCGGACTGCGGGCTGCAGTTCACCTTTTCCAGCGGCGGGCAGCAGTACATCACCCAGTACCATGCCGAGCTTCGTTTTGACGGTACATCGTTCGGTATTTACGACCGCAGCCGCAACGGCGTCTTTGTCAATGGCCGCCGTGTGCGCGGGTCGGCGGCGCTGGCCTTCGGCGATGAGGTCGATATCTGGGGCCTCGCGCTCGTGATTTTAAACGGCGGGCTGGCGGTGCGGCGCACCCCCGGCCTGACCGTGGCCCCTGGCGTGCTCACCCCCGGGGACCAGCCCGCAGTGCCGCTGGGCGCGGCTCTGCCCCAAACCGTCTGCCACCGTGCCCCCCGCAGCCTTGCGCCGCTGGTCGCCGCGCCCATCACGCCGGAGGCCGCCCCTGCCGGGGATGCGGGCTTTTTGTCTGCCATTTTGCCGGGCCGCCGCGCCGAGCAGCAGACCGCCCACACCGCCTGGCTGGCCCGGGTGGCCGCGCAGTTGCAAGACCGCTGCGACGCCAACACCCGCGTGATGCACGCGCAGTACCCCTCGGCCGCGCACTGCCTGCAAGACGCACTGGCCGGGCGGCATCTGTGGCAGCGCAACCCCGCCCAGGCAGACTTTTTGACCTGCCGCGCCGGGCTGGGGGACGTGCCCTCCGGGGCCGCACTGGCCCTGCCCGCCGACGCCCCCGCCGAGCTATACGAACTGCAGAAAAAATACGCTGTGCTGCATAATGTGCCCGTCGCCCTCGACCTTGCGCGGGAGCCGCTGGTGGGCCTGGTGGGCGGCCCAAACCGCGCCGGGGCTTGGACCATGCTGCAAAGCCTGGCGGCCCAGCTGGCTGTGCAGTGCTGCTATACGGATGTAAAATTCGCCTTTCTGCTGCGGGCCGATGCCGCCGACCGAGGGGATTTCTGCCGCTGGCTGCCCCATGTCCGCGCCGAAAATGGCCTGCGCCTGGCCGCCTGCGGGCGAGAGGAAGCCCGCACCGTCTGCGCTGCACTGGCCGCCGCCCTGCGCGTGCCGGACCGCCCCCACTATGTCGTTTTTGTCGAGGAGACTGCCCTGCTGGCGGGGGAATCCCTCGCCGCCGCACTCTTAGCCCCTGCCGCAGATTCCGGCGTTACAGCGGTATTTTTGGCCGACACCGCTGCCGAACTGCCCAACGCCTGCGGCTGCATTCTCGAACAGACCACCTCCGGCGCGGGCGTGCTGCGTGTCCACGGCATCACTACGCCGCTGACCGCGCTGGATGCCGCCGACCCGGCCCAGCTGGACGCCGCTGTGCGCCGCCTGGCCCGCACTGTCGTCAGCGATGCCCCCGCCGCGCAGGCCCTGCCCGAGCGCGTTGACTTTTTTGCGCTCTACGGCGTGCACAGCCCCGCCGAACTCCGCGCCGCCGACCGCTGGCAGGCAGCCCGCCCCTGGGAGACGCTGTCCGTGCCCATCGGCGTGGCAGCGGATGGTCTGTGCGCTTTGGACGCACACGAACAGGCCCACGGCCCCCACGGCCTGGTGGCCGGCACGACCGGTAGCGGCAAATCCGAGACGCTGCAAACCTACATTCTCTCGCTGGCCGTGGCCTTCAGCCCTGCGGATGCCGCCTTCTTCCTCATCGACTACAAGGGCGGCGGCATGGCAAATCTCTTCGCCGGGCTGCCCCATGTGCAGGGGGCGGTCTCCAACCTGTCCGGGGCGCTGGTGCGCCGTGCCATGGCGGCCATCGAGAGCGAGATACGCCGACGGCAGCGGATTTTTGAACGGTGCAGCGTCAACAGTATCAACCAATATACGCCGCTCTGCAAAAACGGCGAGGCCGAGACACCAGTGCCGCACCTCTTTATCATTGTGGACGAGTTTGCCGAGCTCAAGCGCGAGCAGCCTGAGTTTATGCGCAAACTCATCAGCGTGGCGCAGGTGGGCCGCAGCCTGGGCGTACATTTGATCTTAGCCACCCAGCGCCCTGCAGGCAATGTGGACGAAAATATTTTGAGCAACACCCGCTTCCGCCTATGTCTGCGTGTGCAGGACAAACAGAACAGTATGGAGGTGCTCCATCGCCCCGACGCGGCGGCCCTGACCGGGGCCGGGCGCGGGTATCTGCAGGTGGGCAGCGACGAGGTGTTTACCTTGTTCCAGTCCGGGTGGAGTGGTGCGCCCGCCGCGCAGACCGCCCCGCTGGCCAAGCGCATTGACACGACAGGCCGCCCGGTGCAGTCCGCCACAAAGGCGGCCCCCGCTCCCGGCGCGGCCACCCAGCTTTCCGCCACGGTGGACTATCTGCGCACCGAGGCTGAGCGTCTGCACCTGCCTGCATTGCCGCCGCTCTGGCTGCCGCCGCTGCCCGCCCGGCTGGTGCTGCCTGCCGCCCCGCAATGGCCAGAACAGCCTGCGCGGTGGGAGCTTTCTGCCATTGTGGGCCGCATCGACGACCCCGAAAACCAGTGTCAGCTGCCGCTGGTCGTCAACTTTACGGCGGGCGGCCACCACGCGCTGGTGGGCGCACCGGGCAGCGGCAAAAGCACTTTTGTCGAGACACTGCTCCACGCCCTCGCGCGGCGGTACACGCCAGACGCCCTCAATATTTACGCGCTGGATTGCACATCCCGCCGCACAGCGGCCTTCGCGGCCTGCCCCCAGGTGGGCGCGGTGCTGGACGCCACGGATCTGTCCCGCGTCGGGCGGCTCTTCGCGCTGCTGGACGGCCTGTTGACCGAGCGCCAGACCCGCTTGCAGGGCGGTAATTACACCCAGTACGTGGCCGCCCACGACGTTCGCGGTTGCCCCGCCGTGCTGCTGGTGGTGGAGGACATAGCCGCTTTCCGCGAGCGGACGGCCTGCGCCTACGATGACGCTCTGCTGCGCCTGGCGCGGGAGGGTGCGGCCTGCGGCATCTACCTGTTTGTTACCGGCAGCGGGTTCGGGATGCAGGACATACCGGCCCGGCTGGCCGATGCTCTGCGCACCGTGCTGGTGTTGGAACTGCCAGACCGCGCCCGCTATGGCGAGACCCTGCGCTGCCGTATGCCCCAGGGCCTGCCCACCGAGGCGGCCCCCGGCCGCGGCCTGACTGTGCTGGGCGGCCGCGTGGTGGAGTTCCAGACCGCCCTGGCCGCCGACGCCCCCGACGATTACGCCCGCGCCGATGCGCTGCGGCGGGAATCCGAAGCCCTGCGCACCGCCTGGCCCGGCAGACCCGCCCGCCGTGTGCCGGGCATCCCCGCCGCGCCCACCTGGCGCGACCTGAGCGCCCACGAGGACTACGCCGCCATACAGACGGCGGGGGTGTGCCTGCCCTTTGGATACGACCTCGAAACGGCGGCGCTCTGGGGTGTCGATTTGCAGACTACCTTCTGCTTTGCCGCTGCGGGTCGCGCGGGTTCGGGCCGGGGGAACGCACTAAAAATCCTCATGCGCTCTGCCGCTGCACAAAAGGCAAGAATTTTCGTATTGTCGTCGCAAAATGACGGCCTGCACGCCGAAGCCGACGCCCTGGGCGCGGAGTATGCCACTGGTGCGGACGCCGTGCAAACGCTGCTGGCAACGACCATCGGCCCCGAGTTTGGCCGCCGCAGTCAGCTGCAAAAAACGCTGCCCGGCGACCCCGACGCCCGCTGGGCCGCGATGCGCCAAGAGCCGCTGTGGCTCGTCGTGCTGCCGGATTTGACCGATCTGCTGCGACTGCAAACGCCAGCGGGCCGCTACTGCCAGGCTGTGCTAGTGAACCTCATCAGCCGCGGCGCGGGCAACCACATTGTGTTTGCGGCAGCGCTTGACCCCGCCGATGCACCCGACAGCGAGGCGTACCGCGCCTTTGCCCGGCACTGCACCGGCGTCTGGCTGGGTGGCGGTGCGGCCCAGCAAACGCTGTGGGACTTTGCGCCGCTGCCTTACCGCGAGCTGGCCGCGCCGGAGAAACCGGGCGTCGGCCTTGTGCCGCCCGCAGCCGGACATGGCTGTCAAAAAATCCTGATTCCACAGGCGAAAGGGTGAACCTATTATGATCCGCGTCGTTGTCTACTTGAGCGGAAAAGCCGAGTGCCAACTGCTGGAGACCCAGCTGCGCCAGCTCCTATCCCGCCGCAGCAATGAGGAACTGGACTGCCGTTTTTATGCAGACCCCGCCGCCGCCTGCGCGGCCCTGCTGGCCGAGCGGGCCGACGCCATCTGCTGGGATGTGACTGACCCTGCAGGGCTGACTTACCTGGCCGCTGTGCGCACAGCCGGGCACGAGGCGTTTTTGCTCGTCATGGCGGCGGCCACGACCTCGCCGCTCGTCTACCTGAAGCCCGAGCTTGCGCCGGATTCGCTGATTTTGCGCCCGGTCACGGCCGAGGAATGCCGCCGCGCTGCGGGGGAAATCTTCGACCGGCTGCTGGCCGCCCAGCACGAGGGGGCGGACTGCTTCGTCGTGAAAAGCCGCGACGAGCGCATCCGCGTACCCTACCGAAAAATTTTGTATTTTGAGGCCCGGGAGCGGCGGCTCTGCCTGCGGATGGCGGGCGAGGAGCTGACTTTCACCGGCACGCTGGAAAAGCTGCTGGAAATTTTACCGCCGGAGTTCCGCCGCGTCCACCGCAGCTTTGTGGTGAACGCCGACAATATCCAGCGCGTAGCGTTAAGCCAAAATTTGGTTTATCTGCGCGGGGATGTGGCCGTGCCGCTCTCCCGCAGCTACAAAAAGGAGGTGCGGGAGTATGACGCATGACGAAAATACAGCGATGGAACGTTCCTATCACCCTACGGGGGCCGAGCTGTGGTTTCTGCTCTCGCTGCTGGACGACCGTCCCGCGCCGTTGTTCTGGCCGATGGGTGAACCGGCGGAAAACTGGCCGCTCGTCGCCGTGCGGCTGCTGGACGCCGGCCTTGCCGTGCGCGGCGAAAACGGCCTTACCCCCGCTGCGCCGCTGGCCCCGCTGCTGGACACCGTGAAATCCGCCGACCGCGCCGCACTGGTCTTTCTGCGCACACCGGGCGGGGCCGTTGACGCGGTGCTCTATTATAATAGGGTAGGCGGCGTGCTGCTGCGGCGCGAGAGCGCGGCCCGCTACACGCTGCAAGCCCTGGACACCGCTGCGCTGCTGGCCGCCCTGCCGCCGCTGAACGGTGCGGGGGAGGGGACGCTGTACCCCGAGTTCATCCCGCCCGCAGACCTGCCGCCGCTGGATGCCGACGGCACCCCCTGCCGGGAGGACGCCGCCACCGCCGCGCTGGTGGAGCTGTTCGCCCCCGACTGCACGCGGCTGGCCCGCTGGCAATGGCTGGACACCGGCTGCGGCTGCAAGGTACGCCGCCAGACGCCCGACAGCGTGACCACCGCCCCCGACGGTCCGGACATCCGCGCCTCGCTGGCTGCCGCCCTGACCGGGGAGGACGCGCCATGCTGAATGTAGAGATCCGCCTGCCCGGCACCGGGCAGCACTACGATTTTGCCCTGGACGAGACGGCCCCGGTGGCTGCCGTGACCCGCGCCGTGGCCGAGGCTATCTGCGCCGAGACGCACGCCCCCGCCCCCGGGGACGCGCCGCTTTCCCTCTACGACCCCGCCCGCGCGGCGCGGCTTGACCCCTGCGGCACCCTGCCCGAAAACGGAGTAGGGGAGGGCGCGGTGTTGATTTTGTTGTAACCCCTTGGCCCCTGCGTTTACGGGTCGGGGCTTGCATCGACCCGCAGGCGCCGCACCCACACCATACTACACGACCTGCCATTCACGCAGGTTCACCGACCATTCATCCCGGTTGGGCTGCACGCGCGGCCCGCTTGCGCTATACTGGGATGCAGGAAAGGAAATCACGTATGAGCAAATTTACCGTACATACCGGGGCCCTGCGCACGATGGCCGACAGCTGCACCGCTGCCGCCCGTGCAGTGGAAAGCGTCTGCGCCGACCTGCCGCCCGCTGCCCGCACCCTGGCCGACAGGCTGGAAAGCGATACCGCTGCCCTGCGCCGCCTGGCAGATGCGGCGGAGGAGATCGCCGCATTGTATGAGCAGGCCGAACAGCGCGCCGCTGCCGACGAACTGCGTACCCTGGGGGCCTTTGCCCCGGCCCGGCCCGGCATGGAGCCGCCCGCCCCGGATCCCGCCCCGGCCCTGACGCCGATGCTGGGCGAGACGGTCATGGCGCGGTTCCGCGACGCATAAGGAGGGCAGAGGAATGGCAGCAAATATGAAGGTAAACACCCGCCGCTTGGGCGAGGACATCGCCGCCCTCAGCGACCGTTTGGCCGCGATGCAGCGCACCGCCGCCGAGCTGGCCCCCGCGCTGGACGCACCCCGCGCCGATGCGCTGACCGAGCTGCTGGACCGCCTGGACGCCCTGCTGGACCGCCTGGACGAAATCCAGACCACCTACGATGTCTGCGAGACCGCCGTGACCCGCGCGGTCGAGAGCATCCGGCTGTGAGGAGGGCAACGATGGCAGATTACAACGAAACTCTGCGCGCTCTGCGCCGCGACGCGGCCGAACTGGAGCGCATTGCCGGGGGCACAGGGGCCTATTGGAGTGGCGCTGCGGCGGAGAATTTCCGCCGCCAGTTCACTGCCCAGACCTGCCAGCTGGCGGACCTGCTGGACACATTGGGCGCGGCAGCCGGGGACGAGACCCCCGCCCTGCCCACGGAATTTATTCTGTAAGGGAACTTGAATATGAACGATACAACGAAAAACATGCGCACTGCCGAACAGCTGGCCGCCCTGGCAGACACCTTGGAGCGCCAGGCTGCCGCCCCATTGGACGAGGCTGCCGCCGCGCTGCACCTGGCCTGGCAGAGTGACGCTGCCGTGCAGTTTTTGCGCCGCCAGCAGGCCGTGACCGACGACCTGCGTGCCGCCGCCCGCACATTGCGCCAACTGGCGGAGGAGGCATAGGATGCAACACAAATTCCTGACCCTGGCGGCGGCTGTGGCGGCTGCCTGGGTGTTTGGCCTGCCCGCGCTGGCCGCAGGCGGGGCGGGGGTCTATGGCACCGTGCAGGGCCAGGACGCCGTTTTGTACCTGCGCAGCGGCAGCGCTGACGCCGCCTACACCTGCATGGTGGGCAACACGCCGGTCACGCCCGCCAAGGCCACGCCGCTGTCCGGGCTGGACACCCCGGCCCACACCGTCATTCTGCTGGACAACTCTGCCGCCATCCCGGAGAGCCAGCGGGATGCCATCCACGATATTTTAAACGGCCTGGCCGGCACGCGCCTGAACGGCGAGACGTTCACGCTGGACACCCTCGGGACCGAGGTCACGCCGCTTTGTGACGGTGAGACGGACTATTTGCAGCTGAAAACCGTGGTGGATGGTCTGACCTACAACGACCACACCGCCCAGCTGACCGACTGCGTTTACCGCGTGTTGGACAGCCTGGTGCAGCAAAACAGCCCCGCTCTGACGCGGGTCGTGCTCATCACCACCGGTGCCGAGGAAGAACAGTACGGCTACACCCGGCAGGAACTGGCCGACCTCATCCGCAAGGCCGGGTTCCCGCTGTACATCATCGGCGCGGACGACGGCACCGACGCCGCCCGGGCGCAGCTGCAGGAGCTGTTCGCCCTGGCCCGCCTGACCGACGGCGACACCTACGCACTGAGCGAGACACAGGACGTGGCCGCCATCGTCAACGGCATCCGTGCCTGGGACCGCGGCGTGCGGGTGGATGTACCACTGCCCGCGGCCCTTTGCGATGGCTCTGATCGGGCGATGCAGCTTTCCGACGGCGGGGCCAACACCGTGACGCTGACGCTGACCATGCCGTTTGCGGCGGCGGACAATACCACCTCCGAGGTAGGGCGGGATGCCCCCATCCCGCCGCAGGGCACTGCTGACACCGCCCCAACTGACGAGCCGGGCCCCCTAGTCCAACCCACCGCCCCAGATGAAGACAAACCCGGTGTCCTGCCTTTTGCCCTGGGCGGCGCGGGTCTGTTGGCCGCCTTGGCCGCCGCGTTTATGGCATTGCGCCGCAAAAAGCCTGCCCCCGCCGCGCCGCTGCCGGTGCAGCCCGCCGCGTCGGACGCACCCGCCACCATGATGGCCGAGGCGACTATGTTTGGCGGCACCGCGGCAATTTTTGGCGGGGACGCCGCCCCGCTGACCGTGACCCTGACCGACCTGGCCGACCTGGCCCACACAGTCACCTTCCCGCTGGACGGTACGGTTTCCCTCGGGCGCGACCCGGGGCTGTGCCGCATCGTGCTGGACTATGACCCCTCGATCTCGCGCCACCAGTGCGACCTCTGCCTGCGCGGCGGAGATGTGGTGCTTGTGAACCGGAGCAGCTCCAACGGAACAAAGGTCAACGGCGAAAAAATCACGACCGAGTGTCCCCTGACTGACGGCAGCATCATCAAAATGGGCAACGCCCAACTGCGCCTGACGATAACATAATGACTGCCGCCAGTTTGCTTTGCAGCCCCGCAGTGCCCGGCCCGCAGCCATCCCCCAACCACCCATTTATCGTATAAATTCCCCCAAAAGGAGCTGTTTCCCCATGCCCACTCAACCCCCAAAACGCAAAATCAACCCATTGGCTATCGTCGCTGTCATCCTGCTTGTATTGGCGGCTGGTATGCTCTTCCTCATCTTTGCCCCCGGGCCGCGGATGAAATGGGCCTTATCTATGGGTGAAAAATACCTGACCGAATGCGACTACACCCAGGCCGTTACCATGTTCAGCCGCGCTATCCGGGTGGATGCCCGCAGTGAACCCGCCTATCTTGGCCGCGCCGAGGCGTATATCCAACTGAACCAGCCCGCCGCCGCGATCGAGGATTTGACGTTTGTCATTGACGAACTGACCACCGACGATGCGGATGTGTATATCCAGCGTGCCGAGGCTTACACGATGCAGGGCAACACCGACGCCGCCCAGGCCGACCTCGACACTGCCGCCAGCCTTGGCGCAGACACGACCGCCGCCGAGGAAACCCTTGCCGCCCTCACCCCCGAACCGACCCCGGAGAGCACCGCAGCCCCCGAAGAGGAAAAAAGCGAGCACCCAAGGGAGTTCCGCTTCACCACGGGTGTGGGTGGCACGAATGGCGACTTCCTCTACGACGAGGATGGCCGCCTGACCCATATCACGCTGGGCATCTACGATGATTTCACCAAGGATTACGACATCAGCATTGATTATGCGGACGGCAAAGCCACCGCAGACTTTGATGCCGCGCAGGTCGCCACGACGGTGGGGACGCCATTTCAGCTGGAGGTCACTAACTTAACATTGAAAGAGGATGGCACTCCTGATACATTGAGCGCCTATGTCTACGACTCGGTTGCCTATATAGAGTTCAATGAGAATGGGCAGCCTTCTTACTTTACCGTTACACAGGATGATGTGGGCTACCAAATCACCTACACCCGCACGGTGGATGGCCGCCTTACCATGGACAGCGCCCAGTGCGTCTATGGGTACATGGACAACCACATCGCCGAACCGACCAACGACTTCTTCACGCCCACTGGCGAGATTCTCTACGAATAATCTGTTATTGTCCGATTGAACCATCGTAGAGTTGTAGGGGCCGGGCATGCCCGGCCCGCCACCATCTCGTAATCACCCATTTATCTTATAAATCCCCCAAAAGGAGCTGTTCCCCCATGCCCACCCAACCCCAAAAACGCAAAATCAACCCGCTTGCCATCATCGCCATAATCCTCATCCTGCTGGCCCTCGGTATGCTCTTCCTCATCTTCGCCCCCGTGCCGCGGATGAAATGGGCGCTGACGATGGGTGAAAAATACCTGACGGACTGCGAATACACCCAGGCTGTCACGATGTTCAGCCGCGCCATCCGGGTGGACGACCGCAGCGAACCCGCCTATTGGGGCCGCGCACAGGCGTATGTGCAGTTGGGCGACAGCGCCGCCGCTACGTCGGACTTGACCTACATCATCGATGAAATCAGCACCGAAAACGCCGACGTCTACCTGACCCGCGCCGACCTCTATATGGACATGGGCGACACCGACGCCGCCCGGGCTGACCTTGATGCCGCCGCCAGCTTGGGCGCGGATACGAGCACACAGGCCTCCCGGCTGGAAGCCCTGACCCGCATTACCGTCTCGCTGCCGACGCAAATCGTGAATTACGACCAGCTGACCGGCGGCACGACCACCCTGCAATACAACGCCGACGGCGCGCTGACCGACTACACCGAAACCTACGCCTACAACGGTTACACCCGCACCTACACCTATGACGAGCACGGCAACATCACGTCGGACAGCAGCCTGGGCCAGACCTACACCAACACCTACGACGCGGGCGGCAACCTGCTGACCCGCCAGGCCTACAACCCAGACTTGTTCTACACCGAGAGCTACACCTACGACGACCACGGCAACGTGACCCACTACGACACCGACAAGCCGCTGGAATCCGGTAACGTCACCGACTGGACGTACACCTATGACGACCAGGGCCGCATAACCAGCAAGACCGGCTATTTAATGGGCGACGTGGCGGCCACCTATACCTACACGTATACCGACGAGGACTACACCGAGGAAAGCGACTATTGGGTCTACGGCAGCCGCACCCACACCTACCGCACCTACTCGCCGGAGGGTGTGCTGCGCAAGGAGGAAGTGTACACCCAGTACGAGGGCGTCGATGAGTACAAGACCGAGGAGACGAGCTACTTCCTGGGCAAGCCGGCGCTGACGAGCTACTACGCCACAGACGGCAGCATCACCGCGCAGAAAGTTTGGGATTGGGAGTATTACACCCATGATTACGAGCACGTCCAGCTGACCAAGTTTAGCGATGTGACTCAGCTGGCAAGCGGCTATGAGAGCCATACCTACGATATGGGCGGCAACGAGATAGCACATGAATCCAGCCACACCGATGCCGAGGAAACGGTGACGAACTACACCTACACCTATGACGACGACGGCAACATCATCGCCCGCACGGCCTACACCGACGGTGTATTGACCGAGGAAATCACCTACACCGTCGCCAAAGTGCCGAAGGATTACAGTTTCGACACCGTGACCGAAGCGGATTACAAGTATAAGGAGTATGTCATGGCGGATTGATGGCAGCAACCGTTCCGTTATCGCCGCATTAAAACACCGCTGCCCCGTAGGGGCCGGGCATGCCCGGCCCGCAACTGTCGGGCAAACGGCCACTCACCCTTACGCCGCGGGCGGAGCAGAGCCCCGCCCCTACGGTGCAGCCCCATTTTCATAGAGCGTTGACCCCTCTGCGAGCGGGTATGGAATCCGCCCCTACATACCGAAAGCTCAACCTAAAATTAAAATCCCCTAAAAGGAGCTGTTCCCCATGCCCGACCACCCGCAACACCGCAAAATCAACCCGCTGGCTATCATCGCGGTTATCCTCATCCTATTGGCCCTCGGTATGCTCTTCCTCATCTTCGCCCCCGGGCCGCGAATGAAATGGGCCTTATCTATGGGTGAAAAATACCTGACGGACTGCGAATACACCCAGGCTGTCACGATGTTCAGCCGCGCTATCCGGGTGGACGACCGCAGCGAACCCGCCTACTGGGGCCGTGCACAGGCATATGTGCAGTTGGGTGACAGCGCCGCCGCCACATCGGACTTGACCTACATCATCGATGAAATCGGCACCGAAAACGCCGACGTCTATCTGACCCGCGCGGACCTCTATATGGACATGGGCGACACCGACGCCGCGCAAGCCGACCTGACCGCCGCCGCCAGCCTCGGCGCGGACACGACCGAAGCCGAAGCCCGGCTGACCGAGACCGCTACGACCGACGAAGCAGGGAACACCCCGGATGCGGAGACACCCGCCGCGACAAAGATAGTTTCGCTGCCAACCAAAATTGACGGGGCAACTGTATTCAAGTACAACGCTGATGGTGTACTGATTGACTACTCTGATGGGTACAAAACCTACGACGAACACCGAAATATCACGTATGACGGCGATTATGAGCTGACCTACGCTAATACCTACGATGAGGCAGGAAACTTGGTGACCCGCGTGGTTTATAATGGCGCTGACCAGCTATACACAGAGAGCTATACCTACGATGACCACGGAAATGTGGTACACTATGAGTACAACGGCTATAATGACAATTCCTATGACCGGACGTATGACTGGGTATATATCTACGATGCCCAAGGGCGTGTGACCAGTGCGACCCGAAATGTTGGCGATACAGTCGAAACGAAAACATACACTTACACAGACGCCGGTTATACGGAAGTGTACAATTATCTGGAGTATGGTGAGCGGAACTGTGATACCAGTACCTATGGGCCAGACGGTACGCTCCAGAAATTCGTACATGATACGGATTACAGAACCGATGAGACAATCTATTATAAGGACAGACCATTCCTGTATAACTGGTATTCCTCGAACGGAGATATTTGCGGACAGGAGGTGTGGGTGTATGACACCAGCGTTTTTGCAAACGGTCTGTTGACGCAATACCGTGATGTGCGCTCTGTGGAGCAGGGAGTCTACTCCTACACTATGGATGCCGACGGAACACCGCATCTTATTGAGCCGAGCAGTGCGTCGACGGACGAAACTGTCACGGACTATGTATACGCTTACGATGCAGACGGCAACGTCATTAGCCGCACGGCCTACACCGACGGCGTGCAGAGTGAGGAAATCACCTATACTGTTATGACGGTGTCGGGTGATTTCAGCTTGGAAAGAAAGCCCCAAACGTCCCCATTACTTATTGATGGTCTTCGCGAATATAAAGAGTACGTGATTGACGATTCCCGCACCGCATAATTTCCCCCATCCCCGCCCCATTACACTGCGTAATGGGGCGGGGATGGGTCGTTCATACGCATTCGACGACGTTTCATACACATTCCCCCAAAAAATGCGGGCCGCCTGCTATACTGGGTACAGTCGATACAGACAACGACCGTGTATGGGCGGGCGGACAGCAGCCGATCGGATGTCCACCCGCTTTACATACAAAAAACGTAAAAAAGGGGATTTTATTATGAAACACTCTGCGTTACTGAAAACCACCGCCGCCATGGGCGCGGCCCTCACCATGACCTGCGCTATGGCCACCGGCGCTTTCGCGGATCAGGTCTACTCCATCTCGGACGCCACCATCAGCGTGGGCCAGACCTGGTCGTTCAGCTACTCCGGCTACATGGATTGGCTGCTGAGCAGCGAGTACATCGAGCATGGCCCCAACATGGCCGACACCGAGGGTGTGCTGAAATATGTCAGCACCGAGACCACCGGCCGCATGACCACCGTCACCTATGAAGCCATGATGCCCGGCACCTGCACCGTCACCCTGATGGATCGCAGCTTCATCGGCGGCGAGATCGACAAGGCCACCGTCACCGTTACCGGCGACGGCCAGACGTCCACCGACGACAGCTGGGATTTCACCGGCCCCGGCGCCGGCGACACCACCAAGCCCGATGACACCAAGACCGACGATACTACCAAAGCGGACGACACCAAGGCCGACGATACCGCTAAGGGCGACAATGCCAAGACCGACACTGTGAAGCCCGCTGCCCCTGCCGCTTCTTCCGAGGACAACACCCCCGCTGTTGACACCCGCACGGCCCAGCAGAAGGAAATCGACGAGGCCATCGCCAACGGCACCTGGGGCATCGAGTACACCACCTGCCAGAAGTGCGGTTATCACAACTGGACCCGCCAGGGCAACGTCTATGTTTGCGACACCTGCGGCAACACGACCACCACAGTCGTCGGCCCCAAGGGTGTGAAGGGCTATGTCGGCAGCGGTGCGATCGCCGCTGTCGCGCCCAAGGCTTCTGCGCCCGAGACCCGCTACGCCACCGCCGCCGAGGCACAGGCCGCCGCTGACAAGCGCGAGGCCGCTTACGCCGCCGCCGTGGCCGCGTTCCAAAAGCAGATCGCCGCGCAGAATGCCGCCTACCTGGCTGCGCTGGGCAAGTAATGTAACTTAAGCCATTCCCACACAAATCATACAGACCCCGGCCCCGGGAGCTTTAGCCGCCTCCCGGGGTCGGGGTCTTGTGGATATATTCCCATTGCAAACCCGCTCGCCCTGTGCCGCCTGGACTACAAGATGAGCGAGGCCAATGGTGTGGCCAACTTTGTACGGCAGTACACGCCGGCCTCCGGCGGGCCGTACTGTGACTGCGGCTACAAGAAAAAAGCGCTTTAATCCCCGGCCACCAACGCCACGGCCATGTCGTTGACGTTTGTGCCAGTGGGGCCTGTAAAAATCAATCCGCCTGCCGCCTGCAAAGCGTGGTAGGCGTCATTTTTTTGCAGCGTGTCAAACACGGTCAGGCCGTGGGCGGTCAGCGCGGCCAGCGTACCGCCGTCCACATAGCCGCCTGCGGCATCGGTGGGGCCGTCGGTGCCGTCGCTGCCCACCGCGAACACCGCCGCGTGCAGGCCATCCAGCGCCGGGGCCGCTGCCAGGACAAGCTCCTGGTTGCGCCCGCCCAAGCCGTGCCCGGTCAGGTGGACCACAGTCTCGCCGCCCGCTATAAAGGCCAACCGCCGCCCCTGCCCGGCGTGGGTGCGGGCAATCGCACTGAGGAAACTGCCCGCCTCCCGCGCCTCGCAGCAGAGCCGGTCGGTCAGCAGCACCGGCTCGTACCCCAGCGCCCGGCAGGTGTCGGTTGCGGCGGCGCAAAGCTGCCGCACACTGCCGGTTATCTGCGTTGTAACGTTGGTCAATTCCTTCGGCGTCTCCCGGCCCAGCAGCGCCCGGGCCTGAGTAGAGAGGGTCAAATGGTACTTTTCCGCCACGGCCAGCGCCTGGGCGCAGGTGGAGGAATCCGGCGCAGCCGGGCCGCTGGCGATCATATCCAGCGGGTCACCGAGAATGTCGCTCAGCACGATGCTGAACACCTGCGCGGGGGCGCACGCCTGGGCAAACCGCCCACCCTTCACGCCCGAAAGCCGCTTGCGGACTGTGTTCATCTCGACGATGTCTGCCCCGCAGGCCAGCAGCTGATTTGTGATGTCCTGTAATTCCGTGGCGGGGAGCAGCGGCTGCTCAAACAGCGCACTGCCGCCGCCTGAAAGCAAAAACAGCACGGTGTCCGCCGCCGTCAGCCCACGCACCAGTGCCAGCGCCTGTTCAGTGGAGGCAAAGCCGTTCGCGTCGGGGATCGGGTGGCCCGCCTCGCAGCAGGTCACGCCGGGCAGTGCGCCCTTGACGTGGCCGTACTTGGTGATGACCATGCCGCCGTCCACCCGGCCCAGCGTTTCCACCGCGGCCCGGGCCATCTGCCACGCGGCCTTGCCCGCCGCGACCAACACGACCCGCCCGCCACGTGGCTGGAAGGTCTGCAGCGCCCGGCGCACCGCTTCATCCGGCAGAACCGCCCGCAGACTGGCAGAAATAATCGCGTCAGCGTCCTTTCGCAGGGATACATCCATGGGATTGACCTCCTTGTGCGGCCATGATCAATGAGTCGTGCCCATGGGCACGGCGGTGTCGCGGCCGCATATTACCACGGCTTCCACGGCCTTTTCCAGCCCGCGGGAGATTTGGCGTAAATCCATGCTGGGGGTGCCAAGCGGCTTGTTGACGGCCTGCTCCATGGCGTAGGGCACATGAATGAACCCGCCCCGCACGCCGGGAAATTTCCGGTCGATAAGGAAAAGCAGCGTGTACATCAGTGAATTGCACACATAGGTGCCGGCAGTGTAGGACACGGCAGCGGGGATGCCCGCGTCCTGCATCCGCTGCACCATGGCTTTGACCGGCAGCGTGGCAAAGTAGGCGGCTGGCCCATCGGCCCGGATGGGCACATCCACAGGCTGATACCCGGTGTTGTCCGGGATGCGGCCATCCATTAGGTTGATAGCGACCTTCTCCGGCGTGATGGCCGCGCGCCCGCCCGCCTGCCCGACGCAGATAACCACATCGGGCTTATGTTCCGCCATGGCGGCCTCCAGCACCTCGCCCGCGCGGACAAACTGGGTGGGGACTTCGAGCTTGACGACCTGTGCCCCGGCAATCGTGTCTGGCAGCAGCTTCACTGCCTCAAACGCCGGGTTGACCTTCTCCCTGTCGAACGGATCAAAGCCAGTGAGTAGGATTTTCATGGAGGAAACCTCGTTTCGCATTTCTTATTATTATATCATAGGTTGCCCCCGCCCGCAAAGCATGCTACAATACAGGCATGTAACCCTTTTATCTGTAAAGTTGTAGGGAGGATGGTTGATCCCTCTGCGGAGCGTCGAGGACGTTGCTCCTTACACATGCCAACATATACAACAAAGGATGGTCTCCTCTATGAGTAAACTGCTTCTCATCAACGACCTGGCCGGGTACGGCAAGGTCGCGCTCAGCGCTATGATCCCCATTCTCTCCCATATGCAGTACGAGGTTTGCAGCCTGCCTACCGCGCTGGTCAGCAACACACTGGACTACGGCAAGTTTGAAGTGCTCGAAACCACCAGCTACATGAAAAACACCCTGCAAGTCTGGGACGAGCTGGGCTTTCAGTTCGACGCGGTATCCACCGGATTCATCGTCTCCCGCCCGCAGACCGAGCTGGTGCGGGACTTCTGCCGCGCGCAAAAAGTCAAAGGAACGCGGATTTTCACAGACCCCATCATGGGCGACGAGGGCAAACTCTACAACGGCGTCGGCGAAGAAACCGTCGCCTTAATGCGGGAACTGATTGCCACGGCGGACTACATCGTGCCAAACTACACCGAGGCCGCCTACCTGGCGGGCGTGCCCTACCAGTGCGGCGGCACCACGCGGGAGGAACTGTACGCTCTGGCCGACAAGCTGCACGCCCTGGGTGCGGGGTCGGTGCTCATTACCAGCGCACGGATGCTGGTGGACGGCGGCTGGGAGCCGATTGCCTGCGTCGTCGGCTACGACGCGGCAGCAGACCAGCACTTTATTCTGCCCTACGAGGAACTTCCCGTGCGGTTCCCCGGCACCGGCGATATCTTCTCGGCGGTGTTCATGGGGCATATTCTGCGCGGTGACGCGCTGAAAACTGCCGCTCAGGCCGCCATGCAGACCGTGAGCAAAATGCTGGCCCAAAACGCCGAAAACCAGGACAAATACAAGGGCATCCCGCTGGAGACCTGCCTGGAGGATGTGGTGCTATGAGCCGCCCGCGCGTGAAAATCACCCTCATCGACCGCAAAGGCCCGGTGGGCTGCCACCGCGGCCACCGGGTGGGTGACAGCTGGGACTTCGACACCCAGCGCGGCGAGATCTGCCCCATGGCGATGCACGTCGCATTTTTGTACATCGACATCCTGCGCTACGGCGGCAGCATCCCGGGCCAAAACCCTGGTGAGGCAATTTTCAGCTGTCCCGACGCCGACACGCTGAACATTTTTAAAGTCGAGGTCGTGCAGGGAGAAAGTCTCCTCCCGTAAGCAGGGAGGTGGCCGAAGGAGCTTTGCCCCGGGGCTGGGATGCCGCCCCCTACGACCCCTCGGCGAACAGGGAAACCAACTCGTCCAAGCGATAAAACCGCATCCCCTGCATCCCCTTAAAATACCCCAATTCATCCAGATACAGCGGCCCATCCTCGCCGTCACCGGCCCACAGGTCATACGCAAACGCGTCATTTTCATCAAAGCCCTGGGCGTTATAATACAGCACCAAATCGTCATACCCGGCATCCACTTTTATCTGTAAAACGCCGTGCATCGTGCTTTTGTTGATGAAAAGGGCCCAGGTCTTGCCGTTGGCATTGCCCTGGCCGCCAGTCGTCTCGCCAAAATCCCAGCTGCCTACCTCGGCAAAGCCAAGGCGGCAGGTGCGGCCGTCGTCCAGCGTGTAGCTTGTCAGCGGGCGCACCTGCTGGCAGGGATCCTCCCGCGTGGGGCTGGGGGCGTCGCTGTATTTTTTGTCGGCCTCGGCCTGTGGGCGCATGACGACCGTGTAGCTGTTGTACCCCAGGTACGGAACGCTCCACGGCCAGTTGCCCGCGCCCTGCTGCGGGGCGAACACTGTGCCGGTCTGGGCGTCCAACAGGCCAAAGCCCGCAAAGCAGCGGCCCATGCCCAGCTCGGTGATGGTGCCGTCGTCCAGCAAGGCCTTGGTAAAGGCGTAGCGCAGCGTGGCCGTGGTGTCAAAAGCGACCGTGTAGGTCACGCTGCCGTCGGCGTCGGGGTCGCTGCGGGTCACGCCGGTGATGCTCACCTCCGCGTCCCCGGGACCGAAGATGAACGCGGCGTCCTCGGGAACGTTCTCCTGCTGGTAGGGGTCGTAGTCGTGGTAGGGGTCGGTGGGATAGCCCGCCGCGCCGTTAGGCACGGTGAAGCTCGTCTCGGTGGTGAACCGTGCGCCCATCTTTTCCAAGTAGCTGCCCGCGTCGGGGGCCTCGGTGCCGGGCAGGTCAGCAAAATCCGACACCACATCGTCCAAAGCAAAGAACTCGTAATTCTCAAATCCGGCAAAGCTGTCCTCCTGGTCCAGCGTTTTGGAGCGCGTGTCCAGCGTGCGGCTGTACCCGGTGTAGGGGGTCGTGTTGATGTACAATGCTAAGCTGTCCAGCGCATGGGGCACCGTGACGGTGTAGGTGTAGTACACGACCACCTGCGTCTGGTATGCGCCGGGGACGGTGTAGTCGGGCAGGGTGTACTCCCACTGCTCGGTGCGGGATACCTGCACCGGGAAGGTCTGTCCCTGGTAGCTGAACGTGTAGTCCCCGCTGACCTCGACGCTGCGCGGGGTGGTTTCCTGCGGGCCGTTCAGATTGCCCAGTGGGAAGGTGTACCCGCTGCGCAGGTCCATCAGTTCCAATACGCGCAGGTCCAGGCCGGGCAAAAACGGCTCGACCCCCTCGGCGACGGTGTAATCCATCCGGGCGCGGGCGGCGCAGGTGACGGTATAGGTCACATTGCCGTCGGCGTCGGGGTCGCTTTTTTTCGCGCCGGTCACGGTGGCGGAGAGCCGTGTTGCGCCCCAATCGGTAACGCCGTCGGGTTCAAAATACTCATAGAAACCGCTTGTCTGGCATGGGTAATTATACGCCCCACCGTTGAAACCAACGTGCGTGGCGTCGCTGACGGTGATGCCGTTCTTGCGGGCGTAGTCCCAAACGGTAGTGTCCCGCGTCTCCACCACCGTGCCAGGGTTGGGGTAGTATTTCAACCCAGCGACCCGCGCCGTCAGCCACGCCACGGCCACAGCGGCCACCACAAGTCCCACGCCTATCCACAGGCGGCGGGGCTTCTTTTTTTGCATCGTCGCAGGTGCGGCGGAGGGGGAGAGCGCGTCCAGCACCTCCTGCACGGACTGGTAACGGTCACCCGGGTCCGGGGCGCACAGTTTCAAAATGACGGCGGCCAACGTGGGCGGGCAGTTGTCGGGCGGGGGCAGGGCACCGCCGGCCAGCCGCTTGCACTGGGCGTTGTAGCGGTCCTCGGCGGTGAGTTTGGCCGGGTAGGCGGGCAAAAACGGTCCGCGCCAGTGGTTGGTCAGCTCGTAAAGCACAAGGCCGAGGGAGTACAAATCGCTCCGGGGGTCGGCTTGACCGGTCAGTTGCTCGGGCGCGGCATATCGCGCGGTACCCGAGGACGTGAGCGTAGCGTCCGGCGCGGCAGTGTACTGCGACACGCCGAAATCCCCGAGGTAGAAGTCCCCGGTGGCGCCGCACAGAATGTTGGCGGGCTTGATATCCCGGTGGCAGATGCCGTTTTCGTGGCAGACGCGCAGGGCGTCGCAGATATTCAGTGCGACCTTGCGGGCGTAGGCACCGGCCTGCTCCGGCGTGTCGGTCAGATGGTCCACCCGGAAAGCCGTGAGCGCCTGCAGCAGATCCATGCGGATGAGCAGGTAAAACGCGCTGTGGTCGGGTTCTTCCACAGCGTCGAACTCGTTGATGTGGACGATGTGCGGGCTTTTGAGGTTGACAAGAAGTTCGATCTCACGCGATTTTTCCGCCTTGATGCGGGCATAGTATTCGTCGAAGGGGATGCCCTCCTCCTCGGCCTGGCGGTGGGCGGCAGCGGAAAACTCCACCCGCACGACCTTGACGGCCTCGCGGCTTTCAATGCCGGTGGCCGCGCTTTTTTTGGTGCAGGCGTACACCGTGCCGCACGCCCCGCTGCCGAGCGGCGCGTCGATTTGGATATCGGGCCATTTTTGGGGGATGAGGGAGGAAAGAGGGGGCATTGGGATCATTCCTTTGTCAATTCGTTCAGATCAAAATACCAATACTTATCATACCCCGCAAAGCCCGGGGTGTCCGCCAATGCCTGCACCGGAGGCGTGTTTTCATAATCGCCCTCGGTGTAGCCGTCATAGGGCGCGGTACACACCAAAAGCCCTAAATCCGATGCAGCCGGGGCCTTAATCATAATCGTCTGGTGCTTCACGTAGGCGGCGCGCAGAATCAGCCCCGGCATGCCGTAACCGGGCAGGTCGTCCACCTGCTCTGTGGCGGCCACGTCGCCGTCGGCACTCTCCATTTGCCAGGTCGTGTCGCGGTTGATGGGCATTTCGTAGGTATGGCCGTCCACGGTGGCGGTCATCTGCACCGTGTAGGCGCGGTGGGGCGTCCAGTCCTCGGTCAGGCTGGGGAACACCTGTCCAGTGGCGGCATCGAAGGGCAGCACCGTTGCAAACCGCGCACCTACGCCATAAATTGGCGCATCCTGCGTGCGGCGCTGGGTGATGTCTGCCCGCTCGGTCAGCTGGATCGTGTAGGTCACAGTGCCGTCGCCGTTGTCCTCGGCGGTCACGTCGGTAAAGGTCAGCGTCAAATCCCCGGCCTCGACGTCGGCGTCGTCGGCGGTGGTGTAGCCGGGGTAGTCGCTCTCGATTTTCTCCGGGTCGGTCAGGTAGACGAGCGCGCCGCCCGGTATCGTGACGGTGCGGTCGCTGCAAAACTGCAGATTGTGCGCGGTCATGAAGTTTTCGTTGCCCTGCAACAGGTCGCTGGCCTGGGCCAGGGCGGCGTCGGTGCTGTCCCGCTCGGCCCCCAGGGAGATATCCGGGGCGGTCATCTGCTGCCGGCGGTACAGCCCAACGCCAACACCCACGGCCACAGCGGCGGCCAATACCACAGTGGCCAGGCGGCGCGGGTGGCGGATGCGGGGCAGGTTGGGGTGTGCCCGGTGTTGGGCAGGTGCGGGCGTCCCCGGGTTGCGCAGGGCCGCAAGCACGGCCTCGGCGGAGTCAAACCGCTCCTCCGGCTTAAAGGCGCAGAGCCGCGCAATGACGGCCCACAGCGCGGCGGGGCAGTTGTCGGGCGGGGGAAGGGGTGTACCGTTCATCCGGGCGTACTGGGCCTGGTTGCGGTCGCCCGGTGTGATGGGCGCAGGGTACGCGGGCAGAAACGGCCCCCGCCAGTGGTTGACCAGCGCGTAGAGCACGAGCCCCAGCGAATACAGATCGGCGCGGTGGTCATACTGCCCGGTCATGACCTCCCGCGGGGCATATTCCAGCGTGCCGGACGATGTCATGCTGGCCTGCTGGGCGGTGCCCTTGGAAATGCCGAAGTCGCCCAGATAAAAATCCCCGGCGTCGGAGCACAGGATGTTGGCAGGCTTGATATCCCGGTGCAGCACGCCGTTCTGGTGGCAGACCCGCAGGGCGTCGCAGATATCCAGCGCGACCTTCTCGGCCAGGGCGGCGGCCTGCTCGGGGGTGTCGTCCAGGTGAGCGGGGCGCAGCTGGTCCAGCGCGGTCAGGCAGTCCATGCGGATCAAAATGTACAGCGCCGAGAGATCGGGTTCCTCGATAGCGGTGTAGCCGTTGATGTGGACGATGTGGGGGCTTTTCAGCGCGACCATCCAGCGGATCTCCTGCAGGCGCTTTTCCTTGACGGCACGGTAGTAGTCGGCGAAGGGGATGCCTTCCTCTTCGGCGTTGGCACGGTCCTCGGGCGCGAAATCGACCCGGACGACCTTGACAGCCTCTTTTTGTGTCACGCCGGTGACGGCGTCCGTTTTGGTGCAGGCGTACACTGTGCCGAAGGTGCCGCCGCCGAGGGTGGAGGCGGCGTGGAGATCGGGCCATGTTTGAGAGATGAGATTGTTAAAAGTGTTTGTATCCATTTTTTCAACGTTGATGTGTAGGGGAAAAATTTATCTCTCCCGGGGGTGGGTGCCGTTATTGCAACAGTAAAACGCCACCGCCATGTAGGGACCGGGTATGCCCGGCCCGCAACCTTCGGGAAAACGACTGTTTACCTTTGCGCTGCGGGGTGTTAGCTTATTATAGGTCCACAACCAAAACCGTCGCATTATCCGTCGCAACAGACTTTACAGCAGCTATTATCGCCCCCGCCGCATCCCCGGCATCGGGGTGGGCGGTGAGCATTGCAGCCAGTTCCTCATCACTCAACTTCCCGCTGACCCCATCGGTACACAGCAGCAGCCGCTCCCCGGCCACACGGTCAATTTTCCCGATGGTAGGGGAAATTTCTGTGTCCTCGTCCGAGGCTCCTAAATACTGGTACAGCTCATGCCGCCCGCCCAGGGCAAACCGATGGTCGCAGGTCAGCTGGGTCAGTGCGCCGTGGGTGTACCGATAGACACGGCTGTCGCCGAGGTTTGCGGTGTAGACCGCCCGCGACGCGGCAATGACCAGCGCCGCCGATGCACCGCTGCGGGTGTAGCCGTTTTCGGCCATGAACCGCTTCGTCTCCCGCTCGGCATCGGCAAAAATCGCGGCCAGGGGCTGGGTGTAGTCGGCTAGTTCCATGTGCAGGTAGGGGGCAGCCGCGCGGTCCAGCGCTTCGGCCGCCGCGTGGGCGACCTCGGCTCCGCCGTACCCGCCGCCGATGCCATCCAGCACTGCGAACGCAGCCGGGCAGGGGGCTGTGTCGGCCAGGGTGTAGTCCGGCCGGGCGGTCAGTGTGCCGTTAGCCAACAGCACATCCTCCTGCCGGGGGCGGGTGCCTTGGCAGGCCGCCGCACCATAGACAAGGCGCTGGCCGCCGCCGTTTTCCAGTCGCGCCCGCACCGCGTCGATGTCCGGCCGCCGCGCGGGGTCGGGGTCGGTCAGCTTTTGCACCAGCTCCACCATGGCGCAGGGGATGCGCAGATCGTCCAGGTCGGCGCGCGGCTCGCCGGTGTAGACAAAGGCGATGAGCCGCCCCAGCGAGTAGATGTCCGCCTTGGTCAGCTCCCCGGGCCGGGCGCTGCCACCCGAAAGCTCCGGCGCGATGTACATACGGTCGGTCACGTTCTGTAAAAGACTGTTCAGCTCACCATAGACCGTTTTTTCCGCTGTATTGTCCTTTATCGTCGAGAACAGCGCCAGCACAGCGCGGCAGTTCGCTCCCTGGCGGCAGACGTAGTAGCAGCCCGGGCGCAGCCCCCGGTGGGGCAGCGGCGGCATAAAATGGTGTAGCGTGTAGATGCTGCCCACGATGCCGTTGATAATTTGACGCTTCTGCGTGCTGTTCAGGCCCGCCAGCACCTTGGCCGAAAGCGCGTAGGGCCGCCCCACGATGCGGAACAGGTGGTAGCGATCCTCGCCCGTGCCCAGCGGGCCAACGTCTATCAGGACGTTCTCGGGCGTCTGCTCCGACGCGCGCCAGAGCGATTGCAGCGAGCCGATATCCCGCCCGACGGCCGGATCGTCTGTGACGTGCTTCGCTATATAAAAGGTAGGCGCGGCTTCATCGGTGACGCAGAGCAGGCTGTCGCCCGCCGCGCAGACGTCCATCTGACGGCAGACGGCGGCGGAGAGGGGATAGTAGTTCTCGAGCGGCGCAACAGAAGCATCGTACCTGTGTAAAAATCTATCCATGGCGGGGAAAAAGTCCGCTGCAGGCACATCGACTTGCAGTAGCATTCCCGCCGCCGTGTAGAATCGGCGCAGAAGCCAGCTGCAGTCCCGGTGGCCGCCATCCCTGCCGGTGTGGGCCATGCCCGACGCGTCGCTGTACAGCGAGAAGAGCATGTCCACCATCTTTTTGCAGCCGGGGTAGGCAGGGTTGTCGGAGAAAGCGAACCGCTCATTGAAGACGACGTCGATGTACCCCAGCCCCGCCAGCACGAGGGAGAGCTGCAATTTGGGGTTGAAGCAGCGGGGGTCGCTCTCGTAAAACTGCTTGGCGTGGACCTTGGCCTCGGGCATGGTCAGACCCGGTGTGACGGTGCAGAGCGCCCGGCCAACCGTGTAGAAGGCCAGCAGCTCAAATGCGCGGCGCAGGTGGATGGCGCAGCTGACGTATTGCGTTTTTGCGTAGCTTTCGGCCAAGAGACATTCCCGGTAAAGCTCGCGGTCGCCGGTAGCGGCGTAGATGAACCCAAAGTTGCCCTTGGCCGCACGGATGGTGTCGTCGATAGTGATGGACGTGACCGTGTCGGCATCCGCAGGCGGACATTGCAAGTCGCGAATGGTCAGTCCACGGCGGAGGATGGCAGATGTAGCGGTGTGGGGGTGCATGAAGGGGGCCTCCTGGGTAGAGTTGAAGGGGAGGGATTTATCCCTCCCGAGGGCGTGTGCCGTTATTGCATAGTGTTAAAGTCCTGTAGAGATGTAGGGGCCGGGCATGCCCGGCCCGCAGCATTCCGGGGGATGTGGATGGGTGAGGGGAGACCTGAAGGGGTTTTGCCCGGTGTTGGGCAGCGATAAACCTTGCCTTTTAAAACTTTTCCAAAAAAATCCCAAAAAATTTTAAAATTCCCCTTAACTTTCCCAAACTCCACCCCTATTGCTTAGGTGTAAGGAAACAAAACAAGCAAAACCCCGCAAACCTTACCCACATTATACCACGGCAAAAACCACTTGTCAGCTACAAAACAGGAGGAAAAACACCATGATCTGCACACATTGCGGTAAAGAAATCCAGAACGGCATCACTTTCTGCCCCTACTGCGGCAGCGCAGTCAATAATGCAAAGGAGAATACAAAAATGAAAAAGCACAATCCCGCAAAGGTCCTCGCTCCCATCGCCGCAGTGGCGGTCGTTGCGGCGGGTGGCTGGGCGTTCGCCAACCGCACCCCGACCATCGACGTCAGCAAGTACATGACCCTCTCGGCGGACGGCTACAACACCGTCGGCAAGCTGAATATCAGCTTCGACACCGAAAAGCTCGAGAAGGACTACGGCAAGCAGATCACCACCCGCTTCAAAAAGCAGATGAAGAACCTCAAGGACGACACCTACGGCCTGAGCAGCCTGACCGCCAGCCTGTACGACGGCTACGAGACGGACCTTTTCGCTGAGACCTGCGCTACCGGCAGCGCCGACAAGACCAAGAACCTGTCCAACGGCGACGTCGTGACCTACACCTGGGACGACAACTCCGACGAGGCCGAGGAGGCCTTCGGCGTCAAGGTCAAGTACAGCGACATCACCTACACCGTCTCCGGCCTGGCCAGCGTGAACACCTTTGACGCGTTCGACGGCGTGGATGTGGAGTTCAGCGGCATCTCCCCCGACGGCCGCGCCACCGTCAACAGCCTGCCCACCGCCGCCGAGGCGCAGGGCCTGTACTACACCCTGGACGAGAACAGCGGCCTGTCCAACGGCGACACCGTGACCCTGACCGTCCACAGCAATCGCGACGATTTCAGCGACTGCATTGACAAGTACGGCGCGATGCCCCAGGCGACCGAAAAGACCTTCACGGTGGAAGGACTGAACGAGTACGTGACGAGTGCGGACACGCTCTCCGATTCCGTGCTGGTCAGTTTGCAGAACCAGGCGGAGGATGTGTTTAAATCTTACGCTGCGCAGCGCTTTTCCAACGGTCAGACCTTCAAGGGCATGACCTACCTGGGCAACTACATCCTGACCCCGAAAAACAAAGACAGCTGGGGCGACAAGGACCGCATCGTCCTCGCGTATCAGGTGACTGTCCACCACGATTACACGAGCGAGCTGAATACGACCTACGACGCGGACGACTCCTTCTTCTGGTACATCACCTTCAATAACGTCAGCAAGGACGCCGACGGCAATATCGCAAGCGGCCTGAACGACTACGACACGCCTACCACCTTTGTGAAGATTGATTCCGGCGTGCAGAAGTACAGCTTCAGCAGCAGCACGGAAACCTGGGAGTATTACGGCTACGCCTCTCTGGACAGCCTGTACAATGCCGCTGTCAACCAGTACGTGGAAAACTACAACCACCAGGACAATGTGGCCTAAACTCCCCATGCACCTTTCCCGCCGCGCCCTTTGGCTGCCCGCTTTCCCCAGGCCGCCGCCCCTCATGTTTCCGCGGGCGGGCCGTGCTCGCCCATCAATTTTCTACATAGAAAGGAACTTTATCATGAAAAAGCATTTTCCCAAAATCATCGCCGTTACCCTCGGTGTCGCCGCGCTGGCCGTCAGCGTGCCGGTCTCTGCTTTCGCCAAGTCCAGCAAGCCGCTGAGCTACCTGTACACCTACCAGCTCACCTTCGACGGCTACGACACGATGTCCCTCTCCCCGGACGATTCCGGCACCATCACCGCGCCCGCCCTGCCGGAGGGTGCCCAGTACTGGCAGTGCAACGGCAAGCACGTCATGCCCGGCGAGCAGTTCAGCTATGACCAGCTGGATGATTGGCTCTGCCCCAGCGTGGACATCGATGACGGCACCGGCACCCACCGCACCACCGGCGCGTACTTTATGGCCATCACCGGCGATACGGCCTACGTCCACTACTACGCCGACGACACAGCGGTCAAGACCGACGCAGTGTTTGACGGCGGCGTCAGCGAGGTGCCCAGCACCGTGAACGGCAAGGCGGTGGCCTATTGGGCCACGGCGGACGGCGGGGTCAGCATCTACACCCCCGCGACCCTGAGCTACGATGAGCTGTTCTGGCACATCCACGTCGAGGAGATGGGCAACAACCTGAACCTCTACGCCGTCTTTGGGGATGGCTCCACCCCGGCCCCCGCGCCGCAGCCGGTCGTGACCGAGACGCCCGCCGCGTCCACCGAGGACAACACCCCGGCTGTGGATACCCGCACCGAGCAGCAGAAGGAGATCGATGAGGCCATCGCCAACGGCACCTGGGGCATCGAGTACACCACCTGCCAGAAGTGCGGTTATCACAACTGGACCCGCCAGGGCAACGTCTATGTTTGCGACACCTGCGGCAACACGACCACCACAGTCGTCGGCCCCAAGGGTGTGAAGGGCTATGTCGGCAGCGGTGCGATCGCCGCTGTCGCGCCCAAGGCTTCTGCGCCCGAGACCCGCTACGCCACCGCCGCCGAGGCACAGGCCGCCGCTGACAAGCGCGAGGCCGCTTACGCCGCCGCCGTGGCCGCGTTCCAGAAGCAGATCGACGCGCAGAACGCCGCGTATCTGGCCGCGTTAGGCAAGTAACCCAATAGGGAAGGGGCACACCGGGAGGGTGCGCCCCTTTTCTCATTGAATCCCCCGCCTAAATTTGCTATAATACAAAAAAGTGTTGCCGCGCACGGCAGGAAAGGACGCATCCTATGAAACGTATCTACATCACCGCTATCCCGCTGGACAGCAATTTTGCCATCGCACCCTACGCGGCGCAGGCGGCCAACTACCAACAAACCTACACTGCGCCGTCCTGCTATCCCATCACGCCCATCATCGCCGACACCGCCCGTCCCGGCGACGAGATCACAGTGCTGGCCGTGCGCCAGAAAAACAGCCCCCGCAGCGACAACCTCGATGCGTTCCGCCGCGAGCTGGACACCCTGGGCACGCCCCACACACTTATTGACGTAACTACGCCGGAAAACCAGCAGCGCGACGCCCTGCTGACCCTGTTCGAGACGCTGACCGACGCCATGCAGGACGACGCCTGCTACTACGCCGACGCGACCTTCGGCACCAAAACTTACCCGCTGGTGCTGGCCTCGGCGCTGCGGTATGCTGAGAAAATCCTCGATGATACGGAGGTTTGCGGCATCTATTACCGCGAGCTGACCCGCGAGAACGGCCAGGTCAAAACCGCCCGCCAGTACGATATCAGCACGCTGTTCACGCTGGACGGCATCGTGGACATGGCAGCGGGGGAGGACATTGCCGATAAACGCGCCTTTATCAAGTTGATGCTGCACCCCGACCGGGAGGTGTGAGCCATGCCGGACTACCAAAAAGACACCCCCAGGCAGGCCGCCCTGCGCCGCGAAATCGAGACGCACGCCATCTGGCAGTACCCGCCAGAGGAGCGCCTGCAGCACAACCGCGAGTGGCAGAGCCTGTATCTGTTGGTGTTTGAGTTTAAAAACTTCTTACAGAAAATCGAGCACCGCCTGCAAAACACCGACGCCAGCGCCCTGGCCCAGGACGAGGAAGCCATGCTGGACGCCCGCTACACCCGCCGCAGCCAGTTGCGAGGCAAGCTGGACACCCTGACCTTCACCCAGGCCATGCGCACCGCCGTGGCCAAGTTTGACACCACCTCTGGCAAGGAGTTTCTGGCGTATTTTGACGCGATTTACAGTAACGCCCTGCACGAGAACGTCAACAAGCAGGCCACCCGCGACCAGGGCGACATTGGGCTTTCCTCTCGGGAGGGCAAACTGTGGAAGCGGGTGCTGGATCTGTGCGACAAGCAGGGCCTGGACGCCCGCCGCCTGCCAGCCCCCTTTTATAAGCAACTGGCCGACAGCCTGGGCCTGGACGAGGACGCGCTGCGACGGCTCATCCGCAACGCCACCAGCGCCCGGCGCACTTTCTCGCTGAACGAGGACGGCGGCGACAACGGCCCGGCCTTCGACATGGCCGACCCCGGGCAAGAAGATTTACAGCTGCGCCTGGAGCGCACCACCGAGGCCATGCGGGTGATTGCGCTGTTCGCGGGCAAGGATATTAAGGATTACCCGCGGCTGTTTTTCACCACCGACGTGCTGGGACCACTCTGCGCTGCGAAGCCGACTTTCCCGCCAGAGTGCTACTGCGCCCTGCTGGAAAAGCAGGAGGACTTGCTTTGGCGCCACATTTTTGTGCGCGGGTACATTGATTTCCTGTTTGACCCCGCCCACCCCGCGCGGCTGCGCATCCTGCCGGACACGCCCTTGGCGCACCCCCTGCGGGACAGCAGCGTAGCCGCCTACCAGCACGTGACCCCTGCCGCCGTCAGCAGCCAGCGTAAGCAATACACCGCGCTGCTGCACAAGATGATGGCGCAGATGCAGGGGTGAAGGGGGAGAGCAACGTCTAATTTCGCTAAAGACGAATTTAGCGAAATACAGGGGTGTGACTTTGCTCCGTCTGCGCGGCCTTGCCGTTACCCATCATAACCCAAACGCGAGAGCAGCTTTCCCACAAAGCTGCTCCCGCTTCTTTTTTATTTGGCTGGCTTTTTTGGCGCGTAGTCCCGCATCCCGGGGATGGCACCGCCGGAGATGGCCCAGAGATAGAGGCTGGCGACGCTGCCGTAGGGGCTGAACCGGCGACGGTACTTTTCAAAAAGCTTGCGGTCAATGTTTCGGTGATGGTACAGCATCCGCAAACCGCGCTGTATCGCTAAATCGTCGTAGCTGAACACATCGGGCCGCTGCATACAAAACAGCAAAATCATCTCCGCCGTCCAGACGCCGATGCCCTTTAAGCTGCTCAACGCCCGGATGGCCTCGTCGTCGGGCATCTGCCAAACGGCCTGCAAATCAAACGTGCCGTCGTGGATTTTCTGTGAAAAATCCGTGATGTATTCCGCCTTGCGGAAGGTCATGCCCAGCTGTTGCAGCTGCGGCACCCCCGCCGCCAGCAGGTGCTCGGCGTCCACGGTGCCCAGGGCGTCCCGCATCCGCTGCCAGATGGTGGCCTGCGCTTTCATCGAAATCTGCTGCCCGATGATGTGATGCACGACCGCCGCAAACAGGTCGGTATCCACCTCGCGCTCAATCGGCCCGATCTGCGCGATGGCCGCAGCTAGCCGCTTGTCCTTGCAGCTTAAATAGTCCGTCTCTTTGGTGCCGTAGGCAAAGTACATTTCGCCGCCCCCCTTTTTCCAAAATTATACCACCACTGGGCTAAAAATCCAAACAAAATTGCGGTTTCCTCTTGACATTAAACCCCACTTCAATGGTATGCTTGGTGTATAGAAAATCGTCGAAAAGCGAGGCTGAACATAGATGGACAAATTGGAAGCATTGCGGCAGTATCTGCTGGAGCTGGGCAGCGTGGCGGTGGCCTTTTCCAGCGGTGTGGATTCCACATTCTTATTAAAGGTAGCGCACGACACGCTGGGCGACAATGCTATTGCCGTGACCGCGCGGAGCTGTTCTTTCCCCAAGCGGGAGTTGGACGAGGCAACGGCGTTCTGCAAAAAGGAAGGAATCCGTCACTTTATTGTGGAGTCTGAGGAACTGCAAATCGAGGGTTTCTCCCACAATCCCAAGAACCGCTGCTACCTGTGCAAGCATGAATTGTTCGAAAAAATCATCGCGTTAGCGAAGGAGAACGGCGTTCTGTATGTGGCAGAGGGTTCCAACATGGACGACAACGGCGACTACCGCCCCGGCTTGCAGGCCGTAGCCGAGCTGCACGTGACCAGTCCCTTGCGCCGTGTCGGCCTGACGAAGCAAGAGATTCGCAACTACTCCCACCAGCTGGGGCTACCCACCTGGGACAAACAGTCCTTTGCCTGCCTGTCGTCGCGGTTCGTCTACGGCGAGGAAATTACCGAGGAAAAATTGGGCATGGTGGACAAGGCTGAGCAGCTGCTTTTGGATTTAGGGTTCCACCAACTGCGGGTGCGCATCCACGGCAAAATGGCGCGTATCGAGGTGCTGCCCGCAGAGTTTGAGAAGCTGCTGGAACACCGGGGAGAAATCGTTACAGCGTTTAAAAAGTTTGGTTTTACCTATGTGACGATGGATCTGCAGGGATATAGGATGGGGAGCATGAACGAGACATTGGGGATTAAAAAGTAAGGGAGCGTCCGAAAAGCCAATCCCCTACCCTGCTCTCCAATCTCACGAAAGGACAAACCATGGACACCAAACACATTCTGGAACAGGTTCGCGACGGCGCGGTGAGCGTGGAGGAGGCGGAACAATACTTCCGCCGCGCGCCGTTTGAGGAACTGGGCTACGCCAAGCTCGACACCCACCGGCGGCTGCGGTCCGGCTTTGCCGAGGTCGTTTTTTGCAGCGGCAAAGCTGACGACTACCTCGTTGGTATCTTCCAACGGCTGGCTGCTGAGGAAGGCGAAGTGCTGGGCACCCGCGCCACACCCGCCCAGGCCGCGCTGGTGCAGGCCGCCTGCCCCGGCGCGACCTATGACCCCATCAGCCGCCTGTTGAAACTGGAAAAGCACAATAAACCGTTACACGGCAATATTGCCGTCTGCACCGCAGGCACGGCGGACATTGCCGTGGCCGAGGAAGCCGCCCAGACCGCCGAGTTCTTCGGCAGCAAAGTCACCCGCGTCTACGACGTCGGCGTCAGCGGGCTGCACCGCCTGCTGGCGAACCTGGAGTCAATCCAGGCCGCCAACTGCGTTGTGGCCGTGGCGGGCATGGAGGGCGCACTTGCCAGCGTCATTGGTGGGCTGGTGCAAAACCCGGTCATTGCGGTGCCCACCTCGGTGGGGTACGGCGCGTCCTTCGGCGGCGTGTCGGCCCTGCTGACGATGATCAACTCCTGCGCCAACGGCATTGCCACCGTCAACATTGATAACGGCTACGGCGCGGGCTACTTGGCAACCCAGATCAACCGCCTGGCACTGGGCGCGAAGGAGTAGAAAATGGACAAGCGAACGTTATATTTAGAGTGTAACTCTGGCCTGAGCGGTGATATGTTCACCGCCGCCCTGCTGGACTTGGGCGCGGACGAAGCTGTGCTGCGCAAGGCGCTGGCCAGCCTGCCGCTGGACGGATTTGACATCAAAATATCTCGCGTCAAAAAATCCGGGCTGGACGCCTGTGATTTTGACGTGGTGTTGGACGCCGCCCACGAGAACCACGACCACGACATGGCGTACCTCTACGGCGACGACCACGCACATTGCCATATGCATGAACATCACCATGACCACGACCATACCCATGGCGACGCGCATGACCATGCCCACGGCGACCACCATCATCATCACGAGCACCGCGGGTTGGCGGAAATCCTCGATATCCTCTCCCGTGCAGATTTGACGCCCCGGGCGCGGGAGCTGGCCGAGCGCATCTTCACGATTTTGGGCAGGGCCGAAGCAAAAGCCCACGGTGCAACGCTAGAAACCGTGCATTTCCACGAGGTCGGCGCGGTGGATTCCATCGTGGATATCACCGCCGCTGCTGTTTGCCTGGACAACCTGGGCATCGAGGAAGTCATCCTGCCGATCCTCTATGAGGGCACCGGCACCATCCGCTGCGCCCACGGCGTGCTGCCCATCCCGGTGCCGGCCGTCGTCAACATTGCGGCAGCCGAGCACTTGAACCTGCACATCACCACCGCCCAGGGCGAGTACGTGACCCCCACCGGCGCGGCCATTGCGGCGGCCATCCGCACCAGCGAGACGCTGCCCGTCGCGTTCACCGTGGAAAAGATCGGCCTGGGCGCAGGCAAGCGCGAACAGGAGCTGCCCGGCTTTGTGCGGGCCATGCTCATCCACCCCCACAGCGCTGCGGACGGCGACGCGCAGGACACCATCTGCAAGCTGGAAACCAACATCGACGACTGCACCGGCGAGGCCCTGGGTTACGTGATGGAGCGGCTGATGGCCGCAGGGGCTCGGGACGTGTACTACACGCCGGTCTACATGAAAAAGAACCGCCCCGCGTATCTTTTGGCTGTGCTCTGCCTGCCGGAGGACGCCGCCGCCATGGAGCAAATTATTTTTTCCGAGACGACCACCATCGGCATCCGCCGCGTAAAAATGGAGCGCTGCGTGCTGAAACGCCGTCTGCGCACCGTGCAGACGAGCCTGGGCAGCGTGCAGGTCAAGGAGTGCGAGGTCCCCGCCAAGGGCGACGCCGTGCACATCCGCTGCTACCCCGAGTACGAGAGCGTGCGCCAGCTCTGCCGCGAGCAGGGCTGTAACTACCAGGATGCCTGCCGAACGATTTTAAAAGAACTTGATGCAAAAGAAATGGAGAATTGAATTATGCACATGGCAGATGCGTTGCTTTCCCCCGGTGTGGCCGGGGTGATGTATGCGGCCTCGGCGGTCGCAGCCGGACACAGCGTACACAAACTGGAGCAAAACCGCGACACAACGGATAAAATCATTCCCACCATGGGCGTCATGGGCGCGTTCGTTTTTGCGGCGCAGATGATAAACTTCACGATTCCCGGCACCGGGTCGTCGGGCCACCTCTGCGGCGGTATGCTGCTGACGGCCATTGTGGGGCCGTATGCGGCGTTTTTGACGATGATCGGCGTGCTACTCATCCAATGCCTGCTGTTCGCCGACGGCGGCCTGATGGCGCTGGGCGCGAACGTCTGGAACATGGCGTTCTACGGCTGCTTTGTGGGCGGTCTGCTCTGGAAAGCGATGATGCAGCGCGGAATTTCTAAGCGCAAAATCGTCGTTGCGTCGCTCTTAGGCTGCGTGCTGACCCTGCAAATGGGCGCGCTGTCCGTCTCGGTGGAGACGCTGGCAAGTGGCATCACCGAGCTGCCCTTCACCGCGTTTTTGCTGGCAATGCAGCCCATTCACCTGGCGATTGGCCTGGTGGAAGGGGCCATCACAGCGGCGGTGCTGGTGTTTTTGCAGCAGGCCCGGCCCGCACTTCTGTGGCAGACCCAGACTATCGACGAGGCCAAGCAGCCGCTGACGCTGCGCCGCACGCTGGGCATTGTGGCCGTGGCGGCGGCGATGACGGCGGGGGTGCTGTCGCTGTTCGCGTCGGCCTTCCCAGATGGGCTGGAATGGTCGCTGCAGCGCATAACCGGCAGCACTGAACTGGACGCCAGTGGCCCGGTGCAGGCGTTTTTTGCCCGCATCCAAAACCTGACCGCGCTGCTGCCTGACTACAATTTAACCGGGTCGGAAAGCGCCGCAGGGGCCTCGGCCGCCGGTTTGATTGGCGCTGCCATCGTGCTGGCGGCGGTGGTCGTGCTGGGCAAAATTCTGAAAAAGGCGGCACAGCGACATGGATCGTCTGCATCGCGCGATTAAAAATGTCCACCGGCTGGACGATTTGGCCGCCCGCGGCACGGCTCTGACCCGGCTGCCGCCGCTGCCCAAACTGCTGGCGGTTTTAGTCTATCTGTGTGTGACCCTATCGTTCCAAAAATACGCCTTGACTGGGCTGCTGGGCATGGCGCTGTGGCCGATACTGCTGTATGAAATCGACGACCTATCGATTGTTAAAACGCTGCGGCAGTGTTGGGCTGTCGTGGCGCTGCTGGTGCTGGTGGGCATCGCCAACCTGTTTTTTGACCGTGCACCGGTGCTGACCCTGGGGCCGGTCGTGCTGTCCGGCGGGGCGGTCACGCTGCTGGTGCTGGTGGTCAAGGGGGTGCTCTGCTTCCTGGCGGTCTACCTGCTGATTGCCACCACCGGCATGGAGCGGGTCTGCGCCGCGCTGCGCCAGCTGCATATCCCCCGGGTGCTGGTGACGACAATTTTGTTGACCTATCGTTATATTGTGCTGCTTCTGCAGGAGGGGAACCGAATCTCGACGGCCTACGCCCTGCGTGCACCGGGGGAGAAGGGCATCCATTTCCGCGCCTGGGGTTCACTGCTGGGGCAGCTGCTATTGCGGAGTGTGGATCGGGCGCAGCTGGTGTATGAGAGTATGATGTTAAGGGGGTATGGGTGGCGCGACGACCCCGCCCCTACCCGGCAACCGCAGAAGGGCAGCGCCGCAGGCACGGTTTTCTTTGTTGCAACGCTTATGTATTGCATCCTCTTCCGCGTCATCCCCATTTTTGAACTTCTCGGCCAACTTTTTTGAAAGGAGAGCATCATGACACCAATTTTAGAATTGCAAGACCTCTCCTTCCGGTATGAGGGCGGACTGCCCGGGGAGAAAGTGCTGGACGCGCTGACCTTTGCCGTCGCGCCGGGCGAGCGCGTTGGGCTGGTGGGCTGCAACGGTGTGGGCAAATCCACGCTGCTGAAAATCCTTGTGGGCATCCTGCCGATACAGACGGGGGCACTGACCGTGGGCGGTCTGCCGATGGAACGCAAAAATCTGGCGGAAATACGCCGAAAAGTCGGGTACATCTTCCAGGATTCCGACAGCCAGCTTTTTATGCCCACCGTGCGGGCCGATGTAGCCTTTGCCGCCGAGAATTACGGCTATCCGCCCGAGGAAGTCGCCGCCCGCACCCGGCGTGCGCTGACCGCCGTCCACATGGAGCACTGCGCCGATCGGCCGGTATACCGGCTTTCCGGCGGTCAAAAGAAGCTCGCGTCCATCGCGGGCATCCTAACGCTGGATCCCGCGCTGATCCTGATGGACGAGCCGTCCGCGGCGCTGGACCCCCGCAACCGGCGGGCGCTCATCGGCATTTTGAACGCGCTGCCCTGCGCGAAGCTGATTGCGTCCCACGACCTGGATTTCATCTACGACACCTGCGACCGGGTGCTGCTTTTGCACCACGGCCAGCTCGCCGCCGACGGCCCCGCGCGGGAGATTTTGTGCGATAAAACGTTGTTAGAAAAGTGCGAATTGGAGTTGCCGTTGAGGTGGCAGCGGGATTTTTAATCACGTTCCTATTTTTAAAAGGGGGACCTTATCATGTCTAAATCCACCGTTTACTTTACCAACGAGCTCACGCCCGAGGCGGTCGTGAAAATGTATAAGCAGCTGGGCGTGGAACTGCCCGGCAAAGTCGCCGTCAAGGTCCACAGCGGCGAGGACGGCAACCAGAACTACCTGCACCCTGAGTTCATGAAGCCGGTCATCGACGCCGTGCATGGCACCGTGGTCGAGTGCAACACCGCTTACGGCGGTGCTCGCAACGAAACCCCCAAGCACATCGAGCTGATGAAAAAGCACCGCTGGAGCGACCTTTTTGACGTGGACATCATGGACGCCGAAGGCCCCGACGTGGAGTGGCCGGTCGAGAACGGCAAGGTGCTGAAGGTCAACTACCTGGGCAAGAACATTGAAAACTACGACAGTATGTTGGTTCTTATCCACTTTAAGGGGCACCCCATGGGCGGCTACGGCGGTGCGCTGAAGCAGCTGTCCATCGGCTGCGCGTCCAGCGCGGGTAAGACCTACATCCACTCCGGCGGCAAGGTCACCGACCAGAACGTGCTGTGGGAGAACTGCGCCCCGCAGGATACCTTCCTGGAGGCTATGGCCGACGCCGCTTCCACCGTAGCCAAGCACTTTGCGGGCAAGATTGCCTATGTGGCCGTGATGAAGAACCTGTCCGTTGACTGCGACTGCTGCGCCGTGGCCGAGGACCCCTGCATGGACGATGTGGGCATTTTGTCCAGCCTGGATCCCGTTGCGCTGGACCGTGCCTGCGTGGACCTGGTCATGAACAGCAACGACCCCGGCCGCGACCACTTTATGGAGCGCGTCAACAGCCGCCACGGCACCCACACCATCGATACCGCCGCCGAGCTGGGCATTGGCAGCAAAGAGTACGAGCTGGTGCGCGTGTAACCCCCCTGCCGCATAAAACAATGCATCCCCCGACGCAATGCGTCGGGGGATTTTTGCGTTTATGTTTCGTTTGTCTGCAATCGGGTCTGGCGACGGCAATCCAACGATTTTACGTGATATTTCTCGTAGAATACCCTAGCAAAACGGCCTTGGTTCACGTACCCGCACTGGCGGGCGTCGCGGGCAGCCGCGTCATTGACAACGCCGGGCAGCGCTTTTTGACGATGCTGCTGGTGTGGAGCATCCCCTGCGGCACGACGCTGTCCCTTGCGCCGATGCTGGGCGGCATCTTCTTCGGCCCGGTGGGCAGTGCGCTGGTGTTGGTGCTGATGGCCGCCATGACCATCGGCTCCATGTATCTGGCAAGCTGCATCTTTGGCAAACAGCTAGTGGACGACACCCAGAGCCACGGCCTTGTGATGGAGCTGCCGCCCTACCATAAGCCGAAGTGGAGGCACATCCTGCGTTCCAGTTTGATGAAGGCGTGGGATATCTTCTGGCGCGCGTTCACGGTCATCTACGCCGTGTCCATCGCCTTTAATGTGCCCTGCACCATGACCGTAGCCGCGACCTACCGCGAGAACCACTCTGCCAAGTGGATCGTGCTGTCCATCGGGTATTATGTGGCGTTCTCGCTGGCCATCAGCTGCGTATTCTACCACATCGGGCTGCTGATTTGGTAAAAAGTCCATTTGCATTTTTGCGCCGGCTGCGGTATAATCAGAGAAATGATTTTACAAGGTAGGAGTCGGCTATGAACAAGACACTTTCCATCAGCGCCATGCAGTATGATTTCCACACGCTGCTCAAGGTTTCCGATATCTGTGGCCTGACCGGGGAAATTGGCTTTCACGACACGCCGAACGGTTACCTCATCAGTTTTCCAGACGGCGACGGCAAGGCCGACAAGCGGATGGCTGAGTACCAGAGCCGATTGAAGGATTTGGAAAATAATATTTGGAATCGGTAAGATAAGAGAATGAAATAGCCCCCGGTCGGGAACGCGTGATGCATGTACCCGACTGGGGGTGTTTTTGTGTTATCGCGCTGTTGCAGGGGGCGGCACGCCGGAAAGAGTAATGTTTTCGTTCATCTTGCCGCCTTCCGTCTTGGGCGGTGTAAATTTGCCGTTGCCCTGCTCCCGTGCGGGGTGGTATAATGCGGGTAGAAACTTTGTGGGAAGGGGCACACCATGGCAAAAAAAATTGTACATTATCACCTGCCGGGCTTGTTTGAATTTTACGAACTCTACGCCCGGTTTTTGCCGCTAACCCGCGCCCACCCGGAATATTTTTACGATTGGTGCGATATAGCGTCGATTTACGGTGCCCCGGCCAACTGTCTGTGGGGCGGCGGACGCGTGGGTGCCGGGGATGTGCCGCCCCGCCGCGTGCTGGCCCTACTGCGGGCGTACGGTATTTCGGCCCGGCTGACTTTCAGCAACTCTCTGTTGGGGCCGGAGCATCTGGCCGACGCACGGTGCAACCGGCTCTGCCGCCTGTTGGCCGAGGACGGCAACGTGGCGAACGGCGTCATTGTGCATTCGGACCTGCTGGCGGACTACCTGCGGCAGACCTGGCCGCAACTGTATCTTGTGTCGTCCACCACCAAGGTGCTGACGGATTTTCCCGCGCTGCGCCGGGAGCTGGAACGGCCGGAATTTCGCTATGTTGTGCCGGATTTTCGCCTGAACAAAGCGTTTGCGCAACTGGCCATCCTGCCCGCGCCGCTGCGAGACAAGGTGGAATTTTTGTGCAACGAGTGCTGCCGCCCCGCCTGCCCCGACCGCAAAGCCTGTTACGAGGCCGTCAGCCGCAAAAATCTCGGCCTGCCCGGCCCCGAACACCGCTGCACCGCGCCCGACGCGGGCGAGGGATACCGCTTTTCCCGCGCGATGGCAAGCCCCGCGTTTATCGGCATGGGGGATATCCGCGACACTTACCTGCCGATGGGGTTCACGAACTTTAAAATTGAGGGCCGGGGCTTGGGCAGCGCGGTTGTGCTGGAATTTTTGCTGCACTACCTGACGAAGCCCGCGTACCATCTTGCCGTGCGTGAAGCGGTGTACCTGGACGCGGAGTTGGATTTGTTTTAGATTTGTGTTGTAGGAGGCGGCGTCCTCGACGCCCCGCGGAGGGGTCAAGACCCCTCCCTACAAAATGGCTCTGTCATATCATTTTTATATAACAAGCATATAAAAAATACTTTTTACATACTGCCGCTCCTTGCGTATACTATACCATGCAAGAGGAGTGGAGAATATGCAATACACGGACTTGACGAAAAAGGAATTGCAGCGAGAATACAACCGCATGGCCCGGCGCTACACCGGCTTTGTGCGGGAACCTTTGCAGCTGGACATGGCTGAGGAGGACCCCCTGCTGGGCAAAAGCGAGAGCCTGCGTGCGGCGCGGCATTTTGGCACCGTGCTAAACAAGGAGTTGAGTGACAGCGGCGCAGCGCGCCCCACCGACGCCCAGGACGCCGTGGCAGCCTTGTCCACGATGCCCGGCTGTGCCCACCGCACCGCCGAGTTGTGCCGCCAGGCTGGCGTCCGGTTCGACGCGGTGGATCACAGCACGATCCTGGCCCGCATCATCCCGGTGGATGCTGGTTCAGAACAGCTGGCCCACGCAGCTAGCGTGTTTGCCATTAGCGCCCGCATAGCCGCACTGGAAAGCCTGCAAGGCATGCTCCGTGCATAAGATTTTGTGATACGTGATACAAAATATGCCCGCCCCGGTTCCCTGTGGAACTGGGGCGGGCGCGTTCTATTTTTGGGCAGTGTTCAACAGCCGCAGCCGGAACTCACGGGCGGCAGTGTTCAGCGGGCGGTGGTGGTCGTAAACCAGGCAGACCGACCGCGGGGGGATGTGCTCCCGCAGGTCAAGCTGCACAATGCGCCCGCGGGCCAGGTTGCCCCTGGCCATCGGCTCCGGCACAAAGGCCAGGCCCAACTCACTGCGCACCAGCGTCAACATCTGGTCGGTGGTGGCGGCCTCGATATCCGGCTTGAGTTCAGCGCGGTTTTCCAAGAAAAACTGGCGGTAGAACGTGCGGCTCATACTCTCGCTGCCCAGCATGATAAGTGGGTAGGCGGTCAGCTCTCGCAAAGAGAGTGTCCGCCCCGCCAGCGGCGCAAAGGTCTGCCCGCCGACGAGGATTTCGTTGAAGGGCATCAGCTCGACCATTTTCAGTTCGCCGCCCGGCTCGGCGGGGGTGGTCACGACGGCGAAATCTACCTCGCCGTTTTTCACGGCCTGGATGGCCTGCGGCGTCGAGTGGTTCGACAGTCGCAGCCGGATACCGGGGTACTGCGCGTGGAACGCCTGCAGCCGCTCGGACAAGCAGATGTTCAGCGCGGTCTCGGTGGCGCTGATGCTGATAGCGCCGTGTTCCAGCGTAGCGCTGGCGCTCAGTTCGGCCTCAGCGTCCTGGATCTGCACGGCGGCCGACGCGATGCGGGCGTAAAGGGTCTCCCCTTCCGGCGTCAGCGTCACGCCCCGGTTGGAACGGATGAACAGCACGCAATGCAGCTGGTCCTCGAGTTTGTTCATGGTGTGGGTGATGTTAGGCTGGTTATTGCCCAGCACCCGCGCCGCCCTGGTAAAGTTCTGATATTTGGCGACATAATAAAAAATTTTGTAGTATTCCCAATCCACGTACATGGATGCGGCCCCTCTCTTCCCATGTATTTTTTACATGGCGTCTATATACAGGATACATATTTTATATCTTGTATGTTCCCAGTATACCAGCAGTCCGCCACAAATGCAATGGGCGGCAGGGGTTTTGTTTTTGCGGGGCAGCGGACTTTATCGTTAAATATTATTCCAGCACCAGCAGCAGACTCATCTTGAACTTGCCCTGCGGCGTGACGCTGTGCAGACCGTTCTTGTCAAAGCGGAAACTCTCGCCGGCGTTCAGCTCGTAGTCCCGGCCCTCGTAGCCGATGATGGCCTTGCCTTCCAGCGCGGTCAAGATAGCGTTGCCGGGGGCACGGTGCGGGGTCAGGCCGGTACCTTCGTCGAAGGCCATCAGCACAAACTTCATGTTGTCGGCGTGGACGACGTCCAGATTGGCAATGCTGCCTTCCTCGTAGGAAATCAGGTCTTTCAGGGCCGTGGGATGGCCCGCTTTGATGAGGCTGTTCATAGTAAAATTCTCCTTTTTCAAAATGATTTCGGTGTAGATCATGCCGGTGTCCGCCGCTGCACCGCACAATGTTTTTGGCGGCAGAACGAGCAATTCACCGGGGCATATCGGCGTGGGGCGTGCATCGTCGCCCAGCACAAAGCAGCCTGCGCCCTCGGCCGCGATATAGAGCGTGGTGCAGTCGTAGCTTTCTGGCGTAATAGTCGTGCCCGCGCCCAGCGAGAACCAAGTCACCGGCACCGCGCCCAAATGGGCAGGGCGCGAGACGGTCATGCCGTCGCGGATGGGGCGCATCTGCGCGATGGTGAAGGGGGTGTTGTTCATGGGAAGTCACTCCTTTTTTAATAGTATACCACATTTGAGACGGCGGGGATGTTGTAGAAACAGCAATTACAAGAAATTATTAGGGTTTCCGTGATAAAATGGAGGTTTTCCCTAGTTGCCCGCCTCACCACGGGCGAGCAATGCCCGCCCGTACTTTCTTCACTCAACAAAATCCTCCTCCAGCAGCAAAATACTGTGCTTATTCTGCCGTTTTCGTCCTGTTTTGTGGCGCGAGCGGCGGCTATAATAAAGCCACCAACCACAAAGGAGGATATGGTATATGTTGACCGCAATCATTATTGCCGCTGCCGTGGCGGCGCTCATTGTGTTCTTTTTTCTCTGCTACAAAAAGGCCCCGCCGACACAGGCCATTGTCGTGACAGGCCTCGGACTGTCGCGGCCCAAGGTCGTCTGCGGGCGCGGCGTGTTTGTGCTGCCCATCGTGCAGCGGGCGGACCGGCTGAATATGCGCTTACTCAAAATCGATGTAAAAACGCCGGAAACCGGTGTCAAAACCAAGGAGGGCGTCTCCCTCTGGCTGGACAGCGTCGTGACCGTGCAGGTGTACAGCGAGAACTCCACTGTCGCGGATGAGGAAGTCCGCAACGCCGGGTACGACGACGTGAAAAAGTACATCAACTCCCGTCAGCAGGCGGCGATTTCCAACTTCTTAGGCATGGATGAGGCCCACATCAACGAGAAGATTAACGACGTGCTGCAAGGCAACCTGCGCGAAATCGTCTCCGAGATGACCGTTGACCAGATTTTGACCAACCGCAAACAGATGGCCATCAGCGTCGTCGAGAACGCCCGGCCCGACCTGGCCAAGATGGGCCTGGAAGTCGTGACCTTCAACGTGCAGGACGTCAAGGACGCCATCGACGCCCAGGGCCACAACCACGGCGTCATCGAGGCCATCGGCGTTGAGCAGGAGGAGCTGGTCAAGAAGCGCGCGTCCATCGCCAAGGCCGAAGCTGAGCGCGACGTCTCTTGCGCGAAGGCTGCCGCCGCCATGGCAGCCAACGAAAAGGAAATCGAAGCCCAGACCGCCATTGCCAAGCGCAACAACGAGCTGAACCTGGCGAAGTCCAAACTGAAAGCCGAGGCCGACAAGGCCGCTGCCGACGCGGACGCCGCCGGTATGATCCAGACAAACTTGCGTGCAAAGGAGGTCAAGGAGTCCGAGGCGGACGCCGAAATTGCAAAGCAGAAAAAGATGGTCGACCTGGCCGCCCAGGAGGCCGAGGTGCAGCAGCGCAAGCTGGATGCGGAGATCCGCAAGCAGGCCGATGCCGAGCTGTACCGCCGCCAGAAGCAGGCCGAAGCCCAGAAGTACGAGGCCGAGCGTGCCGCCGAGGCCGCAAAGTTTGCCAAACAGCAGGAGGCTGAAGGCATTGCGCTGGTAGGCCGCGCGGAGGCCGAGGCCATCCGCCAGAAGGGCCTTGCCGAAGCCGAAGCAATGAAGCAAAAAGCCGAAGCCTACAAGCAGTACAACGACGCGGCCGTGGCTGAGATGATGATCAAAGTGCTGCCTGAAATCGCTAAGAACGTGGCCCAGCCCCTATCCGCCATCGACAAGGTATCCATCATTGGCGGCGACGCGTCAGGTGTGTCGGGCGTGTCCGGCAACGTGCCAGTGCTGATGGCCCAGACATTGGAGACGATGAAGGAAGCCACCGGCATTGACATGAAGGAGATTGTCCGCGCTAACAGCATCCAGGCCAAGACTGACCGGAACATCACCGTGAAGGGACTGGACGGGGTAAAGGATGCCGTGCAGAACGATACCCCAAGCGAAGGGGAAAGTGAGGAGTAAGGGTAACGGGCAAAGCCCACGCAAAAAGGCTCCTCACGCAGTGAGGAGCTGGCCAAGCTTGCGGGGCCTGAGGGGCTTGCCTAATTCCCGCACCATTAACTTATAAAAAAATGCTATCCGATTTTCCCATCGGATAGCATTTTTTTATTTCTCCGGCAGCTCTGCCCACAGGGGCAGGCGGTGCAGGGCGCGGACGATGTTGCACTGCTCCAGCAGCGTTCCAGCGGCGTCACACATGGTGGCGTACCATATGGGACTGCGCAGGGTGTTTGTTTCGGGGTCGAACAGGTGCTCGGGGCCGCTGGCGTACTGGAAATGCAGGTGGCTCAACAGCCCACCAGACTGCCGTGCGGTGCGGTGCGGCATCGGCTCCATAGCCAGCAGGCAACGGAACGGCCAATCTGCGGCGACGTTCTCGGCCATGAAAAGCGCGTTTTCCTTGCCTTCCAGACCTCGTTCCAGCACGCGGTCCAGGTGGTAAATGGCGCGGCCCAGCGGGGCACCGTCGTCGGCCAGCCACTCGATGCAGAGCTTATCGCTGCCCGCGGGGGTGATCTCCCACCCACCCAGGGTGCGCGGGTTGCCGATGCTGGTGGTCACGCAGGCCATCTGCCAGAACGCCTTTGCGCCGTTTTTGAACATCGGCAGCGCAGCGGCCACGCCCTCGGCGTCGCGCCAGGCGGCCTGCATATGGGGGTCCGTGCTGGTCAGGTAGCTTTCAAAATTATTCCACCGGCCTAGCCAGTCAGTTTGATGAAATTCCATAATAGATAGTTCCTTTCTGTGAGATACTCGGCCACCTCCCTACTATGTGAGGAGGCTTACTCGCGGGCGAAGCCCGCGCAAAAAGGTTCCCCATCCTGGGGAGCTGACCCAGTCCGCTAGGCCTGAGGGGCTTTGCCCGTTTCCATATTACGACAGCGTGATAACCCTATCGCACCACGCGGCAGCCAGTTCCTCGTCGTGGGTGATGACGAGGAGTGTCTTGCCCTGGGCCTTTAACACCTGCATCAGGCGGCCTACCTGCTGCATGCTGCCCCAGTCCAGGCCGCTCGTTGGCTCGTCTAACAAAATCAACGGTTTATCGCTCAACATGGCGACGGCCACCACGACCCGCTGTTTCTGCCCTCCGGAAAGGCTCATAGGGTGGCGGTCGGCCAGGCCCGCCAGCCCCAGCGCCTGCATGACCTCGTCGCAGCACTCGGGGTGGGCTGCACCCAAGAGAATTTCCTCTCGCACACTGTCGCTGAACAGCTGATAGTTCACGTCCTGCATGACGAGAAAACTGTTGTGTAGGCGTTGTTTTTCGTTGGCCGGGCGGCCATGCCAGCAGATTTGCCCACCCAGCGGCTTCATCAAACCGCAGAGTGTGCGGGCCAGCGTCGTTTTACCGATGCCGTTGCGGCCCATCAGGCCGACGATTTCCCCCGCCCCGAACGCGAGGTTCGGCAGCGTGCGCAGTGGGTTCTTCTTGTCGTAGCCCAGCGTGACATTTTTCAGCGTCAGCACCGGCGCGCCCAGGCATTCTCTGCGATGTTTCGCGGTGATTTCCGCCCGGCAGTCGTCCAGCGCCCGCCCGCGCAGGCCGTATTCGGTCAGGCGTTCAGGGGGCAGGGCGGCAAACTCCGCCGCAGTCCACTGGGCCGTCAGCGCACCGTCCGCAAAGTAAAAATAGCGATCCACTAGGTCGGTGATCCAGGCCAGGCGGTGCTCGGCCAGCACGACGGTGACGCCGCACTGTTTCATCGTGGCAACCATGTCGTGCATACGTGTGATGGCAGCGGCATCTAGATTGCTCGTAGGCTCGTCTAAAACCAGCAGTTTGGGGCTGAGCATACAGGCCGTTGCAAACGCGACCTGCTGCTTCTCTCCGCCCGAGAGCTTGAACACACTGCGGCCCATCAGCGGCTCAATGTGGAACTTCCGGGCCGTCTCGGTCACCCGGGTACGGATGGCTTCCGGCGGCAGGCCGCTGTTTTCGCAGGGGAAGGCCAACTCGGCGGTGGTGTCCACGTTGAAATATTGTGTCTTAGGGTTCTGGAACACGCTGCCCACTTGGGGCACGTAGTCCTCGATGGCGGCCTCGCCCGCGGCCAGACCAGCCGCCGTACACCGCCCGGCCAGCGCACCGGGGTAGAACACCGGGGCCAAGCCATTGAGCAGCCGTGAGAAGGTCGTTTTGCCGCAGCCGCTGCGGCCGCAGAGCAGCACGCATTCGCCGGGCTGTACGGTCAGCGCCACATCCCGCAGGGCGGGTGCAGGGCTGCTCTGGTAGGTAAAATCAACGTTAGAACATGAAAGTATGGGTTTCACAGCAGTGTCACCGCCTTCCAGACCAGCGGCAGCGTGCAGAGCGCCGGGTAAAGGAAATCCCACACGGTCAGCCGCAGTTCAGTCATGCAGGTATGCCGCCCCGGCAGGCCGATCCCCTTGGTCAGCGCAGCGGCGGACAGATCCTGCGCCACGTTGTTGCTGTTCATCAATAGCGGCATCAGAATGTATTCCAGCGACTGCATCGGGTGAAGCAGCAGGGCGCCGCGCCCCTCGGCGATGCCGCGCAGCGCCATAGCCGCACGGATTTGACGGTAATCCTCGCCCACGGTGGGGAAAAACCGCACTACCACCGCACAGGGGATGATGACGCTCTCCGGCACGTGCATCCGGCGCAGGGCGGCGGTCAGCTCGCCGATGGTCGTGGTCGAGAACGCATACGCACCGGTGATAATGCAGGGCAGCATCATCCGCACGCCGACCGAAACCAGCGACAGCAGGTTCAGAAGCACGCCCTCCCCTGCCCGGGGCACGACGAAGATATCCACGGCCAGCAGGCCAAAATACAGCGCGGACAGCCGCAAACCCATCCCGATCTTGCCCGAGAGGAAAAATAGCAGCAGACACAGCGCGGTGGTCGCAGCCTCGGCCGCCGTGCCTACATGGAAGAGCAACAACAGGTTTGCCAGCAGCAGCAGATACAACTTGGCGCGGGGATCCATACGGAACGTCATGCGACGATCCCCGCTTTCTCAAAGTGCTTTTTCATCATGCGCTGGCCGAACAGCCCGCCCAGCACGGCGCAGACCAAAATCGCCGCCATAGCCGCGACGAAGCTGCCGTTGTTGATGGGCGCAAACAGTGTATCGATGTAGGCGGCATCCTTGCCGCGGGCGGTCAGGTTGGCAATGTAGGCGTCCTTCATGAACCAGAGCGGCAAAATAGGCCCGGTCAGACCGTAGGAGAAGACGACATAGCTGACCAGCAACAGCTTTTCACTGCGGAACTTGCCCCGGGCGGCGATGAGATCTGCCAGCAGGCCGCAGACGATGTTGGCGGCGAAGGACAGCACAAAGTGGCCGGACACAAAGAAGAACAGACCCATGACAAGGCCCATGATCGTGATACCGCCGAATTTTTGCAGTTTGGCGGCCAGCAGCATATACACGCTGCCGGAGATGAGCGCCGCCAGCGCGGGCAGTACGATGTTGCCCACACCCGGCAGCAGTGCGCAGGTGAAGGTGACGACCGTGACGAGCACGAAGTAGAGAGCCGTGAAAACGCCGACTGAGATAAGGTCGGGCACGGTGAGTTTGTTGGGGGTGATGGAGTTGGTAGTTTGCGGCATTGTGATGTAGTCCTTTCTTTAATGTTAGCATCGGCTAACTCATGGGTATGCTTACACAGAAAAAGCGCAGCGGGCTGCGTCCTTTCGGAGCACAGGAGTTAGTGTACCATAACCGTGGCACATCTGTCAACTGTAGGTTATCATTGGCAAGGTCGGGCATATGCCGCTCTTTTGCCTTTCACCTCTCGTATAGGGGCCGCATATGTGCGGCCCGCCACTTTCCCGCAGGCAGCCGCCCGCCTTCCACAACCGGGCCGGGCAGACTCGGCCCCTGCAGCGATATAACAAACAAAAAGGCCCTGCTCATCACTAGGATGAACAGGGCCTTTTTACGAGAAGCCGGCATCTACCTATTTTCACAGGCCGTTTCCAGCCAACTATCTTCGGCACAAGTGAGCTTAACTTCTGTGTTCGGAATGGGAACAGGTGGAACCTCACCGTCATTGACACCGGCCAACGCGTGACCTTCGTCATGCTTCTCTTTTTGTTGAGGATGTACCCTCAAAACTGAATATCGAACCGCTTTCTTAGCAAATAGAGTATCTGATCAAGATGGGGTCAAGCCCTCGACCTATTAGTACACGCTAGCTGAACGGATCACTCCGCTTACACTGTGTGCCTATCAACCTTGTAGTCTTCAAGGGGTCTTACCTGATTGACTCAGTGGGATATCTTATCTTAAGGCCGGCTTCACGCTTAGATGCTTTCAGCGTTTATCCGATCCGAACATAGCTGCCCAGCTGTGCCACTGGCGTGACAACTGGTGCACCAGAGGTTCGTCCATCCCGGTCCTCTCGTACTAGGGACAGCGCCTTTCAAATATCCTGCGCCCACGACAGATAGGGACCGAACTGTCTCACGACGTTCTGAACCCAGCTCGCGTACCGCTTTAATTGGCGAACAGCCAAACCCTTGGGACCGAATTCAGCCCCAGGATGCGATGAGCCGACATCGAGGTGCCAAACCTCCCCGTCGATGTGGACTCTTGGGGGAGATCAGCCTGTTATCCCCAGGGTAACTTTTATCCGTTGAGCGATGGCATTTCCACTCACATACCACCGGATCACTAACTCCGACTTTCGTCTCTGCTCGACCCGTCAGTCTCGCAGTCAGGCTCGTTTATGCGTTTGCACTCATTCATCTGGTTTCCGTCCAGATCGAACGAACCTTTGAACGCCTCCGCTACTTTTTAGGAGGCGACCGCCCCAGTCAAACTGCCCACCTGACAATGTCCCCCGCCTCGATTCAGAGGCGCAGGTTAGAATTCCAATGTCGCAAGGATGGTATCCCAACGTCCACTCCACGAACGCCAAAGCATCCGCTTCCCAGTGTCCCATCTATCCTGTGCATGCAACACCGAAACCCAATATCAGGCTACAGTAAAGCTCCATGGGGTCTTTCCGTCTTGTCGCGGGTAACCGGCATCTTCACCGGTACTACAATTTCGCCGGGCGGGCTGTTGAGACAGTGCCCAGATCATTACGCCTTTCATGCGGGTCAGAACTTACCTGACAAGGAATTTCGCTACCTTAGGACCGTTATAGTTACGGCCGCCGTTCACTGGGGCTTCAATTCAATGCTTGCACATCTCCTTTTAACCTTCCAGCACCGGGCAGGCGTCAGCTCGTATACGTCATCTTTCGATTTAGCACAAACCTGTGTTTTTGGTAAACAGTTGCCTGGGCCTATTCTCTGCGGCTCACTCTCGTGAGCACCCCTTATTCCGAAGTTACGGGGTCAACTTGCCGAGTTCCTTAACAACCCTTCTCCCGTTGGCCTTAGAATCTTCTTCCTACCTACCTGTGTCGGTTTGCGGTACGGGCACCTTAGATATACACACAGCTTTTCTCGCCTCTTATCCAGCCAGACTTCGGTACTATATTTCCCTCGATCTCTACCGGAACCAACACCCGGCTCTGACCTTCTAAAAGTGTCCCTGTGCTTAAATCTTTCGGTGGGGACGGAATCTCTACCGTCTGTGCATCGGCTACGCCTTTCGGCCTGACCTTAGCTCCCGCCTAACTTGGAGCGGACGAACCTTCCTCCAAAAACCTGAGGTTTCCGGCCATGTGGATTCTCACCACATTCGCGCTACTCATTCCGGCATTCTCACTTCTGTAAACTCCACAGCCGCTTACGCTACTGTTTCTCCGCTTACACAACGCTCCCCTACCCCGCATCTTACGATGCAGCCTAAGCTTCGGTTTGTATCTTAGCCCCGTTAAATTTTCCGCGCAGAGACGCTCGACCAGTGAGCTATTACGCACTCTTTAAATGAGTGGCTGCTTCTGAGCCAACATCCTGGTTGTCTGCGTATTTCCACATCGTTTTCCACTTAGATACAATTTGGGACCTTAGCTGTAGATCTGGGCTGTTTCCCTTTTGACAATGAGATTTATCTCACACTGTCTGACTCCCATACATCAATACTCCGGCATTCTTAGTTTGATAGGCTTCGCTACCCTCTCGGGCGCTAGGCCATTCAGTGCTTTACCTCCGGGTATCTAATATGAGGCTAGCCCTAAAGCTATTTCGGGGAGAACCAGCTATCTCCGAGTTCGATTGGAAT